>Ga0210408_10000010_pt1 | contig 304728 bp, 260 predicted proteins | sample IncBWH4MmetaG_FD_155471 | JGI IMG/M metagenome (GOLD analysis project Ga0210408, IMG submission 155471) | Forest soil microbial communities from Barre Woods Harvard Forest LTER site, Petersham, Massachusetts, United States - Inc-BW-H-4-M | ecosystem: Environmental > Terrestrial > Soil >...
CCGCCGGCGCGGCGTTCCCAGCAGTGCCCGCCGTTGAAAGCAACTAGTGGTGATGAAGTGCAGATGACCGGCACCGTAGTACCGACGCAGCCCCTTCGGCATGGGATCAGTGTACGAGTTGCAGGAGCGCAGAACCTGTGACGAGTAACCCACCCTTGCCACGAACGCAAGGGTGGGGGAACCATGGTTTTAGACTCTATCCAATGGTGGGCCAGCCCCCCGTGTCTCGAAAAATGCGAGACATGGGCACGCTCAAGTTGGCGCTTCTGGAGACTTGGGCCAACCGCGAAAAACATAAGTGCGGGCGCCCGACTAATTGTCCGATTCTTGGATCGGGTAAGTGGTCCAGAACACGCCCCAATTATCCGAGCTGCGCACCGCGGGGGTCGGGTCTGTAAAGCTATTTCTGTTATAGACCTGATACAGATAGAAGTCGCCCTGGTCCGTGATCAGCTTGGGGAAGTTGATGAGATCGTTACAGACACCAATCGAGAAATCGAAATTGCCACAGGAAGATACATACTCCGCCAACATCGTCTCATGCTTCAAGTCCGTCGCATTGGCCAAGTCTATGGTCTCTGGAGTGTAGTACGTAGTACCGCCGTTGAGAATATCGGCGACGGCCGCGAGTAACTCCGTGTCCTGATGGACCGCTGTAGGAAATAGTGCCGCCGGGTACCCTCGCCCACCAGAAACGGACCCAAACCCTGCACTGGCAGTCATGGGATCGAAATAGACGTAAATCTGGCCTCGCGCAAATTCCGCGCTGACCGTACTTGTTCCGCTCTTGATGTCAACCCGGGCGACCCCGTGAGTGTTGATATATCCATTGGGACCGCCAAGGGCCAGCGGAGTGACACGCGAAGTGTTGGATTGAAAAGAAAGGTGAATACTCGCGTTTTGAAAGAGCTGACCATTCAACGAGACGTCCGAAACTAAAAACATATGGTACGTGATGGATCCGTTCGCAACGCTGCTGGAGGGCGCCAAAACACTTCTCGGCAGCGGAAAACCGGAAAGGCTTGTTTGCTGGAAGAAGAATGCACCATTCAGCGAAACAAGGTTTGCGTTACGGTACGCCTGGTACGGTTCTGCGAGGAAAAGATAGCCGTGGTCGGTCAGTAGGGGCGCGGTCGAGGCCACGCAAAGTTCCTGGGGTATGCCGTCACAAACGTAACCCTTTCCGCTGAACCCAACATTCCCTTGCAAGTTATTCGGGAACGCTTCCTGGTTCGCGCTGTAAGAGGAATCCGCCGTAGATCCTGCGGAATCCATAGTGCCGTGGTGCAAACCGAGCGGGTATGCGGGCTGTAATGACGCGGCATTGGAGCATGTGGCCGGCACGAAGGGAGGTCCAGGATTAAAAGACCCGATTCCAACGCCGCCGAAGTCTTGATCGAAGGAGACAAATAACTGATTCGGAGCGAGCCTGGCAGTGACCACCTTTTCGTGATCGATAATCGTCACCCTCGCCGCCCCAGTAGAATTAAATGCCGCGTCTGTACCCACGCATGCCTGGGTGAGCGTCTGCACGTAATTCGGATCACTCCCAAACGTCAGAATTACTCGGGCATTGTGAAACGTCCACGCTCCAAGTTGACCATCGGTAATTGTGAAACCGGTGTAGGTGATGGAGCCCGCGAACGCAAAGGACGCAGCCAGAAATATTGCTATAGCGGTTAAGCAAAGTTGACGGCTTGCTGAATGCGAGGAGCAACTATATCGCTTCATATATATCCTCTCGGTGCAACCTAGCCTAGGGTGAAGTCGCCTGCAGGAGCCGGATAGAGCCGAAGAGGGGGGAGGGGGAACTAACGTGAGGCGGACTTTAGCGAAAGACCATCGTCATGTCAATTGCTTTTTAATGGCTTAGTTCGCTCATGTACATCGCTGATTCGGAAGACAATCGAATTCGTAAGGTCGACGCCTCGAACATAATTTCGACATAGCCGGCGCTGGCGGCATTTGATAACAGTAGTTATTCTGGGCTGAGGAGCGATCATGGCAGCAGTCTCATTTTTTGGACAGGACCGTCCCATGTATTCTGTCGTCGGCACTCTGATTCACTCCCCACATGTTCATCGGACACTTCGCCGTCGGTTTTGCCGCTAAGAAGTACGCCCAGCGAACTCCGCTGGTCTTGTTGTTGGCTGCGCCGTTATTTGCCGACCTGCTGTGGCCCATCTTCTTGCTGGTGGGCTGGGAACATGTGCGCATTGATCCCGGCAATACCAAATTTACTCCGCTCGATCTTTATGATTATCCCTGGTCGCATAGTCTGCTCATGGATTGTGTGTGGGCGACCGCGTTTGCGCTCATCTACTACGCCATCGCGCGCTATTGGCCGGGTGCCGTCGCGATTTGGATCGGCGTGATCAGCCATTGGATTCTCGACTGGCTCACGCATCGCCCCGACATGCCACTCTACCCGAGCGGTCCCCGCTTCGGACTTGGATTATGGAACTCGGTTGTTGGAACGCTGGCGGTGGAGATCGCGATGTTCGCCCTTGGAGTGTGGGTCTATATGCGGACGACGCGTCCGCGCGATCGCATCGGCCGTTATGCTTTCGGCGCGTATGTAGCTTTCCTCCTGGTGGCCTATGTCAGTGACCGCTTCGGCGGGCCTCCTCCGAATGTCACCACACTCATCTGGAGCGCCATTGCTGCGGAAGTAATCCTGGTTCTCTGGGCATGGTGGTTCGACGCGCATCGTGGTCTGCGCGACTCTTTTCGGACGAGTCCTACTCGCACATCCGTAGGCTCTCGTCTCTAGAGAAGCCAGCACTCCGGAGAATCATGGAAGGTTCACATCAGGAGGTTCCCGTAGACGTTAGACCCGAGCATGCAGATAAATTCACACAGGCCGCGAAAGCCAATCAACGAATACGAAGTTTCCAGTATTCTCAGCTCTTGCACATTCCAGTAAGTTGAAGTCCATGTGCCACTGCACGCTCACCGAATTTTGCAGCCCACAACAAGTGAGAAGAGATGGTCGCGGCGCCTCATCCTGGAAGAAATAGGCCTGTGACGAACTCTTAAGAAACAGACCTTCCAATCGCTGCATCGAACCCGCAAACACATGAGAGACACAGATGCTTCAATCGCTGCAAACCGGCTCTTCACAACTGCCAACGCTAGGCCGGCAGGAACTGACGCGCGCTCAGGAACAATCGCAACCGACGCAAGTTCCCGCGATTCATCCCAAGGTTGATCCGCTCTTTCATCGCCTCCTGCGAAAACTGCGTACGAACGATTTTTGCTTCTCGGCGATGGTTTCTGCTTTCAAAAAACTGCAGGGCCTCGGCATTTCAGTTGGGCCGAACCATTTCTACTGGCCTGTTCCAGATTTGGATTCGCTCGACCATCCATCGTTAAACGCCGAAACCCTAAACGAAGGTTTGGATTTTCGTTTCGGGAGACAGTTGGAATTCTTGCAGCAGGTAAGTGAGCAATATGAACGGGAGTGGACGTTCCCCGACGAACCGCGCCCCGGCCAGCGCTATCATTACAACAATGGCTTCTTTGAGACGGTGGACGCCGAGATGGCCTACAGTTTCGTCCGCCACTTCAAGCCGGCTCGCATTATTGAGGTGGGTGGCGGCTACAGTACCCGTCTTCTGTCCGAGGCAGTGCGCGCGAATTTCAAGCAGGACGGCGTCAAGGCCGAACACATCACCATTGATCCCTGCCTGGATCGTTTGCGCGAACCTTCCTTGAATGGCGATGTCCATATCCTCCAGCGACCGGTGCAGCACGTGGATCTGGATCTGTTCTCGTCTTTGCAGGAAGGCGACATCCTGTTTCTGGATTCGAGCCACGTAGTCAGCGTCGGCAGCGACGTAGTCTACGAATATCTCGGCGTATTACCTCGGCTGAACAAAGGAGTTCTGGTTCACGCCCACGACATTTTCTTGCCTTTCGACTATCCGCGCGATCTGGTCGATAACCTGTCTTTCTGGTCCGAGCAATATCTGCTGACCGCATTCCTCAGGTTCAATTCCTGTTTCGAGGTGCTGTGGAGCAGTAGCGCAATGCAGGGCTTCCACCGCGAGGTCCTTGACAGTACGTTCCCGCGCTGGAAAGGCAGTTATAAAAAACTGCCCAAGGAAGTGCGCCGCTTTGTTCCCCGCTGCGGCCATGACCGCATATGGCCATCCAGTTTCTGGATGCGACGCACGTGTTGAAAGCGAGTCGCGCTTTACCGAAGCTACGTGCTGGTGAAATCCGTAAGGATTCTTGCGCGACGTCGCACGCAGCGAGTTCGTCCACGTGATTGATCAGTACACCGGGCGTACTGACAACGATCGCTACACGCTCGGCCGGCGGGCCAAGGTCAATTTCAAACCCCTCCAAGACCGCGGTTCTTTTTAAATCTCTGAGGTTCAAGCCAAGCTAAAGGCCAAGAGCTAACAGCTAAGAGCTTCCGATCAGTTATTCCTTCTTCGACTCCGCAATCTTCCTGGCGATTTCTTCCACGATCTTGGGACGCAATTCTGCGAGCACGCTCTCGACGATGCTGGCGATGGCCTGGGGATCTGTAGCCGCAGTTTTCTCGCTGGACGCGACCGGGGCCGGCGCTTCGGGTTCCGACTTAGCGAGCTCGGGCTCCCGGAAGTCCTCTTTGGCAGGAGCCGGCTTCGCGGCAGCACCGGCGATGGAGTCGCGAATGTTTTTCCAGTTGGCGGCCATATCCTCAGTTCCTCCCACAATCTCGTTTTCACCGCTGATCTCGGCTGCAGCCGTCTCCGTTGCGCTCGCCGCGACAGTAGTTTCAATCACTGTTTCTGGTAACACGGGCGTCACAGGTTCAGGCGTAATCATCGAATCTACGACCGCGGAGCTTTCCTGCGCTATCGAAACTTCGGCTTCGGCGGGCGCTTGCATTGTCCGAGACAACTGAGGCGGCGCTATTTCCCCGGCTGCTGCAGCCGACGCGACTGCATACATGGCGCTGGCGGGCTGGGGCTCATCGGCAGCAGGTACAGAAACTGCCGCGCGCATCTCGGGGTCGATCACGACCTCAGCCGATGCTTTCGCCGCCCGAGGTTCACCAATGACGGCGGCGTATGCTTTCTCCATTTCACGCTCAAGGGAGATAGTGGCCTCGTCAGAAGCAAGCGAAACTTCTTCCGCGATCCAGCGCGGTCCCGCGGCATGCGCTCGCGTTGCGATTCCATCGGCGATGGCCGCCGCGGAGAAAGGGGTCTCTTTTTTCGGATGCCCGTTCGTGGGCTCGATCTCGGACGCGGACGCGCTCGGCATCAATGTCTGCAGAGCAGCCATGACCTCATCATCAGCGGTGTCCGATGTCGGCGCAGGTGCGGCTCCAGCCGCTGTTGCTGGCATCTCCGAGGCAAGCACTTCCATCCTCGCCGGAAGGGATGGTTCAGAACCCTGCGAAACGACTTCCGGCAAGGAAGTCTCGGCAGTTGGAGCCGCGACTGTTTCCTCGGCTGGCTCGGGCACCGGCTCTTCCGCAACGGGCGTGGCTTCGGATTGCGCTTCCAGCGCTATTGCCTCGTCGCCGCTACTCTGAATTTCACTGGTAATCGCGGCCGCGGGCCCTGGTACCGCAGCTCCTGAGATCTCCTCTGGAGCAGTGGCAGTCTCCGCCCTCTCAGGAGCGAGTGCCTCTTCGCCAGGGATCTGGCTTGCAACTGCATCTTGCTCGGCTTCCGAAACCTCGGGCGAACTCGCAAATGTGACCGGAGCATTCTCTTCCGCCGAAGCCTCCTCAGGATTGGCTTCGATCGCTTCGGGCTTTGCTTCTGTGACTGCTTCTTTCGCCGCAACTTCATCAGCAACAGTTTTGAAAGCCGGTGCTGCGCCGCTCAGCTGCGCCGCGGCCGCGGTGATCGCCGCAATTTCCTCGGGAGTGATGTCGTGGGGAATGCCAGCCGGCAATGGGGGTTCGACCCTGGTTGGGGCGCCTGGTTTCGGCTGGTTCTTTTTGGCGGGCGGTTCCACGAAGTCGCGGAAGCCTTTTCCTTGTGTGGATGAGTAATCGGGATCCGGTTCCGCGTCGCGGGATTTCGGTGGCCCGGTGGGAATCCGCAGGCGCGCCTTCCATCCTTCATCGGGATCCGCAAGTTTCGCAGGCTCGGTATCGCGATCGAACGAGGCCACCGCTTTGGCAAAACGTCCTTGCTTATACGGCTCCGGCTGGGGAATGACTTTGTCTTCGAGCTTGGTCAGCGCCGCCAGCAGTTCGCTCGCCTCGAAGGGCTTTACCACAAAAGCATCGGCCCGGGCGCGTCGCGCCTCCTCGGGCTTGAACGGCTCAAGTTTGCCGACGGTCAGAAGCACCGGGATGCGCGCCGTTTCGCGATTCTCCTTGATGCGCTGACACACCTCGAGCCCGCTGTACCCGGGCATATACACATCCAGGACGATCAAGTCGGGCTTGTGTTCGATGATCTTCTTAAGCGCAGCCGACCCGTTGTTGACGGTAACCACTTCGTAACCCGCATCCGTGAGGATCTTTCGCCCCATGTTTTGCGCGGTCACACTGTCATCAGCGAGCAGTATCTTGCGGGCCAAGGGCGTCCTTTGGTGTAGGGGGAGATACCGCGAAATTAACCTGTGCCCCCGTGCAAGTCAATGTTGAGACGGGTTACGAGAGGTTACTAGCGGTCATGGCTGATTGAGAATGGCGCGAAGCATCTCTAAACACAGGAAAACGCGAGCCTTCCCAGGAAGACGCGGGCCGGCGTCGGGCCAGCCCGTACTCAAACTAGAACGGGTTAAGCTTTCCCAGACCCTTTTTCTTCTTCTTTTTGCTGGTCGAGCCCTTTCCCGAGGTAGTGGTAGACGAACTGGAACTCCCATCGGAAGCCTGGGCGGCGGTGCCGCTCTGGATTTCGTTCACCTGCGCGGGTGGCGGGACCGCTTGCCCGCTGTCGTTCGCGGTGTCTACTTTCAGCTCGTTCGCATCGGGCGGGACATTCTGCTTGAGTTCGTTCGAGTCGGAAGGGGGCGCAGCCGGCGGCGGCGCTCCAGCCGCCTCGTTGACCGCAGCAGGCGCGCTATCGGACCGCGGGGCTGGCGCGTTCGGGGGAGGCGGGGCGCTTCCCTCCTTCGGAATCTCGATGGAGATGGACTTCTCGCCTCCAGCGGCACCTGGATTCATCATTGCCTGTGCAGCGATCTTCGGAACATCCGTCGCGCTCATCCCCTTGGGATCCACCAGCGGCGGCTCTCCGACTTTGCTAGCCCGCGCGACGTCCGGATGCTTCTGGAACCCGCGGATTACATGCGTGACCATGCCTGTGGTGTGCCGGCTGTCTTCCTCCGCCTTGTTCTGCGCGATAGCTGCTTGCGTGGCCGTCGGAACCTGACGATGCAACGCTTCCAGACGCTTCTTGGCATCTTCTGCCCGATTCATGACAGGATAGCGCGTGAGAATCTTTGAGTAGGCTTCGGCGGCTCGGCGGGTGTAGGCCTCGATCGCTTGAGCCTTCTGGGTTTCATTGAACGGCTTGGAGCGCAAGATTGTGACTTCGCCTTCGTAGGATTGTCCCAGGGTATACAGCGCTTCATCCGCCCCGCTGTAGAGGGGATAGCGCTCCACCAAAGAAGCTAGGCGCGCGATTGCCGCGGGATAGGATTGCCTCAGGAAGTAAAAGCGTCCAATCTCAAATTCACGCTCTCCCAGCACTTCCTGTACTTCCATGAGGCGCTGCTTGGCTTCCGGCACCAGCTTCGAATCGGGATACTGCAGAATGAGCGCGCGATATTCGTCCTCGGCGCGCTTGGCATGGGTGTAATCGCGGTCTGGCTTCTCCATTTCCTGATAGTGGATGTTGGCGATCTTCAGTTGTGCCTCGGCGGCCTCGGGCATGTTGGGGAAGAAGGTCTCGAAGTCCTTGTACTCGATCTCGGCCTGCGCCAGCGCGGCGGTGCCGCCTTCGGCGTACCACGAGTCGCCCACCGCGAGTTTCGCGCGCGCGATGAACTCTGAATCCGGATAGGTATTAATCAGGGTTTGGAGCGTCATGCGGGCCACGTCGAAGCGGTTGTGTTTCATGGCATCCATGGCGCGGTCGAACAGCACTTTGTCGGGCTGCTTCGAACCAACGTTCGCGAGAGGGTTGTTGACCTTCTTGTTCGTGCAGGCCGCGCAGAAGAGCATCGCACCCAGAAGAATGAGAACCGAAATACGACGTGACATAAGAACCTCGGGGAATCAAGCTGCCGGGCTGCGCCCGGCTGGGCAGACGAGGGCGTCTGCCCCTACGCATGCATTTCAGACCTTCAGCAGTGTGGCTTCGATGGCCGCCTTCAACAACTTCTCGGCATTTGTCTTTGGATCACCACTACCGAACACGGCGTTGCCTGCCACCAGAATTTCTGCTCCCGCCCGAACCACCTCGGCCACCGTGTCGAGCGCCACGCCGCCATCCACTTCGATGCGGAAATTTAACCCGCGACGCGTCCGGATCTCGGCCAAACGCCGCATCTTGTGCAAGGAATTGGGTAGAAATTTCTGGCCCCCAAAACCAGGATTTACAGACATCACCAGCACATAATCAACCAGATCAAGCACTTCCGAGAGCATCTCGACCGGAGTTGCAGGATTGATGACCACTCCCGCCAGCGCGCCATGCTCGCGAATGTGGTGCAGCGTACGGTCCAGATGCACGCACGCTTCCTGGTGCACCGAGACCCAATTCGCACCCGCCTCAACGAAAGCGGGGATGAACTCATCAGCGTTCTCGACCATCAGGTGGCAATCTAGCGGCAGCTTCGTGACCTTGCGCAAGGACTTTACGACCGGCGGTCCGATGGTCAGGTTGGGAACAAAATGCCCATCCATGATGTCGACGTGGATCAGCGTCGCGCCGCCCTCGGTAGCGCGCTGGACGTGGTCCGCCAGATGGGCGAAATCCGCCGATAATATGGAAGGTGCTAGCTCGATCAAACCTGGGTCTCGCGAAAAAAAATCTGTGGAAATTCTAGCACGGGCCCTGCCCGCAACTCTGTGAATTCTAGGTTCTTTCTGTTCTCCCACCCGCCTTCTTGCGGCAACTAGAGCAGTTGCCCGATTGCTATACGTCCCCCTGGTGGACAGAACCTATTGGTCTACTCCTTAAGTTGAGCCACCCAACAACCCGCACACTAAGGAAAGGATTGCCATGTATCACCACATCAAAAAGCTCATGTACACCGTCAATGTCGGAACGCCGGACCCCAGGTTCGGCAACATGCTTTTGGAACAATTCGGCGGAGCCAACGGCGAGCTCGCCGCCGCCATGCAGTACTCCGTGCAGGGTCTCAATTGTGAAGATCCTGATCGCAAAGACCTGCTGATGGATATTGGGACGGAAGAGCTCAGTCACCTGGAAGTGGTTGGCACGCTCGCCCGCATGCACCTGAAGCCTTTGAGGCATAAGAATGGGAATGCTGCGGCCGATGATCCGCTGATCGCAATCGCGGGCGGAGGCGGCGTCAGCCTGTTCAATTCCATGGGCGACGCCTGGACGGCCGATTACCTGAAAATTACAGGAGAGTTGGACGTGGATCTGCGCAGCAACATCGCCGCCGAGGCACGCGCCAAAATTGTCTACGAGCGCCTCCTCAACCACTGCGATGATCCCGGTTCAAAAGATGCGCTCCAGTTTCTGATGACGCGCGAGATCACTCACATGAAGGCTTTCACGCTCGCGCTCGAAAGCCTCGGCAAGAATCCATTCTCCATAGGGAAGATTCCCCCGACGCCGGGCCTCGTGAACCAATATTTCGACGACTCCACCGGAGTTGGAGATCAGGGAGAACAGAATGCTCGCGGTCCCTGGAACCAGGGCGGCGACTGGGAGATCGTGGAGTCGCCCGCGCTCGCGCAAGGCGTGGAGAACTTCGAATCCTCCCACGGCAAGGGAGCCGAAGGGGAGAGCAGAGCGACAACCCGAAACCGCAAGACGGCTTAGTTCAAATGGAGAGGCGGGCGTCCTCGCCCGCCTTTCAATCTGAAAACGAATCCAGAGATGCGACAGTGACCCCTCGCCTTCGCTGCGGAAACTCCGGCCCGTAATTGCCGACATGCTAATCTCACTGTTCCCATTCGATGGCCATCATGTCCCAACTCGCGCCCGCTGGCTCTGCCCTGGCCGCAACCGTCGCATGGGGCGTGAGTGATTTTGTCGGTGGCTATGCCTCGCGTCGCGCAAATCCATTTCTGCTGACGACTATCGCTCATGTGAGCGGCACGACTTTGATGGTGCTGCTGGCGCTGCTGTTTCGTTCGCCATTTCCCGCAAGACACGATCTCGTCTGGGCCATAGCCGCCGGCCTGTTCGGCGGAGTCGCACTCGCCGTTTTCTATCGGGCGCTGTCGCAGGGGAACATGGGGCTCACTGCCCCCATCTCGGCAGTCCTCGGGGCCGCTATTCCTACTGCATTCGGAATTTTTACGGAGGGCCTGCCCACCCCTCTCCGCATTCTCGGATTTCTGTCCGCCTGTATTGGGATCTGGCTGATCTCACGCTCGGAAGGTCCAGAGGGCCGCCCGCACGGTCTCGGCACGGCGTTTTTCGCGGGCTTCTGTTTCGCTGGATATTTCCTCTGTATCAAGGAAGCTGGCGACGGCTCTGTGTTCTGGATCGCCGGCCTTTCGCGGTTCGTTTCGTTCTTAACAACCGGGGCCATCGTGCTCGCAACCCGGCAATTCCGCCCAATGGACCGCACCGGTGTCCTCTGGGGCATTGCGGCCGGCGTGCTCGACATCAGCGGCAGCGCCTTCTTCATCCACTCCAGTCAAACTGGGCGCCTCGACACCGCCGTCCTGATCAGCTCGCTGTATCCAGCGATCACAGTCCTGCTCGCCCGCTTCTTTCTGGACGAGCACTTCTCGCGCTGGAAGTTTGTCGGATTGCTGGCCGCCCTGCTGGCCGTGCCAATGATCGCCTGGTGAGCAAGGGCATTTGGTAATTTGGTAATTTGGCAATTTGGTAATTTGGTAATCAGTTAATTTGTAATTTGAAGACGCGGACTTGTCATTCCGAGCGCAGCGAGGAATCTCTTTCTGCATGCCGCCGTGCACGAGCAGATTCCTCGCTGCGCTCGGAATGACAAGGGTTGGGAGAGGAATTCAATACTCAATTGCTAAATTTCCAAATTACTCAATTCCATGCCTCTCGTTGAAGTCCACAACTTGACCAAGGTGTACCCACTGGGCGAATCGATCTTCGGCGGCGCAGCCCATGGCGAGGTACGCGCGGTCGATGACGTCTCGCTGACCATCGATGCCGGAGAGACCCTCGGACTGGTAGGCGAATCGGGCTCTGGCAAGAGCACGTTGGGCCGCCTGATCCTGCGGCTCACCGAGCCCACTTCGGGCAACATCCGATTCGATGGTCACGATCTGATGGCGGCCAGTCCCCGCGAAATGCGCCGCCTGCGGCGCGACATGCAGATTATTTTTCAGGATCCTTTCGGCTCACTCGACCCGAGGCTCCGCGTCGACGACATTATTGCGGAGCCGTTGATCATTCATGAGCGCATCAGCGCCAATTCCCGGCGCGAGCGGGTAGCGCAACTTCTGCGTGCCGTCGGCATGGATGAGTCCGCCGGAAGCCGCTTCTCGCACGAATTCAGCGGAGGGCAGCGCCAGCGCATCGGCATTGCCCGGGCCCTCGCCCTTCGGCCCAGGTTCATCGTGGCCGACGAGCCTGTCTCCGCGCTCGACGTTAGCGTGGGAGCACAAATCGTCAACCTGCTCGCCCAACTGCAACGCGAATTCCAGTTGACCTACCTCTTCATCTCGCATTCCATGCCGGTGGTGCGCTATCTCGCGACTCGCATTGCTGTGATGTATCACGGACACATTGTGGAAACGGGATCGACCGCGCAGATCACCGAACAGCCACAACATCCCTATACAAAAAGTCTGCTGGAGGCGACGCCCGAAATTGTTGTCTGAGAGCGGTCGCGAAGTGAAGGGATGCGGCGCGATCTGAAATCTACTGAGAAAGATTCCTCCGCCTATTCGGCGCCCGAATGACAAGCCTTGAGGATTGGTCTTAATTCGTCGACGTTCAACTGACCTATCCGCCTGTGCCTCTCCGCTTCGGGAGTCACCTTGTTTCTATAGTCATATCATTTCGTCAATCAGAGCCGGAGCAGAGAAATCTGAAATCTTAAATCTTCAATCCGAAATCCCCGCCTGCTGGCACGTTTCGCTCCGGACAGGGTATGCTTACTGGGCTAATTTCTCTGGAGGCGCCATCATGAAACGCTACGCTGTTTTCGTGCTTGCTTTCTGCGCTCTCGCATCCGCGGCGTTCGCACAGAAAAAGAATCCGGTCACGACGGTAGTCAAGGAAATCTTGCCGCGACAAGCGAAGAACCTGCAGGCAGCCGTCGAGGAAATGCCGGCCGACAAGTTTTCCTTCAAGCCTACCGAGCCGCAGATGACCTTCGGCCATCTGGTCGCGCACATGATCGAGTCCAATTACTATCTCTGCTCGAAAGCCAGTGACATCGCCCGCCCCAAGCAGGAAGCGCCCAAAGAAACTGACAAGGACGCGTTGGTCACCGCGCTGAAAGCTTCCTTTGATTTCTGCACCAGCAGCCTGGAGAAAGTCGATGACAGCAAACTCGGCGATCCCATTCAGGCTTACGGCGGACGCGAAGTTCCCCGCGCGTGGTCGCTCATTGCCCTGACCAACGATTGGGCCGACCACTACTCCGCCGCCTCAACCTACCTGCGCCTGAACGGACTGTTACCACCGACAGCGCAGCCAAAGAAGTAATGTAAATTCAGCGACCCTGTTTTTGCAGAATGAACGGCCGCGGCTGAAGCCGCTTTGCATTTTTGCGATCTGATCGGCACGCTGGAACAGACTGCTGAAAAGGCCGGATTCCCGTCACGTTTTGGAAGGGCGCGGCTTCGAGCTTTGCGTAGGGGCAAGCGCCCCGCCTGCCCCGCCGTGAGAAGCTCGGCTTCCGGAATTATCGCCAACCTGCGGTGTCGTATATTGGACCGAATAACAGAGATGAATGATGACTACTTGCCAATGGGAAGCGGACCGTCTCGAAGCGAGCAGCAGCCGGGCTGGCGCCCGGCCGCCCAGACGAGGGGGCGTCTGGGCCTACGTGTGCATCGTCTTTAAATTACAATTTACTCGATTACAAAATTACTCGATTTCCCAATTACTCAATTGCGCCTACTCAATCTGAACCAGGCCACCTGCGCCTGATCCCGAGGGTGTCGCCTGCTGCGGCGCGCGCCATGAATCAAAAATCGATACCTGGTGCACGCACGAGACCGTGCAATGCGGCGCGCAGGATTTTTCCGTCAGAAACTCCCGCCGGATATCAGCCACGGTGTACTTCTCCAGAGGCACCGCGGGATAGCCTCGCTGCTGCGAGCAATAATGCACCAGCCCATCCTCGCAGATGTAGAGATAACGCGCGCCTGCGCGGCAGCGCCACTGATTGGGACGCCCCTGCGCAATATTGTCCTGGAAGGAATTGATGCGAGTGAAGCTGCGTTTCTCCATCGCTTTCATCGCGTGGTAAACGGCCCGCTCTTCCTCATTGAGCGGCTGCAGCTGGCCATCCCCATCGTGAATGATCCCGATGGTCGAGCTGAACCCCAGCTCGAGCGCACGCTTGCCGATCGTCAAGGCGTCCTGGGGATTCTTCACTCCACCGCCAACCACCGAATTGATGTTCACGTGAAAGTCGGCATGCTCGGCCAGCAACTGGAGTTTCCTGTCGAGTACCTTCAGGCTCTTCTTGGAAACATCGTCGGGGGTGACGTTGTCGATGGAAATCTGCAGCCACTCGAGTCCCGCGTGGTTCAGGCGCTGGATTCTCTCCGCAACCAGCAGGTACCCATTCGTGATCAAACCGGCAATCATGCCGTGCTTGCGAATCCGCCGGATGACGTCATCCAGTTCCGGGTGGAGCAGCGGTTCCCCGCCGCTGATGGTGATAACCGATGTGCCCAGCTCCGCGAGCTTGTCGATGCGCCGGAACATGGTCTCGATCGGCACCGGCTTCGAGAAGTCGTCAAACTCGTTGCAGTACTCGCAGGCGAGGTTGCAGCGCCGGATTGGAATGATGTGGGCCAGCAGCGGATGATCGGTGGAGGCAAGCCCCTTCACGACCATGCGCGCGCCACGCACGTTCCGCGCCATCGCTTTCAGGCGACGCTTCCATACTGTCAGGCTGGACGACATGATTAGATTTTTAGTATTAGACCACAGCCGCGACCCTTGAGGACCCTTGGAAACAGTCTTTGGGCGAAAACACCCCCTGAATGGCTCCGTCCGGCGGTTCAAAAACCAAGCAAATTCCAGGCCGGGCTCGGGATTTTCAAGGATTCTGCCCCTGGGCCTCTTCGTGCCCGGCGTCGCGCAACGCCTGTACAGCCTTCTCGACCCACTCCTGCTTCACGAGCACATAATCGGTATCAAAGGTAGACACCGCAAAGATCGGAATCGCCCGTTTCGACAGCGGCCGCACGAACGACGCGAGAATCCCCGTCTCAGAGAAGGGAAAGGGGCCGTGCAGCTTCAGGCATGCCCAGCCGTTTTCATGCACGATGTCGGACGGCACCTGCGCACCGGAGCAGACAATTGAAAGCTCCTCCGCGGTCGACGTAACCGAGAAGAACGCGCCGCAAAGCACCCACTCAGGCACCGTCGTCCTGGCAGGAAGACGACAAATCGCAAACGTCCCGGGAACCCGGGAGAACCTCAGCGCGCGTGTCAAGGAAGTGATCTTTCGCGTTGTGGACCAATACAGGGTACGGCACGTAATTTCAGATTGCAGATTTCAGATTGGAGATCTCACAATATAAACTCTCGCATTCGCTGTCTCCAGGCTGAGGCTTTCAATCTGAAATCTAAAATCTGCAATCTGAAATCAGCATTCTCTACCCGCTCACCGCTTTCCTCAGTGCCGCGCGCGCCAGCAGCCGTGTGGAATCGAGCGGAGGCAGCGGCGACGACTCCTCATCCACGATCAGCGGAATTTCCGTGCAGGCCAGCGCGACCGCATCGCAACCTTCATCTTTCAGGCCACGGATCACTTCCGTAAAGTAAGCCCGCGAGCGCGGCAGAAACTGGCCCATTACCAGCTCGTCCATGATGATTTGATCAATTCTTTCGCGCTGCGGAGGCCCGGGCATCCGGTATTCCAGCCCCGCCGCCTTCAGCTTCTCCGGATAGACCGGCCCTTCCATCAGGTAGCGAGTGCCCAGCACGGCGATGCGCTTGAAGTGATTGCGCTTGGCCTCGCACGCCACTTCCTGCGCAATGTGCAGCCACGGACGAGGCGAACGGTGGGCCACCAGATCGAACGCCTGGTGAATGGTGTTGTCGGGACAGATCAGGAAGTCGGCTCCGGCCCGAGCCAGTTTCTCAGCCGACGACATCATCAACTCAGCCACGCCCGCCCAATCCCCACTGCGGATGAAGTTCATGTAATCCGCAAGGGAATGGCCGTGCAAAGAAACTTCCGGATGATTATGCGCTCCCAGCAGCTGCGCCCCTTCCACGCACACAGTGCGATAGCAAAGCGCAGCGCCCTCGGCGCTGCAAGCCACGATTCCGATGTGTTGGGGCATGGGAATTAGATTGCAGATTTTAGGTTGATGATTTCAGATTTTCCTTCACGAAGTTTTAGCGACCTCAGATTGGCGCTATCACCACGAGAAAATCTGCAATCTGAAATTGTTTACTTGGCCGCAATCGCCGCATCAAACAAATTCAGAAATTCCAGCTTCTTCTCCGCCGGCAAAAACGCCGCCTCAAACGAATTCCGCGCCAACTCGCGCAGGTGATCATCGCTAAACCCGAAATTCTCCTGCACCACCTGGTACTCGCGCGATAGCGAAGTGCCAAACATCGCGGGATCGTCCGTGTTGAGCGTCACCATCAGGCCTTCATCGAAGTAGCGCTTCACGGGATGCTCGCCGATCGTCGGACACACGCCTGTCTTCACGTTGCTGGTCACGCAAATCTCGACTGGGACTTGTCGTTGCGAAAGCTCCTGGATGAGATCGGGGTCCTGACATGCCGTCAGCGCGTGCCCAATGCGCTCCGCCCGCAAATTCAGCGCTCCCCAAATCGATTCTGGCCCAGCGGTCTCGCCGGCATGCGCAGTCAGACGCAGCCCGTTGTCGGCGCAATACCCGTACACCTCGCGGAATAATTCCGGCCCGGCGCGCTGCTCGTCGCCGCCGATGCCAAATCCCACCACGTTGCGATCGCGATACTGCACTGCCAGTTCAGCCACCCGCTGAGCCTCGGGCGATCCGAAATGCCGCACCGCGTCGAAGATCCACAGTAGCGACACTCCGAAATCGCGCTCGCCCCGCACATGTCCCCGCTCGAGCGCCTCGAAAATCGCAGCAAAGTCCTGCTTCCGATACAAGCAGACACCCACCGAGATATAGACCTCGGCATGCAGAACATTCTCGGCCTTCAGCCGCTCCATCAGACGGTACGTGATCAACTCGTAATCTGCTGGAGCTCTCAAATGCGCGGTGATGTCCTTGAACGAGGTTAGAAAGCCCCCGAAATCGGAGTACTGGTAGAGCATCTCCGTCGTTGCGAGGGTGGCTTCCTTCAGCCCATGGCTGCGTTGAATCTCGAGCAGCGTGGCAGGCTCGATTGCGCCTTCCAGGTGCACGTGAAGCTCAGCCTTCGGCAGGGACCTCACAAAAGCGCTGGGCGTCGGGTTGGCGAAAAGACCCATGGGGGATTTCAGATTGTTGATTTCAGATTTTAGATTTTTTTCGATAACGAGTCATCGTGAAGTTTCAACTGCGCCGTTCAATCTGAAATCCTCAAACTAAAATCTGAAATCATTCAGCCCTACCTGCTCTGTCGGGCGAATTCGCTGTTGTGCCGGCTATAGAAGAAATAAATCAGCAGCCCGATCCCGAGCCATACCACAAAGCGGATCCAGGTAATCACGGTCAGCCCGGTCATTAGTCCGCCGCACAGCACCACGGAAATCAGCGGAAACCAGGGCACGAAGGGTACCCGGAACGCGCGCGGCCGTTCAGGCTGGCGTCGCCGCAGGAAAATCACGCCCAACGACACCAGCGTGAAGGCAAACAGCGTGCCGATATTTGAAAGATCGGCTGCGTCTCCGATATCGACCATGCCCGCTGGAATTCCCACCGCGAAGCAGGCGATCCAGGTGGACCAGTGCGGCGTCTTGAATCGGGGATGTACCGCGGAGAACAGCTTCGGTAGCAAGCCGTCGCGCGACATTGCGTACCAGATCCTCGCTTGCCCATACTGAAAAACGAGCAGCGAGGAAATCATCCCCATCAGCGCGCCCACCACAATGACCGATCGGTAGAACGGGTGCGCGCCCAACGCCTTGAGCGCGTAGGCCACGGGCGCTTCGGCCGCTTCGCCCGACACAAAGGTGGTGTACTTCAACATCCCAAGCAACACGATCGCGACGCCCACGTACAGCACGGTACACACCACCAGCGAAGCGATGATCCCGAACGGCAAGTCACGTTGCGGAGTACGGCATTCCTCGGCCGCCGTAGAAACCGAATCGAAGCCGATATAGGTAAAGAAGACGATGGCCCCGCCGGTCACGATGCCGGCGAATCCGGACGGCGCAAAAGGTGTCCAGTTGGCCGGTTTCACCAGCATCCCGCCCACCACCAGGAACGTGAGGATGGCCCCAATCTTGATCAGGACCATCACGTTGTTTGCTTCCGCGGACTCGCGCACGCCGCGGACCAGCAATAGCGTCAGGAGAAACACGATTAAAAAGCCGGGCAGGTTGAAATAGGCGCCGGTCCAATGTCCGGAAGCCCACACCGGGCTCGCCCATTTTTCCGGCAGGTTGATGCCAAAGGCCGCTAACTGCGCCTTGGAGTATCCACTGAAGCCGACCGCCACCGCGACATTGCTGACCACGTACTCCAGAATCAGGTCCCATCCGATGATCCACGCGAAGATTTCGCCCAGCGTGGCATAGGAATAGGTATAAGCGCTGCCGGCGATGGGAATCATTGATGCCAGTTCGGCATAGCACAGGCCCGCGAAACTGCAGGCAATCGCAACCAGCAAGAAGGAAATTGCAATCGATGGACCGGCCGCCGGACGGCCATGCATCAGCGCGCCCGCGGTGCTCCCGGTGCGCAGAAAATTGACCAGCAGGTCCAGCACCTGCGCATGCAGAATAGAGGGCGCCTCAAAGTGCTCGCCCGCAGCCGCCGTGCCGGTGAGAACAAAGATTCCCGAGCCGATAATGGCGCCAATCCCCAGCGCGGTCAGCGACCACGGCCCCAGTTTCTTCTCGAGCCTGTGCCCGGGCTCGTCGGCGTCGGCGATCAACTTGTCGATGGATTTACAGCAGAGAAGTTGGCTGCGCGTGGCAGTGGCGGGAGGTTCGCGATCGGTGGTGGACGGCATCTGCGTCAAAAGGACCTCTTCCCAGCTTGGATGCGGCCCCTTGCGGTGCCAGCCGCATGCTCACGCCTGAGGATTCCAGCTATGGGTCTCAATTGCATCTGCAAAAATCAAGGGCGGGTCAAAAGACCCGCCCCTGTAATCCCGATTAGCCACGCTTGGACTGGCCGCGCGCCATCTTCTTGACCTTGCTCTTTTTCGATCCGCGAGCGTAGTCGCGGGGTTTGAGAGGATGTTCCACCTTGCGCTTCTTGCGCGAGGCACGCCTGGCTTTCTTGCGGTCTTCCTTGCTTAGAGTTGCTGTATTCGCCATAAGTTTGAGTTCACGATCCTGAAATTTTGTAATTTGCCATCTCGAGTTGGACAAACTACAAAAATACCAAATTACACAATTACCAAATTCGTTCAGGCTTTCTCGAGCTGCGCATACTTCTCCACCAGCTTCTTCAGCCCGAACCTCGGGAATTGTACCGTAATCTTGGCGTCTTCCCCATCTCCTTCTCGCTGGTACACGGTGCCTTCGCCATATTTTGGATGACGGACTTTCTGTCCGGGGCGGAAGCCTTTCTTGCCCTTGGGCTCCTCGATCGCGGTCTTGGGCAGGTTGAACTTCTTCCCGCGTGACGCAAAGAACTCGGCAATATTATCGATGGAGTTGTAGCTCTTGCCCGAGTAGGTGGGCTTGGCCCGCTCGGCGCGCTCGCGCTGCCAGTTCGCACTCTGGTCCTCGTCCTCGTAGGAGTAATGGGACGAACCCTCATCGTGATCGGATCCGCGCCTCTGCGCGCCGGATCCAGTTCGCGGGCTCGCGCTATAGCTTCCCATCCAGGGGCGCCTTCGCGAACCGCCCAGCTCTTCAACGAGTCCCGACGGGACCTCTTCCAGAAATCGGGACGGCACGCTCGCTTCGGGGAGATCGGTGCCATAGCGCCGGCGATACACCGCGCGGCTGAGGATCAGCGTGTCCATGGCACGCGTCATGCCGACATAACACAGCCGGCGCTCTTCCTCGATGTCATCCATTTCCAGCAGGGTGCGCGAGTGCGGAAACAACCCCTCTTCCAGCCCGCACAAAAACACCAGCGGAAACTCCAGGCCTTTGGCGGCGTGCAGGGTCATCAGCGTGATCCGCGCGGATTCGTCGTAACCGTCAGCATCGCTGACCAGGGCGGCGTGGTCGAGGAATTCTTCCAGGGTCTCACCGCGGTCTTTCGAATCGAGAGCGGCGTTGACGAGTTCGCGCAGATTCTCGATGCGAGAGTAGGCCTCGGGCGTGTCTTCGTCTTCGAGCAGCTTGATGTACTGGGTGCGGTCAATGAGGAACTTGAGCACCTCCGCTGTATTGGCCGGTCCGCCGGGAGCGCGGAAGGCGCCGTCGTCTGTAGCGCCGGCATCTTGCCGGCTGTCGAGCGGGCGTCCCGCCCGCTCAGTATTTTCTTCTTGCTCTTCGCCAGAAATCTCCGACTCCGCGCCTTCTCTAAAAGCGAAACTCGTATCCTCAGTACTGTCTCCGAAATCGAAAGCGAGCGGATCGAACTGGGTTGAGTCTTCTTCGGCGAGCTCGCGCTCTGGTTCCGAGAGTGGGCGCGAGCCCTCGAGTCGCTGCACTCCCTCCGGACGGGCTAGACGCTGGGTGGCCGGCGGGACGCCGGCGCTACTCTCGTGCGTCAATCTTTCTACATACGTTCCGGCCAGCATCGCTTGCGCGTCTTCGATCAGCTCTCGAAAATTTCTCAGCGCCAGGCATGCACGCACGGGCAGCAGTTGACGCTGGATGGCCTCGCCGATCGCTCCCCAGAGCGATCGTCCCGTCTCGAGCGCCAACGCCTCCAAGGTCTCCACCGTCGTTTTGCCAATTCCCCGCGCCGGCGTGTTGATCACCCGCAGCAGCGACACCGAGTCATCCGGATTTACGATGACCTTCAGGTACGAGACCATGTCCTTGATCTCGGCGCGCTCGTAGAACGAGAACCCGCCCACGACGTGATACTTGAGCTGGTAGCGGCGCATAGCTTCTTCAAAGAGCCGCGATTGTGAATTGGTGCGATACAGCACTGCGGTCCGCAGCGTCTCGCCGTGCTCGACCGCTTCCTTCAGATAGCGCGCGATGCGATCGGCGACGAAGAGCGCTTCATTCTCACCATCGGGCGCCTCGTAGTAGCCGACCTTCGCTCCGCCCTGCCGCGACGTCCACAGGTTCTTGCCTTTACGCTTGACGTTGTTGGCCACCACCGCCGACGCCGCAGCCAATATGCTCTGCGTGGAGCGGTAATTCTGTTCCAGGCGGATGATCTTTGCCTCGGGAAAATCTTTCTCAAATTCGAGAATGTTCCGAATATCCGCCCCGCGCCAGGAGTAGATCGACTGGTCCTCGTCTCCCACTGCACACAGGTTGTGCCGCGTGCCCGCGAGCAGGCGCATCAGTTCGTACTGCGGACGGTTCGTGTCCTGATATTCGTCGACCAGAATGTACTGAAATCGCCGGTTGTAATAATCGCGCACCGTTCCGATGGATTTCAGCAGGCGCAGCGCCTCGAGCAGCAGGTCGTCGAAGTCGAGCGCGTTCGCCTTCCGCAGTTCCTTGCGATATTCCTCGTAAATGTGCGCGATCTTCTCGGTCTTGGGATCGGCCGACTGCAAGTAAATTTCCTGCGGATCGAGCATGTGGTTCTTCGCCCACGAAATCCGGCCCAGCGCGATGCGTGGCGTGAGTTCCTTGTCATCGACGCCCATCCGCTTCATGACCGACTTGACGATGCTTTGCTGGTCGGCCTCGTCGTAGATGACGAAATTTTTGGTGTGCCCGATGGGCGGCTGTCCCGGAACGGTCGAGGGAATGCGCAGCGCCTCGATATCCCGCCGCAGCACCCGCACGCAGAAAGAATGGAACGTCGAGATCACGGGCTTCGCAACGGAAAGCCCGCCCACAATACGCTGCACGCGTTCGACCATCTCGGCCGCGGCCTTGTTGGTGAACGTCACCGCGAGAATGGACTCCGGCATCGCCCCGAGGTTCTCGATGAGGTGTGCGATGCGGTAGGTGATGACGCGTGTCTTCCCGCTGCCCGCGCCCGCCAGAATCAGCACCGGTCCTTCGGTGGTCTCGACAGCCTCACGCTGCTGGGGATTGAGTTGGTCTAGAAAGGACAAAGTCGCCACTGCCTCAGATGCTTCGTGCACACTTCATGATTTTGTCATTCCGACGCCGAGCGAAGCGGAGACGGAGGAATCTGGTTCGTGCAGGCCGTAGCAACGATCGAGATTCCTCATGGGCACGCCCATGCGGAATGACAAAAATTAGCTCGAAAGTCGGCGCCCCAGGAATGGCCTTACTGTGCCTCTCTGGTTGATAGCTTTTTTCGTGCCGCCTTGCACTCCGCGCAGGGGCACCATTCCCGCAAGAACGCCCACGAGTAAATGCCCAGCTCGTGCCCGTCATTCCAGCTGAACTTGATGGCGTATTTGCCCACGCCCTCGGCAGAGACCGGCTTGGCGGCGGGCTTGAACATGGGCAGTGCGCCCGGCGCCAGTTTGGGAGGATCGCCCGGCGCCCTTCCTGACTTGCCGCGCTCCTCTTCACAAAGCGCGCACGGACAGGCATCCCGCAGAAAGGGAAAGGAATAGCTCGACCGGTGGCCGTCGTGCCACTCGATCTCCATTCCCGTCCCAGTAGTTAGATTCACCTTGACCGATTTGGGATCCGTGCTCGCGCTGGGCGCCTTCAGCGGGGACTGCATGCTTTCAGTATCGCATAGGGAATCATCAGTCTTCCCGCTTTGGATCGGAGGACACTGCACGATGTGATGTCTAACCGAGCCCTGTGAGCAGGCAGCGCATTAACGTCTTCGTGGGCCCGTGGTGTAATGGGAACACAGCACCCTGCGACGGTGGCGGATGCGGGTTCGAGTCCCGTCGGGTCCAGTTCCTCATTGGAACGTGGGTTCTGGGGTAGGGAACGCGGGATAACCGCCCCGTCAAAAGTAACTTGATTTCGAGTTTGCGCGGCTTATACTGGATTCGTCGCAGGGTGCTGTAAGTACCCGATTTGAATGGCCCCGAGAGATCGGGGCCGTTCGCGTTTGTGGGAGGGTCCCCGCGCAATTGCCGAAACCCGCTCAAATCCTGTACAATCTATGTTTTGCACACCTAGTTCTGAGGGATTCTGGAGAGCAGTCCGATGGCACAAGTTTGTGAAATTTGCGGCAAGAAGCCGATGAGCGGCAACACGATCAGTCACGCCCACAACGTGAGCAAGCGGCGCTGGAACATCAATCTGCGCCCGGTCCACGCCAAGGTTGGCGCCACTACCAAGCGTATGCGCGTTTGCACCTCCTGCCTGCGCAGCGGCAAGGTCGTCAAGGCCTAACGCCGGAATAACACGAAAGCAACCAATTGGGGGGAAGACAGTTGCTTTCCTTCGTGTGCCTTCGTGTCCTTGGTGGTTAGGTTCTTGGCTCTTACTCCACGCCCAGCAACTCGATATCGAATACGAGCGTTGCATTCGGCGGGATCGCACCCGGATAACCTTCCCGTCCGTATGCAAGGTCGGGGGGAATCCGTAATTGGCGCTTCCCGCCGACTTTCATCCCGGAGACGCCTTCTTCCCAGCCTTTAATCACCTGGTGCGCACCGATCCTGAACTGGAAAGGGGATTTGCCAACCGAGCTGTCGAACTTCTTTCCATTCGTCAGCCAGCCCGTATAGTGCACTTTTACAGTCGTCCCGCGGTCAGCCGTGCGCCCGGTTCCGACTTTGATGTCCCAATACTGCAGGCCGTCGGGGGTCTTGGTGCCTTCGCCTTCCACTTTGGTGGGACCGCCCGCCGCAGGAGCTGCAGACTTATTGCCTTGCGCAAGAGCCATCCCAGCCGCAAACACCATCAATATCAGCATTCCATGCTTGATCATTTGTTCTCCTCGAATAGAAACGACTAACCACAGAAGGACTCCCGGGCGCACCGGGAAATTTGAGTCCATTTTTCATTACGGCCACTTCTTTTTCCACGCCTGTGTCTTGTGATTCGCTAAGCTCACGTGCACAAAGAAAATACCATTCGCTTCCCAACTCTTGCTCAGCGCCTCTTGCTCGTTAGTATTCCCCAGTGATCCTCTGTGTCCCTATGTGGTGCAAGCTTTTTCCTAGGCCAGCGCGATCACATCAATTTCGACAAGCACGTCTTTCGGAAGCCGCGCCACCTCGACGGTCGATCGCGCCGGCGGTGCCGTATGAAAGAACGTTCCATACACTTCGTTCATTGCCGCGAAATCACCCATGTTCTTCAGAAACACGGTTGCGCGCACCACCTTCTCCAGGCTCGTGCCTGCCGCTCGCAGAATTCCTGACAAGTTCTTGAGCACGCGATCCGTCTGAAACGCTACGTCTCCGCTGACCAGCGTATTCGTAACCGGATCCAGAGCAATCTGTCCTGAAACAAACACCAGTCCGTTCGCTCTGATGGCCTGTGAGTAAGGCCCAATCGCCGCTGGGCCATCTTTCGTAACAATCACATCGCGCATAGGAAACCAGCTTTCAGTCTCTAGTCGTCAGCCTTCAGCCACAAAAGCAGTCGTTGGTCGTTAGTCGTTGGCGAAAACCTGTGCCGCTGAATTAATGCAGATGGACGCACACAAAGTCAACGTCTGCGCCATATTCGAACGATCCATTTCATGGGATTTAGCCAACGACCAACGACCACCAGCCAACGACTGCTTCCTACGATCAACGATTGGTTTGCTGAAGACTGACGACTCGCTACTGACGACTAGATCTTCTGCAGCCGCTGCACATCGCGCACGCCTGGAATCTTGCGCAGACCGTTGATGATGGTCTCGAGGTGCTTGAGGTCGCTGATATCGAGAATAATGTCGACCACCGCCTGGCTATTGGCGGTGCGTGCCTCGATGTTGCGAATATTCGATTTGGCGTCGCCGATCACGCCCGTGATCAGTTTCAGCATGCCGTAGCGGTCGTCGCAAAAGACGGTCAGCTTGACGGGGTATGCATTCGGGGTCGATTCATCTTTCGCCCAGGAGACGTCAATGCGGCGCTCCGGTTCGTACATGAGGTTGACGACATTCGGGCAGCTCACCGCGTGCACCGCTACACCCTTGCCGCGGGTTACATAACCCACAATGCCTTCGCCGCGAATTGGGTTGCAACAGCGCGCGCGATAGACCAGCAAGTCGCCTGATCCCTTGACGGTAATCGCATTGTGGTCGCCGCCAAAAACACGGCGCACCACGCTGGTGACAGCCGACTCCGTTTCTTTGGCTTCCTCCTGCTCGGGCAGAGCCTGGCCGGCCGCCGGCGAAAGCTTCGCCAGCACCTGCCGCGCCGAGTATTTTCCGTACCCGATGCCCGCCATCAAGTCGTCGGGACGGCCGAGGCCATAGTCAGAGGCAATCCGCAAGAACTCTTCCTCTTTCAACTCCTTGAGTGGGATGCGGTACTTGCGCGCCTCTTTTTCGATCAGCTTGCGCCCAATTTCGATAGCCCGTTCACGCTGATGAATGTTCAGCCAGTGCTTGATCTTGTTGCGCGAGCGCGACGACTTCACGATCGCCAGCCAGTCCCGGCTCGGTTTGTGTCCCGGCTGCGTCATGATCTCGACGATATCCCCGCTATGGAGTTTGTGTCGCAGAGGGACCATGCGCCCGTTGACCTTCGCGCCGACGCAGGTGTGCCCGACTTCGGTGTGCACCGAGTAGGCAAAATCGATGGGCGTGGAATCCCGCGGCAGCACCACCACTTTCCCTTTGGGCGTGAAGGTATACACCTCTTCGGGATAGAGATCGATTTTCAGCGTGGATAGAAATTCGTTGGGGTCGGAAACATCGCGCTGCCACTCGACCACCTGCCGCAACCATGCCAGCCGCTGTTCGTCCTGCGCCGAGACCGCGCCGTCCTTGTATTTCCAGTGGGCCGCGATGCCTTCCTCGGCCATCTTGTGCATTTCTTCGGTGCGGATCTGCACCTCGAAGGGCGTTCCGTCTTCGGTGATCACCGACGTGTGCAGCGACTGGTAAAAATTCGGCCGCGGCATCGCAATGAAGTCCTTGATGCGCCCCGGCACTGGCCGCCACACATTGTGAATGATGCCGAGCACCGCGTAGCAATCCTGCACCGAGCGCGTAATGATGCGCATGGCATACAGATCGTAGACCTGGTCCACGTTGATGCGCTGCCGCACGAGCTTCTTGTGAATGCTGTAGAAGCGCTTGGTACGGCTCTCTACCTTCGCGGTAATGCCGGCTTCCTTCAGCTTGTCGCGTACCACGCCTTCCACGCGTGACAGGAACGCCTCGCCCACTTTCCGGTGTGATTCGACCGCCTGTTTCACCTGCTCATAGGCGATCGGATCGAGATACTTGAATCCCAGATCCTCCAGTTCGCCGCGGATCTTGCCCATGCCGAGCCTGTGCGCAATGGGGCCGTAAATCTCCAGTGTCTCCTTGGCAATTTTCTGCTGGCGGTCGGGCGCCAGGTGTTCGAGCGTCCGCATATTATGCAGGCGGTCAGCCAGCTTGATCATCACCACGCGGATGTCGTCAACCATGGCGAGCATCATCTTGCGCAGGTTCTCCGCCTGCTGCTCTTCCTTGGTAGCGAAATCAATTTTGCTGATTTTTGTGACACCCTCGACGATGTGAGCCACCTGCTCGCCAAATTCCTTCCGGATATCGACGATGGTCACCGAGGTGTCTTCCACCGAATCGTGCAGCAGCCCGGCCGCCACCGCGATCGGATCCATTTTCATCTCGGCGAGCACCAGGGCGACTTCCAGGGGATGCACGAGGTAAGGCTCGCCCGAGGCGCGGCTCTGCCCGGTATGCACGTGCAGCGAGTAATCGTAGGCTTTTTTGACGAGTTCCAGATCGTCCGCGGGCCGATTGGCCTGCATCCTCTTCATCAGGTCGCGGAAGCGCGTGACCGTGAGGACGTTGGTTGCGATCTGTTCGCGCAGAGTCGCCATGTAGGATTATAGCCCGTGGGAAACCTGAGGAGGCCGGTTACCGAAGCATGATCCGAGGAACCCGAGCCGTAACTCGATTATAACGTGCCGCGTAGGCCCAGACGCCGGGATCCCCATCAAGCCCGCTTTTGGCTTGATGGGTGGAGATGCCCTCGTCTGGGCAGCCCGGCAAAGCCCGCCTTGATTCTTTCAGCGCAGAAGACTTGTGACCCCAATCACAGACCCTGAGCCTGTATCCTGCGAGACTCGATCCATTGTTCGGAAGATCATGAGCAGAAAACTCATCGCGGCTGTGGTGCTGCTGGTTGTGAGCGCGACCGGAACCTTCGCGCAATTGCCTGCATCGCGCGACGCTTCACCCTCGATGCCGATCGATCTCTCGAACGCTTCTCAAGCGAATTCCGCTCACCCCTGCTGCCACTCGTCTTCTGCAGCACCATTCGAGATCGCCTTGCCCCCGAACATCCCCTGCGGAAGCGAACATTCTTGCTGCCTGCGCCCGGCGCCAACAAATTCTTCCAATTTGCCCTCAATCAGCAGACAACAACGTCCAGAGACCGGTTTCGTCGACCGCATTAATGATCGACCAACCCAGCCCGGATCCCAAGCCTCTATCCGAAGCAGTTGCGCGGCGGCATTCTTGCCCTATGCTGTGTTGAGCACGGTCCTTCGGATCTGATCCTTCTCGTCATCTCCACGCAATCGAAATGCCGCGTCTTGATTCCCAGCCGCGAGCGCAACTTATTCGCAAGCACACGAACTTATACGGAGATTCTTTCTATGAAACATAAGCTCATCGCCTTGATCTTCGCCCTGACCATGATGTCCTGGGCGCAATCCACAACCCCCGCACCCGCCCCGGAGCAGAACTCCACTCCCGCGAAGGCCAAGACAACCTGTTCCTGTTGCGACAAGATGGCCTCCGCCGACCACAAAGACATGGCCGCCTGCATGCATCACGCCGGCAAACATGGAAAAGATATGTCCTGTTGCTCAGGCAAACATGCGAAGGACGCTGCCTCCTGCTGCAGTGGCAAAGATGGCAAGTCTTGTTCCAAGGATGACAAGGCCTCCGCTTCTTGCTGCGAGCAGAGCAAGGCCGGCGAGGGCGAAGCAATGGCCTGCTGCGCCAAGGACGGCAAGAACGGCGCGAATGGTTGCTGCGCAGGCAAACAATGTGGCAAGCACGACCACAGCGATCATCCCGCCCCCGGCAACTAGTTCGCTTAAAGACGAAATCCCCAGCCTGACAGGTTGGGGATTTTCTTGTCGAAAACTGTCTTCAGTTGTAATTCGTGGTCGAGGGCGGCAAATCGCCGTCCTGCGACTCATGGATCTCTTTCTCCAGCTTATCGAGTAATTCCTCGCGCGTTCCGCCCTTCAGTTCCCGTTGCAGTTGCTCGAGCGCCAGCGCCACCACGTGATAGTGATGCGCTCCCGCGAACCTGGGATCACGCGTGATGTCGAGCCAAACCTTATGCATGAGATTCACATCTTGCGGGCGCATGCGCGGTGCGTGCGGCCCGAGCAGGTACTCGTGCGCGGTGCCATCGGGTTCGTACACAACCAGCGTCAGCCGAGGACGAGGTTCGGGCAAACGCTCCCACGCGTCTCCGGTGAGCTTGCCCTGCTCGTCCGCAGTAAGCTTGTTGGAGCGTCCACAAACAATGCGGCTGGAGGCCAGCCGCTGCGCGGTCACCATGATCGCTTCGAACACGTCGGTGCCTGGCACCACCAGCAACGAGACCGGCTTGCCTTCTTTTTCCGCGACGGCGACTACGGCCGTAAACAATTCCTGTTCGTAGTGATCAAAAATCTGGCTCGCGTCGAATACGTTGCTCCCGCCGAAGGTATGTTCGCGGTGGTACAGGCGCGCGCTCATTACGACCACGTCCTGCCTGGTGGTCTCGGTGTTATGCAGGATCGTCCGCAAATAATGCAGGTTGCGCGGGTCGCGCACCGCCACCAGTATATTGCCCGGCCGCACGCCCATCGCGCCGCTGCCCAATTCCTGATTCCCGTATACCCGGAACTGGTCGAGTTGTTCAGGTTTTCCATGGCGCTCCTTGATCACGTGCCGCTCCGACAGCGTAAAGATCGCGAAAAAGAACGCGCTGAAAATCACTCCTGCCACGGTCGCTTCCGACTTTGTGAACAGGTTCACCACGGCCGTCAGGAACAACACTACGAAAATCGCCGCCAATCCCAGCGGGACCTCGGTCTTGCCAATGTGCAGGTTGCCCGGCACCTTCCATTCGCGATGGCCGGGCTCGGTGAAGCGCAGCACCAGCACCGCCAGCGACTTCATGGTGAAGCTCCAGATCACGCCGAACGCATACAGCGCCGCCAGGGCATACACGTTGCCGCCGCTCAGGACGATAGTCAGCAGCTGCATCCCCACGATCAGGTCGATGATCCGGTAGGTCGTGCCGTACTTGTGGTGTGGCTTCAGGAACCAATCCGTGAGCACGCCGTCCTCGGCCACCCGGTTCAGCACGCCGTTGGCGCCAACAATCGACGTGTTTTGCGCACCTGCCAGGATCAGCACACCCACCAGCACCACGAACCCGTGGAACAGCAGCTTGAGCGGCATGGGCCCAACCAAGTACATCGCGATGCCACCGATCAGGTTGGCGAAGAAGTTCGGACGCACGGTGTCCGGAATAATCATGTAAGCGAAGAACGACACCAACGACGTAAAGAGCAGGCTGTAGATAAAGATCACCAGCCCAGTCTTCTCCAGGTTCTTCAGCTTCGGGTGCTCGATCTCGCGGTTCACCTGCGCCAGAGTCTCTTCGCCGCTCATGGCCAGCACCGAGTGTCCAAACCCCACGAACACGATCACCAAAGTCAGTTTGCTGATCCAGGTACCGTACAGCCACCCGAGCGATTCCTTATTCAACGGAATTACGCCCGGATGCAGTGGGTTAGGCGGCCAGTGAACGCCGACCTTGAAGACTGTAATGGTGCACCATAGCAGCAGGATCACCACCATCACGGTGGTGATAATCATGATCTGCAGGGCCTTCTCGCTCGACTCGTGAATCCCCTGCGTGTTCTTCCACCAGAAATACCCAACCACAAACAGTGCGAACACCGCCGAGAAATGGTTGTCGTTAATGGTCAGGGGGTGGTGCAGGTAGGTGCCGATGTCCTCGATAAAGCCCGCCAGGTACTGTCCCGCCGAAACTGCGCTGATTGGGCCAGTCAGCACGTAATCGAACAGCAGCGCCGAAACCGAAAACTTGGCGAGCGTGCTGCCCATCGCTTCCTTGACGACACGATAGACGCCGCCGCGCACGAACATGGCGCTCGATTCGATGTACAGAGCTCGCACCGCGTAGCTGAACAGCATGACCGCGAGAATGAACCAGGGCGCGCTCTTGCCGATGACCTTCTCCGCGTCACCGCCCGCGTAGTAGGCCGAAGAGGCCAAATCTGACAGAACGATGGCCGCCGCCCGCCAGAAAGAGATGAAGGTCAGCATCACCGTAGTGGCGACGAAGACCTTAACGGCTGGGCGTTTGGAACTTTCCAGAAAAGTGGACATTAAAAAACCAGGCCCAAACAGGCGGGCAAAGGAAACCTAACGAAGATAGCACAGCCCGCGCTGGCGGCACACTCCGCGCATCTCCGAGTCCCGCAGTAACTTCGCGATGCACGCGTAGGCCCAGACGCCGGGGTCCCCATCAAGCCCGCTTTTGGCTTGATGGGGTGGAGATGCCCTCGTCTGGGCGGCCGGGCGTCTGCCCGGCGGGAGTTCGCCTCGAGGCAGCCCACTCCCAAATTGGCCGCTAGTCATAATTCGTGTCTCTTTCCGTCCAATGTGAAACCGCTGGTCGGTGATAACTCCTGAAGCCGAGCTGCGCTCGGCTGGGCAGACGGGGCGTCTGCCCCTACGCGAAGCTCGAAGCCGCGCTGCAGGCTGACGGCCGCTATGCAGCGGACACATCTGTACGTTCTCGTCCTCACACAGTCCAGAAATTTTGTCGTGATCCCGTCAGCGGTGAGCGTGGCTTACTCACCGCAGAACCTGAGAGAATTCGCCGAGCCTGGCGCCCGGCCAGCCGAGCTTGCCTCGGCCGCCTACGCTTCCGACACGCGGGACCCGTGCTGAAAGTGATACTGCAGAATTTTTGCCGCGAGTGAAGGGCTCGTTTCCGCCCCTTCGCCGCTCACGGAGCGTACGACTTCTCCACGGCATATAACCTCCGTGGGACTGAGCCCGGCAATTTCCGCCGGCAACACCAGGTTAATTTCCAGTTGAGAGTTGGGCTGCAGGACTTCCTCCGCGTTAAAGAGAAGCCCGGAGCGACTGATGTTCGACGTCGTTCCTTGCCGCCATCCTTGTTCGCCCACTTGCCGGTAACGCAGCGGTAAATGCAAGTTGAACCGTTGCGCGCGGAAGCGAGGGACTCTATCCCGAAGCACTCGCGCTTCGGATCCGATTCCTGCTCGAGCAGACATGGCAACCTCCTGGGGGAGCGTGGTTTGATCCAGCACCTCACGCACTTTTGCCTTGAGTGCGTGCAGGGTAAAGGGCTTCTGGAGGAGCGTGATGCCCGCATCCAGCGTGCCGTTGTGGCCGATTGCGTTTTCCGTGTAGCCCGACATGTACAGCACTTTCATGTTCGGGCGTATTTCGGCAACGCGTTGAGCGAGTTCGCGTCCATTCATCCCCGGCATGATGACATCGGTCAGCATCAGATGAATCATTCCCTGGTGAGCCACGCAGATCTGCACGGCGGCTGCGCCATCGGGGGCTTCCACCACGGTGTAGCCCTGGTTCTCCAGGAATTGTCGGGTCAGGCGGCGAAGATTGGTTTCGTCCTCCACCACCAAAATCGTTTCGCGCGCGGCTTCCACGGGGGCTGCAGCCTGCGCTGCCGGTTGCTCGATCACGGCGGCTGCATCGTCGACCGTCACGTGCGGCATGTAAACCTTGAACGACGTGCCCTTGCCCGGCTCGCTGTACACCCAGATGTATCCGCCGCTCTGCTTGACGATGCCGTACACCGTCGAGAGCCCGAGTCCCGTCCCCTTCGTTCCTTTGGTCGTGAAGAACGGCTCGAAGATGCGTGACTGAGTTTCCGTGTCCATGCCCACGCCCGTATCCGTGATCGCAAGCATGGTGTAGTCGCCGGGCTGTACGGGAGCATGCATGCGGGCGTAGGTCTCGTCGAGCGTGATATTCGCGGTTTCGATGGTCAGCTTGCCGCCATGCGGCATCGCATCGCGCGCGTTCACCGCCAGATTCAGGATGACTTGCTCGATTTGCCCCGGATCCGCCTTCACCGCACCGAGCTCCGGCCCGGGGATCATCACCAGGTCGATATCCTCCCCAATCAGCCGGGTCAGCATTTTGAGGTTCTCAGTGATCACCGCATTCAGATCGAGCACTTTCGGGGTCAGCATCTGTTTGCGGCTGAAGGCGAGCAGCTGTCGCGTGAGCGAGGTCGCCCGCTCCGATGCCGCCGAGATCTCCTTCGCGGGGCCCCGCAGCGCCGGATCGGGCCCTAACCGTTCCAACAAAAACTCGGAGTACCCCGAGATCACCATCAGAAGATTGTTGAAGTCGTGAGCGATGCCGCCCGCTAAACGGCCAATGGCTTCCATCTTCTGCGATTGCCGCAACTGCTGTTCGAGCGCGCGCCGCTCGGTCACGTCTTCGGTGAAAACTTCGAAGCTGACCGTCTTTGCCTCATCGCGAATAGCGCGCCCGGACAGCCGCATCGCGGTCGTAGAACCATCTTTCCGCGTCCATTCGCATTCCAGTCCCTGAAAGTCCTGCATGGTGCGCAGGTAGTCGGCGAGCACGAACCATTGCTGCCCGTCTGAATAAAGTGTGCTGAGGTTTCGTCCCACCAGTTCGGCGGCGGAAACGTAGCCAAGGGATGTAACCAGCGCGGGATTCACATCCACCAGGTGTCCCCGCGCGTCGCAGCGGCAGATACCATAGGGTGCGTTCGTGACCAGGGAGCGGAAATTGCTCTCCGAGCGCCGCAGTCCTTCCTGCGCCGCGCGCAGGGCCGCGTTGAACCAGCAGATCAGAACGGCAATCGTAACGAAAAGGGCCAGCCGAATAATCGCCCTGCGATTTTCCGTCTCGCTGTGGGGCCCGGCCAGGGTGTAGTAGATGCTTACCGTCAATGCAAAGGAAGTCGCGACCAGTCCCGGCTTCCAGCCCCCATACCAGGCGCTGACCATCACTGCCACGGCAAACACCGCCAACCGGCTTTCCGCGACGTCGGTGAACAGCAAGGCAGGAATCAGTGCGAGTGTGGTGCTGAGCACAGCGACGCCGTAGCGCAGGATAGGATCCCGCGCAGAAGAAACGACACGCGTGCGAAGCAGGGGGAGGTTCTGTCGCATAAAAGTAAATCTTAGAGCCGCGAAGAGAAAGCGGCGAGTTACAGCAGTGCAACAGGAACAGCCCGACCAGTACGTGTCCTAACGGACAGGGCTGCGTAGGGCCAGATTCGCGTCTGCCAGAAGCGTCTAACGACGTGGCGAAGAGTGCAGCGAGTTGCGCCAGCATAACGCCTCCCCATGGAATTCGGCAAATAGAGGAACAAAAACTTGCAACAGGGCGGCGAAACCGGGAGACTAGCGGAGCGCTCCAGACGCACCAGCATGAAGATTGGACTCTTCGGGGGAACTTTCGACCCCATCCATCGCGGCCACATCGCGCTAGCGCAGGCGGCCCGCGACCAATTCGGACTCGCCCGGATACTTTTCGTGCCTGCCAACGTTCCACCCCACAAACAGAAGCAGCCACTTTCCTCTTTTGCGCAACGCTACGCGATGGTCGCACTGGCCACCGCAGCCGAGAAATCTTTTGTCCCATCGTTGCTCGAGGCGCCCGCCGAAAACGCGCAAGCCGCCCCGGCGAAGACGGAGCGGCGTGCAGTCCCAAACCCGAACTACACCATCGATACGGTTCGCCGCCTGAAACAAACGCTGAAAAAGATCGACAAGATTTTTTTCCTGATCGGTATCGATGCGTTTCGCGAGATCGCCAAGTGGCACGAAAGCGAAGCACTTTTTGCAGAATGCGAATTCATTGTGGCCAGCCGGCCCGGCTACTCGCTGGCGGACGTCGCTAACTCCCTGCCTGAAAAACTGCGCCCGGCTGCCCACGTCACGAAGCCCTTTGAGAAACAGCCGGCCAAAGGCGATCTCGTCCTCCAGGGCGTGGCCATTCACGTACTCGACAGCGTGCACCATGCCATCTCTGCAACCGCCATTCGCGAAGCTGTAGCTGCAGGAAAATCCCTAGGCAGATTTCTCGACCCGGCCGTCACCGACTTCATCAAGAAAACCGAGCTTTACAAAACGGACCATTAAGCTTGCCTTCCTGACACCGACATCATCTTCTTCTGCACAAGAAAGCTAGACCTTTGGCCGTAGGCATGAAAACTTGCCCTTGCACATGGCGAATTGCATCCTATCTCCACGCCATCGCTCCGACTCTTGTGCGGAGGCGCTAACGTACCAATGCCATGACCTTGACGCTTTCGGATTCGGTAGCGTTGGTCAACAATAACGAAGTAGTTTCAGAAAACTTAGGGAGGACATCATGCGAGAAGTACCCCTAACGCTCCCCGAAATCGGCATGATCAACATCACGCGATTTATCATCGGAACCGGCGCGGGATTGTTACTTGCTGGCAAACTCGACAACAAGGCGCGTAGAGCTGTAGGCCTGACCTTGGTCACGGTGGGCAGCTTGTTTTCGACTCCCGTGGGCATTGCGTTCCTCGGGAAACTACGCGGCGGTCAGACACAACCTCGGCAACTTTCAGATACGCGTGCCGCGTGAACGTTTGGCTCTGCTCCGCTCCGCGTGCGTAACCCGGACGGAACCATAAGGCGCCCCATCCTAGTGTCGCGCTTTGTGCGGCATTAGGATGGGGTTTTCCAAGAGAAACCAAACCCCGGGGATTCTCTCTATCGCATTGTGCTTGAAATAGGAAAAAGCGTCTCGCACGCCTCAACGGGCCTTCACGACTCGATTCCGTCGGGTACAATCAGGAGCCAACGACAAAGGACAACGACCAACGACCGATTCATGAAGATCACCGACACCCAGCGCCAAGTCTCCGAAGCCATTGCGGCCTGTCAGGAAAAGAAGGCCGAAGAAATCACGATCCTCGAACTGGAGAAAGGCTCCGGCGCTTTCACCGACTATTTTGTAGTTTGCAGCGGAACGAATCCCCGGCAGATCCAGGCGATCGCCGATGAAGTCGAGCTCCGCCTGAAGCGGACCGGTCTCTATCCTGCGCACATCGAAGGCTACCGCCAGGCCGAGTGGGTTTTGCTGGACTACGTCGACTTCGTCGTCCACGTCTTCGCCGAAAAGGCCCGTCGGTATTACGAACTCGAGCGCCTCTGGAAATCCGCGAAGCGCCTTGAACCAGCGGACCTTAAAACTCCGGCCAAGAGGGCCGCGAAGAAGCGCAACACGGTTGCCGCTCCGCGAAGAAAGCGCGCTTAGCCGCAAATGAAAGTGAGAGTTGCATCTCCGACCAGGGAATCGCCAGCCCCGGCGAAAGAAACTGAATGCAGCCGAACTTCGGCACCACCCACTGCGTAGCATGAATACCGAAACAAAGCCCGACTGGGGCTCCTCGCTCCGCCTCAACGCTGCGGAAAAATTTAAGGCCAAGTCCGCCGCGATGGGCCGGGACGTCACGGAGGCTCTCGTCGAATATGCCGCTCCTCGTCCGGACATGCAGATTCTCGATCTGGCCAGCGGCACAGGAGAGCCCGCGATCACGCTCGCCAGCCGGATTGGCTCCAGCGGCCACGTGACCGCCCTCGACCTCAGCGCCGATCTACTGGCCATCGCCGCCGACCGCGCGCGCCAGCGCGGCCTCACCAACATCTCGACCCAGCAAGGCGATGCTCAGCAGCTTCCGTTCTCTGCCCACCAGTTTGATCTGGCGACTTCCCGCTTCGGTGTCATGTTCTTCGCCAACGTCGATCGCGCACTGCGCGAGGTTCTTCGCGTGCTCAAACCCAATGCACGCGCCTGTTTTGTAGTCTGGGGAACGCACGATCAACCCTATTTTTCGGCCAGCTTCGGAACTGTGCACCGTCACGTTGGAGGGCCGCTTCTCGCCGCCGATGGTCCCAACCCATTTCGCTTCGCTCGCCAGGGCAGCCTTTCCGAAGCGCTCAAAAAAAGTGGCTTCGAGAACCTGCACGAAGAAACTCGCATCGTCCCCTGGACTTGGCAGGGGTCCGCCGAAGAAGTCTGGGAACTGGAGCAAGCCGTCGGCGCTCCATTCCTGCCGTTACTCAAGCGCGTTCCCAGCGAAAGGTGGCCCGAAATCAACGCCGAAGTCCACGCTGCCATTCGCAAATACCAAGACCATGACGCCATCAAATTCACGGCAACCATCGTTCTGGCTTCCGGCCAAAAACCCTGAGCGGAACGCTCCGAGGTTCTCTGCGACCTCTGCGTTTTAAGATTGATGAGTGTGCATTTCGAGGAAAGCCCTCGCTGCTCTGTGGGCGCTGTGATTAAATCTCGAACGTGAAACTCAAAATTGCCTGGATTGGCAAAACCAAAGATCCAGCCATCCAATCGCTCACCACCGAATATCTCAAACGTATTTCCCGCTACGTGGACGTGGAAGGCCTGCCGCTCGCGGATGAAGCTGCCCTCTTGAAATTGCGTGACAAGAGCCGCCCCCTTCATACCGTGGTACTCCTCGATTCAAGGGGCAAGGAACTTTCTTCAGAAGAGTTTGCTGAATTTCTGCAGAATCATCAGGACCGCAACCCCCAGCCGCTGGTACTCGCCATCGGCCCCGCGGACGGCTTCAGCGATGCAGTGCGCAAGGCCGCCCACACCAACCTCTCGATTGGGAAGATGACCCTCCCGCACGAACTCGCCCGCGTCGTGCTGCTTGAGCAGGTCTACCGCGCGTTCACCATCCTCAAGGGCCATCCTTACCACAGCGGCCACTAACCATTTGGTTCTATTGGGCCAATGCCAGTTTGCCAACCTTGCACTTCTGGGATGTACCCGTTCCAGCGGCCAGCATTTAGAGTCGCCTCCCGGTAAATACATTCGCCATCCAACCGGATTGTAAGGGAGTGTTATGAAAGATGTTGCCGAAGTGCTCCGTACCAAAGAGGAAGAATTTCTGCGCGTGAAAAAAGAAGTCGAAGCTTTGAAAATCGCGGTTCGTCTACTCGACGAAGAGGGAAAACCTGACCACAAACAGGAATACCGTCAGATGCTTCAATTACCGTAGAGGCATGCGAAGGTGGGGACGCATCTCTGGTCCCCTCTATGCCACGTAGTTCACTTAATGGGACCGGGATCGAGGCGTCCTCGTCTATCTGGCTGCGATGCTCGCTCTGAGCCTCACCGCGTGACGGTAGCTTGATAGCTCACCGTGAGCCAGTGCCCGGATCTCCGAACCCACACGCGCGTGAACCGGTATGGCCCGCTGAACTCCTCGCCGAGTTCTTTGCCTTTTACTTCGGCCCGCGCGGTCACGACTGCCGTATTCCCGTAGAGCCGCACCACCATCTCTGAAATCTCGATCGAGTCGTACCGTAACTGCGCCGTCTTGCGCGCGGCAACGGTCTCCGCCTTCCCGATCACCTGACCCAGCGGGCTGATGGCCACATAATCGTCCGCCAGCGTGCGCTCGGAAAAGCTCGCGTCCCGATGAATCGCGGCCTCCTTGGCCTGCCTCTCCAGGTCCACAATCTCCCGCACGACTTCCTCTTCTCGCGGCCCCGTGGCATTGGTCTGAGGTCGAGTCGTCCTGGCCTGCATGCCCGAAGAAAGAGCCAGCAGCAATAGCACTAGCAACAGCAGAGTGCTGTTATGTTTCATGCGGAGAGACCTCCGGATTACCCAGAGTGGGGGCCCGTTCTTAAGATGCTTACGAGTTTCCCAGCGTACCAGTTCCGTCATGAAAGATGTATGGAAGTCTGGTTCGGATGCAGAACGCGACGGCCACTCCGCGAATGCACGCATCCCTGGCGAAGCAGGTACAATCAGAAGTTTGACCTCTATGTCCGAGATCCGCCGTGGACTCATCCTGGTGAACACCGGCCCCGGCAAAGGCAAGACCACTGCCGCCATGGGCACTGCCTTGCGTGCAGTCGGGCAGGGCATGACCGTCCTGATGCTGCAGTTTCTGAAAGGCTCCTGGCACTACGGCGAACTCGATGCGGTGCAGGCCTTCGGCGACAAATTCGTGATGAAGCAGATGGGCCGCGGCTTCGTGAAGGTAGGCACAGAGAAACCGGATCCCGAGGACGTGCGCATGGTCGAGGAAGCCTGGGACGAAGCCGAGAAGGCGATCCAGTCCGGCGCGTGGGACCTGGTGATTCTCGACGAGATCAACTATGCGATCAGCTATGGCATGCTCGATCCCGCGAAAGTCGTCCAGAGCCTCCGGAACAAACCAGACATGGTGCATGTTATATTGACGGGCCGGAACGCCCATTCGACAATTGTCGAACTGGCGGACACCGTCACCGAAATGCGCCAGGTAAAACACGCCTACGAAAAAGGCGTCCTTGCGCAAAAAGGAATTGAGTATTGAGATAGCTGTTGGCTGTTGGCTGTTGGCTGTTGGCTCGCACGCCATTGGCCCCGGCTCGGAACTGAAAGATGACGGATACTTTGCTGAAGACTGAAGACTGAGGACTGGTTAGCCACCAGCCAACGACCATCAGCAAATAGCTGCTTTCCATGGCATGGTTCAAACGCCAATCCGGTGAGCTCGACACTTCCGGCGAGCGCAAAGTGCGCACCGAAGGCCTGTGGGTGAAGTGTGACAGCTGCCGCCAGATCATCTGGAAAAAAGATCTCGAGGACAACCTCAACGTCTGTCCCAAGTGCGACAAGCACTTCCGCATCGATGCGCGCTCCCGCCTCACTCAGCTTCTGGACGAGGGTCAATACGACACTTTCGATGCCAATCTCGTCTCCACCGACCCGCTGAAGTTCGTCGACCTCAAGGCCTACTCGTCCCGCCTTAAGCAAGCCAGCAAAGATACCGGCCTCACCGATGCCATCATCAACGCGCAAGGCAAGCTCAACGGCCGCCCCGTGGTGATGAGCGCGATGGAATACGCCTTCATTGGCGGAAGCATGGGCGCAGTTGTCGGGGAAGTCATCACTCGCGCGATCGAGAAATCCGCCGACACCAAACAGCCGCTGATCATCATCTCGGCATCGGGCGGTGCCCGCATGATGGAAGGCGTCATCAGCCTCATGCAGCTCGCCAAAATTTCCGCCGCCCTCGCCCGCCTCGACGAGCTGAAGATTCCCTACATTTCCGTGCTGACCGATCCCACGACCGGTGGGGTCACGGCCTCTTTCGCGATGCTGGGCGATCTGAACATTGCCGAACCCGGCGCCCTCATCGGCTTCGCCGGTCCCCGGGTCATCGAGCAAACCATCCGCCAGAAACTTCCCCAGGGATTCCAGCGCAGCGAGTTCCTGCTCGAACATGGCATGCTCGACGCGGTCGTGCACCGCCGCGAACTAAAGCCCTACATATCCCGCGCCCTCGACTTCATGGTGCAAGCCGCCTGAAAATAGATGGAGAGACGGGCCTCCCGTCGGCGTGGACACCAAGTCCCACCTAGAAAACGCCGGCTAAACAGTTTGCTGAAAAACTCTCGGGATCGCCCTGCTCTATCGTTCTTGTCATTCCGACGCCGAACGCGGCGGAGGAATCTGCGACGCCGAAGAGCTCTGTGTGCACGACGTGTTGGACGACAGGCGCAGACTGTGAACGAACAAGATTCCTCCGCCGTTCGGCGTCGGAATGACAAAACGGGGGTGTTCGGCTTTAAAGCCTAGGCCCAGAGCTTAAAGTCTGCCTTCCTCAATCCGGCTCGACCGCAGGCAACGATCTGCGGGCGACCTCGGGAGGCGGAGGAACGGGCAAGGGAATTTCGATCGTGCCGATGTGTCCATTGCTCAAGTCCTCCACCCCTAGCCGCATGGTCGTGCTTTTCACCGGCACTTCGATCTCCTGATGCATGCGTACGCCGCCGGCGACGACTTCCTTCATCGTATCCGGGTTAAAGTCCGCCTTGGTGCGGGCCATCTGGCTGGCAAGTAACGTCCCGCCCTCGTCAAAGGCGGTCACCATGAAATTCAGCAAGTCGTGGTAGGTACCATCGGATGCCTGGGCAAAGCGCAGATCCGAATGGTTCACCGCATGATCAATGGCGTAGCGCTGCACTTCGAGTGGAGGTTGCGGACCTTTGTTCTTCTTCGGGGATTTCGTGTCGGCTTGCGAATTCTGCAGAACCCGCGGCTTTCCCACCGGCACCACGCGCGCCCCAAACAGGATTTGCCGCGACTGCGGCGAGCCCGCCTGCATAGCGGCTCGCGCCAGACTCGAAACCAGATCCTTCGACGGCTTTGCTGGCGCGAAAGGATCTATCGCGTAGTATCCCAAGCGATAAGCGAGTCGATACTTCTTGCCTGCGATCGTGACCTTCACCTTGCGGAATGAGCCGTCATATTTCTTGTTGGAAGGGGTATAGGAAAGCGCATAGTAGTTCGCCCCCTGTTCTTCCGCTATCTGGATAGCCTGCGCGATTCCGTTGGTATTGACGAAGGCTTGCCCGCCGGTGTGTGCTGCCAGTTCGCTCATGGTGGCATGCTCGTCGGCCTGCGCCAGATCGAATTGCGCAACTTGATCGCCCAGAGTGGAGGCCGGAATGCCCAGGTTGGGATTCCGCGAAAACAGGCCTCGTGGCGTTATTACGGGGTCGGCGGGGAACAATGGTTGCTGGGACATCGGAGAGGTGAGATTCTCGTTGGCCGCAGTGAACAAAGGATTGGCCTGCAATCCTTTCACGTCCACCGGATAGACGGCCACATGCGCCTCTCCGAGCAGATTCGCAACTTTCTTCAAGTTGTCGCTATAGTCGCGGGTTCCCAGGAATGGGTTCTGACCATTCGAATCAGGATAGATGCCCAACAAAAACGAACCCGAGAGCCACACCAGATTCTTTCGTCCAGGCACACCCGCGAGATATCTCGCCAGGTGGGCGAAGGCATCCACGGTAACTTCCATGCGCTGGTCGGCATTGACCAGTCGCAACTCGGATTCCTGCAATGCATACGCCGAAGCGAAGGAATCCAAAGTGGGTTCGAATCGGGTGGATACCTTGTTACCCTCAAAAGGCGTCTGCTCTGCCGCTGCTGATCTCCATATCGGCCGATTGCGTTGCGATGCTTTTTTCCCTTTCGCCGCCGCCAGCAGCGTTGCCTGATCCCCGGTGAAGCCTTGAATCATTTCCAGACGATTGCCCAGGATGCATATCGCAAATTTCGCGTCGGCAGGCTTGCTCTTCAAAAATTTGACCAACTGGTCTTGCGCGTACGACTGATCCGCCATGGGAGTATTCAGCAGATCGAGCAACACCACGGTCACTGCGCCTTCGTCGGCCGGAAGCGCGGAATTCGAGAACATGTTGGGAGCGAGGACCTCCTTCATGGCAGGCTTTGGAGGCTCGACCGGCCGCTCTGCTCCGCTGATTTCCTTGAAGTAGCGCAGGGCTTGCGGCTTGCCATCTTCGAGCACCTGAAAATCACTTTGGTGTAGGCCTTTCACGAGATGCCCACTGGAATCGGTGACGACCACATCCACCGCAACTATCTGGGTTCCGGTTCGGATCGTGAGCGCCGGAGTCGGCTCAGGAGTGTTGTCGGCAGGTTTGGCGGCTGCGTTCGGGACACTCGGGGGAACGGTCGCTTCCTTGGCGGGCTTCGCCTCGCTGGCAGCCTCATCTTCCGACGCAGAATAGATCGGCTCCTGACCTGCTTTCCCCGGTTGCGCCGAAGGAGCGCTCAGACTGGGTGTATCTGCTTTAACCGCGATCGATCGGGCGCGGTCATTCGCCGACATCTCCGGCAATTCGTATATATCAATCGCGTTTTGCTGCACTGCCGCCAGCAGTCCGCCATCCGGAGAGAGCGCGAAATTCTGTCCATCCAGTACTGCAGGCGCCACCGTTAGCGAAAGGATCGAATTGCCGGTTGCGGTATCGAGCACGTGGACGTGCTGCACCAGACCTTCTTCCGCAGCATCGTTTTGCTCGGAGTCCGCCAAACTCGGTTTTACGGTTCGGACGCCAAGTGTCCCGGCAGCAAAGCGGCTCCCGTCTTCGCTGTCGCGAACGACGGGAGAAAACCGGCAGTCCTCCCAGTGTTGTCTCCACAGAAAGGTTCCAGTCAGCGTGAACGCGCTGAGGTTATATCCTTTACGCGAAACCGTACACCGTCCAACTACCAAAGTATTCGCGCTGCTATAAAGAAGATCGGGAGCGGGGCGAGACTTCACACGCGTGATGTGCGTGTTGCCAAATTCGACAAGCCACGTTGTCAATCCCTGGTGACGAAGATCCGCAAATCCTGCACTCGTGGACTCGAGCCGAATTCTTCCGCGCACCTTGATCGTTCGCTGAACAATCAGCGAACTCGTGCCCAGGAAAACTAGCTGCACGCGCTCTGTCTTCTGCTCCTCGTCTTTCAACTTCCCTTCCGTCGGATCCTTCGCCACCCCCGTTCCTTCGCTGGTCTCGACCACAATCTGCTTGCCATCTGCAGTCACCGTCACCCACAGCAGATCCTTGGGCGAATCGAACAGCAGTTTCTCTTCGAGTTTCGAATTCACCTCGTACAGACGATTCAGGCGCCGCAGTAGCACCCGACCCGCTCCCAGACTCCAGACGTAACGTCGCAAGTCATGCAGGTACCAGTCGGCCTCCTTCTCGACCCTCCCGCTCGGCACCTCCATCACCACCGCATGAACCAGGCGGTCCGCGTGCGAAGGTGGGCAATCCGGCAGGCGCTTGAACAATTTCTTGGGATTGAAGGTCACCAGAACATGATGTGGATCCAGGAAATCAACGGACAGATTCGATCCACCCGCTTGCCGGGCACCGGCCGAAAGCCCCGCATATCCGAGGGGCAGAAGATCGATCTGAGCGACGGGAGTTGCAGTCGCGACCATCTCCGCGGTCGCAGGAGTGTGAACCGAAGCGTACAAATTGAAGCATGGCCACATGCATACAAGGGGGACAAGACTCAGCCGCGCTATGAACCCTCGCGACCTTCGCATACCAACACTCGTGTCAGACGCCCTTTTCATCGCACTCTGCCCGATGGACACCTCTCAAATATGCTCGCCAGTGTAGCCCACGATTGGATAGTGTAAAGAGAAAGACGCTACGTTTCACAGTTTGGCGTCGGCCTGACACAGAATGGCTGTTTTGTATCTGAAGCCGGGACTGCTTCCCATCGCAGAGACGGGCAGAGCGCCCGGCCCGCTCCATCCCGCTTTCAACACCTTGCCGGTTCCAGGGCGCCTCCCGTTGCCGTCCTCTCGAAAATTGCCCCTTGTCCTTGATACTCTTAACCAAGCTGCCGGTCAGGTCTTTGTCCTACGAAGCCGCCATCGCGCGCATGTTTGCCCTCGGCCACGAACTGGCCCAGACGCCTTCGCACAAGTTTGACCTCGCCCACATGCGCGTGCTGCTCGAGGCGCTTGAGCATCCCGAACAAAAATTTCCTGCCGTCCTGATCGCCGGCACCAACGGCAAGGGGTCAACCGCCGCCACACTTGCTTCGATCCTCCAGGCCTCGGGCTACAAGACCGGCCTCTACACTTCGCCCCACCTGGTTCGGATCAATGAACGCATTCGCATTAACAGCTCTGCCATCACGGATGGCGATTTCGCCCTCATTCACGATGTCGTCGATCGCACTGCCGAGCGTCTGGTCACCGAAGCCGAACTCCCCTGGCATCCGAGCTTCTTCGAGATGCTCACCGCCATTGCCTTCGAGTATTTCGCGCAAGAGAAAGTCGAAATCGCAGTGCTTGAGGTCGGCATGGGTGGACGCCTGGACGCGACCAACGTGGTCGAACCGCGCGTCAGCGTGATTACTGATATTTCGCTCGACCATCAGAAATTCCTCGGGGACACGCTCACCGAAATTGCGGGCGAGAAAGCCGGGATCATCCGACCGAGTGGCGTGGTCGTTACCTTGCCGCAGAATCCCGATGCCAACGACGTCATCGGCAACACCATTCTCGATCTCGGAGCCAGGGCGATCAGCGCGGTTCCCTACGTGCCGCCAGTCACTCCCAACAGCTCGCAATATCTGCTTCCGAGTGCGCAGGAAAAAGCAGGTTACGTTTCGCGTTATCCGTTACAGCTAATGGGAACGGAAATCACGGTCGAGACACCGCTGGTCGGCCGCCACCAACTGCGCAATATCGCGCTTGCCATTGCCGCCGCGGAAGAACTCGCGCTCCAGGGATTCGCCGCGATCACCGCAACCACCATCGAGGGTGGCATCCGCGAAACCCGCTGGCCGGGCCGCTTTCAGGTCCTGCCCGCTACGGCCGGGCACCCTGAGATCGTCCTCGATGTCGCCCACAATCCCGCCGGAGCCTGGGCCCTGCGCTCAACCCTCTCGGCCACCTACGAAGAACGCCCGCTGGTGTTCGTTTTCGGAGCCATGCGCGACAAAGCCATCCGCGAAATCGCTGAGATACTCTTTCCCCTGGCCGACCGTGTCATCGCCACCCAGGTCGAAAACCCTCGCGCGGCGACCGCCTCCGAGATTCGCGAGGCTTCCAAGCGCGTCTCTATCGACATCGACGAGGCTCCCGACGTCGCTTCTGCGCTGGCCCGAGCACGTGTCATCGCAGGAACCCGGGGTTTGGTAGTCGTCACCGGTTCCATTTACATTGTAGGAGAAGCGATGCGCTCGCTCGGCGCCCGCATCGGATAGGAATCGTGCAGTCGAAAACTCCATCCACCGAAGTCGAAAGCAGCGAAGTTCCCATCGCTCCCGCGCCCGGCCTGATTGAACGTCTGATCGCCTCCAGGCCACCGCGTCCGCGCAAATACGGAATCCTCAGCCGCCTGCGCTCCTATTTCATCTATGACCCGCTGATCTGGCTGTACACAGTCGTGTTCGGACTGGTCTCGATCCCCGCATCACTCTTAGGTGACCGCGAGCGCATCCTGCACAGCTTCGCCCGCGCTTGGTCGTGGATGATCATGAAGACCATCTTCTCGCCGGTGAGAGTGACGGGGCTCGACAAGATCGACACGACGCGCACCCATGTCTACGCCGTAAACCATGCCTCGGCTCTGGATATTCCAGTGCTGTACGTGTACCTGCCTTTTCAGTTCCGCATCGCGTTCAAAAAAGAGTTGCTCTCCTATCCCATCGTCGGGTGGCATCTCAAACGGTCCGGGCAAATCTGCATCGATCAGCAAAACCCGGGCGCTTCCATCGGCAGCATTCGCTCCGCACTGAAGGGGCTGAAAGCCGGAATGCCGCTGGTGATCTACCCCGAAGGCGGCCGCACTTCCGATGGCCGGATCAAACCGTTCCTTCCCGGCGCATTTTTTCTCGCCATCAAAGCGCAAGTCGATATCATCCCGGTCGCGCTGGTTGGGACATTTGAACTGCTCCCGATGAACACCTATCACATCAAGTCTCGTACGCTGGAGATGCGGGTGGGGGAACCGATCTCGACGACCGGCCTCACTGGCCATGATATGCAGGCGCTCTCCGACAAAGTCCAGAAAGCCGTCTGCGATCTTTATTATGGCTCGGAGCAGAAAGCTGCAGGCCCGTCACATGCGTCTTAGCGGCCTCTCCCTGCACCAGTGACCACCTCCGCCTTCTCTGCGGCCGTTTTCCGCAATGGAGAGACGGGCGTCCTCGCCCGTCCGACCGGCGGGACGCCCGTTGCTGTTTGCGTTCGCTGCAATCAAGCTCGCTCAAACACGTCCGCCGCCACTCGAAACGTATTCGCATGCGCTTCGGCCGTAAGCGCAATCGGCTCCGAATACCCCCCGCCCAAAGTGATCACAAACGGCACGCCCAACTCACGCACCCCGCGCATCACCATCCGATCGCGCTCCATCAACCCCGCGTGCGATAACCGCAACCGGCCCAGCCGATCGGAGGCCAACCCATCCACGCCAGACTGATAAAACACAAACTCCGGCCCAAACTCCCACACCCGCGGCAACACCCCTTCCAGCACACGCAGATACTCCTCGTCTCCAACCCCCGCGTCGAGCTCGACATCCAATGAACTCTGCTGCTTCCGCAAGGGAAAATTATTCTTGCAATGTACCGACAGCGTCATCACCGATGCGTCCCCACGAAAGATGTCCGCCGTGCCATCACCCTGGTGCACATCCAAATCAATCACTGCCACTCTTCCCCGTTGAAGGCAGCGCTCCCGATGCACCCATCGGGCGGCTACGGCGATATCATTGAACACGCAGAACCCCGACCCCTCCGCCGCGAACGCATGATGCGTTCCGCCCGCCAGCGTCCCGCCCCATCCCGTCGCGACAGCCTCGCGTGTAGCCGCCAGCGTCGATCCCACCGATGCCAGCGTCCTGCGCACCAGCTCCGGAGACCAGGGAAACCCGATCCGCCGCACTGAACCCGAGCTCAGAGTGCCTTGCAGAACCGCATCGACATACTCCGCGTCATGCGCCAAGACAATCGTCGCCATCTGCGGCAACGGAGCCTCCTCCAAAGTGAAGAAGCCATCTTTGACCAGCAACTCCCGCAGCATCCGATACTTTCCAATCGGAAACTTATGTTCCGGTGGAAGCGGAAGTACGCAATGATCGGCGTAGAAGAGGCGTCGGGTCATAGCAAGAAGAGAATATCGAGATGATTCTACGAAGACTCAGGTGTTTTGACGTGCAGATGCTTCACTTTTCGGAAGGTTTCTGAACAGCAGGTTCGACGCGGCTAACAAAACACTGATACAGGAGAGTGAAGTTCTCCACCTGGAAACCCTCACCGCCCTGCGACCTTCGCGCCCCACTCTTCCGGGCTCACATCGCGAACATGCTGCGAAAAAAGCCAGCGATGCCCTTCGAGGTCTTCGACCCCATACTGTTTCTCGCCGTACATCACTTCGTGGAGTTCCTCGACGATCCTGGCCCCAGCCGCGTTGGCTTGACGAAAATGCGCATCCACATCCTCGACGAAGACGGTCAGCAACGCCGTCTGTTCTGCACCTGGCTTAGCCGTGGCATCGCCCCGCCGCGCACTTCTCACCATGATGTAGGCGTTGTCGAGGTGCATCTGGGCGCCGTTCGGCTCCCCGTACCGATAGTGCTCGCGAAATCCAAATGCTTTGCTGAGCCACTCCATAGCCGCGGGAAGGTTCTTATAAACAATGTGCGGGAGCACAGTATCCACTGGAACGGATCGGTTCTTCATGCTGCACCATTGCAGTCGATCGTCTCGCCTGCGTTGAGAAAGTCCGCTTAAAGGCTTTCCCTTCGTGCCCTCTCGTGTCCTTGGTGGTGAAGGTTTTCTTCTTGACTGCGAACTCCCCCCGCTGACGAACCTGTTTCAGCCCTTCGACCAATTAAAGATCAGGCATGTCCATACATCGCTTTAAACGATTTCCTGGAATCACCAGTACAAAAGTACCCGTCCGATTGTATCGATGCCCGCCGCATCCGCGGGTTCCAATGGCCGTTTCCCGTGCGCCCTCTGTAGTTTAAGGTTCTTCGGGCCTGGAGTTTTCACTGGATTACCACCGTTACCTTTACGTAAACCATGGGGTGCCTAACATGGACACGGAGGGAAGTATATGCGTCCGTGGATCAGGCTGGCCTTGACTGTGTGCACCTCGGTTCTACTGGTCTCCAGTCCTTTGTCTCGCGCCCAGCAGGATCAGCCCGCGACCAAGCGCAAAATAATCACCAAGATCGTTCCGTCCTATCCCGGCCTCGCCCGGAAAATGGACATTACCGGATCTGTCAAAATCGAAGCCCTGGTCCTTCCCAACGGTTCTGTGAAATCGACCCAGACCCTTGGCGGTCATCCCGTCCTGGCTCAAGCTGCCGTCGAAGCGGTCCGAACTTGCAAGTGGGAACCCGCTCCGCATGAGACCAAAGAAATCATCATTTTCAACTTCCATCCCGACTGACGGGTGGAGGGCAAACCGACTGTGCTCGGAGATCTGATCCAGAGTGCTGATCCCCTTCATGCCCGCCGCTACCTCGGCCAAAGCCATCCAAACGTTCCCGCCGTCAGCAAGGCGTACACTAGACCGTCAATCACTTCCTTGATCGTCATGCTCCACGTCTGTCCCTTCCACACCGCATTCGGCAGAACTCCAAGTCCATACGCCAGGAACGCCGCCGTGCCCGCCACCCTAAACACCGCGGGATAATGCGCGCCGACGGGCACGGTGTGTCCGGTCAGATAGGCCACGAAGAACCCTACCAGCAGGCAGTACACGAACCACAATCCCAGAAATTTCGGCATGGCTGGCGGCCCCAGCGGTAGCACCGTGAGCGAGCCCACCGGTCCGCGCTTGTATTTCTCCATCGCAGCAGGCGACTTCATCTCCTTCATCGTGCAAAACGGAAACATATAAAGCCCTCGCTGCAACCCCGCCGCACGCAAGGTATCGAGAACTTTGTCCTCATCTGGAAGCCTCCCGTAATTGCTGCGGTGATAAGTCAACACCATATGCATGATGGAACTGGCGACGAAGACAATTACCGCCGACAACACGATCGGCAGCCACAGCGCAGAGAGTGGAACCATTCAAAACCTCCCTCAAAATACGAGCCAGAAATTCCCCGCGAGGCTACCCTCATACGTCGCGATGGTCAAGAGTCGACCCAGGCGTAGAGTCGCATGCCTCACAGCCGGGTTCCACAATTCCCGACGGGCGCACCAGCCGCGGCTACCGTAGAATGACAACCCATGCCTCAAAACCTCGCACACGTCGCGGTCGTGGTTCGCAACTACGACGAGGCCATCGCCTTCTACACCAATGTCCTCGGATTCCATGTCGTCGAAGACACGAATCTGGGTGCAGGTAAGCGCTGGGTTCTGGTAGCGCCCCCCGGTTCCAAGGCGACGAGCATCCTCCTCGCGCAGGCGGCCACTCCTGAACAAATCACACACATCGGAAACCAGACCGGCGGCCGCGTATTCCTCTTCCTGCACACTGACGACTTCTGGCGCGACTACCAGACCCTCGTCTCGCGAAAGGTTGAATTCGTCCGCGAACCCAAGGAAGAGCCCTACGGCACGGTCGCCGTTTTCAAGGATTTGTACGGAAACCTTTGGGACCTGATCCAATGGAAGCAGAAAACGCTCGCGTAGGGGCAGATGCCTGGTCTGCCCCGAGCGAAGCTTGGCCAAGTTTTGGATGGAACGACCGACCGCCGGTGAAGCCGGGCCTTTCAACGACCGATTTACAAGATTTCCCAATATTTCAATTTTTCTGGAACTCCACTTTCTCAAATCCCAACCCCTGCAGCAAGCTTGTCAATGTCGCCCGCGCATTCGCCTTCGCGGTTTTCAGAATCCCATCCAACAGTGCTGCCTGCTGTAACTGCCGCTCTGCTTCCTCCCGCACCTGGCTCTCGAGATTCGGATCCACCGGCACCAGCAATCCTGTCTGCCGTGAATACACCCGCGTCCGCGCACTATCCAGACGCGTCGAGAACAACTGTCCGGCCGGTAAGCGCAAGCGCACTCTCTTCCCATCGACCATCACATCCCCGCTTTTCAACGCGCTGAAATCCACGCCGGCAATCACCTCGCCGTGCACGATCATCAGAAGGCGGTCCCCGGCGAGAAAATCGGGTAAGATCGCGTTTTCTTTTTCACCGCTCACGATCTTGTCCATCGTGTAGACAACCGTCTCCAGTCTCTGCAACTGCTGGATCTTATTCACCACTGTGGGCTGGCTCACATCGATCTGCGTGCTCCGTGCCAGCCAGTGCCCCGGCCAGTTGAACGCAACTTGACGCGCCATGACGAGGACACCCAACGCACCCACAGCAATCCCTAACACAACCCCGGCGGCCCAGCCCGCCTTCAGTCGCGACCCCGTTCCTTCACGCTTATCCTGAACCGGCATCTCGCCTCCAGGTTCCGTCTCCACGGAACATAGCACACGCGCGCCAGACGTCGTGGCGGGCACAACCCTCTACGGCTCGAGTAAGGATGTTGCGGTTGTTCTTCGTGGACTGTTCAGAAGGTTGGCTTAGGAAGAGACGCAAACAAAAAACCCCGCGCCGACGCGGGTTGGGCATTTACGCCGGCGCGGGAACTCTTGTTCCGTTCGTGAACCTAACATATCGTGGACTGAGATAAAGACACAATCCGGGAGATACCGGAGTCGACAGGCCCTCGCGAGTAGCTTTGTTTTCTAGACAGTAGGGAATCCGACCAATGGCGCAAACGGCGCATGACTCCCTTGGCCGTCCTAACTGCTTTTCAAAATGATGCTGAGTTCACCCAGTCCCTTGACGCCTGCCGTCTTTAATTCACCCCCGAGGCATTCGGATCGCTCAAGGCAATGAGCTGGCCGACCCGATAATCTTCCTGGGTCAGAGAAACTTCAGGATCCGCCGTCATGATCGTCAATACCTCACCGCTGATATTGCCTCGAATGGTCAAGCTTTGCTCCTCCACCGCGATCACTCGATAGGTTTCGTCGAACATTGTCATGAGGCCTCCTTGCTACCCATTAGATGCACGCACCCCCATCCCCGTTGGGAACAGCCAGGCGGTGGACGAAATCACTTTGTCCGAAACCTTCCACTTCAGAGGTGCATCCGAGGGGAGGCGCACTGAACACGAACATCACGGTTACGAGGCACATAGGTAAGGTCGCGGTTTGCCCGAGTGCACCCCCCGGAATCTAAGCTGTTTCCTGTACGGCCCGACATTCAACACCAGCATCGTACAGAATGCCGCTTCTTCCATGACGCAAATCCTGTCCACATTATTTCAAGGAGCTCCCCCTTTTATGAAGATGAACCTTGCGGTGATCGCCCTGCTTGCGCTCGGTTTGACTCTGTTCGGCTGCAGTACGAGCGGCAGCAAGACGAGCAACGTCAATGGCAACTGGACCGCATCATTGACCGATACCCACGGCGCTCAAGTGCTCGCTTTCAACACCACGATTACGGAAAGCTCGAACAGCTCGCTTAGCGTGAGCAACTTTAGTTTCTCTACCAACTCCGCATGTTTCGTGAGTGGTGAGACAGAAAGCGGCACTTTCGCGCTCGGCGGGAACTTCAATGGCAATGTGGCCGGCAAGTTTGGCATGAACGTGGTCTCGGGATCTCCCGGCGGAAACAATCTCACGCTGACCGGAACAGTCAATGGGAATACCATCACCGGCATGTGGTCCCTCACGGGGAGTCCGAGTTGCACCGGGAATGGCACATTTACGATGACCCGGATGTAGACTCCCCGGTCTACAGTTCGCGCTCCAGATGTTCTCCGGATTCCGACCGATGCCCGCCCGTGTGAACACAAGCTATGTTCGTGGATGGCTCAGAGAAGATTTCTGAGCCATCATCGTATTGAGGCCTGTTATGAAAACCGATTTCCTGTTGCGCATCCCCTCAGAACCTCTGCCACCGCCGCTGAAAGAGCCGCCTCCCGATGCACCGGAAAATCCGGACATCCCGGTGCGCGAACCCGATCCTGACGAACCCACTCAGATCTGATCGCGGCCCGGTACCTCAAATTCCCTCTAGATTGCTGAGGTTGCTTTCTTCTTTCTGCCGCTCTGTTTCTCGTCCGGTGTTTGCGTTCTCTTCAAAGACGGATATCGCTTCGACAGCTGTCTCAGCTTGACGTCAACCTCTTCCCCATCGTCATCTACCAGGGCGCAGAGCAGCGACAGCAATTCTTGCAGTTTCTCGCGGTCTTTTTCGGCGATAAGTTCTCTACAGATGGCCCGCAGAAGCTCGGCGTCGATCATGGTCTGCCCCGTTCATGTCAGCCCACGAATTCATCGTCCCATCGGACACTCGCGTGAACAATCGGGTCTTCCCGGCAAAAATTTCCGCTCACTCCATTCTCCTCCGGTTCCAGCCTGAGGAATCCTCGCTGCTCTCATTACAGCGGAGACCCTACGTGCGCTGGCGAACTCGCCGCATCTTAGTCTGCTCGCAAATGGAGAAACGTGAGGTGCAGGAGGATGAGGATATGGACATCGATCCCGAACAATTGGTCGAGGAACTCTGCGAGCTGGTAGCCAAAGAAACGGACTTTGCCGAACTCCGCCGCCTGATCGCCCGGCTGATCGAGTCTCTCGATGCGCGACAAAAACAGAGAGATGGCAAGGCAGATGCTCCTCCCGAGCAGCAATCAACCTGAGTCGCCTCGGAGAAGGATTCGCGACCGTCTCAGCCACGAATGCCGACGCCCGATCCAGCCACGGAGCGGCGAAATTCATTAGCCCAGCGCGTAAGCGCTGGGTATTCGAGAAAATTACGCCCGAGTCCCGTAGGCGACACTCAGCGGGGCAGCACTTTCACCACATCTGATCCTTGTCGCTGCGTCACCTTCTGGGTCGCGCCGATGTCCCGCTGTTAAAATAGAAAAGCAATGGCCCTACCGTTCGTCCGCGAACTCTTTGCGGACGTGGAAAAACTGTCCGCTTTCTCACGCGTAGCCTCCCATATCAAAGAGGGTACGGGGCGGATCAGTGTATCTGGACTCACTCCCACCGCCAAAGCTCTGCTGCTGGTTCTGCTTCAAAAAGCGACCGAGCGGCCCCTGATCGCGGTCGTCTCCGACAATCGGGCCGCCGAAGACCTCGTTCCAGTGTTGCAGGGGTTTGCTGAGCTTACCGGATCGGCGGAAGCTGACTCGATCGTCGCGCTACCTACACGCGATGTGTTGCCGTTTCAGAACCTCTCGCCTCATCCTGAAATCCAGGAAGAGCGCGCCACCGCTTTGTGGAAGATCGCGACCGGGGCGGTGTCGATCGTCGTGGCACCGGTGGCAGCCACGACCATCAGGCTGGCCTCGACCGAGTACTACACCGATTTGGCGCGCACCGTTCGTCGCGGGGAGACGATCGACACCGAGCCGCTGCTTCAACATCTGAACACCGTCGGCTATGACGCGACCGATGTAGTCGAAATGCCCGGCCAGTATGCGCTCCGTGGTGGAATTCTGGATGTCTATTCGCCGGAAGCGGACCGGCCGGTGCGCATCGAGTTTTTCGGCGACGAGGTGGAGTCGATTCGCAAGTTTGATCCGGCGTCCCAGCGATCGTCGAGTCCGGTGGACGAGGCCCTGCTGCTGCCACTCACGGAAACTCCGGTGCGCGAAGATCTGCTGGGCGCCATTCACGTGCGGCTCTCGGGCAAGCGCCTTGCCGGAAATGAAGAGGTTATCGCGCAGGCGGTGCGCTCGGGCGGCGTCACAGTATTTCCTGGATGGGAGTTTTATGCACCCGTGGCGCGCGAGAGCCGGACTCTGTTTGAGTTGCTGCCCCAGGCTGCGGTATTCGCCGACGAGCCGGAGAATCTGAAACAGGAACTCGATCGCACCTGGGCGCGCGTTGGCGAGATCCACGAGCGCAGTCTGATCGGAAACCTCGTGCGACCCGAGGACCTCTATTACCCGCCCGAGCAATGGTGGGAGAATTTGGGGAAGCTGCCAGGCGCAGATCTTGGACACCTGGGCGCAACGCGTGCCGACCGGATCGAAACTTCCGTTCAATTTCCGTCGCAGCCGGCGCCTCGCTTCCACGGATCGATTCCAGCCATGCTGGAGGAAGTGCAAAAGCTGACCGCGAGCGGAAGAAATGTCGTGTTTGCCGCACCCAACACAGGCGAGATTGAGCGGCTCGCCGACATCTTTACCGAGTACAACGTTTCCTTCCGCCTGGGCAGCCGGACCCGCGGCGGTGAGAGTTACGCCGACGAGACGGCCTACTTCGCGGCGGATGTCCTCACCACGACACTGGTGAAAGCGTACCTGCCGAACGGTGTGATTTTTCCGGACGCGAATCTCGCTATATTCGGCGCGCGCGACCTGTTCGACGAGTCGGAACTGGTAGCCTCACGGCCGCAGCGGCAGAAGTCGAAGGTCTCCGCCTTCCTCTCGGATTTTCGTGATTTGCAGGTCGGCGACTACGTGGTGCACGTGGAGCACGGCATCGCGCAGTACCAGGGTCTCAAAGAAATCAACCAGGGTGATGGACCGGCGGAATTCATGCTTCTGGAATTTGCGGAAGCGGCGCGCCTGTATGTTCCGCTTACTCGACTCGACCTGATCCAGAAATATCGCTCGGCCGAAGGCGCGAAACCGGTACTCAGCCATCTCGGCACCGCGACCTGGGCGAAGACGAAAGCGCGCGTCCGCAAGGCCATGAAAGACATGGCCGACGAACTGCTGAAGCTGTATGCGCAGCGCCAGATGGCGCAGGGCCATGCCTTTCCCGCCGATACAGAGTGGATGAAAGAATTCGAAGACGCTTTCGAATTCACCGAAACCGAAGACCAGGCGCAGGCTATCGTGGACGTGAAAGCCGACATGGAGTCGGGGCGTCCCATGGATCGTTTGCTGTGCGGCGACGTGGGTTATGGCAAGACGGAGGTCGCCATGCGCGCGGCCTTCAAGGCCATCGGCGACAACAAGCAGGTCGCGGTGCTTGCGCCCACCACGGTACTTGCCTTCCAGCACTATGAAACATTCCGGCAGCGCTTTGCGGCGTTCCCGGTCACGGTCGAGATGATCAGCCGCTTCCGCAACGCGAAACAGCAGAAGGAAATTCTGCAGAAGGCGGAAACCGGGAAGATTGACATTCTGATCGGCACCCATCGCATTCTTTCGAAGGACATCAAGTTCTCCGATCTGGGATTGCTGATCGTGGACGAGGAACAGCGCTTTGGCGTTCGGCACAAAGAGCGGCTGAAACAGATGCGCAAGCAGGTGGACGTGCTGACCATGTCCGCCACGCCGATTCCGCGCACGCTGCACATGTCGCTGGCCGGGCTGCGCGATATGAGCGTGATTGAGACGCCGCCGAAAGATCGCATGGCGATTCAGACCGTGGTCGCGAACTGGGACGAGAAACTGATTCAGTCGGCGCTCGAGCAGGAACTGGAGCGCGGTGGGCAAGTGTACTTCGTGCATAACCGCGTGGACAGTATTTGGGAGATTGCGGCGAAACTGCAAACACTGGCCCCGAAAGCCCGCATCGTCGTGGGGCACGGACAGATGTCGGAAGGCGAACTGGAGAAAGTCATGCTGAAGTTCATGCATCACGAAGCCGACGTCCTGGTCGCGACCACGATCATCGAAAACGGCCTTGATATCCCCCTTTGCAACACCATTCTCATTAATCGCGCAGAGCGGCTGGGGCTTTCCGAGCTTTATCAGTTGCGCGGCCGCGTGGGACGGTCGGATCGGCGGGCGTATGCCTATCTGTTGCTGCCGTCGGAAGTCGATCTCACACCCATCGCTCGCAGGCGTCTGGCCGCGCTGAAGGAGTTCTCCGACTTGGGTGCAGGCTTCAAGATAGCCGCACTCGACCTGGAGTTGCGTGGGGCGGGTAACCTGCTGGGGGGCGAACAGAGCGGGCACATCGAAGCAGTGGGATTCGAACTCTACACCCAGATGCTCGACCGCGCCGTGCGCGAGATGAAGGGCGAAATGCCCGAGGAGGAGGTCGCGACCCAGCTCAATCTCGGCCTCAACATTCGCATTCCGGCCAATTACATTCCTGAGGAAAATCAGCGTCTGCGGATGTACAAGCGCGTGGCTGGCGTGGAGCGAGAAGCGCAACTGCATGATGTTCGCGCCGAACTTATCGATCGCTATGGCGAGCCCCCGTTGGCGGTGCGGAATCTTCTGGATTATGCCGAACTGAAGCTGCTCGCGGTGCGCGTGGGAGTAAACGCTATTGAACGTAAACGCGAGCAAGTGAGCATAAAATTTCGGCAGACCGCCACGGTCGATCCCGAACGCCTGGCGCGATTCGTGGCTTCGCAGCGCGGCACACAGTTCAGCCCCGATGGGACTTTGAAATTCGTACAAAAAGCAACCGCAGCGGAAGAAGTCCTCAGTCACCTGAAGCAACTGCTGGAAGAGCTCGCGGGCACACCCAGCGCCGCTGCCTGAAGCTTCCGGGGGGCCGCGGTCATCTAAACTGCATAATCGTTTTGTTGGAGGCATTCATGAGTGTGAATCAGGCAGCTGTGAGTACGGAAGAATCCGCGCGTTCCAATCGAACAGGCACACCTACTGAGGGCTACGCAGCGTTAACACCCAAGGCTCCGCTTGTTCCTTTTTCGTTCGAGCGCCGCGAGCCTCGGGAACACGATGTGGTCATTGATATCCAGTACTGCGGCATTTGCCACTCCGATATTCACCAGGCGCGCGAGGAGTGGGGTGAGGCTACTTTCCCGATGGTGCCCGGGCACGAGATCGTTGGCACGGTGAAAGCTGTAGGCAGCAAGGTAAAGCGGTTTAAAGTCGGGGATCGCGCCGGAGTCGGTTGCTTTGTGGATTCCTGCCGAGCCTGTCCCGAGTGCCAGCGTGGACAGGAGCAATACTGTTCTGTACTGACGTCGTGGACGTACAACGGGCGCGAACAGGATCAGCTCACTCCCACCTATGGCGGCTATTCCGAGCGGATCGTAGTCGACGAGAATTACGTTCTGCGCATGCCGGAAAACCTTCCCGCCGATGGCAGCGCGCCTCTGCTCTGTGCGGGTATCACGCTTTACTCGCCGCTCAAACATTGGGGTGCGGGACCAGGCAAGAAAGTGGCCATCGTCGGCCTGGGCGGGCTGGGACACATGGGCGTGAAACTGGCGCATGCGCTTGGCGCGGAGGTCACAGTACTCAGCCAATCCAACCGCAAAGCACAGGATGCGAAGCGGCTGGGAGCGGATCATTTCTACGCGACATCGGATCCCCAGACCTTCGCGAAACTGGAGCGGCATTTCGATCTCATCGTCAACACGGTATCCGCTGACATCAACTGGAATGATTATCTGAAACTATTGAAGGTCGACGGGGCCATGATTGTGGTGGGCATCCCGGAGAAGGAGAATGCCGTTGCCGCAGCGTCCATCGTGATGGGCCGGCGCACATTGGCGGGCTCGGCGATCGGCGGCATTGAGGAAACGCAGGAGATGCTCGATTTCTGCGGCCAGCATAACATCGTGAGCGATATCGAAGTCATTCCGATCCAGAAAGTGAATGAAGCGTACGAACGGGTACTGAAGAGCGACGTACGGTATCGTTTTGTGATCGATATGGCGTCGCTGAAGCAGCGTTAAGCGCGCTCACCCCAAAAACGACGGGCGGGGACGCCACAAACCACGTAGGGGCAGACGCCCCCGTCTGCCCAGCGGAGCGAAGCTCCGCCAATGAAATTTTCCAGAAATGCCTGGCGGTTGCTCTGGATCGCGGCGTTTTTTCCCTGCGCAATAAAAATCGATAGGAAACCAGCCCGTTGGGCGATTGGTTCGTTTTGGAACGGTACGGGATTCTCCCAGCGTTCCTAAGGAAGATAGGCGCTTCGCCGCAGAGCGTAACTCCTGCTATTGTAGTCAGTTACTTTTCCGCTGAAATTGTTTCCTGGAGCATCTTAGGTTCAACCTGAAGTCATTATTTTCGAGCGAACTCCTATGCCGATGAAAGTTTGTAAGGCGGTCTTCCCTGCAGCCGGTTTGGGCACACGCTTCCTGCCCGCCACCAAAGCTCAGCCGAAAGAGATGCTGCCTATTGTCGACAAGCCGATTATTCAGTACGGCGTGGAGGAGGCACTGGCCGCGGGTTGCGACCAGATCATCATCGTTACTGGCCGCGGGAAGCAGTCTATCGAGGATCACTTCGACGTCAGCTACGAACTCGAGAAGATGCTCGAGGAGCGCAAGAAGACCGATCTGCTGAAGATCGTGCATTCCATCTCTGACATGATTCACATGGCCTATGTCCGCCAGAAGGAGGCGCTCGGGCTCGGACACGCGGTGCTGATGGCGCGCGAACTGGTCGGACAGGAAGCTTTTGCGGTGTTGCTCGCCGACGACATCATTGACGCGCAGGAGCCTTGTCTGAAGCAGATGATGCGCGTTTTTGAGGAGACCCAGTGTTCCGTAATCGCCACCCAGGTCGTAGAAGGCCCGGCGATTTCCGCCTATGGCGTGCTCGACGTCAAGCCGGCGGATGGGCGCTTCGACGGCCGCCTGTTTGAGATCAACAGCATGGTCGAAAAGCCCAAGCCCGAGGACGCGCCTTCGAACCTGGCTATCATCGGACGTTACATCCTGACGCCACGAATCTTTGAGATTCTCGCGAGTACCCCGCATGGCTCGGGTGGAGAATTGCAACTCACCGATGGCCTGATGGCGCTTCTGCGGGAGCAGCGAATCTACGCCTATGTGTACGAAGGCCGACGCTACGATGCCGGAGATAAACTAGGTTTCCTGAAGGCAACCGTCGAACTCGCCCTGAAGCGCGAAGAGCTTGGCGACAAGTTCCGCGAGTATCTGAAGGGGCTGAAGCTCTGACGGGCTTTTGCACGTATCAGGGCACGCCTTCAGGGGATGCGCGACTCACGCCTGCACTTCCTGCGCCGCGGCTAACACCTCGGGCACCACCGTATCAATGTCCGAATCTTTCGTAAGATAATTCACGATGCAGGCGCGTAAGCAAAACTTCCCCTCCAACTCCGCATTCGAAAGATAGATTTTCCCGCGACCGATGATTCTCTTCAGCAACTCCAGATTGAACTTGTTCCGCTCCTCCTCAGCCGCTTCGCGGCTTACGAGATGCCGGAAGCACACCGCGCTCAGCTCGACTGGGGCCAGGCGCTCCAGCAGAGGCGATCCGTCAATCGACCGCGCCAGTCTCTGCGCGTGATCCAAATCGCGCTGGATTGCCGCCCGAAAACTTGCCAGCCCGTGATAGCGCAGCGAAAGCCACAGCTTCAGCGCGCGGAATCGCCGCGACAACTCGATCGACTCTTCGAAAAACGCGAAGCCTTCGATGGGATCGCTGCTGAGCTGCTTGGCATAGGTTCCCGTGTACCGGAACGTCTTGCGCGCCTTCTCCACGTCGCGATAGAGCAGGCATCCGCAATCGAGCGGTTGGTAGAGCCACTTGTGCGGATCGAGGGAGAGGGAATCCACGAGGTCGAGCCCATCGAATTTCTCTGGAGCCGCCAGGGCCGCGAGCGCGCCATAGGCGCCGTCAACGTGCATCCAGATGCCGTGAGCGTGCGCAATTTCCGCGATCTCCCGCAGCGGATCGACCGCCCCGGTGTTCACGGTTCCGGCCGAGGCGACCACTGAAATTGCCAGTCGCCCACGCCCTTCATCTTCGCGAATCGCGCGCTCCAACTCCGACGGAATCATGCGGTAAGAGTCGTCGCAGGGGATGTAGCGCAGATTCTCGCGCCCGATGCCCAGCATAGCGACCGCTTTCGGCACAGCCATGTGAATCTGTTCCGAGGCGTATACCACGCCCGCGGTCTTGTTCCACAAACCCTGTTCATTGCCGGGGGTCTTCGTCTCGCGCGCCATGGCGAGGCCCATAAGGTTGGCGGCGGAGCCTCCGCCCGTCAGCGTTCCCAGAAAACCGCGGCAGCCCACCGCCTCGGCCAGCCAGCGCACCACGGTGCGCTCGATGGTCACGCCTGCCGGCGACGAACGCCACGCCGTCATATTTTGATTGATCACGGAGGCGAACAGATCGCCGAGCGCGGCCACCGGCTCTCCCGCGCCCTGCACGTATCCGAAGAAACGTCCGTTCTGCGCGCGAGCCCGTTCCATCACTTGGCGCAATTCGGCCAAGGCTCGGTCGCCGAGCCCTTGCTCGGGCAGGTCGAGAGCAAAAACCTGCTCCGTTTCCGCGCCGCTGGTGTCGGGGAAAATGGAACGCGCGTCGAGGCTGGAAAGATACTCCGCTGAAAGCGCGACGACCTCGGCGGCCAGGCGCCGGAAGTCGTCATTGGAAATTTCGAGGGAATTCATGCGTGCAGGATTTAATCACAAAGGAACTGGCGGCAACAAAATATCGGCGCTCAATCACCACCGTAGTTCGCAAACGAACGCGTTTCTATGCGTTGTGCCCGCCCCTTGGCCGCCGGTTTTCTTTGCGTCCTTCGCGGCCGTTCTTCGCGATCTTCGCGGTTAAAAGCTTTTGATCTTTGCCGTAGAACGCGCTGCAGAATGCGCCCGTTAACTCCGATGAGCCGCGCCCACCGGCAGCGCGCAGAACGCTCCCTCACTGAAGCCTTCCCCCTCGATACCGAACGCATGATCAAAGCGCGCCCGGTAATTTTCCCAGGCGATGGTCGCCGTGAGTTCCACCATCTGCGGCTCGTTGAATGTCTCGCACAGTTTCGCGAAGAGTGCATCCGGCACTTCGACCGGAGTCCGCGTCATGAGCGTGGCATATTCGAGAACGAGTTTCTCCGTCGGCGAGAACAAACCACTCTCCTGATAATGTGGCAACGCTTCGAGCTTCTCTGAGGTAATTCCGTTTTGTCTGCTGACCGCAGACCCGATGTCGATTCAAAAAGGACATCCAACCAGCGTCGCTACGCGCAAGCTCGCGAGGTCCTTGAGCGCAGTATCGACGCGGCGGCTCGAAAGCAGCGATTGCTCCATCTGGCCATAGCCCCACAAAATCTGTGGATGATGCGACGTGACCTGCACCGGCATGACCACGCGTCCCAATTTGCGCTTGGTGAGTGCATACACGATCCGAGTCAATAGACCGCCGAAGAGTCCCTGCTGAGACGGTTCCGCGCCGCGAATGCGCGCCATGTAAGGCACCTCCTGATGCTTTTGATGAAAGAGCGTTGCTCAACGAAGCAATCGAATTGCAAGTTCGCAAACACCGCGCCCGAGCGATGCGTGAAAGGAAGATCCTTCGTGATTTTTATGTTTTATTGCATTTATCCCTGTGCCTCTGTGTCTCTGTGGTGAAAAACTTGCGCGGAGCTACAAAATCACCCGTTCATCCCCCACCCGCCGCGTCACCCGCTCACGGTCGAGATATTCGAGCAAAGGAATCGCGTACTTGCGGCTGACACCGGTGAGTTCCTTGAACTTGCCCACGTCGATCTTGGGCGATTTCGTTTTGTAGGCGGCAAGTTGTCCACGCAACTGCTGCAACGCGGAGTGGTGAAACACCAATTCGTCGGAAATCTTGATCAGGACTTTGTCGCGCAGGAGCAACGTAACAATTTTCTGCGCCCGAGCTTTGTCGACCTTCAGCCCGGCCAGCACATTGTAGAGCGCCGGAACCTGCAGGCCTGCCGAGGAAAATGCCTGCTCGATGATTTTCTTGGACTCTGCTTCTTCGTCTTTCAGGACGACGCCTCGGCCGGGCAGACGGACCAGTTCGCCGGTGACATCGAGCTTCCTCTCCTGCACTAGCAAGCTAACCAGCGCTCCGAAAATTTCTGGCGACGACCGCACGACCTCGCGCAGTTCCTCCTTGCTGATTCCAGGCACCAGAGGATTTTTCTTGTGGAAGTCTTCGACCGTCCGGAGCACGGATTGCTTGACTTGGTCTACGGCAGGAGCGTGAACGTAGCGTTCCCCCAGTCGTAGCACCTGCTTGTGTTGAGCGAGTCCCGCGAGGATCTGGTCTAGGCGAGCTTGACGCCAGCCGGTTTCGGCAGTGAGTTGGACAAGAGTCAAACCTTCATGTTCGTTTCTTGCGATTCGTGCTCCGATGATGCTCTCCGCAGCACCTTGGTCCAGAATTCTCAGAAGCGGCAGCACGACATCCTTCTTCCCCCGTGTCCTCGGGGCCGCATCCAGCACGACTCCCCCACCGATCGTCACCACTGGCGAGAACTGGCGCACGATGAAGCGGTCGCCGGGAAGGAGCAGAGTTCTCGCGTCCATCCGCAATTGCGCATACGCGTTCTGCCCCGGCTTGACGGCCTTCTCGCCATAAAGCGCAACCTCCGCCACCGTCTCCGAGGTATAGGCATGCAGGTGCACGCGGGCGCGATCCTTGAGCGGCTTGGCGGAAGGAAGAAGGGAAAGTGAAACATCGGCTCGCTCAGTCGCTCGGAAGGTATCGGGCGGCGCCAGCATCATCCCGCGCGCCAGATCCTCGACCGCGACTCCGGCGAGATTCAACGCCGTGCGCTGACCGGCAAGGGCCTGTTCGGCGGGCTGGCCGTGTACCTGTACACCGCGCACGCGCACCCGCTTGCCGCCTGGAAAAACTTCCAACTCATCTTCCCTGCGGATCGTACCCGCAACCAGCGTCCCCGTGACCACCGTCCCGAAGCCCTTCATCGTGAACACTCGATCGATGGGCAGCCGCGCGAGCGCATTCGAGTCTTTGGCGGGAACCTCGGCAGCAACTTTGACCAGCGCCTGCTTCAACTCGGGGAGGCCCGTGCCGATGAGCGAACTTACCGCCACGATCGGCGAATGGGTGGGATCGAGGAAGGATCCTCGCAGGAATTCCTCGACTTCCAGGCGGACAACGTCGAGCGTCTCGGCATCGACAGCATCCGACTTGGTTAATACCGTGATGCCGCGGCGCACCGCGAGCAGCCGGCAGATGTCGAAGTGCTCGCGCGTCTGCGGCTTGATGGACTCATCGGCGGCAATCACCAGCAGCACCAGATCGATGCCCCCCACGCCCGCGAGCATGTTCCGCACGAAGCGCTCGTGGCCTGGGACATCGACAAAACCAAGACGCAACATCTCGCCGTTCGGCCCGGGCAGTTCCAGATGCGCGAAGCCGATGTCGATGGTGATACCGCGGCGCTTCTCCTCTTCGAGACGATCGGCATCGATGCCGGTGAGGGCCTTCACCAGCGCAGTCTTGCCGTGATCGATGTGTCCCGCGGTGCCGACAATAACGGATTTCATGGATCTAACAGTGTAGGGGCAGACGCCCACGTCTGCCCAGCGGAGCGAAGCTCCGCTCTTTGGCGGCGATGCAACAACGGCAAATGCATAACGAGTTGCCGATTTGACAGCTCGGCCGCGGGCTAGGGCAAAACCTGCCGGGCTGGCGCCGGCCACCCAGACCAGGGCGTCTGGGTCTACGTGATTCGCGTAGGAGTTGTAGGCGAAGTCGGGCGTTAGCCCTTCACAACCTTTTCAATGGCCGCGCGCAGTTCGTCATACGGCACCGCGCCTGGATGGTAATACGCGATCTTTCCCGCGCGGTCGACCAACACCAGCGTCGGGGTCGTGCTAGAGCCGTACACGTTGAAATTCTCTTTGCTCACTGGTACGGAAATACCCTGCAGCCCGGAATAGTACTGCTGCCAAACGCTGTTGATGTAGGCAAGCTCGGCCTGGGGAGTTGCGTCTTCGCCGCGGGCCGCATATCCGTAGCGTTTCGTGGGCGCGATGATGGTCAGTTCCTTGAACTCGGAACGCAAGCGCGCCAGGATCGGAGCCTCGCCCTTGCAGTCGATGCACCAGTGCGCCCAGAAGAACAGCAGCAACGGCGATCCCTTCAGCTGGGTTAGCGAAGCTGGGCGCGATCCCAGGTATTCTCCCGACTTCAATGCGGGAGCCGGCTGTCCCACGAAGGTGAGCAAGTTCAGATTCTTGTGAATCCGCGCCTCAATCGAGGTGTTCCCGTAAGTCTGCAGCGACCGGCGCAAGAGCGCGATGCCTTGCGTCTTTTGCCCTCGGCCAGCCAGCGAAAGCGCTTTCACTTCCAGCGCGGCACCGACAGCGGTCGCAAGGTGCGGATCGGAATCGACGGAATGGCCTTTGAGGAAGGGCGCGGCTGATGCCAGGGTCTGCTTCGCGTAGGAATCCGCCTGCGAGTACTGCTGCGTTCCCAGCGCGGCACGTCCCATCCAGGAAAGAGCTTCCAGATACTCCGGCGTCACCCCAAGCTTTGCCTTGTAGGCATTGAGCTCCGACTCCGCAGAATTGAAATCCTTTTGCGAGAGCGAGAGTCGAACATCCTCCACAATGCCGGCCCAGGCCGTGGAAGCTAGGAGAACGAACAGAAGGGCAGCGAACTTACGAGGCATGTTTTCAATGATGAACAAGATCACAGAAAGTCGCAAGCAAGGAGCGACGAAGCTGGACGGTACTAAACTGACGGGGAAAGTCGGGGGCGGGGATGCCTGCCCGAACCCATGGGAAACCGCTAGAGCCTGATTCTAGAGCCTGCATTACAAAGGGCAGCCTCTCGGCTGCCCCCTGATTCAATTTTTAGCCTGCGAAAGTGGTTAGACCGCCTTCACGTTCTCAGCTTGCCAGCCCTTGGGGCCTTTGACCACATCGAACTGTACTTGCTGACCTTCCTGGAGGCTGCGGAACCCACCGGCCTGAATCGCGGAGAAATGTACGAATACGTCTTCTCCGTTCTGGCGGCTAATGAATCCATAACCCTTGGCGTCGTTGAACCACTTTACTGTTCCTGTTTCCATGGTGTTGCTTTGTTTCCTTTATCTTGAATGTTGCGCTGAATGTTCGCAGGACTGTTGCAGGCAGGTCACGCCGGTAAGCGGAGAAACTGCAGAGTGCATAGAACCGCAAAGATCAAACGCACCTCTATTTTACGTTATATCCCTTAGAAATAGCTAATCGTTCGCCTAGCTGGAAACTAACTACCATGTTTTCAAGCGCTTAAGCCCAATGCCTTCGTGCGCAAAATGGTTCAGAATCTTCCCGATACGCTCCGAGCTACTCTTTCTTCATCGTATCGATAAGCTGAAACAACTGGTTGCGGTCCACAACTTCCACGAAAGGCGTGCCCGTGTGTTTGTTGCTGACCACATACAGAGTCGGGGTATGTTGCAGATTCAGCTGGTTGCCCGCCGCACGATCCGCTTCGATAAGCTTGGCGAACTTACCATCTGGGTCGACCACGAAAGGCAGATCGATTTTGTGCGCTGCCGCGAACTTCTCGGCAAACGGGCGCAGCGTCTCTTTCGTGATCTCAATCTGATGTTTGAAGACGGTGTCCCGAAACTCGTTCCCCATGGCTTTCGAGTGGGTATCGAAGTAGCGCGCCAGGATGGCTGCGTCGTAGGCCCAGGGATGCATCGGCAGCGGGAAATCATGGCGCACTACGGGAATCTTGTAGGTGCGGGCTGCTTCTTCGAGCAGCGGAGCCGCCCGCGCGCAGTCGGGACACTCCAGGTCCTCGAAGATAACGATGGCGACAGAAGCGCCTTTGGGCGGCCGCAGGGCCGGATGAACGTCCTGGGCGACCGCTACAGCCGCGGGGAGCAGGAGGCAAAAAACTAACAAGCCAAACGTCTTGTTCATAAAATTGATTGGATGCGGGGGATCCCGAAAGCCGCTGCTCCGGGCTTGTGTCTATGGTAACTGATGGGAGTAATTAGTCGCCAGTCTCCGGTCGCTAGTCGTCAGCAAAACCTTTAGTCGTCCGTCGTCGGTCGCTAGTCGTCAGCAAAACTCTCCCTTGCTCAATCGAAGTGGACAAGTCTGGAGGAGACGAAATAGTCAACGACTGCAACTAAGTACGGGGAGGGGGCCGGCTCTGATTTTGTTTTTACTGACGATTGGAGACTGGCGACTAGCGACTGAAAAGAGGCGACCGCAGCCGCCTCTCTTCTGCATGAGATTCCCTATTTAGCGATTCGTGACCGCAGCTTGCTGCGCCATCATCGAAGCGATGGTCTCCAGAATGGATTCGATGCTGCGCCCAGTATCGGTCGCCGCATCCACATACGGATGGCGGCCACCATCGGCGTGTAGGACCAGTACCCGCAGTCCTTCGTGAGCCTTCTTCACCATGTAGGGCAGGTGATGACGATCATTGCGCGTGAGCGTGGGACCGAGGATGACGAGATCGAACGAACCTTGCTTCAGAGCCGCCTCGACTCCCTTGCGCCCGGTTGCCGTCGTGACCTGATGGCCGGCCTTTTCCATGGATGCGGCCTGCGTGGTGGCTACTTCGGCATCACCCTCGCCGTACAGAATCTTGAGCTTGAATGAAGATTTCGCCATGTAGAAAGCTATCCCTTCCCTTTCCCCTGCACGCCTTTCACGGTAGCAATCTGGTCGAGAGGCGAGTAGGTCACCGAAGACCAAGACCAAACGAACTGCTCGAAGGCGCTCGTCCCCGGGAATTCAGACCAGTCGTTTGACCCACCTTCCACCCTCCGATAAACTCAAGAGTTTCAGCACACTACAGGCTGTACACCATGGCGGATAACATTCATATCAACCTTCCGGACGGAAGCACGAAAGACGTTCCCAAAGGCACCACTCCACTGGACGTGGCGAAATCCATCAGCCCGCGTCTCGCCGACGCGGCGCTCGTCGCCAAGACCAATGGCGACCTCGTTGACCTGACCCGGCCTCTCGACAAGGACACCGATCTGCGCATACTCACCGAGCGCGATCCGGAGGCGCTGCAGGTCTACCGGCACTCGTCCGCGCACCTGTTGGCTGCGGCCGTACTGGAGCTCTTTCCCGAAACCAAGCTCGGTCACGGCCCGGCGACCGAGAACGGCTTCTTTTACGACTTCTATCGTCCGACGCCGTTCACTCCAGAAGATCTCCAGAAGATTGAAAAAAAGATGCAGGAGTTGGCCCAGCAGAACATTCCCTACGCGCGTGAGTTTTTCCCACGTGAGGAAGGCCTGGAGAAGTTCAAGGCTGAAGGCGATTTCATGAAGTGCCACTTCATCGAGCAATTCACCCAGCCCGATGAAAAGATCTCGATCTACAAGACGGGAAAATTCCTCGATTTCTGCCGCGGCCCGCACATTCCATCGACCGGAAAGATTAAGGCGTTCAAGCTGCTCAACATCGCAGGCGCCTACTGGCTTGGCGACGAGAAGAACCCACAGCTGCAGCGCATTTATGGAACTTCATTCTTCTCGAAGAAAGACCTCGATGCTTATCTGAACAGCATTGAAGAAGCCAAGAAGCGCGATCACCGGGTGCTCGGCAAGCAGCTGGACTTGTTCTCCATCCAGGAACTGGCCGGCCCGGGGCTGATTTTCTGGCATCCCAAGGGCGGCATCATCCGCAAAGAGATGGAAGACTGGATGCGCGAGCAGTACGTGAAGCGCGGTTACTCGCTCGTCTATACCCCGCACGTGATGCGCCGGCAGCTTTTCTTCACCTCGGGCCACGAAGGCTATTACGCGCAGAACTTCTTCGACTTCATGGAACTTGACGACGCCGAGTACCGCGTGAAGCCGATGAATTGCCCGGGACACATCCTGATTTACAAAGACTCGCTGCGGTCCTATCGCGATCTGCCGGTGCGCCTCGGTGAGTTGGGCACGGTGTACCGCTACGAGCGCTCGGGAGTGATGCACGGGCTATTGCGCGTGCGCGGCTTCACTCAGGATGACGCCCATATCTTCTGCACTCCGGAACAGATCGAAAAAGAGATCGCCGACTGCGTGGAGTTCGCCCGCGACGTGCTACGGGATTTTGGCTTCGACCAGTTCCAGACCGAGCTTTCCATTTGGGATCCGAACGATCGCAAGAGTTACGTCGGCAGCGAAGACCAGTGGAATATGGCGACGGCATCGCTTGAGAGTGTCCTCAAGCGCATGAATATTGAGTACAAGACCATTCCTGGCGAAGCCGCGTTTTACGGGCCGAAGATTGATATCAAGCTGGTGGATGCGATCGGGCGTCTGTGGCAGCTGTCCACGGTGCAGTTCGATTTCAACCTGCCACAGCGCTTCGAACTGGAATATGTGGCCGAGGACGGCTCGCGCAAGCAGCCGCTCATGGTACATCGCGCTCTGTACGGATCAGTCGAGCGATTTTTCGGTGTGCTCATCGAGCATTACGCCGGAGCCTTCCCGGTGTGGCTCTCGCCCGTGCAAGCCGTCATGATTCCGATCAGCGAGCGTCACGCGGAGTATGCGAACAAAGTAGCCGCGCAGTTGAAGGCGGTAGGCGTGCGCGTGGATGTCGACGCGCGCAACGAGAAGATGAACGCCAAGATTCGCGAACACGCCATGCAGAAAGTCCCATTCCTGCTGGTGGTCGGCGATAAAGAGGCCGAAGCAGGCAACGTGAACGTCCGCACCCGTGGCAAAGAAAAGACCGAAGACATGCCCGCCGCCGTCTTCGTAGAGAAAATCAAGAAGCTGATCGTGGACAAGACCGCGCACACGTAGGCCCAGACGCCCTCGTCTGGACGGCCGGGCGCCAGCCCGGCGAGCTTTACTGTCGTCAATGAATCGCCCCCGGGTTGTACCATGTCTGCGTGCATCCGCTTGCGCAGAAACTACTCGGCCACATCCGGGCGCTTGAACTGCTGAAGCCCGGCGACAGAGTCGGCGTCGCGGTTTCTGGAGGCGCGGATTCCATTGCGCTGCTTCGGCTTCTGCTGGAGCTTCGCCCCGAGTTGGGTATCGTTCTCTCCGTCGTCCACTTCAACCACAAACTCCGCGGCCTCGAGTCCGACGAAGATGAAGCCTTCGTCTCAGACCTTGCGCGCAAACACAAGCTCGTCTTCCATGCCACCAGCGCCGATGTGAAGGCAGAGGCAGCTGCCGAGGGCCTTAGCCTCGAAGCCGCGGCTCGCGAGCTGCGCTACGGATTTTTCCAGCAACTGGTCGAGCCCGATGCTGATGGCCGCTCCCAGCTCGACAAAGTCGCAACCGGTCACACCCTCGACGATCAGGCCGAGACCGTGCTGATGCGGATGCTTCGCGGCTCCGGCATGCGCGGCCTGGCGGGAATTTATCCAACGGTCGACCTGGAAGAAGACGGCGAGGTGGTAGGCGCGGTCATTCGGCCGCTGCTCGAAGTACGTCACCGCGAACTCGAGGCCTTTTTACGCGAGATCGGCCAGCCTTGGCGGGAAGACTCCAGCAATCTCGATCCAAAATTTACCCGGAACCGCGTGCGGCAGACTCTCCTGCCGCTGCTTGAACGGGAATTCAACCCCGCCATTGCTCAAGGTCTCAGCGAACTCGCCGAGATTGCGCGCGGCGAGGAGGATTACTGGCAAAACGAAATCTCCGGGTGGATGGGAACTGCCATCCACTGGACGGAGCCGGAATGGGCCAAAGAAAGTCAACAAGGACTCGTACAATTGCGGCCTTTCGACCCTCTGCTTCAGGAACGCTTGCGGGAGCCCGGCCCGCTGGTGATGAATGCGATGGTCGACCTGGCATGGCTACTCTCCGAACCGCGCGCGGTGCAACGAAGAGCCATCAAGGCGATCAGCGAGCTGGCGGGCTTTCCCCTGGAATTCAAGCACGTCGAAGAAATTCTGCGTTTCGCGGCCGAGGAACACGATTCCGGCAAACGTCTATCGCTGCCGCTCGGCTGGAAAGTGGTTCGCGAGCCCACTGCACTCACCTTTCTCACTCCTGATCTGCGCACGGAGGAGCGCATTCCGTCCAACTACGAGTATCCTCTAACCCTCCCCGGGAAGGCCATGGTGCCCGAAGCAGGCATTGTGGTAGAAGCACTGCCAATGAAATCCGACACCGATCGTGCGGGATATAATCCAGACTGTTTACTGGACCCTGCGCTGTTGCCCCAGGAATTGCTGGTGCGAAACTGGCGGCCCGGGGACAGGTTCTGGCCCGCCCATACGAAGGGGCCCAGGAAGATCAAGGAACTTCTTCAGGAGCGGCACATCACCGGAGCAGGGCGAAAAAACTGGCCGGTCGTCGCAAGCAGAGAAGAGATCATCTGGGTTCGTGGCTTCCCTTGCCCGGCCAAGCTGAAAGCAAATGAGACCGGCGATGCCATCCTGATCCGAGACGTGCCGCTACATGAGGACTGAAAGCTGGAGCGCGCGGTGAAACTCCCGGAGGCGCACAATACCCTATGAACATAGGTTCGAAAGTGGAGCCCTTGCGACCCGCCATTTCGGCTGAGCAGATTCAGAAGCGCGTCCGCGAAATGGGTCGCCAGATCTCCGACCACTACCAGGGCAAGACGCTGCACGTCCTCGCGATCCTGGATAACAGCTTCATCTTTATGGCCGACCTGGTGCGCGCCCTCGAAATTCCCGTAACCTGCACGTTCGTAAAGCCTCGGTACCGACAACAGCCCGCAACCGGTCCCTCGGATGTCCTTGAAATCGTGTTCAGCCATGATCTCGACATCCGTGGGAAGGACGTGCTGCTGGTGGAGGGGGTCGTCCACTCCGGGGTAACCAGCGAGTTTCTGATGAATGACTTGCGCGCCCGGGGGGCTTCCTCTGTTAAGCTGGCAACACTGCTTGACCGGCAATCTGCCCGGCGGGTCCAGTTGCAGCCGGATTATTTCGGTTTTCTGGTGGATGAGGCCTTCCTGATCGGCTATGGCCTGGGGAGTCCCGAACAGACCAACCGGAATCTTCCCTATCTGGCGGCTGCAAATCAAGCTGTACCCATGACTTAAGTCATTAAAAGAAGCGCAGCTTTTTTGTGTGCGAAACGGGTAAAATGGCAGCCTCGGGTATTTACCCAATCAAAAATCCCGCGACTGGCATCTAATTAGTCGAGAACCGCCAGCGGCCGGGCTGTATCGTTCTGAGGGCAAGGTTCTTTTTTCAGAGGAGTCCTGAGTGAATTCGACGGTAAAAACGGTAATTTTTTGGCTGGTGATCGTGCTTTCGGCTTTCCTGCTCTGGCAGGTAGTGCGAACCGGCAGCACTGGCCAAAAGGAGAAGCCGCTGAACTTCTCCGATTTTCAAACCAGTGTTGACCAGGGGAACGTGAAGAGCGTCGTTGTGACGGCCCAGGAAGTACGCGGCCAGTTCAAGGACGGAACTGCATTTCGGACCACCGCGCCGGCCAACTACTCCGATATGTACAAGGAGTTCCGCGACAAGGGTGTGAGTTATGAGGTGAAGGACGTCACCAACGGTAGCTGGCCTTTGCAGTTGCTGGGTACGTGGGCGCCCCTGATCCTGCTGGCCGCCTTGTGGTTCTTCATGATCCGCCAGATGCAGACCGGCGGCAACAAGGCCCTGTCGTTCGGAAAGAGCCGCGCGCGTCTGCTCTCCATGCAGCAGAAGAAAGTCACGTTCAAGGACGTGGCAGGCGTGGATGAGGCCAAGGAAGAGCTGCGGGAAATCATCGAGTTCCTGCGCGAGGCGCAGAAGTTCCAGAAGCTGGGTGGACGCATTCCGAAGGGCGTACTGCTCGTAGGACCTCCGGGAACGGGCAAAACATTGCTGGCGCGGGCTGTGGCCGGCGAAGCGAACGTCCCGTTCTTCTCCATCTCCGGTTCCGATTTCGTGGAGATGTTCGTGGGCGTGGGCGCAAGCCGGGTCCGTGACCTGTTCGAACAAGGCAAGAAGAACGCTCCCTGCATCATCTTCATTGATGAAATCGATGCGGTCGGGCGTCACCGAGGCGCAGGCCTGGGCGGCGGTCATGACGAGCGCGAGCAGACTTTGAACCAGTTGCTGGTCGAGATGGACGGCTTCGAGTCCAACGAAGGCGTCATTCTGATGGCAGCGACGAACCGTCCCGACGTGCTTGATCCGGCATTGCTTCGGCCCGGACGTTTTGATCGCCGCGTGGTGGTGAATCGTCCTGACGTGCGCGGTCGCGAAGAAATTCTACGCGTGCATACCCGCAAGATTCCTCTTGCCGAGGACGTGGAACTCAGCGTTCTGGCTCGCGGAACCCCGGGCTTCTCAGGTGCCGACCTCGCCAATATGGTGAACGAGGCCGCTCTGAGTGCCGCTCGGCAGAACCGCAAGGCCGTTCTGCATTACGACTTCGAGCTGGCCAAAGATAAAGTGCTGATGGGTGTGGAACGCAAGTCCATGATTCTCTCCGACGAGGAGAAGAAGGTGACTGCTTTCCACGAGGCTGGACACGCACTGCTCGCCGTAAAGCTGCCGCATGCCGATCCGGTGCACAAGGTCACGATCATTCCTCGTGGCATGGCGCTGGGCGTGACCATGCAGCTACCCATCGACGACAAGCACAACTACACCAAGGAATATCTCGAGACCGAGATTGCGATCCTGATGGGTGGCCGTCTGGCCGAAGAGCTGTTCCTGAACCAGATGAGCACCGGAGCCGGCAACGACATCGAGCGTGCCACCGAACTGGCTCGCAAGATGGTCTGCGAGTGGGGCATGAGCACGCTCGGCCCGCTCACCTTCGGCAAGAAGGAAGAGCAGATATTCCTGGGTCGCGAGATCGCGCAGCATCGCGACTACAGCGAAGACACCGCGATCAAAATCGACCTGGAAGTGCGGCGCCTGGTCGACGAGGGCTACAGCAGAGCGAAGTCGCTGCTCTCCGACAGCCGAGACGTGCTCACCAGGATCGCCAACGCTTTGCTGGAGCGCGAAGTGCTCGACGCCAACGAGATCAAAATGATCGTCGAAGGCAGGGAACTTCCGCCCATCAAGCTCCCCTCGAAGGACGACGGCGTACAACAGGTCCTCAAGCCTGAACCGGGACGTCCCGGCATCGCCAAAGGCGGAGAAAGTCCGGCGCGGGCGTAAGACGAAGACAGTTTGGAAAATGAAAGAAGGGCGGCTAAAAAGCCGCCCATCTTATTTTGGTAGCGCCGGCGTCTCGCCGGCACGTTTGCTGATTCGAAACGGCGGGCGGGACGCCCGCCGGACAGCCGGCAAGATGCCGGCGCTACAACTTACGCTGCTCGCTGGCTTCTCATACTTCCAAACAACTCCGCCACGGCCCGATTAAACGCCGGGATATCCGACGGCTGCCGGCTCGTCACCCAATTCCCGTCACGCACCACTTCCTGATCTTTCCAGTCTGCACCTGCATTTCGAAGATCGTCCTGGATGGTGTAGTAGCTGGTCATATGCCGGCCCTTCACCAAGCCGGCCGAAACCAGGAGCCAGGGCGCATGACAAATGACGGCGAATGGTTTCTTTGCCTGCTCCATCTCGCGCACAAACCGCCGCGCCTCCTCGTTCATACGCAACTTGTCGGCATTCAGCGCACCACCCGGAAGCAGCACAGCATCATACTCTCCCGCCTTGGCGCCCTCGATGGGTCCTTGTGCATCGAGCTTTTCGCCCTTGTCCATATGTTGGAAAGCCTGAATCTGCGCCGCCTTCGGAGTCAACAGAGTCGTTTTGACACCGTGCTGCTCGAGGAACTTGCGAGGTTCAATTAATTCAGCCTGTTCAACTCCATCCGTCGCTAAGATTGCTAGTCGAATTCCTTTGAGATCCGCCACTGTTTTCCTCCTTTGATGGGTTATCTGCGTAGGATAGTCCGGGCTTGCTGCGGTAAGAATCGGGTCGAAGCTCCAAGGCTGTGGGGAAATTTCGGTAGCCGAACCGCTGCCGGGCGCCAGCCCGGCAGGGTTTTGGTTCCGGCGCATCGGGTCGGGCAGCCGAGCTGTCGCTCGGCCGGGCAGACGGGGCGTCTGCCCCTACGCGGGGATTACTGGTTCACGAGCTGCATCATGTGTTCCGGGTAGCGCTCGCCCGCTGCGACTCCGGACGGGAAAGCCTCCTCAATGCGTCGCAAGTCCTCTGCAGTTAGCCGAACGTTCACCGCCCCAACATTGTCTTCGAGATACTTCCGCCGCTTGGTCCCGGGGATCGGCACAATGTCTTTGCCCTGCGCCAGCACCCATGCCAAAGCGAGCTGCGATGCCGTGCAGTGCTTCTCTTTCGCGATCTCCTCCACGCGTTTCACAAGATCGAGGTTCTTCCGGAAGTTTTCTCCCTGGAATCGGGGAGAAAAACGCCGGTAGTCGTCTTCAGGGAAGTCCTCGAAACGCTTGAACTGCCCAGTCAGAAAGCCGCGTCCCAGCGGGCTGTAAGCCACGAAACCGATGCCCAGTTCGCGGCAGGTGTGAAGCACTTCGCGCTCGGGATCGCGCGTCCACAGCGAGTACTCCGACTGAAGTGCGGTGATCTGGTGGACCTTCGCAGCGCGCCGCAACGTCTGCGGGCCGGCTTCAGAAAGTCCGAGGTGTCGAATCTTCCCTTCCTTCACCAACTGAGCCATCGCTCCGACCGTGTCTTCAATGGGCGTATTCGGATCGACACGGTGCTGGTAATACAAATCGATGTAGTCTACGCCGAGACGGCGCAGGCTGGCTTCGCAGGAAGAGCGCACATAGTCTGGTTTCCCACTCACACCGCGCACTTGGGGATTCGCGGGATCGCGCACGATGCCAAACTTGGTCGCCAGCACGACCCTGTCGCGCTTGCCTTTGATCGCCTTCCCAACCAGTTCCTCGTTCGTGTGCGGGCCATACACGTCCGCGGTATCGAGAAAGTTGATGCCCAATTCCAGCGCGCGATGGATGGTTGCGATCGATTCGTTATCGTTGCGCCCGCTGTAAAACTCCGACATTCCCATACAGCCCAAACCGAGGACAGATACCTTCAGGCCGCTGCGGCCTAATTCACGTGCTTCCATGAGAAAAACCTCCAAAAGGGATCGGCTAGAAGAAACAAGAAGGCAATCCCGGCACGAAGAGGGAAGCCTGTTCAGAAATAAGAGTCGAAGTGGCGGCCCTTATAAAGATGCCGGTACAAGCCGGGCAGGTTCGCAGAAATTACGGAAGAAGCAGCTTTAGCTAGGCACGATAGGCGCGCCCTCGGGTGCGAGCCTGCGTTGCAGTTCCATGAGTACAGGAATTCCCTGCATGCCTCTGTAGATGCGGTAGAGAGCATAAGCATGGAAAGCGAGTCCGAGCAAATCCCTGAACGGGATCAATAGCAAGCCATCCATGACGTACAAAGCCATGCCCGTCAGGAACGCCCACTTTTCCCCTTTTCGCCCAAAATGCCAGAACCACAGGAAAAATCCTGCGATGAAAAGATTCACCACTAGACCGAGGGCGGATCCGGTAGACCCGGATTGCCGTCCGACAGCGTCAACAATTTCCGTGATGCCGAGACCAAAGATGAAATGGAATTGCGCTCCAGACATATTAAGCACGGAATTCAAAATCGAAAGTCCGGCGATCGCCAGAAACCATCCTGCGCCATTCTTGACAATCTGCTCAGCACGCAGTTTCTGTTCGATGATTACGGGAGAGGGAGAACCGCCAGTTGGCGGCGAGAATCCGCCAGAGGCCATCGCGCTTACCTCACAATTGAAATTGCGGGCTTAGGAGGGTGGAGAGCCGCCCGATTGGACCGAGACGTTATCACATGGATCCGCGGCGACCAAGCGGAATTTGGAGATCTGATAGTGCTCGCAGCCGACTCAGCGGATCGCGGAATCATTTCCAGACCGCAAACTTTCCGTTGCATTGACCGCCAATCTGCCGAATGTACTTCCACCAAGGCATCAGGCAAACTTCCGCAACGACCGGAGATCCTCGTGGAACTGGCTGAGCGTTTGGGACGATGATGACGGTTCGTCGAAACTGGTACCGCCCCGGAGCATAGCTGGGCAGCCAGTGCGGATCATTCATGAAGGTGAAACCCCCAGCTGGGACTTCCGTGCACGTGATCCACTCTTTGGGAATAAGCTTGTAGGTGTTTCGCTCGTTGTCGAGGTAGTTCACCATATTGTCTGAGCCCACGTTAGCAATGCGTGCACAATTCGCTGGAAGAGCGACAGGCACTTCTTTCTGCGAACGTGCAAGCAACGATGCACACGTAGGATCAGGCAACGATGGGAACAGGATAAGTATGCCAAATGTTAAGACACAAACAACAAGAAGCCCGAGCACAAAGTAAAACGGCTGCATGGCTGCCCACTCCCGTTCTCAACTAGCTCGACTGACGAGGAAGAGAAACCAGAACCGGCTACGTGCCTACGTTGATAAGCGGCCCCGTTGCGGGAATCACCTGGCCGATGTTGACCGCTGCAACTCCCGCGGTAGTCAGGGCTCTTGCGAGTTGTTCCACATCATCAGCGGCCACCGCAATCAGTAATCCTCCCGCGGTCTGCGGATCGAACAAAAGCGTTCTCACTTCCTCCGGAACTCCGTCTTCATAATGAACGACACATTCCGCGAAATCGCGATTCGCTTTCAGTCCGCCCGGAATATATCCGGCCCGAACACATTCCAGAGCACCCTCGAGTAGGGGAACTCGGCTGGCGGAAATGCGGAAGCTCACATTCGATGCCAGAGCGATTTCACGCGCGTGCCCGATCAGGCCGAATCCAGTAATGTCGGTCATCGCATGCACCCGGTACGGCTTGCTGCCGAGCACGTCGGCCGCTCTCTTATTGAGGGTCGTCATCGAAGCAACGGCGGCATCCACCCATGCGCTCTTGGCCTTTTCCTTCTTGATCGCGGTCGAAATTACCCCTGTACCGATGGCTTTCGTAAGCAGCAGCGCATCGCCGGCCCGCGCGCCGCTGTTCGCGAGAACTTTTTTCGGATCGATCAGACCCGTCACTGAGTAGCCGAACTTGGTCTCTTCGTCGCGAATGCTGTGCCCGCCGATAACAGTGCATCCCGCTTCCATCATTTTCGAGAGGCCGCCCGCCAGGATCCGCTCCAGGATTTCCAAATCCGCTTTCTCCGGAAAACAGACCAGAGCGAGCGAGGTTAGCGGCCGTCCACCCATAGCGTAGACATCGCTCAAGGAGTTGGTGGCGGCGATCTGCCCGAACGTGTACGGATCGTCGACAATGGGTGTGAAGAAGTCGACCGTCTGCACCAGAGCAATGTCAGGCGCAATCTGATACACACCGGCGTCGTCGGCGTGATCGAAGCCGACCAGCACGTTCGGATCCTGTTGCCGGGCTAATTTCCCAAGCACCGAGTCCAGCGCCGCCGGACTTAGCTTGGAAGCTCAACCCGCAGCTTTCACCGACTCCGTCAGCCGAAATGGCTTGGTTTCTGGCACGTGATCATTGTAACGGACCACGAGTTCGGAGTTGCGAGTGCCGAGAATCACCCCTTGTCATTCCGATGCGAAGCGGAGGAATCTCGCTGGCATCCCAAGCGTGGATGTGTGCTCGTGGAAAGCTATTTCGTGGTCACGTCGACCACTTTCAACTCCGGGTACTCATGGTTCCATTGCGAAGAGATGCCTTCAAAGGTGAGGCGGAAGGGTTTGCTCTGTCCGGGAGCAAGCGGCGAGACGCTCAGGTCCACTGCGTCGGGATAAGGTCCGCTCGCCTGCAGCACGCGCAAGGGCACAGTTTCTCGCTGGGCAAGCTGGGCCATCGAGTCCTTGAAGGCGACTTCGACCATCACGTGCGTGACCATCTGATTGCCCGCGTTGCTTACGGTACCGTCGAGGTAGTTCACGGTCGCGCCGACGAAATTCTCGGCCGCGCTCATCTTGAGATCACTAAATTTGATGTTGGCCGCGTATGGAGGCAGCCCAGTGGGCGCTTTCTGCTCCGTGCGGGAAATGAGAAGCAGAATCACCACGATCGCAACGACAACCGCAATCCCGATCCCAATCGCGCGCCAATTAGTATCGCGCTCTTCCGCCGTGGGATTCGGCTGGATGAATCCGCCCATGCAGGGATTGTACTATTCGCTGCGTCTTCACCACAGAGACACAGAGGCACAGAGAAATTCTATGTCTTGTTCTTTTTAAGAATTGTCATTCCGAGCGCAGCGAGAAATCTGCTGTGAACAGCTGCGTGCAGGAAGAGATTCCTCACCGGGCTCGGAATGACAAGTCTTGAAGCACTTGCCAAGGAATTTCTCTGTGTCTCTGTGCCTCTGTGGTGAGGTCTTCCTACTCTCCGCCCACGGTCAGCCCGTCTATGCGAATCGTCGGCGAGGCCACCGCCCCACGGAATTCGAGATCGTTCGCAATTTCCGAGATGTGAAAGAACATCTCTTTCAAGTTCCCGGCCACCGTGATCTCTTCGACCGGATAGGTCAGCTCGCCGCCAGAAATCCAAAGACCGGAAGCACCGCGCGAATAATCGCCCGTCACCAGGTTCGCACCATGACCGAGAAATTCCGTCACATACAAACCTTCCTTGACATCACCAATAATCTCCTTCGGCGTCTTCGTCCCGGGCTGCAGGAAGTAGTTGCCCGGTCCAATCCCAGGCGTGCCAGCCAATCCCCGTGAAGCGTTCGCCGTAGTCTCGAGCCCGAGCTTCTTCGCCGTGTAAGTATTCAGCAGATACGATTTCAGGACCCCATTCTCGATGACCAGCTTGCGCCGGGTCGGAATGCCTTCACCATCGAAGGGGCTGGTGCCGAAGCCGCCGGGCATCGTGCCGTCATCGATGACGGTCACGTTTTCCCCGGCAATCTTTTGCCCGAGCTTGCCGGCAAGAAACGATGCGCCGCGGTACACCGAGTCTCCATTCACACCTTCGAAGATGTGCTCGAGAATCGAGGCTGCGACCATGGGATCCAAGATCACCGGCACATGCGCGGTCTTCGCCTTGCGTGCGCCTAGGCGGCGAATGGTACGCTCGGCTGCGATCCGGCCTACCTGCTCCGGAGGGTCGAGCCTCCCCAGGTTCCGCGCGACCGAGAACCAGTAATCGCGCTGCATGCCGCCCTTCTCGTCCTGCGCGATCGGGATCGCCGCCACCGAACAGTACGATCGGCGATACTCGCCCACGAACCCGTGCGAGTTCGCAAGCACTTTTCGGCCCGTAGCCGCATCGAATGATCCGCCTTCGGAGTTCTTGATGCGCGGATCGAAATCGAGAGCGGCCTTCTCCGCGCGGCGGGCGTACTCGATACGCTGAGTACCAGGCAGCGAATAAACGTCTTCGTGATAAAGGTCGAGATCGCCCTTGAGAGAACCGAGTTGACTGACCTCGGGAATGCCCCCGAAGGGATCTTCGGAAGTAATCTTCGACAGCTCCAGTGCCGACTTCAGCATGCGGTCGAGGCCTGCGCGAGAAAAGTCGCTGGAGTAGGTGCTGGCAGCGCGTTTGCCGAAGAACACGCGCACGCCAATGGCCCGCGATCCGGATTCTTTCAGGGTCTCCACTTGGCCAAGGCGAACGACCGTCGAGAACTCGTCGCCCTCACGGACAACGGCTTCGGCTGCGGTGGCGCCACCAGCCATCGCTCGCCGCACCATGTCCTGGGCAAGTTCTTTCAGATCGGTTTCAAGTTTGAGGTTTCGAGTTTCGAGTTGTGTTGTTTCAGTCTGGATTTCTGACATAAAGAAATTTTCACCACAGGGAGGCAAAGAAGCCGAGCGATAAAGGAGCCAGGTTCGCTAAAAGCCAAAAGCTAGCAGCTGTTTTACTGCATGAAGCCGCCGCTATCTTTCCTCGCCGTGCCGCCCACGGTCAGGCGGTCTACTTTGATCGTCGGAATGCCTACGCCCACCGGCACAGCCTGCCCGTCTTTGCCGCAGGTGCCGACACCCTCATCGAGTTGCAGATCGTGGCCCACCATCGAAACGCGCGTCAGCACGTCGGGGCCATTCCCGATGAGCGTCGCGCCCTTGATGGGCGCGGTGATCTTGCCATCCTCGATCATGTAAGCTTCCGAGGCTGAGAATACGAACTTCCCGTTCGTGATGTCGACCTGCCCGCCGCCGAAATTCACGGCGTACACGCCATGCTTCACCGAACGAATAATGTCTTCGGGATCATCCTGCCCCGGGAGCATGTAGGTGTTGGTCATACGCGGCATCGGAATGTGTTCGTAACTCTCGCGCCGGCCATTCCCGGTATCGGAGATCCCCATGAGCTTCGCCGAGAGTTTGTCGCTGAGATACCCCTTGAGAATGCCATTCTCAATGAGAACCGTTTCTTGGGTTGGTTGCCCTTCATCGTCCACATTTAGTGATCCACGACGCCACGGCATAGTGCCATTGTCGACCACCGTGCACTTTTCGCTGGCCACACGCCTTCCCACCAGTCCCGCGAATGCGGAAGTCTTCTTGCGATTGAAGTCCGCCTCCAGACCGTGACCTACCGCTTCGTGAAGCAACACGCCCGGCCATCCTGGCCCCAGCACCACTTCCATTTCCCCGGCTGGCGCCTCGCGGGCGTCGAGCTGCAGTATCGCTTGCCGGGCCGCTTCTTTCGCGAAATGCTCCGGAGTTTTTTCTCCGAAGAAGAAGTCAAGGGCCACGCGGCCGCCACCGCCAGCGCTGCCTCGTCCGGACTGTTGCTCACTCTTGGCAATGCAGGACGCGTTCAAGCGCGCCAGCGGCTGGGAGTCTTCGGCAATCGTGCCGTCGGAAGTGACTACGAGAATATTGCGCAGTTCGTCCGCATAACTGGCGCGCACTTCTTTAATGCGAGGATCATAGGCGCGCGCCGCCGCGTCGACCCGCATGACCAGTTCAACCTTGGCTGTGATTTCCGCGTCCACCGAGGGCAGGCTAACCGGATACAGACTCCGCGCTGGTTTTTGCTGAAAACCCACTGCAGGAGTCTTCGCCGGTCCCGATGCGATCAGGGCCGCCGTGCGCGCCGCATGCAGAATTCGCTCCGGAGACAGGTCGTCGGTGTACGCATAGCCGGTACGCTCCCCGGACACGACCCGCACGCCACAGCCCGCCGAAATTCCCTGGGATGCCGACTTCACCATGGACTCGTCCACGCTCAACGATGTGGAGGATAGATATTCGAAATAAAGGTCGGCATAATCGCCCCCGGCGGACAGCGCCGCCGCCAAATAACGCGGCAAATCCGCCTGCGTCAGCCCGTAATGCTTGAAGAAGAAATTGTCGTGATTCACGCTAATTAGATGCCTCAGACCCGGACAGGGACTCCGGAGGGTGTTGGTATCTGTTCATTATCCCACACGAGGCCAGCAAGTTCCGGCGATGTTCAAACATCACAGACGGCTCGTGGCAGGGCTGGAAAAATCGACCAATGACTCCAGAATCCCTCAGCCGCATGCTGCAAGAATTCCTGGGCGGGTCCCGCCATGCCGTGGTTCTCGAAGACGGCGCCCGGATCTTCGACCTTGCCGACTCGAAGTACTCGGTCTCCGGCGAATACAACAAGTGCCTGCTTCATCTGTGGTCGGCGGAACGCAATGCCGTCCGGCGGATACTGGATGCCGAAGTCCGCAATGGCAGCCTGCGGCTCATGGTGCAGAAGCTTGGGCCGGCGCGGCCCTCGAAACTCGAAATCTGCCGCGGTCAGGACCATCGCACGCCGACAGCCCGCCGCGTCGCCCGTTCCACCTATCAGCAACAGCTGCGGCGGGCGTTGGAGCGCCACTTCCCCGGATTCACGACCACGAAACTGAGCAACGCCATGGATCTCGAGCGTTCGTTCGGCCCCATCTACACGCGCGGGATCTTGCGCCAGGGGCGGACTGCTTTTGCCGTCCTGGGAGTGAACCAGCAGGAAACCCAGGCGTCGATCGACGCCGCGCTCACGTTCGCAATTCTGTGGCTCGACATCTGCCGCAACTCGGAAGACCAGCGCGTCCTGGTTGAAGGCGTGAAGTTGTTCTTGCCGGCAGGCACGTCAGCACTTACGCGGGAACGCATGGCCCATCTCCATCGCGATGCGGCCAAGTGGCAACTCTACGAATTCGACCAGCGGCACGATGAAGTAGTCGCCATCGACTGCAACGACCGAGGCAATATTTCGACGCGCCTGGTCCGCTGCCCGGATGAAACGGCTGTGCTCGAAAGCTTCGCCGATTCCATTCACCGCGTGCTGAGCTTGCTGCCCGAGTGTGAAGTCGCGGTGCTGTCGACCTCGGAAGTCGACTTCCGCTGGCGTGGCCTGGAATTTGCTCGCGCCCGATTAGCACACGAAGGCGGGTCGTTCCGCAGCAGTCAGGAAATCGTGTTTGGCATCGGCGCCGAGGAGCGCGTCCTCGATGAGCGGAACGCCAATGACTTTACCCACCTTGTGCACGCGCTGCGTGCCGCTCGTGGCGCACAGGGAGCACGGCATCAGCCATTATGGCGCCTGCACCCGGAACGGTGGCTGGAGTCTCTCGTAGTGCGCGATATCAGCGCGCTGGACGAGAAACTCGACCACGGCTGTCTCTATTCCCAGGTACCCGCCTTCTCTGCCTCGGATCGCGCCATGCTCGATGTGCTGACCACGACCCGCGAGCGGCGCCTGGTCGTGGTGGAACTGAAAGCGGACGAAGACATCCACTTGCCATTGCAAGGCCTGGATTACTGGTCGCGCGTGCAATGGCATCAGACCCGCGGCGAGTTCCAGCGCTACGGATATTTTCCCGAGCACGAACTTTCGCCAGAAGATCCGCTTCTATTTCTGGTCGCTCCCACTTTGCACATTCATCCCGCCACCGATACAGTCCTGCGCTACATCTCGCCCGACATCGAATGGACGCTCATCGGGATTGATGAACGCTGGCGCGACGGCGTCCGCGTCATTTTTCGAAAAAGATCCGCGACTCGCAATCTCGCACATTGGCAAAAAACCCTTCAACCGGATTTGGCGGAGAAGGCCTGCGCGGGCTGAGGAGATGCGAATTACTCTTCCCACGAACCCAGCAGCCTGCTCAGCATAACCAGTTGTCCCAGGTGATAAGCGTTGTGATCGGCCACCAGCATGGCCTCGCGCAGCACGGTCTGTCCATCGCCCCAGGGAATGGGGGCGCACAGGTCAGTTTTGGGATTCGAGACTAGATCCTCCATCGCTTTCAGATCCTTGCGGAAACTCTGGATGCTTTTTGTCCAAGCTGCCGCGCTGGAAGGCGCTTCCGTTTTCGGCCAGTAGCCCTCCGGCCATTTTGGCGAAGCGTGGTCTCGATTGCGGCTGAACTCAAGAATGTCCCACTGGGCAATGCGCATGTGTTCGAGCAGCATCCACGCGGTATGCGGAAAGTTTTGTACTTTCTCACCCCTCTGATTTGAAGGAAAGTTTTTGATGACGTCATCGAACTTCGCGTGGGCGCCGCCATCTTTCAGCAGATATAGAAGGTGCTGGCGAAGAGCCTGGTCGGGATTGGTCTTCATGTTTCCTCACGATCGTGTGGACCGGAGATTGAGCCGAGCAGCGCGCTTCCGGGAGCGGTCGGTTGTACCTCCGGTTTCTCTCCACGATAGACGCGCGAAATGCCGCGCACGATTCGCCGCATCGGCAACATTCCTTTATCATCGGCCAGAAAGATTTCCCCCACGCGCGTGCCCCGGTAGTACCAGCGCCTCAATATTGCCAGGTGCTCCATCGCTTCAAGTGCAGTTTTTGCAGGCGTGTGCGGCATCGCATCCACGGCTTGCTGCACGCGCGACTCCATGGACTGTGACTTGGTGTGTTCGGGCGACTGAATCGAGAAGGTGGCCGGACCGGCAATACAGCCCGCGTCGATGCGAAACAATGTCACGCTATTTTCCGCGGCGCTCGGCTGAACCATGAGGCCGGAGAGTTGGTCCGTGCGCCGCACGATTTCCGGCAATTGCCCGAGCACAGGCTTCAGCTTCTCGACGCGGGCGTGCAAAGCGGCCGCATTCTCGAAATCCAGATTGTTCGAAGCCTCCTCGCGTTGTTGCGAGAGTTCGCGCTCCAGCGACAGCCCGCCCGTATCCAGGTAAGCCTGCACGCGCTCGACTTCTTGGCGATATGCCTGATCCGTGCAGCCCTTGAAGCAGGGCGCGAGACACATCTTCATTTCCGAATAAATGCAGCCCGGGAACGCCGGATCGGGATACAAGTCATCGACGCAGCGGCGCATCTTGAAAAAATCGAGGGAATCGTTGGCGAACTTCTCCGCGCTCACGCGCGAGGGAAAAGGGCCGTAGTAGAGCGATTTCCCGTGCGTTCGCCCGAGGCGGGTCGTGATTGACGCACGTGGATATTCGTTGTCGAGATGCAGCTTGACCAGCGGAGCAAAGCGCAAACGCAACCGCGCGGAATACGTTCTCGGAAACGTGCTGCGAAGTAACTGGTACAGAAGAAATCCGGATTCGAAATCAGAACCGGTGGGCGTGTACTCGATGAAGCGCACCCGATCCCGGAGGTTCAGGCGCTTGGTACGCTCTTCTGGCGGGGAAAGCAGCCGTTGCAAACGACGCCGGAGATTCGCTGTTTTGCTGACATAGGGTTCCCCCGGATCGTGGCCGCGTAAAAGGAAGACCGCCGGCTGGGCTGGCACGCCCGAGAAGATCTCCCGGTCGCGGCCCGTCTCGAAGTCAAGCCGGTGGAGGAGCACAGTCAAATTCTAGATGGAATCAGGGAAGGAGGCACATAACGGGAAGAATACTGTCAGCCATCAGCCAAATCCCGATCAGAAATGGAGCGGCGGGCGTCTTCGCCCGCCGGACGGGCGAGACGCCCGTCCCTCCACACTGCACAAGCCACGCGTCAGCGAAAGTTTGCGCTACGGAACTTCTGCCGGAAGTCCAATCCATCCAGCTTGATAATCCGGCACATTTCATGGAGCCGGGAACGCATGCGCTCGCCGATCCGGTCGCCCAGAGTTTCCTCGCGCACGGCCGCCCTCGCAGGCGAGATGGAATTGCTTACGCCTCCCGCCGGCTGATCTTCGAAATTCGTCGTGATGATCGTGGTGCGATTGTTGTTGTAGCGCGTGTTCAGGATGAGGCTGACCGTGTCCCACACCCACTCACTCGGTTTCACCGCGCCCAGTTCGTCCAGAAACAGCACCTCCGCGTCGAACACTGGACGCAATACATCGAGCTCCGTGGTCTGCACCGAGGCGTTATACGAATTCTGGATTTCCTTCAACAGCTCGCGGTAATCATAGAAAAGGCAGCCGATGCCCCGAGTGAGAATGAGTTCCTTCAGTATGCCCACTCCCAGATGGGTCTTGCCGGTACCAATCTTGCCGATCAAAAGTAGGCCAGTGCCGTCTCCGGGGTCGTATTCCTGCGCAAACCTCGAAACAGCGATATGCGCCATCGCCAGCGACGGATGCGCGCCCGGAAAATCCGTGGTGAAGCTGGAAAGCTCGCAGTGCTCGTAGCGCTTGGGAATTCGCGCTGCCTCCAGCAAGCTCTGGGCACGCGCCTTCAGGCGGCAGTCACAGCGCGTGACTCGCCGATCGCCGTTCTGACTGACACTCTTCCACCCCGTTCCATCGCACAGCGGACAAACTTCCGCGGACACTTTCATGGCCGAATGCTTCCCTCGTTCTCTGACTCTGCACCTTCGAGTGATCTCTCGCAAGTGCTAATCCGCGACCGGCTGTGTACATCCTGTGGAGCCATACGCACGTTTGTGGAGACCGTAGGAAAAGGGGCCTCCTCCGATGCCCGGCCTTCGGCACTCTGCGCGGCGAATGGCGGCATCACGATTTTCGCCCGATGTACTAGTGATTATTTGTAGTATCAAGATCATCACCTGTGCTCTTCAAATCCCGCTCGGAGCAGGCTTTTTGCAGGAATGTCCGCGCTCAAGGCAACAAACACGCGTCCGCCAGAAGTTATTCACAGTTGACATTGCGAAAAGTGGGGGCAAAATAGCATCCATCAGAATTCCGCTTCAGCAAGTGTGGCTACACCTCCCCCGGATTCGGGCTGGAGCAGACTGGAATTCTGTCTAGGAGAAAAGATGAACAAAGCTGATCTCGTGGACCGTATCGCGGGGGCCTGCGACATGAGCAAGACGCAGGCGACAGCAGCGATCGACACCGCCGTGGACAGCATCACTGCTGCCCTCAAAAAGGGAGACCGGGTAGCTCTGATTGGTTTTGGGACGTTCTCCGTTTCCCAAAGAAAAGCCCGCAATGGGCGCAACCCGCAAACGGGTGCCACGATTAAGATCGCCGCCCGCCGCGTCGCGAAGTTTACCCCGGGAGCTGAACTCAAAAAAGCGGTCAACCGCAAATAAGCACGACAGGTTCTGATTGCAGACGGCAGGAGTCGGTCCTGCCGTTTTTCTTTTTTCCCCGATAGCACACCCGAGCCTTTGGATGGGGATTTCCTTGTCTCCGTGATGGAATCGCGTTAGTCCTTAGGTGCCCCAGGTTCGCGGCCGTTCTTGGGACGCTAACCTGGGAAAGTCTTCACTTGTGCGACACTGGAGCGCGACTCGGAGACAATCATGCGTGCTCAGCTGTTCCTACTTTCCCTCGTCGCTCTTCTAATTCCGATCGATGGTCAAAGCAAGAATTCCAACGCGTCCAGTGTCCGAATGGCCGTCGAAGGGGTGCGCCACGATCAACAGGATGCCTGGAACCGCTACGATCTCCAGGCCTTCATGGCAGGTTATTGGAATTCGCCAAAGCTGACGTTCTTTTCTGGTGCACAACGCACGTCCGGGTGGCAGGGCGCGCTTGATCGCTATCGCAAGACCTACCAGAGCGAAGGCAAGGAGATGGGCAAACTGGAATTTTCCGGCTTGCAGATTGAACCACTCGCCTCCGATGCGGCTTTCGTCCGCGGGGAGTGGCACCTCACCATGCGGGACGGCAAAACGCCACATGGCCTGTTCACGCTCGTTTTTCGAAGATTTCCCGACGGGTGGAAGATTATTCACGATCATACGTCAGCGGAGTGAAAGGACCGTCCTTGGTCTTAGTCGTCGAACGAATCCATTACTCACGCACACGAATCTGCACGCGCGTACCTTCCGGCAGCTTCGCGCCGTCGAGCACAATTACACCGTCACGCACCACGCCGCTGAATTCCTGGCCGCGTATGCTCGGAGACCGATCCGAGAGCGTATCCGAAGCGTTCATGGAGCGACGGGCGTCCTCGCGAGTCGTCGTCGCAACCACGTTGCGGTTCCGCCCCATACCCTTATCCATTGCGAGATTCGCCAGCCGGTCCGCTTCCTGGTTTCCCCCGCGTAAAACGTGCTGGATCGAAAACCATTCGAGCTGACCGATCATTTTCCGAGCGCGCTGGTAAAGCTCAAGGAGGCTCGGACTCTTGACCTTGTACTCGCCCCGAATCTGTTTCACCAGCAATTCCGAATCAGCAACTACCTTGAGCGCTTTATGCCCATGCTTGAGGGCGTAGTCGAGCGCAGCCAACAATCCGCTGTATTCCGCATAGTTGTTCGTCTGGTGGCCGAGATACTCGCTCAGAACCGCGACTTTGCGTCCGGCCTGGTCGGTGATGACAACTCCGTAGCCAGCGGGGCCAGGATTGCCACGCGCGCCGCCATCAATGTGGGCGATCAGGAAAGAATCGGGTTGCTTCTGATTGGGAAACAGGCTACGGGATTCGCCCGGAACTGCACCCTTGCTGCGAAATGAAAAGGACATCGGAAAAGTTTACAACGAAGACCTGCACATCGAGACCAAAGCGGCCGTGACGAGGGAGCGACTGGAGAGGTTGCCGAAAAACTGGGGTTTCGATCGCGTTTTGAAAGGGCGCGGCTTCAGCCGCTGGGAATTGCGGTTGTCGAAAAGACTTTTTTCGCAGCCTCTGGAGTCGCGACGATCCGCGTCATGGCGACCCGTGGTGGAAATGGTTATCAGCTTCTCAGGAGATCGAAACAGCAGCGGGGTCTTTCGACTCCGTTCGGCTGGCGCCTCACTTCGCTCAAGATGACAGACAAGTAAGGTTCCACTGAATTGGGATACATGGGCCGTTTTACTGCGAACCGGTACCATTGATTCTCAGCAACAAACCGCTTCCAGTTCTGACGTTCATGCGGCCGCTTTTCGCGGTGAGCGTAATCTCGCCCATCGGGGTAGTGCGGCCGGCATGGGATATCTGCAAATCCCCGAACCCGTACACGCCACAGGCGTCTGACGAGAACACCCAGAAAGCTTGAGCGACGCGGTTTCCGGCAACTTCGCCGCGGCATCCCTGTGCCAGGTTGGCCCTGGCCGGCATCAGAACGCCATCGATCAACCCTTCGCCCACAATTTCTGTTCCACGCGCGACGGGGCCGGTGCCGTAGGCCACCTCTCCCCCGATGAGATTCCGGGTTGCCCACACCCAAGGTGTTCCACGATCTGGTCCGGTGGGCGGAGTTTGCGCATCTTCGACTTCCATCAGCGATGCGAGTGCCCTGAGATTGGTATTGATCTGCTCGGAATGGTGCGCGAACTCAAGTTTGTCAAAGCGAATGGTGATCTCCGCAGCTTGCCCGGACCTGCCTGGCTTGACGTTTATGACTTCTCCAGACAGCTTTGCACCAGAGTGAATTTTCCGGCCCGAAGGAAGCGGCACGTCCTGCGTGATGCGCGCAGTGATCGTTTGGGTAGCATGGATCTTGTCGGGATTCAGAGAGGAATTGAGGCGCGCGGGCAGAATGGTTCCGGGCGGAAGGGAACTCTGCGCGAAAACTCCATTCGCGAAAAGCAGGAGGGGCGCCAGAAACATCCACTTGATCTTCATCGGCTCACCGCCGGGGCGCTTACCTATTCATGATAGCTCATGGTTTACGCGGACTCCGACCACTGCCCCATCCACGTTCAAAACAAAGCTTTCAACCGCTAAGATCGCGAAGTTCGCACCGACAGACGCCGCATGTTCGTGCGCGAGTCCGATCGCAAACTTAGACGACTGCGATTTGCCGACGCAGTTCGGACGCAAAGATACTCTTGGGAATCATTGCGTGAACACCACGCACGATGTCAACCACCTGGGTCACGCGGAAGCTCACGGCGATGCTGCACAACGCATAGGCGTCTAGTTCCGTCATGCCCGCGCGCGTAGACAGAAACTTAATCGCATTGCGCGCCGCTGAGGTCATGGCGACGTTCAAATCTTTATCGAGGCCGAGAGTGATCCAATGCGTCGAGGTCTCGGCGATCGGCCAGGCGAAGTTTTTCTTTTTATGCAAAACGACCTGGATGCGCATCTCCTGCATGCGTGTTTCGAGCGCCGAAAGATTGATTTCGCCGTCGCCCTGGGCTGCGTGCGAATCGCCGGTAAAGATCAGCGCTCCCGGCTTCCAGACTGGAATGAACATGGTCGAGCCTTCTGCCATTTCGCTCAGGTCCACGTTGCCGCCGTGTGGCCCAGGAGGAACGGAGCTGGTCACGCCCGAACTCACAGGCGGATAGTAGCCATCCGGCGGCGCGAGACCGAGCGTGCCCTGAAATGGTTTCAGCGGGACGTGAATGTTCTTGGAAAACTCCGCGTGCTGTTCCTTCAGATCAAGGTCGAGATACTTGACCTGGCCTTGCGGGTAATCCGAAGCCAGCAAGCCCGTGCCGAGCGAGCCTGGATTGTTGAACACGGCTCCCCAATTCACGGGTAGCAGTCGCTTGTAGCGAATTTCGAGCACGTCGCCCGGCTCCGCATCCTTGACTGCAATGGGTCCGATAATCGAGTGCGGACCGCGTCCGGGGTTGCTCTTGCGCATCTCCGCCAGTTTTTCTACAGGGACTCCGGGCTGCAACTGGTTCAGAAAGTGCGACCACGTGTTCGGGTAGCTGATGGTGTCGCCCGAATCGACGGTGAGGATAAGTGGCAGTGTGGTGTCGAACACGCCCAGGTGGACCGTCTCTTTGTTCGATTCGACGGTGTGGACCTTGCCTTCATTGGCACTCGAGTTTTTCTGATTTGCGCCCACATTCGTATTCGCTGGGCCTGCGTCGTTCGCATCGGCCAGCCTGGTAAACCACGGACCCACGGCGGCCAACGTGCCGAGAAATCCGCTGGCCTGCAAAAGAGTGCGACGCGAGCGTCCCCGCGCGGTGAGATAGTTGTCGAAGACCTCCTGGTTCACCTCGTCCCGATGCAGAAGCCGATCGGCTGATTTCTTGTTGCATGCGGACTCCGCGATGTCTTCGCGGAAAACACCCGTTCCGTTCGTCTCGCCACATCCAAAGAGATGCCCGCACTGATGTTTGCTCGTTTGCTGTGATAAGTTCTGCCCAGATTCTGTGTCCATCTGCGGCTCCTTCTGCGGGATCCCCGTACTGGCGGATTGCAATCGATGGTTGGCAATCCTACTCGAGAGCCAGGAATCTGTCACGATGGTCGATGCGGATGGTCGCAAAAGTAATGCGTTTGGAGGCGGGTGTTCCAGGCTAAGCACCATGAACAACTGCAGCGCTAATAATTTCTGGATTCATTAACACGCCCCGCACGACCCAGCTACTCTCGTGCCGAAATAGGAACAGTGCGCGATAATCACGGCGGCCTGGATCTCCTTCCACATCTCTCCCGTGCTAGTATCGCGTCGTGTAGCGGGTTGAAGGAGTTCGTCATTCGCAGAATCGCCATGTCGCTCGCCGTTGCGCTTCTGGCGCTGGCGTCGATCCTGCATCTCGATGCCGCGAGCCTCGCGGGCGTGACTCTGCCCGACACAGTCACTGTTGGCAACAGTCATCTCATGCTCAACGGCCTGGGATTGCGCACGAAATTCGTGGTGAAGGTTTATGTCGCCGGACTGTACCTTATGCAGAAGTCCTCCGACGGGGACGCCATCGTGAAGGCGGACGAGGCGAAGCGGATCGTCATGCATTTCCTGCACGGAGTGAGCAAGAATCAGATGGCCGATGCCTTCCAGGAATCGTTCCGTGACAATGCACCCGCTGCGAGCCAGCAGATGAAGGCCGAGATCGACCGGTTCATTGGCTCGCTCGAGCCTCTCAAGGAACAGGACGAGATGGTCTTCACCTACGTGCCCGGCATGGGGACGACGGTCACCATAAAAGGCCGGGAAAAAGTGACGATTGCCGGCGTCCCGTTTGCGCAAATGCTGTTCTCAGTATGGCTGGGGTCGAAGCCGCCGAACGCAGGGTTGAAGAAGGGGCTGTTGGGGATTTGAACGAGGCAACCGAGCCGCACTATCTTCCCGCTGCCAGCCGAGTCGCCAACCGCTGCGGCAGGTTCGCAGCGAAGATCCGGTCTTGCGCGCTTTTCAGGTTGTAGGGCACGCGCTGGAAGGTGACGATCCACTTATCGCTGTCAAAGATGGCGAAGGCGGCCCGCCAGTCTCCATCGCGTGGCTGCCCTACCGAGCCGGGATTGATCAGGTATCGAACATCTTTCTTCAAGGCAAACTGCATGGTCTCGCTTTGGCCGATGGTTTTGTAGGGAGGCCGGAAAGCGTCGCCGACTGCCACCTTGAACGAAAACGCGCCCTGCAGGTGCGTGTGTCCAAAAAAAGTGACCGAGACCGGAAGCGCGCTTAAGGGCGCGAGGGCATCGTGCAAGGTGACCACGTATTCATCTTCATCGATGGGCGAGCCGTGCACGAATTGGATTTCGGGCAACTCGGGAATCTGGATCGGTCCCTGCGGCAGACTGCGCAGCCATTCGAGGTTCTCCGGGGTAAGCTGATCGCGCGTCCACAGGGCAGCCAGCCCGGCGATGGGGTTGAAGTCCTTCAAGTCCATCAAGCCGCTCGAGGCGCGGTCGTGATTGCCGCGGACGAAATACTTGCCCACTTCGCGCGATCGTTCAATCACTTCATTGGGACTGGCGCCGTAGCCCACGATGTCGCCGAGGTTGACGGCGACGTCGTAAGGCCCGGCTGCAGCCAGAGAGGCTTCAAGCGCGTCCAGATTGCCGTGGATGTCACTCAGAACAAGAATGCGCACTCTGCACCGACAAATGCGGGATTATACCCCCCCAGGCAAGCGAACGGGGTGGTTGACTACCGGGCAGCGCGCCCAATGACCGGGAGAGACTTCCACGAGCGTCGGCAGTTCCAGGGCGCATTCGGCAACGCGATCGCCACAGCGCGGTTCAAATGGGCACCCTGGCAGCGCTGTTTGGGCGGACGGAACCGTTCCTTCAATGGTCTGCAAAGGGCGGGCACGATCGGTGTTCAGGGTCGGCACGGCACGAAGCAGTCCGCGGGTATAAGGATGCGCGGGTGCTTGAAAGATGTCGCTTTTGCTGGCAAGTTCCACCAGGCTGCCTGCATACATCACCGCAACCCGATCGGCGACCTGCGAGACTACGGCCAGGTCGTGCGAAATGAATAGCATGGCCAGTCTGAACTTCGCGCGCAAATCGGCGAGTAGGTCCAGGATTTGCGCCTGAATGGTCACATCCAGCGCGGTGGTGGGCTCGTCCGCAATCAGCAACTCCGGCCGGTTCACGATGGCCATCGCGATCATCACCCGCTGCCGCATACCTCCTGAGAGCTGGTGCGGGTAATCGCGGGCGCGCCGCTCCGCGTCCGGGATGGCGACGTCTTTCATTCCTTCGACCGCACGTTGCCACGCTTCGGACTTTGAAACCTGGTCATGGGCTAGGATCGCCTCGGCAATCTGATCGCCGACCCGCATGACAGGATTGAGCGCAGTCATGGGCTCCTGGAAAATCATGGCGATTCTCGAGCCGCGCAGCAGACGCAAGTTTTCATCGGGGAGTTCGAGCAAGCTGTCGGGCCCCCCGTTTCCGCCGGCGAAAATAATCTCTCCGGAGACTCGTGCCTGGTAAGGGAGGAGGCGCATCAGCGCCAGGGAAGTGACGGACTTTCCGGAGCCTGACTCTCCGACCAGTCCCAAAACTTCGCCGCGGGCGATGGTGAAGGACAGATCGCGAACCGCAAAGGCGCCCTCTGAGGAAGCCACGGCAGAGTTCGATTCCACGCCGGATTTGGACGCGGCTCGCTTGCTTTGGAATGCAACGCTCAGCCCTCGGACGTCCAACAGTGCGCTCACGAAGTCATGTTAGCAGGCGCGCCAGGGTGCCAAATTGCGCTGAGGACTAGTATGATGTCTCGCTATTTTGCGTCATAAGTGGTTGAGGCCTTAAAGGGGCTCGAAGCAGCCATTCCATTCTCTGCGTCCTCTGCGGCTGTTCTTGGCGTTCTCTGCGGTTTAAGATTTTGCCGTTCTCTCACGGGGCGCCACGCAGGGCAGTCGGAAGATTGATCATTCGCGCCGATTATTGACCCAGAATCAGAGGGAGGCCGTTTTTGTTGTTTCCAATCACGACCACCTTGGAGTTCGCGCTTTTGGCTAGGATCTCAGTGGCCTCGATACCTTTCCACTCCAGCAATGCCGGGCTGATGCCCTGCGCCACGATCTGCTGGAAGTCCCGGATGCCGCCCGCTTCGATGCGCTTGCGCTCCGCCTCCTGCTTCTCTTTCTGGAGCCGGAAGTTCATGGCCAAAGCTTCCTGCTCGGCTTGCTGCTTGGCTTCAATGGAAGCCTTGAGAGTTTGGGGCAACTGGATGTCGCGCAACAGAACGTTCTCGACGGTCAGGCCGCGCTGGTTCAGGGCGGCCGTCAGCTGGTCGCTGATCTGCTTGGCGACCATTTCGCGCTCGCCGGTATAGAGGGCGTTGGCGGTATGGGAAGCGGTCGACTCGCGAATGGCTGCCCGCAAAGTGGGCTCGATAACTACAGCTTCATAGTTTCCCCCGATCTTCTGAAACACATCGGCGGCCTTGTCGGGGTTCAGATGGTAAATGAGCGAGGTATCGAGGTTCATCACGAGGCCTTCGCTGGAAGGCACGCTCGCCGACTCCTTGATGGTCTGGCTCTGGATCGACATCTCGTTGTTGGTCTTCAACGGATTGATCAGGTGAATGCCTTCGCCCAGCACCTCCCCGGTGACGCGTCCGAACAGCGTAAGCACACCGACGTGCCCGGTGGACACTCGCGTCACGCAATTGAAGAACAGGATGAGGGCAATTAGACCAAGCAACGCCAGGCCAGCCAGCTTGAGCACCGGGCTCGCGTTCACATCAATGACTTTTGTCCGAGGGTCGTTGAAGATCGTCATCGATAGATACCTCTCCGTCGCGATTCTAGGAGCGATGCAGCCTTCTCGTAAGTAGCTTTGCGGTGCCCTGCTAGTGGAGCGCCACCCTGCCACGAATCCGCATGACTACTGAACTCTGCCCACATTTCCACATCAAGACAAACAGCAACGCGCACCCGAAAGAATTCGACAGCTCGCGAAAAATGCGAGGAAATAGCAGAGTAGTAGGTTCGCGCGGAGAAACGCGTGCGGCCACTGCACCAAGAATCGTCATCCCCCTGTGAACAGGCTGCACTCGATTGATTTTTAAGGAGATAAAATTCAATCTTTTCCTTTGACTCTAAAAATAGAAGGAGTAAAAACAATCTCGTTCTTTGACACGTTCTGAAGTTTTTCCGGTTGGTGCGGCGTCCGGGGCTCAAGCAGGATCACTCTCACCCGTCGCAAGACGAGAAGAGAGAAGGTCAGCAAGGGTCTATAGCAAAGCGCTGGTCGAGGAGAACAGGAGCACAAGTCAAAGGCAAGATAGAGTCCCGAGGCGTTGAACTGATTTATCCGGTTGGCGGTGAGCCCGGAGCCCGAGCTTAGATCGCGCGTTGCAACCCGCAAGGAAGCAGCGAGAGCAGGTCGGTGAGGGTCGAACGCGAGCTACTGGCCGAGACGAATGAGATCAACACCACCTCGGGGCTCTTAGTGTTTGTGCTGCCTTCCTGGAGATCGGATTCCCTTAACAACTGTCGGTCGTCGGTCGTCGGTCGTCATACGGGCTGTATTCCGAATCCGAGTTCTACTCTTCCCAGAAACTAGCTATAGGTTCTGAACGAGACCGAGTTCTGCGACAATAATCGGACACATGGCCTTAGGATCGCGCGTTCCGGAGATTGTCCCCGCGAACTCTGATGAAGTTCGCCTAAGTGCACTGCGTGGCACAGGGTCCAAATCTAAGACCAAAGACACACGCCGGGTGCGGTGGTTCAAGCAAGCGGACCAATGGTTCACTCGCTGGATCAGCATTGCAGGCGCGCTCCATGAAGGATTTTGGCTCGGCGTCCTGAGAGCGGATGATCTGGATGCAATCACCGCCGGCCACTATGGTCAGTCGCAGGAATACGCATCGGCGGAACACAACCAGCGCGGCCTGTTTGATTGGGAGAGAGCGGTGGTGGAGCAATACTTTCAGCCGGGGTCGCGCATCCTGGTTGCGGCCGCCGGTGGTGGACGGGAAATTCTAGCTCTGCGCCAGGCCGGCTTCCAGGCGGAAGGGTTTGATTGCAGTCCGACCCTGGTGCACGCTGCTGACGCGATGTTCGATGGGCTGGGCGAACGCCGCAGCGTGACTCTTTGTGCGGCGGGCCAAGTCCCGTCCGGCCCGGCGCTCTACCAGGGGTTGATAGTCGGCTGGACAGGTTACACCCACATTCCGACCCGCGGGCGTCGGATTGCCTTTCTCGAGGGCCTGCGCCATCGCGCCATGCCGGGCGCGCCTGTCTTGCTCTCGTTCTTTCCGCGCGATCGATCCTCACAATATGAGAACCTAAACTATTGGGCTGCACGCGTTTCCCGATTTCTTTTTCGTGGGCGCAAGGAGGAGCCCGAACCCGGAGACCATCTGGGTTGGTGCTTCAGCCACACTTTCACGCGCGAAAAGGTCGAGGCTGAATTGCGGGCGGCGGGCTTTCGACCGGTCTTCTACAGTGAGATCGGTGAAGGGCACGCAGTGGGGATTTCAGAGTAATCGAGCCAGGCAATCGGCTCATTTCCGTCAAAGCAATAGCAACGAAATCGCACAAGGTTTTCCTTAGTGCAACTTCGTGGTCCGTGGTGTTTATGGCTTCGTTTCAGCCAATGCTCACAGCGGTATATTCCCATGCTTCTTCGGCGGGTTCTTATCCCGCTTGGTCTGCAGCATCTCTAAAGCCTGGATCAGTTTCTTGCGCGTCTCGCGCGGCTGGATGACCGCGTCGACAAAGCCGCGATCGGCCGCGACGTAGGGATTCGCGAAGCGGTCCCGGAATTCTTCGATCTTCGCCTGCCGCACTTCTTCCCGGTTGGCAGCTGCCTCCAGTTCGCGCTTGTAAACGATGTCCACGGCCCCTTCCGGCCCCATAACTGCGATCTCGGCAGTCGGCCAAGCGTAGTTCACGTCGGTGCGGATGTGCTTTGAGGCCATGACGCAATACGCGCCACCGTAGGCCTTGCGCGTGATCACCGTGACTTTTGGCACGGTCGCTTCCGCAAAGGCGAACAGCAACTTCGCCCCGTGCTTGATGATCCCGCCATACTCCTGCTGCGTGCCGGGCAGGAAGCCGGGCACGTCCTCAAAGGTCACCAGGGGAATGTTGAAGCAATCGCAGAAGCGCACGAAGCGCGCGCCCTTGATCGACGCATTGATGTCGAGCGTTCCAGCCAGCATCGCGGGCTGGTTGGCGACAATTCCCACGGAACGCCCATTCAGGCGCGCGAAGCCCACCACAATGTTCTTGGCGTAATGTTCCTGCACTTCGAAGAAGTAGCCGTCATCGATCACCGCGTGGATCACATCTTTGATGTCATACGGGCGGTTCGACTCGGCTGGGACCATCTTGTCGAGCGCAGGATCGGCGCGGTCGATCGGGTCCGTGCACGGACGACGCGGCGGATCTTCCAAATTGTTGGACGGTACGAAGCTGAGCAGTTCGCGGACCATGGAGAGGCACTCGGCGTCGTCATGCGACAGGAAGTGTGCGACTCCGGAAGTCTCGTTGTGCGTGGTCGCTCCACCCAGCTGATCTTTGCTGACCTCCTCGTGCGTCACCGTCTTGATGACATCTGGACCGGTGATAAACATGTAGGAGGTCTTGTCGACCATCAGGATGAAGTCAGTGATGGCGGGAGAGTAGACCGCGCCGCCCGCGCACGGACCCATGATGGCGGAAATCTGTGGGACGACTCCGCTGTAGAGCGTGTTCCGCAGAAAAATATCGGCGTAGCCGGCCAGCGACATCACGCCTTCCTGGATACGCGCGCCGCCCGAATCGTTCAGCCCGATGACTGGCGTGCCCATCTTTGCGGCAAGGTCCATGATCTTCACGATTTTTCCAGCATTGGCCTCCGAGAGCGATCCGCCGAATACCGTGAAGTCTTGCGCGAACAAAAACACAAGGCGGCCCTCGATCCGGCCATAACCGGTGATGAAGCCGTCGCCGTAGAGTTTCTGCTCACTCATGCCGAAATCGTTGCAGCGGTGCGTGACCAGCTTGTCGGTCTCTTCGAACGTGCCCTCGTCGAGCAGGAACTCGATACGTTCGCGCGCCGACATCTTGCCTTCCTTGTGCTGCTTTTCACGGCGCCGGGCGCCGCCGCCCTCTTCGGCCAGGTGGTCGCGTTTCTTCAGCTCTTCGAGTTTTTGTTCGAGGTTCATAGCCCACAGATTATAGGCGAGCTACGGAAAGGGACGTGTGATCTGGAACGGAGAAGTTGCGGGCCGCAGAAGATGCCAGGATTTTCAGAGTTTGATTGAGTCGGGCGTGCGCTAGTCGTCGCTGTTACCGGTACCGAGCGGCTGGTACTTGTACTGCTTGCCATCCCAGAAAATGACCGAATCGCCAGCGCTCGAATTGGCTTCTTCGGCGAAGATTCCGTTGACTTGCCGCTTGCGGAGCTGCAGCCGTCGGACGGTCACCTTCTTGAATGGCACGTTGATGATCACGAACTTGGCTTTGGGAGAATCCGACCGCCACGCTTCCGGTCCCGCTCCGTGGATCACCAGGATGACCAGGTTCTTCTCCATCAGTTCTTCGGAACCGAACGTGGACGTCAACTTCGGATCTCCATAGCCGTAGAAATCGTAAAAGGGATCGACCACTTTATAGTTGTGCTCGGCGGCATCGAGCATCGGCTTCTTGCTGCGCGCTACGATCACCATGTCTTCCACGCCGTCGCCATCGAGGTCGCGCACGAATGGCGTGGACGCCGGAATGAGCGAGAACTCGTCGCCAAATTGCTTGTGGATGAAACTGTCATCGACGACAACAGATTGAGCATTGTTGGTTGCGGACAGTTGCATGGCAGGCGGAAGCGTTGCGGGCTGCTGGGCAATGGCTGTCGCAAGGAAGCACCCGGCCACGACGCCCAAGAGAGCTGGAAGACGCAGAAACGACATAGTCTTACTCTAGTCCGCTTGTGGAGAGCGCACTAGAGCATGGAAAGGTACTTCAGGACGTGAACTCTCGGGCTACTTGCGAAAATGCTCCCAGCCTTGCGGCTTGAGTTCGGAACCGACTCCGTTTTCGTTCATTAGTAAAATGCGCTTCCTGCGCGTGACGCGCCCAATCAGGGTCACGGGGACACGGGCGATTCGACGGGGCACAGTCTTATTTCGGGACGCGACAAACAGGAGTTCATAATCGTCGCCGCCGTGCAGCGCTTGGCGCAAATCAACCTCCGTGCCGCCCTTCCCGGAAACCGCACGCGGGATTGCGGGAGCAAAGATTTCGGCCCCCACACCCGATTCCTCGCAGATATGCCCCAAGTCGGTCGAAAGGCCATCGCTGAGGTCAATCATGGCCGAGGCGAGCCTTTTTTCTCGCAAGAACTGGCCGACGCGGATCCGGGGAACAGGATGGAAGTGCCTGGGGAAGTCCTGCGGCCGCATTTTGTGCCGGGCGAAAAGCTCCTGCAACGCGGCCGACGCTCCTCCAAGCTCGCCCGTGACGTAGATTCGATCACCTGGCCGGGCCCCCGACCGCAAGATGGCTTTTCCCTGCGGCACGGAGCCGAGCACGATGATGTCGGCCAGAATCCCTGCCGGGGATTCGGCAGTATCTCCACCAGCGAGACTGACCTTGAACTCGTCGGCAAGTGCCAGGAATCCTGTCAGGAATCCATCCACCCAGTGTTGCGAAACGCTACGCGGAAGAGCCAGGGAGAGGAATGCTGCAATCGGTTTGCCGCCCATAGCGGCAATGTCACTGAGGCCGCGGGTCAGGCAACGGTGGCCGACCACCTCGGGCGGGTGCCATTTACGGCGAAAATGAATGCCTTCCAGGCTGAAGTCGGTTGTGACGAGGGCCTGCTCGCCTGCCGGCAAGCGTATCGCGGCACAGTCGTCTCCAATACCGATTACCAGATTCGCATTTCGGCGTCGGGCAGTCCGCCGTAACCGTGAAATCAGCGCTTTTTCGGCGAGAGGCACGCTACCCAATATAACCATTGACCATAAGTCGAGCCTAGGCGGCCCAGTGCGAAGCGGCTCGTCGGTAATAGCCCAAAGGTCCCTGTTGCTGACTCCGAGGCGGCTCGTCCCGAAGGCCAAGTTCAGATACGGGCCTTGGTAACCAAAATAGAGTCCGTTCCGCGTTGACAGGGGGGAATCTGGTTTGTTACCGTTTGGAAGCTGTTTCCGACACCTTTGGCCACCTTAAGTGCTGCATGCCGTACAAATTGCAGACACTCAGGCTATTGGGCCTTACCCGGTTCCGGTAGGTAGTTGCAGTACGAGTCAGCAAGCCCCGCATGGGGCAAGGCTTTGGAACTGGGATGCTTCGCCGGACCCCTGTAACCGCAGGCCGTCCGGGCATGGCCCTAAATTTTCATTAACGGAAGGAACGCTTGCGCAAACGCTTCTACATCCTCTTTGTCGCTCGAGATGAGCATGGACAGCTGCGCAAAATTCCTATCCCCGTCCATTATCTCTACATTTTCGTTGTGGGCGCCGCGATCGGTTTCCTGAGCCTGACTGGGATCGCGAGTTCCTATGCACGGATGCTCCTCAAGGTCTCCAGCTATAACCAGCTGCGCACGGAAAAAGAGGATCTGAAGGGGCGTTATTCCCGCCTGGAGCAGGTTGCCAAGGAGCGGGATGTTCAGGTGGCCTCGCTGGGTTCGCTAGCGAGCGAAGTTTCCTCGCTTTACGGGTTGAAGTCGGATCCCATCCTTGTGACCGCTGCCGAGGATCAGGTGCGGGCGTCTGAGGTGAATTCCTCGCTCGACCAGCTCTACGCTTTGAAGAATTCGGCTCTCACGGGAGCTACCACTACCGGTCTGTCCCTTGGCCTGACCCGTAACGCGACTACCGCCGATTGGCTGCGGGCAAACTCCGCTCCCAACCTCTGGCCGGTCGAAGGTCAGGTGACGGGGTCATTCGGCGAACGCATCGATCCATTCAATGGTGAAGGCGCGTTTCATACCGGGGTCGATATCGCGGCCACGGTGGGCCAGCCAGTCGTCGCACCCGCGGATGGCGTCGTGGATTTCGCCGACTTCATGGGTGGGTACGGTCGAGCGATCATTCTTGAGCACGGTCACGGCATCGTTACGCGCTTCGGACACCTTTCCGGGTTCGCGGTTGCGTCTGGCCAGCACGTCCGCCGCGGCGACGTGATCGGCTATGTCGGCCTCAGCGGCCGCAGCACTGGTCCACACCTGCATTACGAGGTCCGCATCAACGACACCCCTGTGAATCCCTATAAGTATTTGCGCATCAACGTGGCGCATACGGGCGGATTTGCAGCGGGAAGCTAGGAAACAGTTCTCAGTTGTCAGTTCCCGGTTCTCAGTTCCCAGTTCCCCAACTCGAAAAACGAGTTCCTAAGTACCTAGTCTCGGTACCTGTACGTTCGACGTGTTCATGGAGGAGTCGCCCGATAATGCTTGGCGTTACTTATCCCGAAAGCTGGAACTCGAAACCAGAAACTCGAAACCGGGAACTGGGAACCAAGCCTACTGCCGCAGCCCCATCCAGCGTTCCGACACTACCAGCGAATTGCCGGGGTTCTGGGGATCGTAGCGCACAGAAGTGGGCAGGCCGAGGCGGCAGGAATGCAGGTTGACCCACTGGCGCAGGTAGGTAATGTCCTGCGAAGCTTCGTAGGAGACGCCCGCGACGTCGTACTGGTAGATCAGCATGGTGGAGGTGCGCTGCCCATCGAAGGGAAGCTCCTGCACGTCGATGACGGTGCCGTCGGTAATGCGCCCTACGCTATCGAGCCATTCCCGTCGCTTGCGCTCGAGTTCTTCCGCACTCTTCGGCTTGCGCCGCAGCAGAAAATACGCGCTGGATGCGATGGCTGCGCCACCGAGGATCAGACTGTAAATACGAAATGGATTCATGACCGACCGGAAGGAAACAGCCGCACACCGCGACAACTTCCCGATAAAACAGCATAAGCTGGAATCCTGAATCACGGAAGAGGGGACGGTGTTACGAACGGGCAAGCCCAACCCGCGCCGCTCTGGCTATTCGTCGGTCACCGGATTTCGCAGGGTGCCGACTCCTTCCACCCACACTTCGATCACATCGCCAGCGACCACCGGCCCCACGCCTTTGGGTGTTCCGGTGGCGATAAGATCACCGGGCAGCAGGGTCATCACTTGCGCTATGTAGCGGATCACCAACTCCAGCGGAAAAATGAAATCGCGGGTGTTGCCGTCCTGGCGAATCTCGCCATTGACGGTGGTTTTCACGTTGATGCCGGCCCAGGGATCAATCTCGTCGGTGACGATCGGACCGACCGGGCAGAACGTGTCGAATCCCTTGGCGCGCGCCCATTGCCCGTCTTTTTTTTGCAAGTCGCGCGCGGTGAAGTCGTTGAGGCCGGTGTAACCCAGGATGTAGGGACGCACGTCGTCAGAGTCGGACAGTTTGTAGCACGGCTTGCTGATCACGACGCCGACTTCGCCTTCATAGTCGGTGCGTTCGGAAAGGCGTGGTCGGCGAATCGTTCCTCCCGACTCAATCAGCGAAGTGGTGGGCTTAAAGAAAAGCAGAGGCTCGGTCGGAACTTCATTACCGAGTTCATTGGCATGCTCGCGATAGTTGCGCCCGACGCACACGATCTTCGACGGGCGAACGGGCACGCTCAGCTCAGCTTCGCTCAAGGGGATGCGAGCCATTTGCTTGGTGCGCAGATCCTCCATATCGCCTCCTACTTCTTCAGGAGGCGTTACCAGCAAGCGAGTGATTTCGTCTCGTCCCGCGACCGATTCGACCAGGCCATAGCGCACGTCACCGTTCAAATGAAAGCGGCAATATTTCATAGAAATTTATCTAAACACAAAGGGTGCGAAGTCACACGAAGGAAATTGTGCGTCGACGAAAATCATGAGCACGTAGGCCGCCGTCACGGCGCTGGCGGAACACTTTCCGACGCTTCCTCCGAACGGGCACTCTCATTGCCACGCGCATCCACAGCAGATATCGCGTATAGATAAGCCTTTCCGGCCGAAACGTTCGCGTCACGGAACGCAGGCGTCTTTACCGGTTCTGTGTTGATCTTTACCGGCGGCCCGCCTGGTTCGTGGCGATACACGTTGTATCCGGCGAGGTCGGCATCAGTGTTCGGAGCCCACACCAGGTCAATGAAGGGCGGTTGTCCGGGGCCCGAGAAAACAGCCTGGAGTCCCGTAGGCACGGCCGGTGGATAAACATCATTCGTGAAGACTTTCTGGGGAGTTGAATCGTCCCCTTCAATGGTGGCTATGATGCAATCGGAATCAGGGCCACTCCCTTCCTGAGATGGCGTTCGGGGGCAAGGCCCATTGCCTGGCGGCAATATCACCACGGTCACGGGGGTGATCCGGTACTCGTAAGTTTTCTGCCACTCGATCGTGCGGTCTTCAATGCGGCCGGCTGTACATTCCACATCGGCGAGGGCTACGTCGGTGCCGCTATCAGGCGTGCGTCGATAAATCCGATCGATATAGCGGAGATTTGACAGGGGATTCTGAGATTGACCGCAGTTCCAAGTGAGCACCACGCCATCCGCTGTGAGCTGCGCACGAAAGTTCGTTGGGGGCGGCAGGGTTGACGCAAGCGGGACATGCACCTGGTTCGACAACCCGGCGCTGCGCCCCTGCAGGTTCAGAGGCTCTACCGCATAAGTCGCCATCCTGGTTGGGTTCTGCTGAAGTTCTCGGGGCAGCGTGTCCACGAAGCTTGCTTGCACCCTGGTATTGACGGCACTTTTCTTCTCTGGGGCATTCGCGACTGGCCCCACATTCCCGACCGGCGTGCCGCAGGTGCTTAGCAGGGCTTCGACCCCGCGGCAAATGCGCGTCGGCCCCGGATGTCGCACAGTCTGCCGGTCCATGGTTTGCGTGGGCACGCTCCAAAACAAATAGACGTGGTCGCCCTTGCGCAGGGCGCGCAGATCGGTGGGTGGCTTGGGCAACTCGAGTGAGGGAGGCAGCGGCGCCTGCACCGAAGCGCATCCCGCCAGCAAAGCAGCGAGCGCGAGTACCGCACTCCAGCCGAAGAATTTGCAGGGCGAACTCATCCAAGAGAACAATCAGCGTAACATGCGGAAGAATTCACCACAGAGGCGCAGAGGCACAGAGAGAAAATCAGCCTGGGCGCCTTTGACAACGAAAGATAAGCAATTTGCCGTCGGAAACTGTCCGCCCCTCGCATCCGAAACCAGCTCTTCTCTGTGTCTCTGTGACTCTGTGGTGAAAGCACTCCGCGCGAATTGCCTAGCCCACCAACTCCTTCGCGGCGTCGCGGAATACCTTCGTGTGCTCGTCGATATCTTCCTTCGACGTGACCGGTGACATCAGCGCCATATTGTGGAAAGGCGTCAATAGAATTCCGCGATTCATGGCATAGAGATGCACGAAGCGCTCCAACTCGAAGTCCATCGCGTCATGCGCCTCGGTTCCATTTCTGGGCGTTTGCGGCGCAAACAGATACTCGGCACGACAGCCGAGACGCGTGACCGTCCATGGCAAATCGAACTCGGCAATTGCTTTCGCAACCCCTTCCGTCCAGCGCTCCGCCATAGGAATCATGCGATCGAACGCTTCCTTCGTGAGTACCTTCTGCAGCGTCGCACGCATGGCTGCCAGTGATAGTGCGTTGCCAGCAAGGGTACCGCCGATGCCGCCGGTATCGCAGTCTTCCAGATTCTGGCGCTCCAGGATGCACTGCGCGACTTCAGCAGTAAACCCGTAGGCAGCTCCGGGAACGCCACCCGCAATCGGCTTTCCGAAAACCAGGAAATCTGGCTCCAGATTTTCCGCGCGGGTGTAGCCGCCCGGACCGGCGCAAATGGTGTGCGTTTCATCAATAACCAAAAGCGTGCCGTACTTGCGCGTGATCTCGCGCAGAGCCGCATGGTATTCGGACTGGGGCAGCACGATGCCCACGTTCGTCAAGGCCGGCTCTGCCAGGACACAGGCGATGTCTTCTCTCTTCAGTGAGGCTTCGAGTGCACTGAGGTCGTTGAATTCGACGACAGTTGTGGTCACGCTGGGATCGACCGCAGGCCCAATGTTTCCGCGACGTGCCTTCGCTACGCCATCGGCAAGCGTAATAAAGCTCTCGTCCACCGTCCCGTGGTAGCACCAGTTGAACACCAGAATCTTCGGTCTTGCCGTGATGTGGCGCGCCAAGCGAATAGAGAAGCGATTCGCGTCGGTCGCGGTGAGGGCGAATTGCCAGTACGGCAGCCCAAACCGCTTCTGCAACTCTTCGCCCACGACAATGGCATCTTCGCTTGGCAGCATCAGGGTGATGCCGCGGCGAGCCTGCTGCTCCACGGCCGAAACTGTGGCCGACGGAGAGTGTCCCGTCATGGCTCCGGTATCACCCAGGCAGAAATCGACGTAGCGGTGGCCATCGACATCGAAGAACTCCGCGCCACGCGCCTCGCGCACAAACGGAGGAAACGCACCGGCCCACTTCGCCATCCAGTTCATGGGCACGCCACCCAGCAGGGATTTGCGCGCGCGCTCAAACAGCGTCGCGGATTTCGGCCGGTCAGCGACGAACTTCTGTTGCTCGCGTTGCATGAGGGATTGCAGACGTGTGCGGTCAATGGTGCGCATGACTCTCCTGAGCTTTCGCGAAGTTGGGAGTGTAAGCGGGTGGAAGTGAGCGGTGCAAGTGTGCTGACTTGCAAGAAAAGCCCCACGTCCCGAAAAGCGCGAGACGTGGGGCCACTCTACTTTGAACTCGTTACAGGATGTAGCGCGACAAATCCTGGTCCTTCACGATGTCCGATAGCATCTTGCCGACATAAGCCGCATCTACGGTGATCTGCTGGCCCTTTTTCTCGGGGGCTTCGAAGCTGATCTCGTCGAGCACGCGCTCCATGATCGTGTGCAGGCGGCGCGCACCGATGTTCTCCGTGCCTTCGTTTACACGGAATGCGAAACGGGCTACTTCCTCGAGCGACTCGTGTGTGAACTCCAGCTTCACGCCCTCAGTCTCGAGCAGGGCCGTGTACTGTTTGACCAGCGAGGACTTGGGTTCCGTGAGAATCCGGATAAAGTCGTCCATCGTTAACGACTGCAGCTCCACCCGGATCGGGAAGCGCCCCTGCAGTTCGGGGATCAAGTCACTTGGCTTGGAAACGTGGAATGCGCCCGCGGCCACGAACAGGATGTGATCGGTGCGCACCATGCCATAGCGCGTGTTCACAGTGGTGCCTTCGACGATGGGGAGGATGTCGCGTTGTACACCTTCGCGCGAGACATCGGGGCCGTGCCCGCTTTCGCGCCCGGCAATCTTGTCGATTTCGTCGAGAAACACGATGCCGGAGTTTTCGACGCGATCGATGGCGGTGCGGGTGACCTGGTCCATGTCGATCAGGCGCTGCTCTTCTTCCTGGATCAGATATTCGAAGGCTTCGTTCACCTTCATCTTCCGCTTCTTGCTGCGCTGCCCGAATATGTTGGGCAACATGTCCTTGATGTTGACGTCCATCTCTTCGACACCCTGGTTCGAGATGATTTCGAAGGACGGGAAATTGCGTTCGCGGACCTCGAGCTCCACCATTCGCTCGTCCAGTTTGCCTTCGCGCAGTTGCTGACGCAGCTTTTCGCGGGTACGCGATTGCGAGTCGCTCACTTCAGTCGAGCCCTCGATCACCACGCCGCCGCTGCTCGGTTCCTGCGCGCGGGGCGCCGAAGGCGGTAGCAACAGGTCGAGCAATCTCTCTTCTGCGTTCAGCTCGGCTTTGTCGGCGACGTCTTCCAGCTTTTCCCCCCGGATCATGTCGATCGCGATCTCGACCAAATCCCGAATCATCGACTCCACATCTCGACCAACGTATCCTACTTCCGTGAACTTCGAAGCCTCGACCTTCAGGAAAGGCGAGTTGGTCAGCTTCGCGAGGCGCCGGGCGATCTCTGTCTTGCCGACCCCGGTGGGCCCAATCATGATGATGTTCTTGGGGATAATTTCCTCGGCGAGATCGGGCGTAAGCTTCTGGCGCCGCATGCGGTTGCGCAGAGCAATCGCCACGGCGCGCTTTGCGTCTTTCTGGCCGACGACATACTTGTCTAGTTCAGCCACAATCTCGCGCGGCGTCAGGTCGTCTAATGCGAGCTGTTCTTCTTCAGCGGTTGGGGGTAGATAGATAGCCATATGCCAGTTCTCAGTTCTCAGTTCCCAGTTGCCAGCTCATGTCGGGGCGTGCGTCTAATGAGTAGACGCCCCAACTCAGAACTGAGAACTGGGTACTAGGAACTGCTTTCTACAATTCCTCAATCGTCACACTATCGTTCGTATAGATGCACATTTTGCCGGCGATTTTCATCGCCTCCTCCGCAATTTCGCGTGCGGAAAGTTTGGTATGTCCCGCGAGCGCTTCTGCGGCGGCCTGGGCAAATGGACCACCGGAGCCGATTGCTGCGATTCCAGTGTCGGGCTCGATCACATCGCCTTGCCCGCTCAGCAGAAACGTTTGATCCTTGTCGCAGACCAGCAGCAGGGCTTCCAGATGACGTAAGAACTTGTCGGTGCGCCAGTCCTTGGCGAGCTCCACCGCCGCCCGTCCGATATTCCCATGGTACTGCTCCAGCTTTGATTCGAAGCGGCTGAAAAGGGAAAATGCGTCGGCGGTCGAGCCCGCAAACCCGGCTAAAATCTTGTCCTGGTACAAGCGCCGAATCTTCTTGGCACTGTGTTTAATTACAGACTCGCCCAGCGTAACCTGCCCATCCCCAGCCAGAACCACCTTGCCATCGCGACGAACGGATAAAACTGTCGTCGAACGTATCAGTCTCTTTTTCGTCATGAGCGCAATTCTTGATTATAACAGCGCAGGACGGAGCTTCGTGCGGGTGCTCTGAAGGCAAGGAGCCGACGGGCGGGGACGCCCGTCGCTCGCCTACGCGTGAACTGGCTGGGGCCTGGTTGCCAGCAACTGGCGCAGCACGTACTGCAGAATGCCGCCGTTGGCATAATACTGGGCTTCCTGTGGCGTATCGATGCGCACCACGGCCTGGATCTCCGTGGCTTTGCCGTCTTTCGTCGCTTTCACCTTGATTTGCCGGCCCGCTGAGAAATGTTCGACCAGATCGCGAATCCCGCTGATCTCGAATACTTCCTCGCCGGTCAGCTTTAAGGATTCGGCGTTTTGGCCGGGCAGGAACTGCAATGGCAAAATGCCCATGCCGACCAGATTCGAGCGGTGAATGCGCTCGTAACTCTCCGCGATGACCGCCCGCACGCCCAGCAGACGCGGGCCTTTGGCCGCCCAATCGCGCGACGAACCGGAGCCGTATTCCTTTCCCGCGAGAATCACCAGCGGCACGCCCTCCGCGATGTACTTCGCGGATGCATCGTAGATCGACATTTCTGTGCCGTCCGGTAAGTGGCGCGTAAAGCCGCCCTCCGTGTTCACCATCCTGTTACGCAGCCGGACGTTCGCAAATGTCCCCCGTACCATGACCTCGTGGTTCCCTCGGCGGGAGCCGTAGGAGTTGAAGTCTCCCGGCTTCACTCCATGTTCCATCAAATATCGACCTGCTGGGCTGTCTTTCTTGATCGAGCCCGCCGGGGAAATGTGGTCGGTGGTGACGCTGTCGCCGAGCACGGCGAGCACTCGTGCTCCCTGGATGTCCTCGACGGCCGATGGCTTCAACGTCATGTCATCGAAATAGGGAGCCTGCCGGATGTAGGTCGAGTCCTTTTCCCAGACATAGGTTTGTCCTTGCGGCACGGGTAAAGAGCGCCAGTGCGAGTCGCCGTCATACACCTCGCCGTAACTCTTGCGGAACATACTGGAGGTAATCTGCTGGACTGCCTCTTCCACCTCTTTCTGCGTCGGCCAGATGTCCGCCAGGTGCACCGGCTTTCCGTCTTTGCCGCGGCCCAGGGGATCTTTCTTCAGGTCAACGTCCACCCGGCCGGCCAGCGCGAACGCAACTACGAGCGGCGGCGACATCAGATAATTTGCCCGAACCTCGGAGTTGATGCGCCCTTCGAAATTCCGGTTCCCCGAGAGCACGGATGCGACGACCAGGTTTTTCTCGTCGATAGCCTGCGAGACTTCCGTCGGCAGCGGCCCCGAGTTTCCGATGCAGGTCGTGCAACCGTAACCCACCAGATTAAATTTGAGCTTCTCGAGATACGGTAAAAGGCCCGCCTTCGCCAGGTAATCGGTAACTACTTTCGAACCAGGAGCGAGCGAAGTCTTCACCCATGCCGGAGTCTCGAGTCCGCGTTCCACGGCTTTCTTCGCCAGCAGCCCAGCGGCCATCAGGACCGATGGATTCGAAGTGTTTGTGCAGCTCGTAATCGCCGCAATTACTACGCTGCCGTGCTTGAGGGCATTTTTCACATCGGCCGGCACGTGTTCCTCGACACGGGAATCCTCCACACCGACCGCCGTGGGATTGCCGCCCTCGGCTTCCCAGCGATTCTCCTGCCTGACCGCGCTGTCCATGGAAACACCCGCAGCCGGTTTCGCTTTCGGCTTGATCAGGGAAGGCAATGCCTGCCGAAATGAATCGCCTGCATTCGACAAGGCGACCCGATCCTGCGGCCGCTTCGGACCCGCGAGGCTCGGTTCCACAGTCGCCAGATCGAGCGAAAGCAACTCGGAATATTGCGCCTCCGGAGTCTTCTCATCATGAAACAGCCCCTGCTCGCGCGCATACGCTTCGACCAGCGCGATCTGCTCTTCCGAACGCCCGGTTAGTTGCAGGTAGCGGAGGCTTTCCTTGTCGATAGGGAAAATGCCGCAGGTGGCGCCGTATTCGGGCGACATGTTGGCGATGGTCGCCCGATCGGCGAGTGGCAGATCGCGCAAACCCGGTCCGAAATACTCCACGAACTTGCCGACCACCCCGTGCTTACGCAGCATCTCAGTGATGGTTAGTACGAGGTCGGTCGCGGTCGCCCCTTCGCGCAAACGTCCAGTCAACTTCACGCCCACGACCAGGGGGATGAGCATCGAGACCGGTTGCCCCAGCATGGCAGCCTCTGCCTCAATTCCACCTACACCCCAACCGAGCACACCCAGCCCATTGATCATGGTGGTGTGCGAGTCGGTGCCGACAAGCGTGTCGGGATAAGCCATGCGCTTGCCATCGGTTTCCTGCACGAAGACCACACGCGCCAGAAATTCCAGGTTCACCTGATGCACGATGCCCGTGTCTGGGGGAACGATGGCGAGATTGTGGAACGCTTTCTGTCCCCAGCGTAGGAACGCATAGCGTTCCTTGTTGCGCAGGAACTCCAGCTCGGCATTCAACCCGAACGCTTTCGCGCTGCCGAACTCATCCACCTGCACCGAGTGATCGATGACCAACTCAGCGGGCTGTAGGGGATTGATGAGCTTGGGATCGCCCCCCAATCGCTTCATGGCATCGCGCATCGCGGCCAGATCGACAACCGCTGGAACTCCGGTGAAATCCTGCAGCAGCACGCGGCTCGGCGTGAACGCGATTTCCTTATCCGGCTTCGACTTGCTATTCCACGCGGCGAGCGCGCGCACTTCTTCCTGGGTGACATTGTGGCCGTCTTCCGTGCGCAGCAGGTTCTCCAGCAGGATTCGCAAAGAGTAGGGCAGGTGTCTGGTCGAGATGCCCTGCTTGTCAAGCGCGTCGAGCCGATAGATGCTGTATTCCCTGCCGAGGACTTTGAGGACCGAGCGACTATTAAAGCTGTTCATATCACTCTAGTTTAGTCGTTCTGCGGACGATTTCGTAGTGGCGCGGCCCTCCCCCACGAGCTTCGTGACTACTTTGCTCGCAGCAGCAGGACCGGCACGCTGATATGGTGTTGCACTCGACTGGCGGTCGTGCCGAGGAAGACGTCGGCGAGGAAGCGATGTCCGTGAGTACTCATGGCGACCAGGTCACAGCCACGGTCTTCCACCCACTTGATGATTTCGTTGGCGGGCTCACCAAACGCCAGTTCCGCCTCGGCCGGGATGCCGGCGGACTGGAACTCGCTCTGCACCTTTCGCAAATATTCCGTGTCTTCGGTGATTTCCGGGCTCACGGCGTCGGGGCCATAGGTTCGCGCGGCCCACCCATCAGCGACGTGCAGCAGCACCAGGCGACTCTTGGCCAATTTGGCAAGCTGCTTCACGTGTTCAAGGATCGCTCGGTCGCTCGGGGTGCCATCCAAGGTGACCAGAATGGTGTCATACATGTTGTCCTCTTGCGGCGTGGACTCTCACCCGCCCCGGATGACTTGCCAGGCCGTCTTCAGCGATTCCGGCAGACCATAAATGTCCATGCACGTGATAAGGATAGCGCTCCCCCAACCGGCCAGCAGAAGAAACCAGCCCAGCCTCCACTCGCCCATACGTTTGCCGGAACTTGTGAATTGCAGGAGAGGAAACATGGCGAAGGGCAGCTGCAAAGCGAGCACGACCTGGCTGAGCGTCAGCAAATCGGTCACGCTGCTTTCCCCGTGAAGTCCGATGATCAATACCGCCGGCGAAATCGCCAGCGTTCGCGTGATCAGGCGGCGCACCCAGGGCCGAATGCGCCAATGCATGAAGCCCTCCATGACGACCTGTCCTGCCAGGGTTCCAGTGATCGTGCTGCTCTGTCCCGCCGCGAGCAAGGCAACGGCAAAAAGCGTGCTCGCAAACGCGGTTCCCAGCAACGGGGCCAGGGTCAGGTAAGCTACCCGGATCCAATCGCTGTCGGGCGCGAAGTGGACCAAAGTTCCATCCGACACGGGCACACTCGCCTTGCCAAAGAATACCGTCGCAGCGAGCACTAATATCGCCGCATTCACGCAAAAGGCAATCGACAGTGCGACGACAGAATCGAGCGTGTTGAAGTGAATGGCCCGCCGTATGGACAGCGCATCTTTCTGGAAGCGGCGGCTCTGCACAAGGGCGGAATGCAGGTAGAGGTTGTGCGGCATGACGGTCGCCCCGATGATTCCGATGGCCACGTACAACATGCCTGCCTGGCGGAAATGCGGCGACAGCAGAGCCTGTCCCATTTCTCGAAAACTGGGGTGCGTCTGGGGAAGCACAAAGATCTCGATGAAGTAACAAATCGCGATGGTGGCAATCAGTACTACTACAACGGCCTCGATCGCGCGCATTCCGAAGCCCTGCAGAGCAAGTAGCAGTAAAACGTCCAGGGCGGTAATCAGGACTGCCCAGAACAGCGGGATATGAAACAAGAGATTAAGCGCGACCGCGCTTCCGAGCACCTCCGCCAAATCGCAAGCGCCAATGGCAAGCTCGCTCACCAGCCAGTTTGGCCAACGCGTCCACTTCGGGTACCAGTCGCGGCAGCACTGGGCCAGATCCTTGCCCGTGACGACCCCTAAGCGCGCAGAAATGACTTGCATGAAAACGGCCATGAGGCTGGAGAGCGCGACCACCCAGAGCAGGCCGTACTTGTACTGCGCGCCGCCTTGCAAGTCCGTTCCCCAGTTTCCCGGATCCATGTAGCCGACGCTCACCAGAATTGCAGGGCCTACAAACGCCCTCCACTGCGGCCAGAAACCCGCGCCGGCGTCGGGCACCGCGATGGAACTGTGGACATCTTCCAGGGAAGGGCGATGGAGCAACTCGGGGCTGTCCGCGGCGAGAGTGCGGTGCTGCGATGCGAGGGGTGCACGGTTTTCGGCGTCGCTCATCGGAGAGCTCTCCGTGCCTTGTCAACACGCGCAAACCGGGACATGAAAACCAGTGTACACTACTCCGGCTTAGCTATGGTTAACTATGAAGAGCGGAAGATCAGGGTGCGGGCGCCAGCCAGACTTTTTCCGCAGCCAGCCGGCCCAGGATTCCCGCTCCCTTCGAGGTACGCACGGAAACGGTCTGATCATAGTTGCGCTCCAGGAGATCGAGCCGCACTCCGGGCCGGATGCCGCGCGCCTCGAGGAACTCCAACAACTGCCGATCGCGCTCGTAGATGCCGCTGATCAGGTAATGTTTCCCGGTCTGGGCCTCTGAGAGAAGTTGCAGACCGCGACGGCGACGGCTGCGCGGACTTTCGCGCTCACTGAGGTTGCCATGCGGGCAGGCACCGCCGGGTCCGAGTTTGGCGAGAAGCCGCGCCTCGAAGTCGGGCGAGACGGCATGCTCCAGGCGTTCGGCTTCGTCGTGCACCTTGTACCACTCCATCCCGAAGACTTCTGAGAGCATTCGCTCGATGAGGTGATGGCGCAGCGTGAGCCGGCGAGCGATCCTCCGTCCGCTAGCAGTGAGGCGCACCTTGCCGTCCGCCTGCACGCGAACGAAGCCGTCTTTCTTCAGGCGGCGGAGCGCCATGGTCACCGCGGGTGGGGACACCTTCAGCCAGTGCGCCAAGGTTGCGGAAATGACCGTTTCCCCTTCGCTCTCCGCCTCCAGGATAGCCTTCAGGTAATCTTCTTTCGAAACCGTGATCATTGCCTGGATTATAAGGCGAAGTTAAGCGCAGTTAACTGGAAATCAGGTATCAGTCTCAGGTCTCGGGTGTCAGGTCTCAGTATTATGTGTGCGGTCTGGCTTCGGGAGGGTAGCGCGCGATGGCTAATCGCAAATGGCTAACGGCGAATAGCTAACAGCCCCTTCTCCCGACGTTGACATCGCTCTTCGCTCCCCCTAACCTTGACTGTCCCGAGCTATGAAAGTTCTCGTCATTGGTGGCGGCGGTCGCGAGCATGCCCTCGTCTGGAGGCTGGCGCAATCTCCGCGCATCACGAAGCTGTATTGCGCGCCTGGCAACGGAGGCATCGCGCTCGATGCCGAATGCGTGCCGGCCGACGTAAAGAATCTAGATTCGCTCGTCGCTCTCGCGACGAAGTTGCAGCCCGATCTGACAGTCGTGGGCCCTGAGTTGCCTCTCACCTTGGGCGTGGTCGATGAATTTCAGAGCCACGGGTGGCCCATTTTCGGCCCGACACGAGCGGCCGCGCAACTTGAATCAAGTAAAAGCTTTGCCAAGGAGTTCATGCAGCGGCATCGCATTCCCACCGCGCACTACGCCATCTGTAAAACGGTCGATGAGGTTCGGGCGACGCTACCTCATTTCCACACGCCGATTGTCGTTAAGGCGGATGGCCTGGCGGCGGGCAAAGGCGTAGTCGTCGCCAAGACGAAGGAGGAGGCTGCTTCGGTCGCTGTCGAGATGTTGAGCGGCAAGATGGTGGGCGCGGCCGGCACGCTGGTCGTATTGGAAGAGTGTCTGACAGGCGACGAGCTTTCCTTTCTCGTCTTCAGCGATGGCGAGCGCGTGGTTCCTTTGGTCGCAGCGCAGGACCACAAGCGCGTCGGCGATGGCGACTCTGGGCCAAACACCGGCGGCATGGGGGCATACTCCACGGCGACGATCGTCGATGACAAGATGCGCGACTGGCTGGTCCACCATATTGCCGAACCGGTCATCGCCGGCATGAAGGCGGAAGGTGCCGAATACAAAGGCGTCTTGTATTGCGGGCTCATGATGACCGCGCGCGGCCCGATGGTGCTCGAGTTCAATTGCCGGTTCGGCGATCCCGAGACTCAGCCCATCCTGATGCGCCTGGAAAGCGACCTTGTGGAAGCGCTTGAGGCCTCGGTAGGCGGACGTGTCAGCGAGGGCGACTTTCGCTGGTCGCCCGACGCTTCGGTCTGTGTTGTTATCGCGTCAGCCGGGTACCCTGGAACCTTTGAGGCCGGCAAGAAGATCGCCGGTCTGGAGAGCGTCGGTGCGATGGAGGGAGTCAAAGTTTTCCATGCTGCTACCAGCAGGCGGGATGACGTCTACTTCACATCGGGCGGGCGAGTTCTGGGCGTGACGGCCCGCGCCCCTGATCTCGCGACAGCAGTCGAGCGCGCGTACGCGGCGGTTTCCATGATCGGCTTCGAAGGCATGCACTACCGCAAAGACATCGCGGCGCGCGCATTGAAAAAATAGGCTTGGTTTTATTTTGGCGGCAAATCTGGGAGGACGATGAGCAAGCCACAGGTTTCGGTCGTGATGGGGAGCGACTCTGATCTTGAAATCATGCGCGAGGCCGGGAAGGCGCTGGACGAATTCGGCATCGCCTACGAAATGGATGTGACCTCGGCGCACCGCTCGCCCGATCGCACGGCGGAATTTGCGCGGCAGGCGGCTGGCCGCGGCATCCGCGTCATTATTGCAGGAGCGGGCGGGGCGGCTCATCTTGCCGGAGTGATTGCGGCGCACACGACTTTGCCGGTCATCGGTGTGCCCATTCCCTCGACTTCCCTCCAAGGCATGGATTCATTGCTCGCAACCGTGCAAATGCCGGCCGGAATTCCAGTCGCAACCGTCGCTATCGGCAAGCCGGGCGCGACGAACGCAGGGATTCTGGCGGCGCAGATGATTGGACTCTCTGACATCGCGGTGGCCAAGAAACTCGATGCGCACAAGGGAAAACTGGCCCGCGGCGTGGAAGAGAAGTCGAAGAAGTTGAAGAGTTCGCAGAGCGTGTAGTTACATTCTGCACGATGCAAAAAGCTTTTAACCGCGAAGGTCGCGAAGAAAGGCCGCCAAGGCCGCCAAGAAAAACAATCTGATCGGAGCGTATCTCTCGCACGGACAAAAGAAGCTTTTCTTCGCGCTCTTCGCGCACCCTTTGCGAACTTCGCGGTTAAAAGCTTTGTTTTGTTGCCTTCGTGATTGCGACGGTTAAAAGCTTTGCTTTGTCACCGCGGAATCTGTTCCTCTGAGAATTCCACTTCCAATCCCAGCGGATCCGTAAAGCGATTGGTCAGATTTGCAAGGCCGGTCAGCAGATGCAAATCGACAATCTCCGCATCGTTGAAGTGCTTCTTCAGCGCAGCGAAGTCCTCGTCGTTCACGGAATGTGGGGCCCGGGTAAGCTTTTCCGAGTACGCAACGGCCGTTCGCTCTTTTTCGGTGAAGCGCGAATAGTCGCCGGCCTGCAACGCTTTCCAGTCATCCGGGGTCAGGCCAGCGCGCTTGGATGAAGCCAGGTGATGCTGCAGGCAATAGTGACAGCCATTGATCATGGACGTGCGAATGTAGATGAGTTCGTAGAGCTTGCGGTCGAGCGAGCGGCCCACGCTGGCGTAAAAACCGAGAAAGTTTTTCAGCATGTCCGGCCTGTGCGCCAGCGCCTTCTGCGCGTTGCCGGGCTTGCCTTTTAGTTTCTGTTCATAAATCTCTTTGACCTCTGGCGGGGCATGGTCGGGTTCGATGAGTGCGATTCGTGCCATAAGAATGTGGTCTCCGTTCGTTGGATATAATACGCCGCAGAGCTGTTTCCGTCCTTTCGCCTGATTGGAGCCCTCCACCGAAATGCTTCGCACCCGCGCCATTACCATTGAAGATGTGCCGCTGCTCCGGCGAATGATCGTGGAATTTGCGACCTTCGAACGTCTGGCCGATCAAGTCACCATAACCGAGGAAATGCTCGCACGCGACATTGTGGGCTCAAATCCGCGCTTCCGAGGTTTGCTGCCGGAGTGGGACAGCCAGGTCGCGGGGTATGCGATTTACTTCAATTTCTACAGCAGCTTCGAAGGATCCGGCCTGTTTATCGAAGACATCTACGTGCGCGAGGAATTCCGTAGTAAGGGAATTGGAAACGCGCTGATGGCAGAGATTGCGGCCATCGCTTTGCGCGAGGGATTGGTGGCGTTGCGCTGGGAAGTGCTCGATTGGAATCGGCCGGCCATCGACTTCTACAAAAGATTAGGGGCGACATTTCTCGATGATTGGAAGGCAGTGAGGCTCGAAGGAGAAGGGTTGAGGCGGCTGGCGGGGATTACGCAATGAACAGGGTTCGCATCATAGGAGCCGGCTTGGCGGGGTCGGAAGCAGCGTGGCAGTGTGCGCGGCGCGGGATCGCGGTCGAGTTGTGCGAGATGCGCCCGGTGCGCTCCACGCCTGCACATCAGACCGGAGACTTCGCGGAACTGGTGTGCTCGAATTCCCTGAAGTCCGCCAGCGTGAACACCGCACCCTGGCTGCTCAAAGAGGAAATGCGGCGCGCTGGATCATTGCTGCTCGAGAATGCGCGGGCATGCGCGGTGCCCGCCGGACATGCGCTGGCGGTCGATCGCGCGACGTTCTCGGCGAAGGTGACAGCGACGGTTTCGCGAGAGCCGCTGATTACAGTGCGGCGGGAGGAGGCTGCTCGCGTCAACGAGGGTGAAATCACGATCATCGCCACCGGCCCTTTGACGTCGGATGCGCTGGCGTCGGAGATCGAGCGGTTGAGCCAGGCAAGTGGCGACCTTGAAAGCTCACGGGCGGGGGCGTCCGCGCTGCCTTCGCCAAGCGAATTGTCCTCACCACACCGGCTCTACTTTTACGATTCGATCAGCCCGATTGTGGAGGCTGACTCCATCGATATGACGAAGGTGTATCTTGCGGCACGCTACGACAAAGGGACCGCCGACTACATCAATTGCCCCATGACGCAGGAAGAGTACGACCGCTTCTACGACGCGCTGGTCGCGGCCGAGCCGGTGGAGGAGCGCGCTTGGGAGAAGCTCAACTACTTCGAAGGCTGTCTGCCGATTGAGGAGATCGCTCGCCGTGGCCGCGATACCCTGCGCTTCGGGCCGATGAAGCCGGTGGGTTTGCGAGATCCGCGCACTGGCAAGCCGCCCTACGCTGTCGTGCAATTACGGCAGGAGAATCTGCGCGCCGATTCCTACAACCTGGTCGGGTTTCAGAATCACTTGAGGTTCGGCGACCAGGCGCGCGTTCTGCGCCTGATTCCCGGTCTTGAAAGTGCGCGCTTCTTGCGTTACGGGCAGATTCACCGCAATACCTACGTCAACGCGCCCACCCTTCTGCGGGAAACGCTGCAGATGAACGCGCATCCATGCGTGCTGTTCGCCGGCCAGATCTGCGGCGTGGAAGGGTATGTTGAGTCGATTGCGACGGGTTTGATGGCTGGTGTGCACGCAGCCGCCCTAGCCTCGGGCACTGAGCCTGTGGCGGCGCCCCGAACGTCGGCATTTGGGTCACTGGTGCATTACGTCACACATGCCGATCCGCGGAATTTTCAGCCGGCGAACATTACGTTCGATTTGTTGCCACCCTTGGAGAAACGTGTACGGGACCGGCAGGAGAGGCACCGTTTACAGTGCGAGGCCGCTTTGCGGGAGTTCGATCGGTGGGTGGAGCGCGTCGGCGCAGTGGCGGCTTAGTTTCTTGTTCACCACAGAGACACAGAGGCACAGAGAAAAGCTGGCGGATTGTCTCTGACTGGATTGGCTCCTTCAGACCAACGGTCACCCTCTGATTTCCGTCTCGGCTTACATACTTACCCTGAGGGAAGCGGGTAGCTTGCGGGTAGGCAATGCTACTAGCCCCATTAACGGCAGGCTGGCTTCGCCATTCTGGGAACGGCGGCAGGCTCTGCCAGGAAGATTTCTGCAACAATTCACCGCGACTGTGCGTACCTATTGCTAGACGGGCGTCTCGGTCGATTTGCGCGCCGCTGGATGACCTCCGGATGGCGGTCCCGTCCAAGAAAGCAGAATGGTTCTCCGCGACCTCATTGGCGATGTGTTCCGCACACTTTGGGCGCACAAGCTGCGCACGTTCCTCACCATGTTCGGGATCGCGTGGGGGATCGTCTCCATCGTTCTGATGGTCGCGGCTGGCGAGGGCCTGCGGGTTGGGCAGGCAAAAGTCGCGGAGACGTTGGGCAAGGACGTGATGATCGTTTTCCATGGCCGCACCAGCCTGCAGGCCGGCGGACAGCGCGCCGGGCGAATGGTGCAATGGAGCGACGAAGATCTACCGTATGTCCAAACGACCGCCACCGATTGCCAGTATGTTCTCCCGGAGCTGGAACAGGAAACGGTGCGCACCCACAGCGCGTATAACAACGCGGCCTTTCTGGTCACGGGATCACTCCCCGCGTTTGGATGGGTGCGCACGCTGAATCCGGGTGTAGGCCGTTTCTACAACGACAGCGATGTGCAGAGCGCAAGGCGAGTTGCGTTTCTCGGAACCGATGCAGCCAAGCAATTATTTCCCGAAGGGAATGCCGCCGGACAAACCATCCACCTGAACGACTTCCCCTATGTCGTCATCGGAGTCATGGAGAAAAAAAAGCAGGACTCCAGCTACGACGGTTGGGATGTGAACAAAGTCTTTATTCCGTTCACCACCATGCAGCGTGATTTTCCCGCTAAGCCGCCGGCCACGAATCACGATCTCGATCAACTGCTGGTTACGCCGCGTTCCGTAGACCTGCACGAATCCTGCAAATACCAGATCCGCCGCGCACTGGCCCATCTGCATCATTTTGATCCGCACGATAAGGAAGCCTGTCCCATCTGGGACACGGTGCAGGAAGCGAAGGCCTTCGAGACGATGACCAACGGCATGAAGTACTTTTTGGGCGCAGTCGGCCTGGTGACGCTGGTGCTCGGCGGACTGGGAGTGATGAATGTCATGCTGGTTGCGGTGCGCGAGCGCACACGCGAGATTGGCGTCCGCAAAGCGCTGGGCGCGCGCGGCAATGAGATCTTGCGGCAGTTCTTCTTCGAGGCGCTCCTGATTGCGGCGCTGAGTGGCGCGGTAGGCATGGGAATCGCTTACGGGCTCTGCGCGGTAGTGAACCTTCTGCCCATGCCGGACTTCTTTGCGGGATTGCTGCCGACGTGGGGAACTGGAGTGCTCGCTTGCACGCTGCTGGGCATGATCGCGGTCCTGTCAGCACTCTATCCGGCGCGGCGTGCAGCATCGATTGATCCGATTGAAGCATTGCGCTATGAAGCTGGGGGGTAAGGGCAGTCGTCAGTCTCCAGTCGCCGGTCTTCAGCCGGGAATGGGTGGAGACGCTTGGCTAATTCTAGAGGGGCTCCTCGACTGTTGAACTGGTGCAGAAAAGCATGAACCACCAAGGAGACAAAGGAACACGAAGGAGAATCGAACGCGTAGCTCTTAGCTCATAGCTCGCAGCTCATAGCCCGTTATGCTTTTCGAAATCATTTACGAAGCCTGGATCGCACTGAAGCGTAACCGCACCCGCAGCGCGCTCACCATGCTGGGCATCGTGTGGGGCATTGCGACGGTCACATTGCTGATCGCGTATGGAAACAGCTTTCGTTCGGTCCTGGTAAACGGCTTCAACGCGTTTGGCAAAGGCGCTGTGGTCTGCTGGCCACAACAGACCAGCGAGCAGCCTGGGGGGCAGCGGGCGGGCAAGAAAGTGGTCCTCGAAAAAGAGGACGTGGACATGATCAAGGAAAGCGCGCCTCTGGTGAAGCACGCGTGTCTAGAGACGGTAAAGCGCCCCGGGATTGCGTATGGCGATCGAATGGTCGGAACGGCGCCGGTGCGCGGGGTTTGTCCGGAATATGGCGAAATGCGCAACGAAGTTGCGGCTGAGGGGCGATGGATCAATTCGCTCGACGAGTTGGAGCGCCGCCGCGTGATCTTCCTGGGCAACAGGTTACGCGAGAAATTATTCAGTGGCCGCCCTGCCGTGGGCGAGATGGTTCTGGTAGGCGGCGTGTCGTTCCAGGTAGTTGGCGTGATGGCGCGCAAAATCCAGCTCAGCAATTATTTTTCGAGCGACGACGAGTCGTCCTGGATTCCCTACTCGGCCGCAGGAGACCTCTGGAACACTCGCTACGCCTCGGTGTTGGTCTTTGAACCGATTGCGCCGCAATTTGAGAAACGAGCGATGGCGCAAGTTCTGGCCGCGATTGCGACCCGCCAGCAATTCTCGCCGACGGACCCGAAGGCCATTCAGATGTTCGGCCGCGAGGAGTTCCGGCCGATCATTGACGGGCTGACCATCGGCCTACAGGTGCTGCTGACGTTCATTGGCACGCTCACTCTTGGAATTGGCGGCGTGGGTGTGATGAACATCATGCTGGTGTCTGTGGATGAGCGCATTCGCGAGATCGGGCTGCGGCGGGCGCTGGGTGCGCGCAAGCGACATATCAAACTGCAGTTCCTGGCCGAGACGCTGCTGATCATGCTGCTCGGAGGCGCGATTGGCATTTTGATTTCCTACCTGATCGCGACGGGCGTGGGTACTTTGCCCCTGATGGGAGCTTTGTTCGAAGACGATTCGGGCAAGGCGGACATCCATTTGAAGATTTCGCTCATGACCGTGCTGCTGTCTACCGGAGTGTTACTGCTGGTTGGCGTGGCGAGCGGGATGGTGCCTGCTCTGCGGGCGTCGAAACTCGATCCCGTGGAAGCGCTGCGCTATGAGTAACGAAGGATCGGCTCTCGGCTTACAAAAAGCACTCCATAGGAAATGCGAAAACGGCATTGGCTGCCCTACATTTCTCCATCGGACCGGAGCAAGCTGCTAGAGTATCGATGATCGGAGGGGCCATGCCCGACCTCGCACAATGGAGCGTGTTCCTTACGGCGTCCATTATCCTTCTCGTGATCCCAGGCCCTTCGGTTCTCTTTGTTGTTGCACGCGGAATCGATCAGGGATTCCGAGCCGCTGTGTTCTCATCCGTGGGCCTCGCTGTCGGAGATATGTTCCAGGTGCTATGCGCGGCTGTGGGACTTTCCACATTGCTCGCTTCGTCGATCGCACTTTTCACAACCGTGAAGTATGCGGGCGCGGCTTATCTGATTTTTCTTGGACTGCAACGCATTTTGGAGAAGGACACTGCCGCGATCGAGGAGTCCCCCGCGTCTTCACCGGCAGAAAGATCGCGACGCACTTTGATCGTGCAAGGCTTTTCTGTAAATGCGCTGAATCCGAAAACGGCCTTGTTTTTTCTGGCGCTCTTGCCACAGTTCGTCAACCCAGGCCGCGGACCGGCGTGGCTCCAGATTCTCGTTCTTGGGGCGGCATTTGTGGCCCTTGGACTCATGACCAACACGATCTATGGGCGCATGGGAGAGAAGCTCGGTTCGCTTGCAAGGCGAAGCGTCCGCTTTCGCAGGGCGACACGCTATGTGGGCGGGGGAACACTAGTGGCTCTGGGGGCGACGGCTGCATTGGCGCCGGCATCCCATGGTTACCTCCACGCGACGGGGTGAACTTCATGGACTTCCTCTCGTTCCCCATCTCACTAGGACTTGCAACTTGACTTCAGCACGGAGGCACCTTGGCGAAATCCGCGGTCGACGTCATCGGCTCAGCATTCGAGCATACCAAGCAGCAATTGACCCAGCCCTTCCGCTTCGGGCAATGGACGCGACTGGCGGTCCTTGCGCTTGCCACCGGAGAGCTAAGTTCCGGGGGAGGCTGCAACAATACCTGGGGGCGCCTGGGTAGCCTGGCCAAGCCCAATCACTCGCAAAATTTCGGCGATCCCACGGATTTGTTACGCGGCATCAACCCGGCTCTGATCGGAAGCCTTGTCCTGTTGGCAGTGGTGAGTGGCCTGATTCTCATGCTGATCTGGATCTACGTCTCCAGCATCAGCCGATTCATTCTGTTCGAATCGGTATTGCGCAAGCATAGCGATAGTTTCGGCGCGGGCTGGAATCGTTGGCACAGCCGCGGCATGAGTTATTTCTGGTGGCAACTGGGGCTCGCCATTCTAGGCCTGGGTGTGATGGCGGTGCTGCTCGTACCGTTGCTCCTGCCGTTGCTGGCGGCCACGCGGGCCCATCAGCAACCCGGGCCAGGAATCCTTCTCGCCTTTCTGCCGATGCTTCTGATTTTTGGGATCTTCAGCCTGGTGATGCTTTGCATCGCGGTTCTGGCCAAAGATTTCGTGGTCCCGCTCATGGCCCTTGAGGGGCTCGGCGTGCTCGAGGGCTGGCGGCGTTTGCTCGCCATGATGAAAGTAGAGAAGGGGAGCTATGCCGGGTACGTGGGCATGAAGGTCGTACTAGCGATCGGAGCCGGGATTCTCTTCACTATTTTGTCGACAATTGCCGCCATGTTCGTGATCATTCCTGCTGGGATTGTCGCTGTGGTGCTGGTGATCGCCGCAAAGGGTGCGGGGCTTGCCTGGAACCCTGTCACGATTACGGCGGCAATCGTGGCCGGGACGATTGTCATCGTCCTAATGCTTTGCATGATCGCGTTCGTGAATGTCCCGGTGGCGGTGTTTTTTCCGGCGTACGCAATGTATTTCTTCGCGGAACGATTTCCCGCGCTGCATGCGCGATTGTATCCAGCGGCTCAACCATTGCCGCATGCGCCTGAAGCCCCACCGTTCTCGCCCCCACCTGAGCCAATCGGGTGAGTAAGAAAATCAGATCAACGACCCGCTTCGGCCTTCGCCAGCATGATTGCAGAATGTTGTGCCGCCGCTTCGTAATAACTGACCCATCGCTGCGGTTCCATCGCCTGGTAAGGCACGAGATTGTGCGCCCACCGGAAACCGATTGGCTGGTACCAGAGTTCGACCTCCACGTGGAACGGCCCAATGGCATCGCTGGTTTTGATCACATACCGGGTGAGCGCGCCTTTATCGTTGAAGTCGGGATCGTCGGCGGCCTCGCCAACAACAGAGATGTCTGCATCGGCTGTCTTCTTGTCGAAACCCTTGGGCAGAATGCGGCTGTCTTTCAGGTAACCAATCGCCGATAACAGTCCGGTGGTGACTTTTCCCTGCGCATCTTTCAGGATGGGCTCGAAAATCTGCACCTGCTCGGGAGTATTGATCTCGCGATAGTAAGGCTCGAAGCGCAACGGGTCGGCATCATTGTCGTTGCCAACGATGGAGCCGTCGCGATTGAGCGCGCCCGATTCGAAAACCGCGCGCCCATTGCGGTCGTGCACTAGCACGTGCAGCCAGGCGCGGCGGGAAGGATACGCCGTCGGAAGTTTATGCCCGGTGAGATTCTCCACCAGCACGTCCATCGAAAGCCCGGTGGCGGTCGTCTGCAAATCTCGAATGCTTACGCGCGCCGATTGCGTTTGGAGAAAGATGGAGGTTCGATCAGCGGCTGCCGAAAGTTCAGGCGCTAATGCGGAGACCCCAAGATCGTCGTGGTGGCCGTTCAGAATGCGCTGCATGAAAAAGTTCCCGCCAAAGAATTCGTGACGGTGCATGCCGTTACGCGGCGCGCCATACAGCGCGGTAATCCGTACGGGTTCCTCTACCTCGGGCATATGGCACGATTGGCAGCTGCGCTGATCGCGATAGTCGCTGTGCAGCCATTCCTGATAGGGCATTTGCTCGGGCAAGGCGCCGATTTCTGCTCCTCCCGGTCCCAGCGCTTTTGTTTTCAGCGTATGGCAACTTCCGCACAGGGCTGAGTCGCGAATCTGATCGCCTTGCTCCGGCACGAAGCCGCCCGTCGAGGACTCCATTACGCGTCGGTGCCCAGTGTCCACGGTAAATGGCCCATATTCGGGGCGCTGATTTTGATTCTCCGCCCCAGCGATCACCACATTCCCATTGAACGAGTCGCTGGTTCCCAGGCGCGCTTTCTCGATCTGGTGACAAACCGAGCACGAGACTCCGTCGGCCGCGGCACGATGCTCCTGGTCGGAAGAAGATATCGGCAGATGCTCAAAGATTTTCGCCTTCTGCCCCTCGGACTTCGCGGTCAAGTGCGTGATCGGCATATGACAAATCGAACATTCATCTTCGATGTTCGCTTGCGACTCGGGATGATCCAACGATTCCCGCCGCACGCTTCCCTGCCAATAGGGATCGCGCGCGGAGTTCGCCATGATGCTGGCGCGCCACTGAAATCCGATGGAGATGTCTTCGCCGGAACTGGTCTGCAAGTCGTTATGACAAGCGACGCATCGGTCCGAGGTGCGAAACTCCTTGGAGAGGGTCCTGTCCTTGGCGCCGCCCTGCAGAATTGCCGGCAAGGCGAGCAACGTGGACGAAAGCACCAATAAAGTTGCCCAGGGCTGCCTCATTTCCTCCAGCCCTCCCAGAGCTTTCCATCCGCCCAATCCCAGAGCAAGTAGAAGATCACCTGCTTGTCACGTCCGGCAGTGTTCGTCATGGGCGTGCGTACCCCGATGTCGAAACGCACATGTTGCCTGGCGCTAATGGTCACTTGCATCTCTGGCAGCACGTCCCAATTCGTTTTCGCGCCATCTACCAGATCGCGATCGGCCAAAAACTCGACCATGGGCGACCACATTCGTCCCAGTCGATCCTTGCCCATGAACGTCTGCCCCACTGTCGAGCGCCAGAACAAGCTTTGCGGAGCGATATCGGTGCGATGAGGCAAATCGGCTCCCAACTGGAATTGCAGGAATGTATTCGTGGGAAAAAGCTGGTCGAACGCGGCAAAAGGTTCGAAGGTGGTCGTGCCGTTGCCAAATCCGTATTTGCTATTGCCAACCGGAGCGAGGACGCCGCCTTGCAAACTCAAAATGGATCCGGTGCGCGTACTGGATAACATTACGCGCTTCACAGCAAACGTAATGTCCCCCAACCCACTATTCCAGTGGTGGTTCTGGTCCTGGGAGTTGATGGGCACGTCAATCTCGATCTGATTGTAGACACCAAATCTCTGTTCATGGATGACATCGGTTGTAATGCCGGGCGCCCCGGTGGCTTTCATGGCTGTCGAAATCACAACCTCATCTTCCGGATACGCCTTCTCCGTTACCAAGGCTCGGGGCAGGTTCAGCTCTCCGCGCGGCCAGCGCTTATCAGGACAAAACGAGCGCACGTACGCGATGAGGTCGTCAATTTGTTCCGAGGTGAGCAATTCGCCGAATGACGGCATGATCTGAGTAAAGCCACGCGCCGGCCCTCCGTGGACGATCACGTCTTTGTAGGCGGCATTCGTTTCTGCCGTTGTCTGATCACAGCGCGTGAAATCAGGAAAGGTATCGGGCAGTTCGAATTCAGTGCTCGTGTGCGGCGCACCCTTCCCGGAGCTGCCATGGCACGCAATGCAGCCATTCTTGTAGAGAACCTCGCCCTTCCTGGCGTCCGGAGGCCTTGGATATTTGAGCGCCTGAGCGAACAATATCGGACTGCATGCGGCCAACAGCACGGCCACGCAGGCCAGCAATGTTCGACGCCTGGCCATGATTCGCGCCCGATAGCATCCCCGAACCCTACAAGATCCGGCGTCTGGCACTGGTTTTAATCCTAAAGAACATGAGCAATCGCCCCTTTTCATCGTACTTTCCTAAGGCGGGTAGGCAATGCTGCTCCGGAATTGCGCATTGACTTCCCCGTAGATGCAACCCTAATCATCCCGGTTTCGAAAATCGACCGTCGATTCTAAAGGATGTTGGGGAAAATTCCCTGAAAAGAACAAACAGCACGGCGATTATGCGGCACATCGCGTCGCTGGGAACTCGGCTGCTCGGATAGGTGTCCAATTTTTCAGACACGCCGCGTGCACGCGAGGAGAAATCATGGCAATGTCGACGGCAGGTGGGGGAGCGTCTGCCCCGCAGATGAACGTGACTCCGCTGATCGATGTGCTGTTGGTGCTGATCATCATTTTCATGGTGATCATGGCTCAATCGCAGGAAAAGGGCTTCAAGGCAGAGATTCCACAGCCGCCGGCGGTTATGGACGCTCAACCGGTGCGCACGATCGTGATCCAACTAGGCGAGCCGAAGAGCGGTGAAAAAACCGTCCTCAAAATCAATCAGCAAGAGGTGAGCTGGGCACATCTAAAACCGCGGCTCGCTGACATTTTCAAGCAGCGTGCGGAAAAAATTGCGTTCGTGCAGGGAGAGGATTCGGTGGACTTTGGGTACGTCGCCGACGTAATCGATACTGCGAGGGATGCGGGTGTGGAGAGAGTAGGGCTGCTGCCAAAGGAAATGGCGTCCGCCCGTTAAATGTGAAAATCAGCATGGTCGCTGCGCCTGCATTGCTTTCATTTCGATCGAGAAGGTACAACTACCAGCCCTGGGAAAGTTTTATCCGACCGGCTTTGGGAGTTGCACGTGGAGGAATTCGAACGGCGAGTACAGGACAGTTTTCGGCGCCAGGCCTTCATGAAGACATTAGGCGCCGAGATCGCAACCCGGAAAATGGGCGAGGTAGAGATCCGTTTTCCCTTTCATCGTTCGCTGACGCAGCAGAATGACTTCGTGCATGCCGGCGCGATTACCAGCATTCTGGACTCTGCGTGTGGCTATGCCGCTTTAAGCGTCGCTCCCCTGGATCACGATGTCTTGAGTATTGAGTTCAAGGTAAATTTTCTGTCGCCCGCGGTGGGCGAGGAATTTTGCGCACGCTCCCACGTGAAGCGCGCGGGCAAGAACTTGATCGTGTGCGCCGCCGACGCGTTTGCGCTAAAGAACGGCCAGGAAAAGTTGGTGGCCACCATGCTGGCGACCATCATGGCAGTAAAGCACATTGCGTAGGCCCGGACGCCTCGTCTGGGCAGCCGGGCGGCAGCCCGGCTTGGTTGAGGCGGAAAGGATATGAGCCTACAGCCCCGGAATAAGGCAAAGCTTCACTGAGCTGGGCGGACGGGGCCTCTGCCCCTACGCGAGCTAATCCCTGGCGCGGTTCTTGATCCAGATGGGGGTTCCCACGAAGCCAAAGGCATGCCGGATCTGGTTTTCGAGGAAGCGCTGATAGGAGAAATGCAGCTGCACAGCCCGGTCGGTGAAGAGGATGAAGGTGGGTGGCGCGACGTTGGCCTGCGTCATATAAAGAATCTTCACGCGCTGCCGCATGGGAACTGAGGCGCGTTCGAAGTCCACCGTCTTCAGGAAGCGATTCATTTCGCCGGTGCCGATGCGCTTGCGACGCTCGCGCGCGACTTCCTCCAGCAACGGGAAGATTTTCTCGACGTTCTTGCCCGTGCTGGCCGAGATGAACAGCGCCGGCGCGTAGTTAAGGAACTTCAGCGCTCCGCGCAGACGCTGAAGATAGAGATTCTGATCATTCGGCCGCTTCGAATCCTGGATGCGGGCTGCGCGAGCTTGACTGATGGCGCGTTTCTGTCCGGTTGTCACTAGATCCCACTTGTTGATCAGGATGATCATCGACCGGCCGCTCTCGTGCGCATAGCCCGCTATGGTTGCGTCGAGTGCGCTGACCCCTTCGGTCGCGTCGATAACGAGCAGCGCGATGTCGGCTTCTTCGAGGTGCTTGCGCGCCATCACGACCGAGAGCTTCTCCGCCATCAGGTGCGTCTTGCCTTTACGGCGGATGCCGGCTGTGTCGATGAAGCGAAAGCGCTGGCCATCGCGCTCGACCAGTTCATCAATCGCGTCGCGCGTGGTGCCGGGGATCGGTGAAACGATCGCGCGTGATGTGCCAGTAAGCTGGTTGAGCAACGTTGATTTGCCGACGTTCGGATGACCGATGATCGCGACTTTGACCTCGGTCGTGGGCGGGGCAGTCGTCGGTCGCCATTCTTCAGCCGCCAGCTCTTCGATGGCTTGGTCTTCCTTCGCCATTTCCCCGTCGACCGTTGTTGTTTCCTTCGTGTCCTCGGTGCTTGATTTGTTTGGATTTTCTTCCGCGGGCGGAAGGGTCGCGACGAAGGCATCCAGCAAATCGTCGATACCGCGGCCGTGCTCGGCGGAGATCGGAAACAGCTCATTCACGCCCAGCCGATGGAAATCGCCCTCGAGCCCGACTTGTTTGTCGCTGTCGATTTTATTGACAGCGATGTAGAGCGGCTTGCCGGTTATGCGGAGCAATCGGGCGAGTTCGAGATCCGGCGCAGCGAGCTCCGTGCGGCCATCGACGACCATCACGATGGCGGCAGCTTCGTGGAGTGCAACCCGAGCTTGCCGGAGAATCTCTGCTGGAATGAAGTCATTGTCGTCGGGAACAATGCCGCCTGTGTCGACCACGCGGAAGGCGCGCCCACGCCACTCGCTGTCGCCATAGAGGCGGTCTCGGGTAATGCCAGGTTCATTGCCGACGATCGCACGGCGCGAGCCCACCAGACGATTGAACAGCGTGGATTTACCCACGTTCGGGCGGCCCACGATGGCGAGCAGAGGAACCTTCGCTTCCTGCCGGGTGACAGCCTGCCCTGACCTGCGCGAAAAGACGCGCGTTGCTTCGCCGCTCGAGTTGGACTTCGCGATTGTCACGTGCTCACTTTCCTGCTGTCTGGCTCCGGCAAGGTCTGCGTAGGGGCAGAGCCCCGTCTGCCCGGCCGAGCGGTAGCTCGGCGCTGCCGTAGCTACGGCACGGCAGCCGTAGCCGCAAGGGCGAGGGCGCCTGTGCTTACGTGGCCCGTTACGTCGCCACGCAGCTATTATAGAGACTCTGTGCCTTCCTCCTCCCAGCCCGCCTCTTCCCACAGCAAGCATGACGTCTCGCTATACAACTTCTTCGCGCCCGGAGGCGTGCTCTCGAAAACACATCCTGCTTATGAATTTCGTCGCGGACAATTACAAATGGCCCAGGCGGTCGAGCAGGCTTTAGCCGAGAAGCGGCACCTCATAGTCGAAGCCGGCACCGGTACTGGCAAGACTCTGGCGTATCTCCTGCCGGTGATTCGCTCCGGCAAGCGCATCATCATTTCGACCGGGACGAAGAATCTGCAGGAGCAGCTTTTCTATAAAGACGTTCCTTTCCTCGAGCAGGCCCTCTTCCCGAACGGCGAGGGCAAGCTGAATGTCTGCTACATGAAGGGGCGCAACAATTATCTCTGCAAGAAGAAGCTTTACGACCTGACCGATCAGCCCGTACTTTCCGGGCTCGAGGAAATCGAGCACTACCGCGCGATCGCTGCCTGGGAGAAGACTACGCATACCGGCGACCGCGCCGAACTCGCGTCCCTACCGGAGGCAAGCGCTCTCTGGCACAAGCTGGATGCGCGTTCTGATACCTGCCTCGGCCAGAAATGCAGTGCGTTTGAGACCTGTTTCATTACCGAGATGCACCGCCGGGCGATGGAGAGCGACATCATTATCGTCAACCATCATCTGTTCTTCGCCGATCTGTCCATCAAGCGGGCGTCGGAATATGCACCCGATGCCGGAATTCTGCCTGAGGCGGGAGCGGTGATTTTTGATGAAGCACACGAACTGGAGGACGTCGCCGGGAGTTACTTCGGAGTAGCGGTCAGCAACCAGCGCGTGGAGGAGTTAGTGCGTGACGTCGAAGCCTCCCTCATGCGCAACAAACTGCTCTCGGCGGCGATCATGGGTGCGCTGAAGAGCCTGCGCGATCGTTCGCACCTGTTCTTTTCAGTGTTGCCGGCGGGCGAAGGCCGATTCGCCTTCGAGAACCGTCGTGAATTCCTCGAAGAGAATGGCGACGAATTCCTCGCGCTGCAACAGTCATTGGAACGACTGGGCGCGGAGTTGCAAAACCTGCCCAGCAAAGCCGAGGAAATCTTCACGTTCTCGCGGCGGGCGCGGGAGTTGCAAGTGCAATTTGGTTTTCTGATGGAATCAGAGGACCACAACACGGTTTTCTGGATCGAACGCAGAGGAAGGGGATTCTCTCCGCGGAGACAGCGCGACCCGGACGCGACTAAAGAATCGGCGGACACTTCTCGTTCGATTTCCGCGGGCGGGCGGCAAACCGTCTACCTGCAGGCTACGCCCATCGATGTGGGGCCCATCCTGAAGAGCACGCTCTTTGAGCAACTGGAAACCGCGGTGCTGACTTCGGCCACCCTGGCAGTTAGCGGCGGCTTCGAGTATATGAAGCGGCGACTGGGTCTCGAACACGTGCGCGAGGTGGTTTTACCGTCGCACTATGACTATGCGCGGCAGGCGCTCTTTTATGTTCCGCCAGATTTGCCCGATCCGCGCACCCCACAATTCGCCGCGAAAGCCACCGACCGCATTCGCCGCCTGCTCGAGGTCACCCGTGGCCGCGCCTTCGTGCTCTTCACCAGCTACGCGCAGATGAACGAGGTCTACCATCGCTTGCTGGGCGAACTCGAATTCCCCATGCTTCTGCAGGGTGACGCACCCAAAAGCGCCCTGCTCGAGGAATTCCGGCTGACCCCGCACGCGGTGCTGTTCGCGACATCTTCCTTCTGGCAAGGCGTGGACGTGCAGGGCGAACAACTCAGCTGCGTGATCATCGACCGGTTGCCCTTCGCGGTGCCCAGCGATCCGGTCGTGGCTGCGCGCGTGAAAGCGATCGACAGCAAAGGGGGAAACGCGTTCTTCGACTACCAGGTGCCGGCTGCCGTTATCACGCTGAAGCAAGGCTTCGGTCGCCTCATCCGCTCGCTGCACGACCGCGGCCTGCTTACCCTGCTCGACAACCGTATCCTGAAGAAAGCCTACGGGCGCATGTTCGTCGAGAGCTTGCCCAACTACCGCCGCACGACCGACCTACGCGAAGTGGAGCAGTTTTTTGGAGCGGGCTCGGACTGAGACGGGCCTGCAATTAAGGGTCGGAAATCCTCGGATCACCCGCCGATTTTCCACGCACTGGCGCGGTCCGGAAATCGGCGTAAAATCAGCTCCTCGCGTAGAATATTGAGTTGGGTAGGCGTGTGCGGAGGCGCTGTGCTGATGCAGGCCTGCCGGGGGATTCATGTACGAAGTAACGGTCGAGGATACGTTCGCGGCGGGTCATTACCTGCGCAATTACAAGGGCAAGTGCGAAAACCCTCACGGACACAACTACAAAGTGCGCGTGACGCTTGCTGGAAAAGAGCTGGATAAGGCCGGGTTGCTTCTGGATTTCAAGGACTTGCGGGAAGTGATGAAACACGTGATCGATCGGCTCGATCACCAGATGATCAACGATATCGCGCCCTTTACCCAACTGAATCCGTCGGCGGAAAATCTCGCCAAATATTTTTACGACGAAACCAATGGTCGCCTGAAAAACGTGACGAGCGGCCGGGTGTTCGTGCGCGATGTAACGATCTTTGAGACGGACACCACGACCGCCAAATATTCCGAGTAGGAAGTCACGATTGTTCGCAGTCTTCAGCTGTTGGCTTTCAGCGATTAGCATTTAGCTAGAACCACTGGGCGCCGAACGTAGAAAGCTCAAAGTTTGAGCGCAAATCGTTGATGTGCGGGAGCCTTGGTTCTGGGCTAACGAACAACGACCAAAGACTGTTTCATGCAAATCACCGAGATTTATAAGTCATTGCAAGGAGAATCAACACATGCCGGGCTGCCCTGCGTGTTTGTGCGCCTGACGGGCTGCAACCTGCGCTGCTCCTGGTGCGACAGCGAGTACACTTTCACCGGCGGACGGCGGATGGCATCAGAAGACATCTTTGATGAGGTAAAGCGCTTAAGCCCGCATGGCGGGCTTGTCGAAATCACGGGCGGAGAGCCTATGCTGCAGGAGCGCGAACTGGTGCCCTTCATGGAGCTCCTGGTGGACGCTGGTTACAACGTGCTGATTGAGACCAGTGGGGAGCGGCCATTGGCTCGCGTGCCTAAATCGGTCATTAAGATTGTGGATGTGAAGTGTCCACATTCCGGTGAGGCGGACACATTCGATTTGGCAAATCTGGATGCCCTCTTGCCGCACGATGAGGTGAAATTCGTGCTCAGCGATCGCGTGGATTACGAATTTGCGCGCGATTTCGTCACCCGCCACGGACTGGCGCAACGTGTGAATGCCGTGCTCTTCTCCCCGGCCTTCCGCAAGGACGCGACCGGGGCGCGCGATTCGTCGCATTGCTTACTCGATCCGCAGGAACTGGCCGATTGGATGCTCGCCGACGATGTCCCGGCCCGCCTGGGACTGCAGATACATAAATTTATCTGGGATCCAGCCGTGAAGGGCGTTTGAGAAGCGGGACGTTCGGTGGTCAAGAACACCTGAGTCGGACTGTGGCCCGCCACAGATGATCGACATTGGACCACCGGCGGCTCCCGGAAATTGCATCTGAACCATGGTGGAGAGCAGAAAACGCGCAGTGGTATTGCTAAGCGGGGGTATGGATTCGTGTGTTTGCGCGGCGCTTGCGGCTCGCGACTTCCACCCGGCCGCACTCCACGTCAGTTATGGCCAGCGGACTGAAGAACGCGAACGTAAGGCCTTCCTGGAGATCTGCGACCGGCTCGGCATCCGCGACCGGCTGCTGGTGAAGAACCATGCTTTGCGGGCGATTGGTGGCTCGGCCCTCACCGACACCAATATAGCCGTGCCTGAGTCGCATGCCATTGGACGAGAGATTCCCGTGACATACGTGCCGTTTCGCAACGCGCATTTTCTCTCAGTGGCCGTGAGCTGGGCCGAGGTTCTAGGCGCAGGAAAGATCTACATTGGCGCAGTGGAGCAGGACAGTTCCGGATATCCCGATTGCCGTCCAGCATATTACGATGCTTTCAACCATGTAATTCGGGCTGGAACTAAGGAAGGCAACATCGAAATCGTTACCCCGCTGATTGCGCTGCGCAAACATCAGATTGTGAGGCTCGGCCTTGAACTGGGCGCGCCCTTCGATTTAACTTGGTCGTGCTATAGCCGGGAAGAACGCGCCTGCGGCGTCTGTGATAGCTGCGTGCTGCGGCTGCGCGCGTTTCACGAAGCTGGAGCGGCGGATCCAATTTCCTATGTGGGAAACACGACCGCGGCAGTCGCGTCGCCGAGCTAGGCTGTAGGATTTCGAGTTTCAGGTTTCGAGTCTGGATTTCAGATTTTCGATTTCAGATTTGAGATTTCAGATTGACGAAGATTTCGGGTCGCCGCACTTCCCAATCTGAAATCTGCACTCACAAAATGGAACTTGCCGGGAGGCTCCGATGAAACAACGTTTTGCATGGACATTGCTGGTCGCCCTGGTGCTGGGCTTGTGCGTGCCGCCCATGTTCGCCCAGGCCACGGGCACAGTGAAGGGTGTTTGCAGGGATGCCGAGGGAAATCCCGTTACAAGCGGCACCGTGGAATGGCTAAGTATGGATACGGGCCGCAAATACGCTCTCAAACTCAACAAAAAGGGCGAGTATTTTTCGCTGGGCATCGCGCCGGGCAAATACAAAGTCACGTTGTTCGGTCCAGATGGAAAAGAAATGTTCCACATGACGGGCATTCCTGTCGGTCTGGATGAACTCACGCAGGATATTGACCTCAAGAAGGAAGCGGCAACCCAGTCTACTGGCCAGGGCCTGACTCCGGAGCAAAAGGAGCAACTAAAGGCGCAACAGGAGGCCCAGGCGAAAGCGCAAAAAGAAAACATGACGGTCAAGACGCTCAATGAGAAACTGCTGGCCGCCAAGACCGCGAGTGATGCGGGCGATTTTGACAGCGCAGTCACTACTCTGAAGGACGCGACCGACGTCGATGCCACCCGCGACCTCCTCTGGTTCAAGCTGGGCGACGCGTATCGCATGTCGGCCAACAAGCAGACCGATCCTGCTGAGAAGAAGAATCGTTACGAGCAGGCTGTCAACGCGTATCAGAAAGCCATCGATCTGAAGACGGCTCATCCCGACCCAAAAGAGCAGGACGCGGGACAGAAGCTTGCCGCTTACTACAACAATCTAGCCGAGGCCGACGCCAAGTCGGGCAAGATCGATGACGCGGTCACGAACTACAATAAAGCCGCCCAACTGGACCCCGCCCGAGCAGGACAATACAACTTCAATATCGGCGCAGTGCTGACCAACGCCGGCAAAGTCGATGACGCAATCGTGGCTTTTGACAAGGTCATCGCCGCCGACCCGACCAAGGCGGACGCGTACTATTGGAAGGGTGTCAACATGATCGGGAAAGCCAGCCTCAAGGGCGACAAGATGGTCGCTCCCGACGGCACCGCGGAGGCCTTCAACAAGTATCTGGAATTGGCTCCTACGGGACCCTACGCTCAGCCCGCCAAGGACATGCTGGCCAGCATCGGGGCATCAGTAGAAACCGGCTTCAACAAGAAAAAAGCGGCCAGCAAGAAGTAGCTTTTCAGCATGGGGTAAGCCGGCGAGACGCCGGCGCTACTCCTAGTCAATGGCGGCCCTCGGATGGGCCGCCTTTCTATTGAATGCTCCAGCCATTCCTCAGCCAGGTAACCCCCACGAGGTTACTAAGGGGCACCTACCTTCCGTCCTTCGCGGAACCCCTTTCCCGCGTTACATTAACGATAGACCCCCCAGGTGTTCGTGGACGCTCTCCCAACTGTGGCAAGGAATCCCTGTACGCTGCGAGGAATGCAATGGCTGCACCGGGCATAGCCCCGATATCGGTTGCCATCGAGGGAGTCCATGAATCCGGCAAGGTGCCCACCCAGGCGCTGCTGGCTGCAATGCTGCGCGCTTCCGAGAAGGTCAGCGACCTGATCTTTTCTCCCGGACGCCCACCGCAGGTGGAAGTCTTCGCACAGCTGGTGCCGGTGCAAATGGAAGGGCTCACGGTTTTGTCGGCGGATGACACCCGCCGCATCGCCGCCGACTTAATCGGCAATAACAAGCAGGCGATTAACACCCTGCGCGAACAAGGATCCTGCGACATTTCTTATGGACTTCCGGGGCTGGCCCGTTTCCGGGTGAATGCCTTCATTCAGCGCGGGAGCTGCGCCGTCGTGATGCGCGTCATTCCGACCGCGATTCCGGAGTTCGAAGCTCTGCATCTGCCCGCGCATCTTGGTGATGTCGCCAATCTGCGCAATGGCATTGTGCTTGTGACCGGGCCAACTTCCTCGGGCAAGAGTTCGACCGTAGCAGCGCTTCTGGATCGCATCAATCGCGAGCGCGACTTCCACATCATCACGATCGAAGATCCAATCGAGTTCCTGCATAACCACAAGCGCTCGACTATGCATCAACGGGAACTGCACAGCGATACGCCGAACTTCGCGCTGGCGCTGCGAGCGGCGCTGCGACAGGCTCCCAAAGTCATATTCGTCGGCGAAATGCGTGACCGGGAAACGATCGAGCTGGTGCTGGAAGCAGCTGACATGGGACTGATCGTGTTTTCGACGTTGAATACGATTGACGCTTCCAAGACGGTCGAGCGCATCGCGGGCTCCTACACACCCGAAGAACAGAAAATAGTGCGCGAGCGCTTTGCGAAATCGTTCCGCTTCATCATCTCGCAGCGCTTAATCCCGCGCGCCGACGGCAACGGACGGTTGCCGGTCTTTGAAGTGCTGAAGTCGAACGGACGAACCCGGGAGTGTGTCGAAAAGGGCGAGCAGGAAGGCAAGACCTTGCTCGAGGCCATCAAGAACGGCGAAGCTGATGGCATGCAGTATTTCGACAGTGAAATTGCCAAGCTGGTCCGCAACGGGCTTGTCGATCTTGAAACGGGAGTCTCGTTTTCCAGCAACGCCGCTGTGCTGGGGCAGGAACTGGCGAAGTAAGGCAGTCGTCGCTTCTTGCCAACGAGTAACGACCAACGACTGTCTTCGCTGGCGACTGACGACTGACGACTGGATACCGTATCATCAGCGGCATGGCCGCGCTCCCGCAACCACCCTCAATTCTGACCTTCGAAGAAGCCCGCCACGTTGTAGAAGGGCACGCCGCGCAGCTGCGGCCTCGAATCAAAGAAAGAGTCGAACTCCTCGCCAGCATTGGACGAATCTTAGCTGAGCCCATTGCCGCCGATCGCGACTTCCCGCCCTTTCGCCGAGCCATGCGCGACGGTTACGCTTTGCGAGCCGCGGACCTTACCAACCTCCCGGTGACGCTCGAGGTGATTGGCGAGATCAAAGCCGGTGCCGCGCCGGAGACCCTGCCGCGCCAGGTGGCCGCGGGGCAAGCCGCCGCCATCATGACGGGAGCCCCCGCGGCGGATGGCGCCGATGCGGTTGTCATGGTCGAATATACGTCGCTGAGCGGTCAGCGGGTGACCGTCACGCGCGCTGTTGCCAGTGGCGACAACATCGTTGCGGCCGGATCGGAGGCACGCAAGGGGCAAGTCCTCCTGCACCATGGAACACGCATGGACTATGGGGCGATCGCATCAGCCGCATCGGCCGGGTTGCAGTCGGTTTCTGTCTTTCGACTTCCAGAAGTCGCCATTCTTTCCACAGGCGACGAAATCGTGGAAATAGGCGAGCGCCCTGGTCCGCACCAGATCCGGAATTCAAACAGCTATTCACTGGCCGCGCAGGTTCAGGACGCCGGCGGCGTACCCAAAATGCTGGGGATTGCCCGCGACGAAGCCGCCCCCTTGCGTCGCTTGATCGAGCAAGGGCTGAACCACGATCTACTGTTGCTCACCGGTGGAGTTTCCATGGGCCGGTACGACCTGGTCGAACAGGTGCTTGCGGAGCTTGGTGCTGAGTTCTTCTTCACAGGCGCGCAGATTCAGCCGGGTCGGCCGGTTGTTTTCGGCCGAGTACAAGAACGCTATTTCTTTGGCCTGCCAGGAAACCCGATTTCCACGATGGTCACCTTCGAGCTGTTTGCGAGGCCACTGCTCGAAGCCTTGGCGGGTATGGCGGCCCGCGAGCTGTCCTTTGTGCATGCCAGGCTCAAATCAGAGATCAAAACCAAGGCCGGGCTCAGGCGATTTCTGCCGGGATTGCTATCCGGAGAATTTGAGCAGGCAGAGGTTGAGTTGGCAGGCTGGCATGGCTCGGGGGATGTCGCGGCCATGGCGCGCTCCAATTGCTACATCGTCATTCCTCCCGATCGCGAACGGATTGCGGCGGGAGAGTGGGTCGCAATCCTGATGAGATGAAGGTTTAAGAGTAGCGCCGCCGTCCCGGCGGCTGTCGTAGCTGGGCGGCGCTGCGCACGACAGCCGGCAAGATGCCGGCGCTACTTTTTGAAACTCTGAAACTTTCTCCCTGTAAGATATTCCTTCCATGCCCCGCAAGCTCTCCCATTACGACCGTGCTGGCAAGGCGCGCATGGTGGACGTCAGCGATAAGTCGGTGACTCGCCGCGAAGCCGAGGCGAGCGCGTTTGTCGCGATGAAACCCGCCGTACTCAAGGCGCTCCCGAAAAATCCCAAGGGCGACCCGCTTGAGGTCGCGCGGGTGGCGGGCATCATGGCGGCTAAGCAGACGTCGAACCTGATCCCGATGTGCCATCCGCTGCCGCTGGCGCACGTTGAAGTGAGTATGCGGCTGTGCGAGAATGGCGTCGCTATTGCCTCAAAAGTTACCACCACGGCCGCAACCGGCGTGGAGATGGAGGCGCTGGTGGCGGCCAGCGTCGCTGCCCTGACCGTATACGACATGTGTAAGGCTCTCGATAAGGGCATCGAAATTCGCGAGATTGTGCTGCAACGCAAGTCGGGCGGCAAGAGCGGGGACTATGCCCGTTCGCCAAGAAAGCCGTAGTCAGGCATGTCGACGAACGTCAAAGTGCTGCTGGTCGACGACAATCCCATGGTGCTCGGGATGCTGAAGCAATCCCTATCCACGCTCGGGCAGGTCTCCACCGCCGCCGACGCTGCGGATGCATTGCTGAAGGCGGTCGATGACCCGCCCGACTTGCTCGTAACCGACTACCGCATGCCAGGAATGGACGGCCGGCAGTTGATCGAAAAGCTCCGCAGTCGCCAGGCCACCGCCAACTTCGCCGCCATCATTCTGGCCACCAAGACCGATATCACCGAGCGTCTCTCGTCGCAGGATCCGGTCGACGATTTTGTCGAGAAGCCCTTCTTCCTAAGAGAGGCCACTCGCCGCATCAAGCGCGTAATCGACAAGATCGCCCTCGAAAAGATGACCAAGGCCGCGCCTTCCGACGGCGTGCTGCGCGGCAGCCTCGCGCAGATGAATGTGATTGACCTGATGCAGTCGCTCGAAATGGGCCGCAAAAGCTGTCTTCTGACCCTGACCCGCGATAATGAAAAATGCGATGTGTACTTCAGCGAAGGGCAGGTCGTGCATGCCGTGTACGGCACATTGAAGGGTGACCAGGCCGTCTTCAAAGTCTTGCGCTGGACAGGCGGCAACTTCCAACTCGACTTTGAAGGCAAGACGACTGAAACCAGCACCCAGCTCAATACCCAGGGATTGCTGATGGAAGGGCTGCGACTGCTCGATGAAGCCAATCGCGATAGCGGAGAGAAGACCGAGGAAGAAGATGTCCTCCTCGACACCTGAGCTGACCGCGGCAGTAATCACCATCAGCGATTCGTCAGCTCGCGGAGAGCGCGAAGACCTTGGCGGCCCAGCCGTGGCCGCCACTCTCGAAAAAAAAGGCTTCCGCATCGCCGCCCGCGAGGTGGTTCCAGATGAGGAATCTGCGATCCGCGACGCCCTGATCCGCCTCAGTGCACAGGCCCGTTTCGTTGTCACCACCGGTGGGACTGGCATCGCGCCGCGCGACGTCACGCCTGAAGCGACGCGCGACGTTTGTGAGCGACTCGTGGAAGGCGTGGCCGAGCGGATGCGCTCCGAAGGCGCAAAGAAGACAAAATTCGCAGCCTTGAGCCGCGCGGTATGCGGCGTGCGCGGGCAGTCGGTCATCCTGAATCTGCCGGGAAAGCCTTCGGGCGCGGTGGAATCGCTCGAGGCCGTGATCGATCTGATCCCGCATGCTTTGCAGCTGTTGAGCGGAAATACGAAGCATGGATAGGAGCTGGGTTTCGCGCTGAGCCAAATTTTCCGAAACAATAGGACGTACCGAGCTGTGAGTTACGAGCATCGAGCTACGGGCAATCACGTCGTTGCAGTGGCTCGTAGCTCGCGGCTCGCTGCTCGTAGCTCTCACACGTAAACTCGTGACTTCCCTTGAAAACCATCGGAAACATTCTCAAGCGCTACACCGCATGGATTTGGAAAGTGCTGGCGCCCCTCGGGCCGTGGGGCGTGTTTGCGATCGCGGCGGTCGACGGCTCGCTGTTCGGCATGCCCATCGATGCGATCGTTGCCTTTTACGTGTACCGCGACCGTCCGCATTTCCTGTTCTACGTCGTGATGGCTTCCGCCGGATCAGCGCTCGGGAGTCTGGTCGTTTACGGAATCGGGTACTTGGGGGGAGAGACTGTTCTGCGCAAGCGCATCTCCGAAGAGCGCTTCAACAAGATTCACGCCTCCTTTGAGCGGCATGAATTCTGGGCAGTAATGTTTCCCGCCATGCTGCCGCCACCCACGCCATTCAAGCTGTTTGTGCTCGCGGCTTCCGCGTTCGAAATGCGCTTTACGCATTTTCTAGCCGCTGTTTTCGCGGGCCGTTGCGTCCGGTTTCTGGTCTTGGCGCTGCTCACGATCAAGTTCGGCCCGGAAGTCATTCACCTGGTCGGAAGTTTGGCTCGGCAGCACCTTTCATGGCTCGTAGGCGGAGTGAGTGCACTGATCGTACTGGGAGTGGCTTTCTGGCAGCGTAAACGGTGGATGAGGAAGCCTGGCGACCTCGAGCTCCCTGCCCGGCAGAAGTAGTCGAAAGCGGAAAGGGCCAGTCGATCGCTCGACCAGCCCTCGAACCTTCTTCGTACTCCTGAGGCTAGGCTGCGGCCGCGTGGTCTCCAGCCTTGTGAATCGCTTCCGACAAGGCGTGCAGGATAACAGCCATCGCGAACATGGCGCAGGTGAACAGCAGGTCGCCTTCGAGCGCGCGGCGGAAGAAAGGCACGCCCGCAGCATAGCAAGCCATCAGTCCACTGAACGTCTTCGGATACATGTCGCCCCACGCTGCCCATACGCCAAAATTGCTGAACACGTAGAACGAAATCGAGCCCGCTAGTGCCGAGCCGATGATCGGGAGGGGGCGAGCGTTCTCCCGCAGCTTGGTTCCAAGCCATAGCATACCGGCGTACCAGGTCCAGCTTATGAAATGATCCCACGTGAAGGGGTAGGTGTAGATCAGTTTGGTTAGGATCACGTCGGACGCGGCCAGAAGCACGAAAGGCACCCACAGGTGGCGACGCGGCCCGCGCGCTCCGAAGAACAGCAGCGACGCACCCACCGGGGTAAACGCCAATGGATGGGGCATGAACCGCACGGCCACAGCCAGAATCACGAATAAGTAAGCCAGCATGATCACCCTCTCAACCTGCAACTCACGATTGTTGCGCGCTAGGAGGACGCCGTCAAGTTGCCTGGACCCGGTTCCGAAAACGAGCAGAGTTGCGCGAGGAGTTTATGACTTGCACGCGAATGCAGAAGTGTAGCCTGCTGCATCAATCCGGCGCGGGCTGGGCGTTCCTTCCCATGAATTCCGTGACTATATCGAGATTGCTGTCGAGGATCACGCCCGCGCTCAGCGGTCTTCGTCCCGACGACGGGAAAGCCTGCTCAAATCGCAAATCGTAGAAGCGAACAAGGTACCCTCCGTTTGCGGTCTTCTCGGTCTCGGTGATTGGGAACTTTGCCCAGTCAAGGTAAACGCGTCCCAGATAAGACCGCTTGGCCGCGAGCGTCACCGGCGTTTCTTCCGGCTTGTAGCGAACTTCCATACTGCCACCCGGGTCTACCTCCGGGCTAAGAGACTCCACTTCGGCAAGCGCAAACAGCGAGCGTGTCTCGACCACTCCGTGCCACGTAAATGGATTTATATAAGTGGGGTATGCGCCCGCCCGAATCGGCTGCTCTTGCTCGTAGGTGCGCGCTCGCAGCGCATTAATAGCCCGGCGGTGTTCATAATCCCGGACCGTCCAGAGCAGGACCATTGCAACCAGAGCACACATAGCTGCTGCGCGTCCGCGCAGACCCTGCTGCTTCATTCCGATTTCCTGGTTGATCAGCGCGAAGAACCCGGGCACGACCAATCCCAGGACGAGGACTGCCCAAAGAACCGGGTCGGCAATGAAAACGATGTCCCACGAGTACCACCTCTCCGAGAATGGCCAGAAGGGACGAACGCCATAGTTGTTGGTGAAGTCGAGCAGAATATGGCTCAGGCCGGCGAGATATGCGAACAGGAACAGCAGTCCCCAATGCGGCGGAAGATTCGGGTCGTTTGTCTTGCGGCCCCGCAAGCGCCAGACGAGATACATAAAACCGACTACCACCGCCGAAGTCAGGAAAAGCCCGAGAAATGAATGCGTGAACCCGCGATGATGGGCGAACGCGAAAACCGAACCGTGGAATCTGCCCAGCACATCCAGATCGGGCGCCTCAGCCGCTAGCGTCATTGTCGCCGTGGCGAGTGCAGTCCTGCGATTGAAACCGACTCGTCCCATGCACGCGCCGGTCAGAAAATGCGTGATCGGTTCCACGTTCCCCCGAGAGAACATCTTCTTGAGATGAAGAACGAGAATACAATGGCGGCTGCTTTCCCGGTAAACTACGGCGCGGGATCAATCATCCGGTCATCCTCATGAGCAAGCGAAATCTGGCAAATCCGGCGGACAAGCAACAGATTGTCGAACGTCTCGCAAAGATTCAATCTTCCAGCCCGCGGCTCTGGGGGAAAATGACAGCGCCACAGATGATCTGTCATCTCGCTGACTCGTTCCGCGTGACGATGGGCGAGAAGCCGTGGGAAACGGCACGAGTTTCCGTCACTCCAATCCCCATGCCGGACTGGTTCGTGAAATGGGTCGCTCTGGACGCTCCCCTGCGCTGGCCGCGTGGTACACCCACGCGACCCGAAGTCGATGCAGAAAGAGGCGGCACGGCCCCAGGCACCTTCGAAAGCGATGTGCGGGACTTGTTGTGCCTGCTGGACCACTTTACCCGGCAGCCTCGAGACTTCTCGTGGCAACCACATCCTTTCTTCGGTGCGATGACAGACGCTGAGTGGATGCGCTGGGGCTATCTGCACACCGATCATCACCTGCGCCAGTTCGGAGCCTAGTCTTGCAAGCTGGTTCTTATTTACTAGGGATGAGAATTGTGAGGGCATGCGGCACCATTGTGATTTCCGCCGGCAGTGTGCCTAGAAGCTCTCCATCGGCTTCGACGTAGACCTTGCAGGGCGGAGCGTCGCCGGAGATCTCTGGAGCCGTGCAGCGAACCATCTTCGCGAAAGCCAGCTCGACACCACGCACGCTCCAGTTCGCGCGCAGCAAGCCCCGAATCACGTACAGCAGATACGAAAACCGGCTTGAGGTGTGGCAGGTCACCACACGCAAATCGTCACGCTCCAGCGCTGCACCCGGAGCCAGCTCTTGCAGTACTCCTCCAAAATTTCGGATGCGCACCGCCAGCATCTCGGTAACGCCACTGTGGAACGCCTTGTCGCCTTCGGCTATCGACAGCTCCACGTCAAAGTTTTCCATGCAGTGCGTACACCACAGGTGCCAGGCTTTGTAGTAGTACGCGCCCATTCCCAGGCGCTGCTTGGTATCGGCGTGCAGCTTGTAGAATAGGTGCGCATCTACCCCGATCCCGACTGCAACGGTGAAGTAGCGAGTCACCGGAGAACCGAGCGGCCCATGGACCGTCACGCGTCCGAGCGCAATACGCTGCGGTTCCGCATGCAACGCTGCACGTACAGCTCTCGCAGGATCGCCTGGAAGTCCAAGGTCATGGGCCAGGGAATTCGCCGTGCCCATAGGAATCACGCCCAGTGCGGCCTGGCTGCCCACCATTCCCTGCAGCACGTCGTGGACAGTGCCATCGCCGCCGCAAGCAAACACAGTGTCGCATCCATTCACAATGGCCTGCCGAGCCTGTTCCGCAGCGTCGACGCTGGATTGCGTCCGCACCAGCGTCGCTTCGACGCCTGCATCGCCCAGAACTTTCAAGATCCTTTTCAGGTCAGCATCGCGCTGCCTGCGGCCACCACCCGAGCGCGCGTTGTAGAGAAGAGCAGCCTTGCGCATGCTGGTGAGCTAACGGGTCTCCAGGATTTCGAGCCCCATACAACTGGCGGAAAGATAGTCGCCGCGATATCGACGGATCGGCTTGTCGGCCGCGCACCCTACGTGCGGGTTATCGTACGGCAGGCAACTCGCAGAAGAAACCGGCTTCAGCATATAGTTTCCATCACGAAAATGCGCCCTTAGCTTAACAGGACTCCGCGAACCTATTGCAGAGCCTGTTCACTTCCACTAAGCTGATCGCAAATTTTGGGGTGCGTTTCTCAAGGAAGACTCGTTCCAGAATCCCCCTGGAGCGCAAGTAGGCCTCTAATAAAAATCCAAGTGGAGGAATCTTACCCGTGCGGAAGATAAGCTCCGTCCTGCTCGCAATCAGTTGCAGTGTGTTCGCGATTGCTCAACAGCACGCCCACTCTGCCACTTCGCCGAAACCTGCAACACTCATGACCGGCTTGGGCAACCTGCACCACCCCGTATCGACGAAGAATGTGCAAGCCCAGCAGTTCTTCGACCAGGGCCTACGGCTCATTTATGCCTTCAATCATGATGAGGCGGCCCGTTCCTTCCAGCGCGCTGCCGATCTTGATCAGAAACTGGCCATCGCGTACTGGGGCGTTGCCGAAGCCGTTGGCCCCAACTACAACGATCCCGCCAGTGACGAACGCTTCCAGGCGGCCCACGATGCCATCCAGAAAGCGGTGGATCTCTCGGCCAGCGCGCCTCCCAACGAGCAAGCCTACATCCAGGCGATGGCGAAGCGCTTCCCGGCCGATCCAAAAGCCGACCGTCGCAAAGCCGCCGAAGATTATCGCGATGCCATGCGCGAAGTAGTGAAGAATTTTCCGGACGATCTCGATGCCGCGACGCTCTTCGCGGAAGCGGGGATGAACCTGCATCCCTGGGGCTTGTGGCACGTCGACGGAACGCCCGAGGACGGCACCGAAGAAGTCGTCGCGACGCTGGAGTCGGTTCTGAAACGCGATCCCGACCACATGGGAGCGGTCCACTACTACATCCACGCAGTGGAGGCATCGCGCAGTCCACAGCGCGCGCTCGCCGGGGCGAACAAGCTCGCCACCATGGCGCCGGCCGCGGGACACCTCGTGCACATGCCCGCCCACGTCTATATTCGGACCGGAGACTACGAAGCTGCCGTGAAGACGAATGAACTCGCGGCAGCGGCTGACCGCGCTTACATCAAGGCGAGCGGCGTGCAGGGCATCTACCCGATGATGTACTACAGCCACAACCTGCACTTCATCGCGATGTGCGCTGCCATGAACGGCAACTACGCCGAGGCGAAGAAGAACGCTGACATGCTCGCCGCGCATGTTGCGCCCGGTGTGAAGGACATGCCGCCACTGGAGGGCTTCATGACCATTCCAATGGCGGTCGATGTGCGCTTTCACAAGTGGGACACAATCCTTGCCATTAAGCAGCCCGATCCTTCCATGAAGATCACCACCGTCTTCTGGCACTTTTCTCGTGGCATGGCTCTCGCCGGAAAAGGCAAGACCGCCGAGGCCGAGGCCGAGTACAAAATCGTCTCGGAAACAGAGAAGGCGACGCCCGAAGACATGGTGTTCGCCATGCCCGTGAATAACAAGGCGAAGGACATCATGAAGATTGCCGAAAACGTGCTCGGCGCCAAGATCGCCTTGGCCAAGCAAGACGTTGACGGCGAGGTCACCATGCTTCAGGAAGCGGTAGCGACCCAAGACACGCTGAAATACGGCGAACCCCCGGACTGGTTCTTCCCCGTGCGCGAATCGCTGGGGGCGGCGCTGCTGGCGAAAGGCGACAGTACGGGCGCGGAGAAAGTTTTTCGCGAAGACCTGGACCGCAACCCACGTAATCCGCGCTCACTCTATGGACTCCAGCAGGCCTTGAAAAAGCAGGGTCGCAACTACGATGCGGGCTTCATCGAGAAGCAGTTCAATACATCCTGGAAGGGCGGAGCTGGGAGCTTGAAGATGGAGGATCTCGTCTGACAGTGTCGCAGGGCTGCCGCACTGCGCTGTCAGACTTGTCATTCCGAGGAGCGAAGCGACGAGGAATCTGCTGCTCACCTGCGCTCGGCAAGGAGCAGATTCCTCACTTCGTTCGGAATGACAAGAATTAAGAGGGTAATAACAACAATCAGGAACGCGCAAACGCGTACCATTCCTCCCGCGTTAGCCGATAGGCCGACCCGCATAACTTGTTTCCAGACCTTCATCCCGTTTCGTGCGGTGTTTCAATGACAACCTTCATATTCATTGCCCTCTTCATTGTTGTCATTCCGAACGAAGTGAGGAATCTTTTTCTTGCCAAAGCGGGTGAGCAGCAGATTCCTCGTCGCTCCGCTCCTCGGAATGACAAGTCTGATAGAACCTGAAGCGAGCAGTCTGATAGAACCTGAACCGGGCAGGACAGACGAGGGCGTCTCTGACTACGTATTCCGCGTCCATGGCGAACCTGTGCCAAGCAGCCAAGCGCTGTCGACGAATATAATTTCATGGCCATGGCAAGTGCGAGGAAAGATGTCGCAGCGAACATCGAGACGCTCCGTGACAAGATCCGTCACCATGAATACCGCTATTTTGTGCTCGACGACCCGGAAATCAGCGACTTCGATTTTGACAAACTGGTCGAGCAGCTCAGGAAGCTCGAAGCCGAGCAGCCGGAGCTCATCACTCCCGACTCACCTACGCAAAGAGTCGGTGGCAAACCGCGCGAGGGGGTCGTCAAAGTAGCGCACTCCTCGCCCATGCTCTCGCTCGACAATACCTATAGCGAGGAAGAGTTGCGAGCCTGGGAGCGGCGCGTGCACGAGCTGAGCGGTCGCAAAGACGTCGACTATGTATGCGAGTTGAAGCTTGACGGCATGTCGCTGGCCCTCGCGTACGAAGATGGGCGACTGGTCCGAGGGGTGACCCGAGGAGACGGCACCATCGGTGAGGATGTGACGCTAAACGTGCGTACGGTGCGCACGATTCCGCTGTTCATTTCGAAGGAGAAATTGCAGAAAGCGGGGCTCACCAGCAACTTCGAAGTACGCGGTGAGCTGCTTATGCCGCTGGCCGCTTTCAAGAAAATGAACGAAGAACGCGAAGCCAAGGGCCTGGCGCTCTTCGCAAATCCCCGCAACGCAACCGCAGGCACCGTCCGCCAGCTCGATGCCAGCATCACCGCCCAGCGCCGCCTCGACTACTTCCCCTACATGCTTCTCCGAAACGGCCGCAATTACTTTGACCGCCATTGGGAAACGCTCGAAGCGCTCGACGCTGCCGGTTTCAAAGTCAATCAAAGCCGCAAACTCGCTCGCAATATGGAAGAAGTCTGGGCCTTCATCCAGCAGTGGGAAGCCAAGCGTGAGACGCTGCCCTATGAAATCGATGGCATCGTCGTAAAAGTCGATCGCACCGGCCTACAGAACGAGCTTGGTTTTACGGGCAAGGCTCCGCGCTGGGCGATCGCTTACAAGTACGCCGCGCGGGCGGGCGTCACCCAGATTGAAGGTATCCGCGTGCAGGTTGGCCGCACTGGCAAACTTACGCCGGTGGCCCAGTTAAAGCCGGTCGCCATCGGTGGCACCACGGTGCGCAATGCCACGCTGCATAACATGGACGAGATCGAGCGGCTGGGCGTGAAGATCGGCGACTGGGTCCAAGTGGAGCGCGGCGGCGACGTGATCCCAAAAGTGGCCAAGGTCATCGATGACAAAGATCATCCGCGCGGCCACACAACTTTCCAAATGCCCGAGAACTGCCCCATCTGCGGTACGAAAGTCGTCAAGACCGAGGGCGAAGTCGATTACCGCTGTGTAAACGCCAATTGTCCCGCGAAGTTGCGGGAAACGATTCTGCACTTTGCCTCGCGCGGCGTGATGAACATCGACGGCATGGGCGATGCGCTGGTTACGCAACTCACGGATCGCGGCATGGTGAAGAATGTCGCCGATATTTACAAGCTGACCAAGTCCGATTTGCTCAGTTTGGAGCGGATGGGTGATAAGTCCGCTCAAAACGTGCTGGATGAGATCGAAGATTCCAAGAAACTACCGCTCGAGCGGGTGATTTTTGGCCTTGGCATCCGGTTTGTTGGCGAGCGCACGGCGCAGTTCCTTGCCGAGCACTTTGGCTCCATCGACGCCCTGATGAACGCGAGCCTGGAAGAACTGGAAGAAGTAAACGAGGTCGGGCCGAGGATCGCGGAAAGCATCCGCGAGTTCTTTGATGAGCCCAGGAATCGCGAACTGATCAAACGTCTACGCGATGCCGGCCTGAGATTTGCTGGCAAAAAGCGCGAGCGCGGAACAAAACTCGCAGGGAAGACGTTCGTCCTGACCGGGACCCTGGCGAAGTACAGCCGGGATGAAGCGAAGAAGATGATCGAAGACGCTGGCGGCCGCGTGTCGGGCTCCGTAAGCAAGAAAACCGACTACGTTGTGGCGGGGACCGATGCGGGGTCGAAGCTCGACAAGGCGAAAGAGCTGGGCGTACCCATCATTGAGGAGACCGAGATGGAGAAGTTGGTGGGGTAAGTGCACCCATGTACTTTTGCCCTGCAGGAGCCCGGCTAGGTGCCAACGGCTAGCGGCTAAGTGCTTCCTTAATCTTCCTCCAAGTCACATCGAGTGTCTCCGGCAGCATGCGGGTCTCGCCGATCACGCTCACGAAGTTCGCGTCCGCCACCCAGCGGGGCAAGGCATGCATGTGGATGTGCCCCGCTACGCCCGCCCCGGCGGCCTTTCCGATGTTCATTCCGAGATTCACCCCATCAGGCCGGTAAAGATCCCGTAAAACCCCCTCCATCCTCTGAGAAAGGGCCATCATTTCCTGAGCTGCCTCGGCTGGCAACTTGCGTAGCTCGTCCAGGTGCGCATAAGGCACGATCATCACGTGGCCGGGCGTGTAAGGGAAGGTGTTCAGGATCACGAAGCAGTGCTGGCCTCGGTAGGTAATAAGAACTTTCTCGTCGTCTGCGGCCTTCTGCAACTCGCAAAAGATGCATTCCGAGGTTTTCTGCGCGCCGGTCACATAAGCGTACCGCCAAGGCGTCCACAAGTAGTCCATGGGAGGGCAGAGTAGCAGATGGATATGGTTTTTCGGAACCTTTCCGGGGGCACTGGAAGCGGCGTCTTATGCGGGTTTCTGACATTCTCGAGAAAGTTGCAAGAAAGTTGTATCCGATCGTGAAGCCGTGCAATCCAATACCCGCAGAAGCCGGGTTGGATGCCGCGAATTTGCGGACGTTGGTGTTTGACACTGTTCGGAAGCGGTTGCTACACTCGAAGGGTTCCCATTGGACGCGGGGCTGTTTAGTCGTCCGAACGCTGGGATTGTTCAAGTTCAGCCGCCAGGTTGAGCCCACCACAACCTTAGACCCGTTCCGGCAGTCCGCCAGACACCCGCATCCGTCCCGCACCTGAGCCGTGCGAGGTATCGAGAAACCATGACCGTGTACGACGACAGCACCGCCCACGATGTGAGTTCCGCCAACTCTGTTTCGGCCGTCAGCGAACCGAGCGCGGTTTCCAGCGAGGGTCAGGTGCCGAGCACTCATACTTCACAGCCCGAAACAACTTCAAATCCGGAACAGAAACCAGCCATGTCTACCGCCGCTACCGAAGACAAACCCGTCACATCTGCTGCCGACGAAAAGCCCGCCGCCAGCGTTGACGATTTCGCATCTGCACTCGAAACCTTCACCACCGAAGCCGAGGAGGCGGTCAGCGACGACCGCGTCATCAAGGGCACTGTGCTGAAGCTGACTGACAAGCACGTGGTTGTCGACATTGGCGCCAAATCGGAAGGCATGTTGCCTCTCTCCGAGGTCCTCGACCACGAGGGCAAGCCCCGCTTCCAACCCGGTGATGAAATCGACGTAATGCGGGACAAAGGCGAAGCCGAGGAAGGTTATATCAACCTTTCGCACCAGAAAGCCCAGCGGCTACGCGCGTGGGATGACATCGAGGCCGCTTACAACGAGAAGAAGCCGATCAAGGCAGTGGTGATCGATCGCATCAAAGGCGGTTTGACCGTCGATATCGCGGGCGCGCGCGCCTTCCTGCCGGGCTCGCAAGTCGATCTGCGTCCCGTCCGCAACCTCGATGGCATGAAGGGCACGACCATCGAAGTTGCCGTGATCAAGCTGAACAAGAAGCGCGGCAACATCGTGGTTTCGCGCAAGCAGTTGCTCGAAGAGGAGCAGAACGAGAAGAAATCGAAGACGCTTGAGCACCTGGAAGAAGGCGCGGTCCTCACGGGTGTGGTCAAGAATCTCACTGAATACGGCGCCTTTGTGGATATGGGCGGTATTGATGGCTTGCTCCATATCACCGATATGTCGTGGGGACGTCTTACTCATCCGCGGGACCTGGTGAACGTAGGCGATCAGATCCAGGTAAAGGTTCTCAAGTTCGACAAAGAGAAGCAGCGTGTGTCGCTGGGCTTCAAGCAACTCACTCCGGATCCGTGGCTCGACGCCGAGCACCGTTATCCAGTGGGTGCTCATGTTTCGGGGCGCGTGATCAGCGTGACAGATTACGGTGCCTTCGTTGAGCTGGAACAGGGCATCGAAGGCCTGGTGCACGTCAGCGAGATGACCTGGTCGAAGCGGATGAAGCATCCCTCGAAGCTGGTCAACGTCGGCGACCAAGTTGAGTGCGTGGTGTTGAATGTGAATCCAAGCGAGCGCCGCATTTCGCTCGGCATGCGCCAACTGGCCACGAATCCATGGGACAGCCTGCATGAGAAATTCCCGGTGGGCCAGCAGGTGGAAGGGCGTGTTCGCAATCTGACCGACTTCGGCGCATTCATTGAGATCGAAGACGGCATCGATGGCCTGGTGCACGTCAGCAACCTGAGCTGGACCAAGCGCGTGAAGCATCCGTCCGAGGTTCTCAAAAAGGGCGACCGCGTGAAGGCTGTGGTGCTGGCCATCGAGCCCGACAAGCGCCGCTTGTCACTGGGCGTGAAGCAGCTTCAGCCCGACGTCTGGGAGACGTTCTTCCAGCAACATCACATCGGGGATGTGGTTCACGGCAAAGTGCTGCGGGTGGCGACGTTTGGCGCGTTCGTGGAGATTGCTGAGGGTGTGGAAGGTCTCTGCCACAATTCTGAAGCGGTCGATGGGAACGGCCAGCCGGTTCACCTGGAGCCCGGCGTGGAGCACGATTTCAAGATCATCAAAATGAATCCGGAAGAGAAGAAGGTCGGGCTCAGCATCCGCGCGGTGGGCGAAGAAGCCTCGCGTTCGGAGGTGGAGGCTTACAAGCACCCAGTGTCGAGTTCGAGCACCAGCTCGACCATCGGTGAGCTGATCTCCTGGAAGCGCGCCGGCGGCGAAAACAACTGATCGGTTGTCACTCTTGTCATTCCGAACGCAGTGAGGAATCTGCTCTTCCTGAGGCGCAGAAGTGCAAATTCCTCGTCGCTTCGCTTCTCGGAATAACAAATTGTTTTGGGCAGAGAACGTCCGAGAAGATATTTGACCCCACCCATACTCACTCAGGCGATGAATCGATTCGATTCTACGGTTCCACTTTCCGCCAGGTTCGCAAGTTCACCCCGTAGAGAATCAAGCAAAAAAGGTTCGCAGGAATAAAGCCGAACTGCGCGGTCCGCACCCCAATCACGCAGATAATCATGCTGTTCACTGCTGCCAAAGCCCAACCTTCCCAGCAGCGCTTGCCCACAAGGATCGTTGAAAGAATTGTTAAGACACAGGATAAGTAATCAAGCCGCACGGCGCAAAACCACCTCCGACGCCTACTTTGTAGCATCCTTATGCCTGGAGTCTGTGATGTTGCACGTCCCGAGGCGTAACGACGGTAACGTTGCGGGGTGATGAATGCACATTTTTACTGTAGAAAGCCGCTTTTAGCCCTTTTCCTGCAACCGAACTATGCCGAACGGACTCCAAATGGCTGGAGGTAACTTCTATGGCACGCCGACGAAGAACTCCGGTAACTCCCGAGGCGCTAGAGGATGCCACTGAGCCGCAAGGTCTGGGACCAGCTGCAGCCGGGCAATCGGGCGATCTCCAGGGACTTTCGGATGTAGCAGACGCCGACTCGGAAAGCGTGGAGGAACTGGTCGAGGAAGGTCAGACCCTGGAAGCCGAGACCATCGCGGGAGTAGAGAAAGCCTCGGACGGTGAGGCACAGGTTCGCGTCCATGAGCGTCCCGAAGACGATGTTCCAGAGGAGTACCGCGACCGCGACTGACTTCTGGGTACCAGAGTAATTCCTCAGTCAGCGCATACCTGCTCAGATGAATGAGTGCACTTCTGTGCCCTCTGCGGTCTAAGAATTTTGTGTCGCAGAGGTCGGCAGATGCTGAGTGCAACTATTTCGTATCCACCTTCAGGTTGATGTTCACTTGGTTGCGATTGTCGAACTGGCTGACGGTCTTCGTATCGCTCTTGCGACCATTGAACTGCGCATAGACCTCGTAATCGATGTTCGGAGACAAAGAGGGAAAACGATAAACACCATCCTGGCCCACGATGTACGTTTTGACAGCACGGGTTCGGGTGTTGGTGAGGTAAACCACGGCATTGGCGATTGGGCCATCCTGCCGATCCGTTACCCTGCCCATCACGAGCCGGCTATTGTCACCCTTCTTTTCGAACGGCGTTGCAAAGGCGCTAAGACTGACCAACAGCAGCGTCAGGGCGATGACTAAGGCCTTCTTCATGGCGTTCCCCCATAACATCTCGCGCCAGCCTGCACTACTTTAGATGCAAACCAATGTCGGCGCGCTCGTCTCCCTCAATATGGACGGTAACTTCCGGGCCCGGCTCTAACTTGTTGCCATTTATAGACTTCAAGCCTTTCGTATCGGCCCAAACCACGTAGTCCGCCTTGCCTGCGGGAAGCCGCTGGGCAAACTCCCCGCTATGGTCGGAGTACAGTTCCCATTTCGCTTTCTTCTGATCCGCGCGCCGGATGTGGACCCTCACACCATACACGGGACGGTCGTCGGGCCCCCACACCGTTCCGAAGATCAGGGCGTAGGGCTTGCGCGGATCGAACTGGTCACCAGAAGCCTGAGGAATGATTGGAGAGAGGACAGCAAACAAGAGAAGCCCAACCAACAACCGGGCAATGCAGCAGGTGTTTTGCGAGACGGCCACAGGCCGGCGATTACACATCACCGTCTTCGGTTTCCTCGTCTTCCTCTTCGTCCTCTTCCTCTTCTTCGACTGGTTTCAGTTCGAGGGGATTGACAGTTACGATTTCGAAGTCCGTGCCACACTCCGGGCACGACACCACTTCACCCTCATCGACCTCATCTTCTTCGATGTCGAGGTCGCTCTCACATTCGGGACAATACACCATGAATGCCTCCGTATCAGTGCCTACCCTGATAATATTTAATTCTCCGGGGCCAACGGTCAAGTCCTCCCGGCTTCTAGATCTCCGGCCTCGCTGCACAAATGGGACGGCCTCCCCACGCAGGTCGTCTTGGATGAGCATGTTGAAAGAAAGAACCGCGCCGCCATTTTCTAACACAGCTCTGATGCCCGTGCTGGCCTTCGCGATGACTTTGTTTTACACCACATCGGAGCATGCACAAGAGACTGCCGCGAAGGCGGTCGTCGACCCAAAGATTGTCGCGGCCTTGAAGGATGTCTCCGCCGAACGAATTCGAAGCAATATCGAAAAGCTGGTGAGTTTCGGAACGCGCTCTACTCTTTCCGCGCAGGATCCCGCCTCCATTTCCTCCGGACGCGGTATTGGCGCCGCCCGCGAGTGGATTCGCTCCGAGTTCGAAACGTATTCCAAAGACTGTAATGGCTGCCTCGAGGTGAAAACAGACTCCTTCACTGAAGGGCCGGCAGACCGCATTCCTCAGCCTACACAGATTACCAATGTTTATGCGGTTCTGAAGGGCTCTGATCCGGAAAGCGCGAAGCACATTGTGCTCGTCACCGGACACTACGATTCGCGCAACAGCGACACGCTGGACGTGAAGGGCAATGCGCCTGGCGCGAACGACGATGGCAGCGGGACGGCTGTAAGCCTGGAATGCGCCCGCGTGTTGAGCAAATTAAAATTTCCGGCCACCATCATTTTTCTGACGGTAGCCGGCGAAGAGCAGGGACTGAACGGCAGCAGGCATTTCGCCGCCATGGCGAAGCAACAAGGCTGGAATGTCGAGGCCGTGCTCAACAACGACATCGTGGGTGGCAACAAGGATCCCGAGCAGGACGCAAGCGTGGTGCGCGTTTTCTCCGAAGGCATCCCGGTCGCGGCCGATGAGAAGCAATTGCGCCAGATTCGTAACCTGGGCGGCGAGAGCGATTCGAGTTCCCGCGAACTCGCGCGCTACATCGCCGAGGTCGGCCGCACCTACGATGCCGGGGTCAAGCCGCTGTTGATTTTCCGTCTCGACCGTTACTTGCGGGGTGGCGACCATTACTCCTTCAACCAGCAGGGATTCGCCGCCGTCCGCTTTACCGAGTACCGGGAAGACTTCAACCATCAGCACCAGAACATTCGCACCGAAAATGGCATCGAGTACGGTGACCTGCCGAGGTTCGTGAATTTCGAGTACAGCGCCGCCGTGGCGCGCCTGAACGCGGCTACACTGGCGTCACTGGCATCGGCGCCAGCCCCACCGACAAATGTCAGGCTGGAAACCCGCAAACTGGACAATGACTCGACTTTCGCCTGGGATGCAGTGCCGGGAGCGGCATCCTACGAGATCGTCTGGCGAGCCACCAGCGCGCCGGATTGGGAACATGCGCAATTGGTCGGGAACGACACCCGGGCGACGCTGAAATTGTCCAAAGATAATGTGATTTTTGCCGTCCGGGCAGTTGATAATGAAGGGCACCGGAGTTTGCCGGTGGTTCCTGTGCCGGAGCGTTGAAGCCAAGATGAAGGAGAAAGCTTGATCCGCAGCACTGGCAGAGAAATGACGCTCAGCTTTCCGCCTTTCACTAGGGCAGTGATCTGGCTGCTCGGGATCAATACAGCGATCTTCCTGGGCCTGACTGCGTTTGGTTCGTTCAGCGTTATCAGTTGGGTTTACGAACATCTCGGCCTCGTGCCCGCCCGAACCGTTCTTCACCTCGAAGTCTGGCAGATCATTACTTACAGCTTCATCCATGTGGGCTTCTGGCACTGGTTCGGCAACATTCTGGGCATCTGGATGTTCGGGTCAACATTTGAAAGCTCCTGGCGCATGCGGCGCTTCCTGGAACTCTATTTCACCGGAGTGGTCGGAGCGGCGATCACGACGATTCTGCTTTCGTTCGCACACATTCTGACCAGTCCCACCATTCCAACCGTGGGCGCTTCCGGAGGAGTATTTGCGATTCTAATGGCCTATGGGATGGTGTTCGGCGAAAACGAAATTTTCCTGTTCCCCTTCCCGTTCCTGATCAAGGCGAAATATTTCGTGCTGATCCTGATCGTGGTTACGGTGGCATTCGCGATCAGCGGCGGAGGCAGCACTGCGTATTTGGCTCACCTGGGCGGATTGTTTTTTGGTTATCTCTACGTGAAATTCGGCGCGGCACGAAAGACGTCGCGGCAAGCGTCGCCCTCGGAGTGGTACTACGGGCTGAAGAATTCTTACTATCGTTGGAAACGTCGCCGGGCCGCGCGCAAGTTCGAGGTCTACATGCGCAAGCACGATCGCGACGTAAAGTTTGACGACCTCGGAAACTACATTCCTCCGGACGACCGCGACAAAAAGAATGGCGGGAGTAAGTCGGGATGGGTGAACTAGGTACCCACCAACGTAGGGATAGACGCCCTCGTCTGTCCGGCCGAGCGAAGCTCGGCTTGCTCTCACCGCGCGTTCAAACCCAACCCCACGAAGGTCGCACGAAGCGTAGATAACTTAGCGTGGTTCTTCAAAAAACTCCTGGAATGCCCTGACCACGGTCGCGATGAAGTCTCCAGCCGCTGCGCCTTTCTTAAAATTCAGGTCGTGCCCCGCGCCCTCGATCGTCAACAGGTTTGTTTTCGCGGGAATCAATTGCAGAGCTTTCTCCATTTCCTCTGCCGAGCCAAACGGATCGCGCGTGCCGTGTACGAACAGACTCGCATTGCGCAGCTTTGGCAGGTGCTGGGTGCGGAGTTGTTCGGGTTTACGCGGCGGATGCAGCGGGTATGAAAGCAGGAGCAGGCCAGTGGCGATGTCGGGCTCCTCCGCGCAGAGCATCGTCGACTGTCGTCCGCCATAAGAATGGCCGCCGACAAACAATTTGCCCGGAGCGAGCTTTCGAACGGCAGCTACGGCATTCTTCAGTCCTGCCCGATCGCGAGCTGCGTCTCCAGGCCCGGGCGGCCCATAATGCCGCAACTGGCGGTACGGGAGCTCGCAGCGCAGGACGGTGAAAGCAACGGAAGCAAATGCCTCCGCGAGCGCGACCAGCAACGGAGATTGGGCATTGGAACCTGCACTGTGGGTGAGGACAAGGCCGTTGGTGTTCGGGTTTTCGGGACGATGCAGAAAACCGCGTACGGGAGGCTGCGCGGAATCATCGGAGAATGGCGAGGAAAGAGACATGATGCTGTCGCCCGCTGAAGCGGGCTCTCGCGTTCATAGCACACTTACCCAGCGCTACGCGCTGGGCTAATGAATTCCGCCCCTGCGGGGCTGAGTGACGTCCTCCTAATACGCCCATCATCACAAGGCGAATGATACCTAATACGCTTATGAGCACACAGCCGAGTGACAATTATGTGTCCACGAGCCAAGCTCGTGAACCCATGCAATCAATGAGCACCAAGCTCGTGAACCTTAGGGTTCATGAGCTCCAAGCTAAAAGCTAAGAGCTAAAAGCCAAAAGCTAGTGTCTTATGGCTAAGACCTGTTCATAACATCACTTCTTCCAGGCTCTCATAAACCTTCAAAATCCGGATTTCATGTGCGAGCTTGGCCCAGCGGCGCTGGGCTTCCGCATCTTCGAGCGCAGCCCTCCGGGACTCGTCCGACTTCCAATGGCGAACCAGCACGTACTCACCCTCTGCGCCTCGATAGAGAATGTCGCGGCTATACCCACCGTCCCGGAGTACGCCAGAGAGTTCGCGCACCGTTGCGAGGGCTTGTTCCTCGTGGCCCTCCCCGGGCACAAACACTGCGACAGATAAGATTTCTTTCGACACCCTTCTGAAACTCCTGGCGTTACTTCTTCGCGCTCCTCCGACGAGGTTTCTTTTTCTCGCTCCCCGGCTCAGGAACCGTGTGCAGTCGCATGAAGTTGGTCGATCCGGAAGCCATTTGCGTGCCGGCAACGACGCCCAGGACGTCTCCCGGCTTCAACTGCCCATGGCGTAGCAACTCCCGTTCTGCAGTATCGACCATATCTTCTGCCGATTGCGCCTGCTCACGTCTTTGCACCGGATGCACGCCCCACAACAGGTTCATGCGATTGCAAACGGATGCGGTGTGGCTGAATGCCCAAATGCCCACCCGCGGTCGATACTTCGAAATCATACGAGCGGTGTTGCCCGTCTCCGTAAATACCGCGATCGCGCCCATGGGCAAGTCTTCGGCCGCGTGTGCGATCGACTCGCAGATGGCTTCCGCCACCGACAGCTGACGGCGATTCCGGCGCCGGCGCAATTCGGTCGAGGACGCGATGTGGTGTTCGGCTTCGACCACAATCCGGCTCATCATGGCCACCGTCTCGCGCGGATACTGCCCGCTAGCAGTTTCGGCAGAAAGCATCACGGCATCCGTACCATCGAAGATCGCGTTCGCCACATCGCTCACTTCCGCCCGCGTGGGGCGGGGATTTTCGATCATGGACTCCAGCATCTGGGTCGCGATAATGACCGGCTTCCGCCACTCGGCCGCGCGCCGGATCACGTGCTTCTGAATCACCGGCACCTGCTCGGGAAGCATCTCGACGCCGAGATCCCCGCGCGCCACCATCACGCCGTCAGACGCCTCAATAATCTCCTCCAACTGCTCCAGAGCCTGCGGCTTTTCGAGCTTGGAAATGATGGGGACTTCACGGCTCTGATCCTGGATGAGTTGCTTCACCTCGCGCACATCCGCCGCCGAGCGTACGAACGAAATTGCGACCATGTCGACGTCGTGCTTGAGCCCGAATTCCAGATCCTTTCGATCTTTATCCGTGAGCGCGGGAATGGTCAGCGCAACTCCCGGCAGATTGATGCCCTGGTGCTCCCCCAGGACTCCGCCATTCACCACATCGCATTCCACGTCTTCCCCGCGCACCCCACGCACGCGCAGTTCGATCAGCCCGTCCGACAGCAGGATGCGGGCGCCCGGAGTGACCTCGCGGGCGAGGCCGATAAACGTGGTCGGGATTAACGTGGGCGTGCCGAGAACCTCCCGCGGCGTAATCGTAACCTGAGTGCCAGTTTTCAGGGGCATAGGCTCATGCCCCTTGAGACGTCCGGTACGGATTTTCGGCCCCTGCAGGTCCTGCAGGATGCAGACCGTGCGTCCTTCTTTGCGCGCCGCGCGCCGAATACGGTCGATGTTGCGAGCGTGCTCATCATGAGTGCCGTGAGAAAAATTGAGACGGGCAACATCCATGCCAAGTCGCAGCATGTCCCGCAAAATGACTTCGCTATTCGAGGCCGGCCCGATTGTGGCAATGATCTTGGCCCGGCGGAACACACCTGCCCCCGTTTCCGGACGCAATGCAAGCGCGCTTGCATGGTCCGCTGGTGTATGCAATGTAGAAATATCGCCAGATACGAGGTCGAACTTTCCCTGTTTCAAATCACTAGCTCCCAAAGTGAACGGAGGACCCTGAGGTGGAGGTGCGCTGCGCCAACTTTGGCGCGATTCTGTGAGTTGAGTACGGTCCTTGGGACGCTCTCCCGAGGCGCTTACAGCCGGTTCCCAGTCTGCGAAAATGCGCGTCAGCGGGCGAGCGAGTTCATTGCGCTCGATTCCAGCAACTCTTTTCCCAGAAACGCGCGCGGGAACAGCATGGCATTGAATTCCGCCCCGATCAACACGATCAGCGAGATCATGTACATCCACACCAGCAGCGCAATGCCGACTCCCAGCGATCCGTAAATGATGCTGTAATCCGCGTACCCGTGCAGGTAGACGCTGAACAGAGTTGTGGCCAGAAACCATAGCGCAGTCGCCAGTGTCGCTCCAGGCAGCACACTATGCCACGGCTGCGTGCGGGGAACTGCGTTGTGATAAATCAACGCGATCACGGCGATGCTGGTCAGCGTCGCGATCACCCACCGGATCGCTCCCCACAGCATGACGATGTACGGGCTGAATTCGCGTCCGAGGTGGAACAGGATGCGCGTTTCAATTCCGGAGCCAAACGCCACCATCACGGTGGCAGCGGTGAGAGGGATTCCGGCCATGATCACCAGAGAAAACGCGATCAGTCGCTCCTTCACCAGTCCCCAGGTCTTCGGCAGGGTATAAGCGTTCCGAAAACCCTCCATCCAGGAAATCATGGTTCCGGAGGCTGTCCACAAGGTCAGCAGGGATGTGGTGACCAGCAAGCCAACCGGGCGCTGCGATGTCCCGCGCAAGTAAGCGATCGCGGTGGCCGACCCGGCCGGGAGAATCCGGCCCAATGCATAGGAAATTTCGCGCAGGTAGGCATCCCCCCGGCTCAAGGTCGCCAGCACCGAGCCAAGCACGAGCAAGGCAGGGAAAAACGTCAGGATCGACGAATATGCCGATGCCTTGGCCACGGCGAACTGATCGTGCTCAAAGGCGCGCCAGGTCGCCAGGCGCAGCAGGCGGAAAAAGCGCAGCATTGTGCACTTAAGAGTAGGGGGCGGAGCGCTCGGGTGCAACTCCGAAATACGCTGCCGAACTTCCTGCGGTCCAAAATGTTGGGGATTGGCATTCATAGGAAAGGTAAGAAGCGGAGGAGCGGCACGGGCCGCTCCCCCGGATTTTGCCTGACCTTACTCGGCAGCCAACTCTTCGGTCTCGCCTTCGTGCCGCATCATTTCCAGGGCACGTTCCGCCTCTTCGTAGGCAGCGGAGACCTCCTCTTGTACCTTGGCGGCCGCCTCTTCCATTTCTGGCGAGAGGCGGACGTTGCGGTAGTACTCCATGCCGGTACCGGCAGGGATCAAGCGGCCAACAATGACGTTCTCCTTGAGGCCGCGCAGGTGATCAACTGCTCCCTGAATGGAAGCTTCGGTGAGCACCCTCGTGGTCTCCTGGAATGACGCCGCCGAGATGAACGAGTCGGTCGAGAGCGACGCCTTCGTGATCCCGAGCAAGAGCGGCCGGCCGGTTGCCGGACGTCCACCTTCCTTGATCACGCGGTCGTTCTCTTCGGCGAACCGGAACTTGTCCACCTGTTGTTCGAGCAGGAAGGTTGTGTCTCCAACGTCTTCCACCTTGCGCCAACGCATCATCTGGCGAACGATCACCTCGATGTGCTTGTCGCTGATGTTGACGCCCTGGAGCCGGTACACTTCCTGGATTTCGTTCACCAGGTACGACTGCAGTTCCTTTTCGCCGAGCACCGCCAGAATGTCGTGCGGGTTGAGCGGGCCGTCCATGAGCGGTTCGCCCGCCTTGACGCGCTCGCCTTCCTGCACGTTGATGTGAACGCCGCGCGGAACCGAGTATTCCTTCTCGGTGCCGTTATCGGCGACCACGTAGATTTTGCGCTGGCCTTTCGAGACCTCGCCGAACTTCACCGTGCCATCGATTTCGCTGATGACCGCGGTCTCGTGCGGCTTGCGGGCTTCGAACAGCTCGACCACGCGCGGCAGACCACCTGTAATGTCCTTGGTCTTGGTGGTTTCGCGCGGGATCTTCGCGAGCACATCGCCCGGCGATACCGTGTCGCCATCGGCCACCATCAGGTGGGCGCGGGACGGCATCAGGTAGCGCTTGCTCGACTTGCCCTTGATCACGATCGCTGGCTGGCGCTTCTCGTCAGGTGAATCGGCCACCACGTGTCGCGACAGACCGGTGACTTCGTCCACTTCTTCGTGCAGGGTAATGCCTTCCTGCAGGTCTTTGAATTGGACTGTGCCGCCAATTTCCGTCAGGATCGCGAAGGTGTACGGATCCCATTCGACCAGTACCTGGCCAAGCTGGACCGGGTCGCCCTCGTTGACCTTGACCTTGGCGCCATACACCACCGAGTAGCGCTCGCGCTCGCGGCCCTTTTCGTCGACCACGGCGATCGAGCCCTGCCGGTTCATCACCACCAGGTCGCCCGATTTTGCCTTGACGGTCTGCAGGTTGATGAAGCGCACCGCACCGTTGTTCTTGGCTTCCAGGCGCGACTGCTCCGAGACTCGCGATGCCGTACCGCCGATGTGGAAGGTACGCATCGTGAGCTGCGTTCCCGGCTCGCCGATCGACTGCGCGGCGATGACCCCGGTTGCCTCACCTAGCTCGACCAAGCGGCCGGAGGCCAGGTTGCGGCCGTAGCACATTACGCAGACGCCGCGTTTCGACTCGCAGGTCAGCACGGAACGGATCTTCACCCGCTCGATGCCGGCAGCCTGGATCGAACCCGCCAGGTCTTCGGTGATCTCCTGATTGATATCAACGATGACGTTGCCGTCGTAATCCTTGATCTTCTCGAGCGACACGCGGCCGACGATGCGGTCACGCAGCGGTTCGATGATTTCGCCGGCTTCCACGATACCGGAGACGTAAATACCGTCCACGGTGCCGCAGTCGTATTCGCTGATGATCACGTCCTGGGCGACGTCGACCAGGCGGCGCGTCAGGTAGCCCGAATCCGCCGTCTTGAGAGCGGTGTCGGCCAGTCCTTTGCGGGCGCCGTGCGTCGAAATGAAGTACTCCAACACGGTCAAGCCTTCACGGAAGTTCGCCGTAATGGGCGTCTCAATGATTTCGCCCGAAGGCTTGGCCATCAAACCGCGCATTCCGGACAACTGGCGAATCTGCTGTTTCGATCCGCGGGCGCCGGAGTCGGCCATGACATAGATCGGGTTGATCAGGCCTTCCTTGTCGCGCTGCTGCATCTGTCCGAACATCTCGTCCGCGACCTTTTCTGTAATCGCCGACCAGATTTCGATAACTTTGTTGTAGCGTTCGCCGTTGGTGATGGCGCCGTCCAGGTACTGCTGCTGCACGCTCACGCCCTGCTTCTCGGCGTCCTTCACCAGCGTCTTCTTGTTGTCGGGGACGACCATGTCGTCGATGCCGATCGAGAGACCCGCGCGGGTTGCGAAGTTGAACCCGAGCGACTTGATCTCATCCAGCATCTTGACCGTAACTTCAAGACCGAAGCGTAAGTACGTGTAGTTGACCAGCTGCCCGATGCCCTTCTTCTTGAGCAGGCCATTGATGTAGGGCATGCCTTCGGGAAGGTGATCGTTCAGGATGGCGCGGCCTACGGTCGTGTTCAGGAAGCTGCGCTCGTAGTGCACTTCGTCGGTATGGGTGATGTCCTGATCGTCGTATGCGGTGGTCAGGTCGATCACTTCACCGGTAAAGCGCAACCGGATCGGGCTCAGTGTTTCCACCTCGCCAGCTTCCAGAGCAAGCAACACTTCGTCAATGTTCGCGAATGCGCGGCCTTCGCCCTTCGCGCCAGGCTTCGCCTTGGTCAGATAGTAGAGGCCGAGAACCATGTCCTGCGTGGGCACGGTGATCGGCTGTCCCGACGCGGGCGACAGGATGTTGTGCGAGGCCAGCATCAGCACGCTGGCTTCCACCTGAGCTTCCGGAGACAGCGGAATGTGCACCGCCATCTGGTCGCCGTCGAAGTCGGCGTTGAATGCCGTGCAGACCAGCGGGTGAATCTTGATGGCCTTGCCTTCAACCAGCACCGGCTCAAAAGCCTGGATGCCGAGGCGGTGAAGGGTTGGGGCGCGGTTCAAGAGCACCGGATGGTCCTTAATGACCTCTTCCAGAATGTCCCAAACGATCGGTTCCTGCTGTTCCACCATTTCCTTAGCTTGCTTGATAGTGGTGCAGTGTCCGGTCTGCTCAAGCCGGTGATAGATGAATGGCTTGAACAGCTCCAGAGCCATCTTCTTGGGAAGGCCGCACTGATGGAGCTTAAGTTCGGGGCCAACCACGATGACCGAGCGTCCTGAGTAGTCGACGCGCTTGCCGAGCAGGTTTTGGCGGAAGCGCCCCTGCTTGCCCTTAAGCGTGTCCGACAGCGACTTCAGCGGACGGTTGTTCGCTCCCCGCAGCACGCGGCCACGGCGGCCGTTATCGAACAGCGCGTCCACAGCTTCCTGCAGCATGCGCTTTTCGTTGCGCACGATGACTTCGGGAGCGTGCAGGTCCATCAGCTTCTTCAACCGGTTGTTGCGGTTGATGACGCGGCGATACAGGTCGTTCAGATCGGACGTCGCAAAACGGCCGCCGTCCAGTGGAACGAGAGGACGCAGTTCCGGTGGAATCACCGGAATCACATCCAGAATCATCCAATTGGGCTTGTTGCCGCTTTTGCGGAAGGCCTCGACTACCTTCAGACGCTTCGCGTACTTGAGGCGCTTCTGCAGCGACGCCTCGTTGCGCATCTTCTCGCGCAGCTCAGTCGCCAAGCTCTCCACATCGACGCGCTTCAGAAGCTCTTTGATCGCCTCCGCGCCCATCATGGCCTTGAAGCCGGCAGCGCGATACTGCTGATCCAGTTCGCGATACTTGGCTTCGTCCTTGATGATCTCGCGCTCTTTCACCGGAGCGTCACCAGGCTCGACCACTACGTACGCTTCGAAATACAGCACAGACTCCAGATCACGCAACGAGATGTCGAGCAGGTGACCAATACGGCTGGGCAGACCCTTGAAGAACCACACGTGCGAGCAGGGCGAAGCCAGCTCGATATGGCCGAGACGCTCACGGCGAACTTTCGACAGCGTGACTTCCACGCCGCACTTGTCGCAGATCACGCCACGGTGCTTCATGCGCTTGTACTTGCCGCACAAGCACTCCCAATCGGTTACCGGGCCAAAGATACGCGCGCAAAACAGGCCGTCGCGCTCGGGCTTAAAAGTGCGGTAGTTGATGGTTTCGGGCTTAGTGACTTCACCATGCGACCAACTCCGGATTTTTTCCGGAGATGCCAGGCTGATGCGGATAGCATCGAAATCGGCAATCGGGTTCGCCATGTCAAAGGGGCTCGAGCGATACAAGGTATTCCTCCGCTTCCTGCGAGTTCTCACGTGCCCGCTGACGGCCCTCGACTTCAGTTCTCAGTTCCTGGTTCTCAGTTTTCAGAAAACCCGGCTAGAACTTTGGCCACATCTGCGGCACCGAGAGCAAATGCCGCAGTGGCTCATATTTCAAAAATCTCGTTAGGAGCTCATCGGTCTCAGTTCCCACTCAGCTTTCAACAACTGAGAAGTGGGAACTGAGAACCAAGAACTGCCTTCCTAGTCCGCTGCTGCCAGCGGCGCGGGTGCCACAGGTTTCTTCTCGCCCATTGCCGCCTTGATCAGCTCCACATCCAGGCAGAGCGACTGCAATTCGCGAATCAGCACGTTGAAGGACTCGGGGACGCCCGGTTCCATGGCGGCCTCGCCCTTCACGATGGCCTCGTAGATCTTGGTGCGGCCATACACGTCGTCGGATTTCGCGGTGAGCAGTTCCTGCAGGATGAACGCGGCCCCGTACGCCTCCAGCGCCCAGACTTCCATTTCTCCGAAGCGCTGGCCGCCGAACTGCGCCTTGCCACCCAGCGGCTGCTGCGTGATCAGCGAGTAGGGTCCGATGGAGCGAGCGTGAATCTTGTCGTCCACCAGGTGCGACAGCTTGAGCATGTAGATGTAGCCCACGGTGACGGGCTGTTCGAATTTATCGCCCGTCATGCCATCGTGCAGGACAGTCTTGCCGGAAGTCGGCAAACCTGCCCGCTCGAGCAGCGTCTTGATTTCGTGCTCGCGCGCCCCGTCAAACACCGGCGATCCCGAGAACACTCCATTCACGAGGGTGGGCGCGACCGACTCAATCTCCTCATCGCTGAATTCCGCGACCGTGTCGGCGAGCGCCGTATCCTTGAACAGAGCCTTCAGTTCGCGCCGGATGGCTTCCGCTCGGGTGTTTTCCGCGAGGATCCGACTCACCTTCTTGCCCAGTTCAAAACCGGCCCACCCAAGATGCGTTTCCAGAATCTGGCCGACGTTCATACGGCTCGGCACGCCCAGGGGATTCAGAACGATTTCCACCGGTGTCCCGTCGTCGAGGTACGGCATGTCCTCTTCCGGCAGGATGCGGGCGATCACGCCCTTGTTCCCGTGGCGGCCGGCCATTTTGTCGCCAACGCTCAGCTTGCGCTTCATGGCGACGTAGACCTTGACCAACTTGATCACGCCCGGCGGCAGTTCGTCGCCCTTGGTGAGCTTTTCCTTCTTCTCATTGACAATCTTCTTGAGCACATCGATCTGGCGCGAGGTCATTTCCTCGATCTCGTCGATCTGCTCGTTCACCCGCGGATCCTTGTCGTTGTACTTGATGCGCTTCAGGTTGCGGGTCGAGATGCGCTCGATCGTGTCGCGGTCGAGAATCGCGCCCTTGGTCAGAAGCCGCTTGTTGGTGCGCTCGTCGTGCAGGTCAGCCTGCACTTCCTTGCCGCCCAGCAAGCCTTCCAGACGCTTCAGGCGCTCGTCCGTCAGAATTCGGATTTCATCCGACAGGTTCTTCTCGAGCTTCGCGATCTGCTGTTCCTCGATCGCCTTGGCACGTTCATCCTTCTCCTGCCCCTTGCGAGAGAAGATCTTCACATCGACCACCACTCCCTCAATACCGGGCGGGCAGTAGAGCGAAGCGTCGCGCACATCACCGGCCTTCTCGCCGAAGATCGCGCGCAGCAGTTTTTCTTCCGGCGTGAGCTGGGTCTCGCCCTTCGGCGTGACCTTGCCCACCAGGATGTCGCCCTGCTTGATGGTCGCGCCGATGCGAATCACGCCCGCTTCATCCAAATTGCGCAGCATGGTTTCGCTGACGTTCGGAATGTCGCGCGTGACTTCTTCCGGACCCAGCTTCGTGTCGCGCGCCTCGATCTCGAATTCCTCGATGTGCACGGAGGTGTAGTAGTCCTCCTTGACCATCTTTTCCGAGACCAGAATCGCGTCTTCGAAGTTGTAGCCGCGCCACGGCATGAAGGCGACCAGGACGTTTCGTCCCAGTGCCAACTCGCCGAACTCGGTGCAGGGACCGTCTCCGATCACCTGCCCTTTCACCACCCGCTGCCCCTTCTGCACGATCGGCTTCTGGTTAATGCAGGTGTTCTGGTTCGAGCGCTTGAACTTGGTCAGCTGATAAATGTCGCTGCCGACCTCGCGTGACAGCTGCCCCGGATGGTGCTCGCCCTCGACACGCACGATGATGCGCTCGGAATCGACCGAATCGACGATTCCGTTACGCCGCGCCAAAATCACGGCGCCTGAATCGCGCGCGGTGACGCCTTCCATCCCCGTTCCTACAACCGGGGCCTGCGCGCGCAGCAAAGGCACGGACTGGCGTTGCATGTTGGCGCCCATCAAAGCTCGGTTGGCGTCGTCGTGCTCGAGGAATGGCACCAGCGACGCGGCCACTGATACCAGTTGTTTCGGGCTGACGTCGACGTAATCGACTTCCTCGCGGTTGACCAGCACGAAGTTGCCGGCCTTGCGGGCGTTTACCAGCTCGGCAACGATGCGTCCCTTGTCGTCGAGTTCGATGTTCGCCTGTGCGATGACGTGGCGGTCTTCCTCCCACGCGGAGAGATAGAACGAGAACGGCTCGACCTCGACCGGCTTCTTGCGGCGGTCCTTCAGGTCAGAATTCACCTTCTCGCTTTCGCTCTTCTCAATATGGTCGCCGACTTTGTAATCGCTGTCGCCCGCGTTGACCACGGTGACGTAATCAATCACGCGAGCGTTCTTTACCTTCCGATACGGCGACTCGATGAAGCCGTAATCGTTGATCCGCGCAAAGCAGCTCAATGACGAGATCAGTCCGATGTTTGGGCCCTCCGGCGTCTCGATCGGGCAAATGCGCCCATAGTGCGTCGGGTGTACGTCACGGACCTCGAATCCGGCGCGTTCACGCGACAACCCACCCGGCCCAAGCGCCGAAAGACGCCGCTTGTGCGTGATCTCCGACAGCGGGTTGGTCTGATCCATGAACTGCGACAGCTGCGAAGATCCGAAGAACTCGCGGATGGCCGCCATCACGGGCTTGGCGTTGACCAGGTCGTGCGGCATCGCCGTCGACATTTCCTGGTACACGCTCATTTTTTCCTTAATGGCGCGTTCCATGCGTACCAGGCCGATGCGGAACTGGTTCTCCATCAACTCGCCGACCGCGCGCACTCGCCGGTTGCCGAGGTGATCGATGTCATCCACCGTGCCGATGTTCTTGCGCAGCTTCAGCAGGTAGCGGATCGTCCCATAGAAATCTTCCGGATCGAGCGTCCGCTGCTCCAGGCTGGTCGCATCCTGGTTTTCAAACAGCTTGATGTTGAATTTCAGACGGCCCACGCGCGAGAAGTCGTACTTGCGCGGGTCGAAGAACATACCGTGGAACAAGGCGGTCGCCGTATCAAGCGTCGGCGGATCGCCTGGACGCAGCTTGCGGTAAATCTCGATCAGCGCTTCCTGTGGAGTCTTCACCGAGTCGCGCTTCAAGGTCTGGCAGATCACCGTTCCCACGTCGTCGCGCTCCGGGAAAAACACGTTGATCTCGACCACGCCCGAATCGAGAATCTTCGACAGCTTGTCGGCGGTGAGCTCGGAATTGGCTTCAAGCAACACTTCGCCCGTGGTCGTATCGACCACGTCGCTCGCCACCCAAGCGCCCTCGAGATCGGTAATGTCCACTTCGATCTCGCCCACTTTCGCTTTCTGAATTTCCTTCAGAACCTGTGCGTTGATCTTGCGGCCGGAGTGCGCGATTTCCTCCCCCGACTTGTTCTTGATGCTGTGCGCCAGCTTCATGCCAAGCAGGTTCGTCGGCTTCTCGCTGGCCGGATCGAGCGTCCAGAAAAGCTTCTTGTCCTTGATCGCCAGCCGATCCACTGTGTAGAACGTGCGCAGAATGTCTTCGCCGCCACGCAGTCCGAGGGCGCGCAGGAAAATCGTGCCCAGGAACTTGCGCTTGCGGTCAATGCGCACGTACAGCACGTTCTTCTGGTCGTATTCGAACTCCACCCACGATCCGCGATAGGGAATGATCTTGCCGAGGAAGTAGGTGCGGTTGTTCGCCGTTTCAAAGAACACGCCCGGTGAACGGTGCAACTGGCTGACAATGACGCGCTCGGTCCCGTTGATGATGAACGTGCCGTTCTGCGTCATCAGCGGCACATCGCCGAAGAAGACTTCCTGCTCCTTGATGTCGCGGATCGAACGGTTGCCGGTCTCGGCGTCCTTCTCGTAAATCGTCAGGCGCATCGTGACCTTGAGCGGAGCCGAGTAGGTCATGCCGCGCTCTTCGCACTCGTTCACGTCGTACTTCAGTTGCAGTCCGACCGGGTCGCCGCACTTGTTGCAGAAATCGGGAGTGTTCGCATTGTAGGTGCCGCACTTCTGGCAGAGCACATCGCCGGGATGAAAAGGATCGGTAATGACGGTGGAGCCGCAATTCTTGCAAGTGGTGCGCAGGTGATGCAGCCCCTTGAGGTGCCCACATTTGCACTCCCAGTTACCAATTGCGTAATCCACAAACTCAAGTTGTGATACGTTGCGGAAATCGGTGATCGGAAATACCGACTGGAAGACGGCCTGAAGTCCGGCGTCATCGCGCTCGCTGGGCAGACGATCCATTTGCAGGAACCGTTCGTAGGAGCGCTTCTGCACCTCGATCAGGTTCGGGATCTGGATAGTGGCTGGAATTTTGGAAAAATCGAAACGTTTACGGATGGCATTTTTCTTCATTCAGAAAACTCCCAAAGTCAGCACAGCCGACGGCTGCGCAACGGAACCGCGGAATGTTAGGGCGCGCTTCGGAGCACGCCGGGAAACTACTTTTTCGAAGAACGTAAAAAGACGATAGGGCACCTTCGGGGACAGGGTTCCCCGTAGGCGCCATGGGCTGCGCATTCCCAATTCTTGTTTTGTATCTTCCGCGCCAGTTCTTAAGGCCTGTTTCCGTCCCGCCTGTATGCGGAACAGCCTGCCAACTCCTGCCAGCAATCCTCGCCCCGCCCTGGTGGAGCACCGGATCGACTCACCTTGCGTGAAGCAGGGAAAGCGATGTTATATGGATGATAACACCACTCCCCTGGATTCAGCTAGTAGATCGTGCATCTGGCCCAAAACTTGCATGAGACTTGCAAGTACTTGATTGCATTGTAGATCACAGCCGTTGACGAGGAATCCCGGGCGTATCAGTCCTGATCCCACCTGAACCATCCACCCTGAAGTCACCTCAGTTCGCGTAGTGAACGCTTGCGATCACGACGCGAAACTCAACCGTCACTATTTCACTTCGACGGTCGCGCCTGCCTCGGTGAACTTCTTCTTGATGGTCTCGGCTTCTTCCTTCGAGACGCCTTCCTTCACCGGCTTAGGTGCGCCATCGACCAGATCCTTGGCTTCTTTCAAGCCCAAGCTCGTGACCTCGCGAACAGCCTTAATCACGTTGATCTTGTTCGCGCCCACTTCCTTGAGAACCACGGTGAATTCCGTCTTCTCTTCGGCCGGAGCCGCGGCCGCCGCAGCACCGCCGCCCGCCACCATCACCGGGGCTGCCGCCGCGGCCGATACGCCGAGACGCTCTTCAAGCTTCTTCACCAAAGCCGCTGCGTCCAGCAGCGACAAGCCTACGATTTGTTCTTCCAGCTGTTGCAGATCCGCCATGTTCTTCTCCAATCCTTGGTGTTATCAGTTGTTTCGATTTCGTTACCCGCGCGCCAGGTTTCCAGTGCGACCAGGCCCTAATTTCCGCGCCAGACAACGCAGAGATTCGAACCGCGCAACCCCTCGCTTGCCGATAACTAAAACCATTCAGACAGCTCGCGCTGTCCAGAACTTATAAGTGGAGCGCCGGGTGTCCTCGCCCGGCGGACGGGCGAGACGCCCGTCCCTCCACAAACCCTCTATGCTTCTTTGAATTTCTTCTCTTTCACGCCCTGATCGATCACAACCGCCAGGTTCCGGCCGACCGCATTCATAGCCGTCACCAACCGCTGCGCCGGAGCGTTCAAAAGGAACAGAAGCTTCGAATAAATCTCTTCCTTCGACGGCATGGTGGCCAGCGCCTCGATCTCCTTGATCGAGATCACTCGCCCTTCCACCACTCCCGCTTTGAAGGTAAATTCCGGATTATCTTTCGCGTACTTCGCGAGCGCCTTCGCAAGCGCCACCGGATCGCCTTCTGTGTACGCAATCGAGGTCACGCCACTCAGGTTCTTGAGCGCTTCTTCGACCTTGGTACCCTTCGACGCGCGCTCGGCCAGCGTATTTTTCACGACGCGGTACTTGGCGCCGGTTGACCGCAATGCCTTCCGTAGCTCGTAGTCTTTCTCTACCGTGAGCTTGGCGTAGGTAGCAACAATCATGCTCGAAACATCTTTGAGCTCGCCGCTCAGCTCTTGAACCTGCTCAATCTTTTTCGCTTTGCTGACCGCCATATTCGTATCCCTTCAGAACTCGCTTGTGTGGCGCGGGCTCTCGCCCGCAGAAGTTTCTCGCTCCACGCCGGATGGCTAGGCCTTTGCCGCCGCCTCGACCGCGCTGGTGTCAATCGAGATGCCCGGGCCCATCGTTGAGCTCAGCGTGCATCCCTTGATGTACTTGCCCTTGGCGACCGAAGGCTTCGCCTTGATGACGCTGGTGATCACGACGGTCGCGTTCTCCACCAACTTGTCAGGCGTGAACGAAATCTTGCCCACGGGCACATGCACCAGAGCCGTCTTGTCAGTGCGGAACTCGACCTTGCCGGCCTTCACTTCCTGCACGGCCTTCGCTACGTCGAAAGTCACAGTCCCGGTCTTCGGGTTGGGCATCAGACCCTTGGGGCCAAGCACTTTACCGAGGCGTCCCACGGACTTCATGACGTCGGGAGTTGCGATCAGCGCGTCGAAGTCAGTCCAGTTTTCTTTCTGGATCTTCTCGACCATATCTTCACCGCCGACAAAATCCGCGCCCGCCGCCTCAGCTTCCTTCACCTTCTCGCCGGTGGCGATGACCAGAACCTTTTTCGACTTGCCCAATCCGTGTGGCAGAACGACCGTTCCGCGCACCATCTGGTCGGCGTGCTTGGGATCCACACCGAGACGCATCGTAACCTCGACCGTCTCATCGAATTTTGCGTATTTGACTTTCTGCAGAAGCGGGACTGCTTCCTGCAGCGGGTACGGTTTTTCTCCAACTGCTGCCCGAGCCTTGGTGATGTTCTTGCCTGGTTTTCTCATCTATCTTCTCCGTCTCCCACCGCTCAACGTTGTTTCGAAGAGCCGTAGTGTGTTCGACCAACTAAACTTGTCATCCTCAGTGCAGCGAAGGACCTGTTTTTCCTTCGCTTACATCAGACCGCTAGCAGCCAGAGGCCCTACACCACATCAATCCCCATCGAGCGCGCCGTGCCCTTCACGCTGTTGATAGCCGCTTCGAGCGACGCCGCATTCAGATCGGGCATCTTCTGCTTCGCGATATCTTCCACCTGCTTCAGCGTCACTTTGCCAACCTTGTCTTTATTCGGCGCGCCCGAACCCTTCGCGATGCCGGCCGCACGCTTCAGCAGAATCGAAGCCGGCGGCGTCTTGGTGATAAAGGTGAACGAGCGGTCGTTATAGACGCTGATCACGACCGGGATAATGAGCCCTTCGAGTTCCTTCGCGCTGGTGCGCGCATTGAACTGCTTGCAGAACTCCATGATGTTGATCTGCGCCTGTCCGAGGGCCGGACCCACCGGAGGAGCCGGAGTCGCCTTACCAGCAGCAATCTGCAGCTTTACTGAGCCTGTAATTTTCTTTGCCATACTCTCTTTTCCAAATTCAGTCGTTGGTCGTCGGTCGCCGGGCAGACCAGGCGAATCAAACTGACGCGACCTTGTTTACTTCAATCCCTCATTTACTAAATTTCCCAATTGCCCAATTACGTGACGACCTTTTCCACCTGCCCGAACTCCAACTCGACCGGCGTCGATCGCCCGAAAATCGTGACCATTACCTTCAAAGTCTCGCGGTCTTCGTTCACTTCGTCCACAATTCCCGTAAAGCTCGCAAATGGACCTTCTGTAATGCGCACCGACTCGTTCTTTTCAAACTTGACCTTGAGCTTGGGCTTATCCTTCGATTCGCCAACCCGATAGACAATGTTCTGCACTTCTTCTTCCGATAACGGCGTTGGCTGCTGGCCCGTACCAACAAATCCGGTCACACGCGGCGTCGATTTCACGACGTGCCACACGTGGTCATCCATGTCCATCTCCACCAGCACGTAGCCGGGATAGAACATGCGCTCACTGGTGTACTTTTTGCCCCCGCGAACTTCGGTGACGGACTCGGTCGGAATCAGCACGCGCCCGATCTTGTCCTGCAAGCCGAACGCCTGGACGCGCGACTCCAACGACTCCCGCACCTTGCGCTCAAAGCCGGAATAGGAGTGGATGATGTACCACTTCATGTTCGGATTGCGAGGAGCCTCGGCCGCCGCACCCGCCGCGCCAGTCGATTCTTCCGTCTCTGCCGGAGGAGTTGCGCTCGCGTTTTTCTCTTCGTCCTGCATAAGTTGCTTCATTTCTCAGACTTTCTGTTCCGATCGATCAGCTGTGTCCCAGGGAGCGGAACATGAAGTCGATACCGCGTCCGATCAGGAAATCCACCAGCCAGAAGTACAGCCCGAAGATGAAGACCGTGATGATCACCACGATGGTGGTCGCCTGCACTTCTTTCAGCGACGGCGTGGTTACCTTCTTCATCTCCATGCGAACGTCGTTGTAGAAGGTTTTGATCTTCTCCGGCCATGACGCCACCCGCGCCCCGAAATTGTCGCCTGCGCCTGCTGCTGCAATCGCTTTCGTCATCTTCTTCGTCTCAATTCCCATCCCGCACCATTCCTGTCCACTTTTCCAAAAACTGGCAGGGGCGGAGGGATTCGAACCCCCAAGTCCGGTTTTGGAGACCGGCAGTTTAACCGTTGAGCTTACGCCCCTAAATTGCGATTGAAGATTGCAGATTTTTGATTGCAGATTGATCGGGCTACCGAAAAATCTGTAATCTGCAATCTGCAATTATTTCACTTCCTTATGCGGCGTATGCTTCCGGCAACGCTTACAGAACTTCTTCATCTCGATCCGGTCCGGAGTCGTCTTCCGGTTCTTGGTAGTCGAGTAGTTGCGCTCCTTGCAGTCACCGCATTGCATCGTAATAATTTCTCGGGGCATTGAAGTACAGCTCCTAGCTTCTGGCTACTAGCTACTAGCAACCTAAACTGTGTAGCGCCGGCGTCCCGCCGGCTTTCTTATGTGTGACGCGGGCGCCCTCGCCCGCGGCCGTTGCATTCCCTTCCGCCGAGCTGCGCTCCGCTGGGCAGACGAGGGCGTCTGCCCTACGTGTCACTGCACAATCTCCGCAATCGTGCCCGCGCCCACCGTGTGGCCGCCTTCACGAATCGCGAACCGCAAGCCCTTCTCCATGGCCACCGGCGTGATCAGCTCGATCACCAGGCTTACGTTGTCGCCCGGCATTACCATTTCTGTTCCGGATGGCAACTCCGCGACTCCAGTCACGTCGGTCGTGCGCAGGTAAAACTGCGGACGATAGCCCTTGAAGAACGGCGTATGCCGCCCGCCCTCTTCCTTCGTCAGGATGTACACCTCGGCCTTGAACTTGGTGTGCGGCGTGATCGAGCCTGGCTTCGCCAGCACCATGCCGCGCTCCACATCGTCCTTGCCGATGCCGCGCAGCAACAGGCCCGCGTTGTCGCCCGCCATGCCTTCATCCAGCTGCTTCTTGAACATCTCCACGCCCGTCACCACCGTCTTGCGCGTCTCGCGGAAGCCCACAATTTCCACTTCCTCGCCCACCTTCACCTTGCCGCGCTCGATACGGCCGGTCACCACCGTGCCGCGGCCCGAGATCGAGAAGATGTCTTCGATCGGCATCAGGAAGGGCTTATCCAACTCGCGCGCCGGCTGCGGCACGCTCTTGTCCACCGCCTCCATCAGCGCATCAATCTGCTTTTCCCACTTCTCTTCGCCGTTCAAAGCACCCAGCGCGGAAAGACGAATTACCGGAACGTCATCGCCCGGGAACTGGTACGACTTCAGCAATTCGCGAACTTCGAGCTCTACCAGGTCGAGCAGCTCGGGATCATCCACTGCATCGCACTTGTTCAGCGCCACCACGATGTAGGGCACACCCACCTGACGAGCCAACAGTACGTGCTCGCGCGTCTGCGGCATTGGACCATCGGTCGCCGCCACCACCAGAATCGCGCCATCCATCTGGGCCGCGCCCGTGATCATGTTCTTGATGTAGTCGGCGTGCCCGGGGCAGTCGACGTGCGCGTAGTGCCGGTTCGCCGTCTCATACTCGACGTGCGCCGTGGCAATCGTGATGCCGCGCGCCTTCTCTTCCGGCGCATTGTCGATCGAATCGAACGAGCGGAACACGATCTTCGGGTTGTGCTTCTGCAACACCTTCGTGATGGCTGCCGTCAACGTCGTCTTGCCATGGTCAATGTGACCAATCGTGCCTACGTTGCAGTGCGGCTTGTTGCGTTCAAATTTTTCCTTCGCCATTTCCTGTCAGCCTCTAGCTTTCGGCCGTAGCCTTTAGCTCGTTATTCATGTGGCGCGGGCGCCCTCGCCCGCGTATCTCAGTAGTACTGAAAAACCTTGCGGAACTTATGTCGCAGTGCCTCTTCCACCTGCTCGAGCTTCGACAGGTAGAACTCGCGCATCTGCCCCTGATCGGTAAGCGTCAGTACCTGGTACAGTCCCTTGGCAGTCTTGCCGCTCTTTTTTAGCGACTCATCCACATACTCGATGATCTGCCGATCCAGCACGCCATCGAAATTGCGGATCCGAATGCCACGACTGTCCAGCCGCCTCAGGAGCTTTTCGACCGAACCCGGAGCAAACACGCGTTCAATCGCTGCTTTCAGTTCCGTGAACTGCGCTTCTTTCTCAACCTTGATGACCGCTTGCTCGAAAGTCATCGTCATTCACACCCGATCAGAATTCTGGAGCGGGAGACGGGAATCGAACCCGCGACCAACAGCTTGGAAGGCTGTGACTCTACCACTGAGTTACTCCCGCAAGACCCAGCTGTCAGCTCTCAGCTGTCAGCAAAACCTCACCGGCTGAAGCTGCGCTCTTGCCGGCTTTTAATTGCCATCAGCCAACGACCACAAGCCATTCGCTAAACTGGAGCCGATGACCAGGATTGAACTGGTGACCTCTCCCTTACCAAGGGAGTGCTCTACCAACTGAGCTACATCGGCTCGAAACCTCGCTGGCAGCCGTTGGCCGTTAGCTGTCAGCCATTCACTCTTCCGGCGGGCGCGACAATTCTTTGCGATGCAACCACGTCTTCACCGCAAATAAACCCAGAATCACCAGCGTTACCGCTCGTATGCGCTCATCGGGCAGCGTGCTCCACGCCAGTCCGGCCAGAACCGCGAAAGCCGCAAACGCTACCACCAATCGCTTCACAAAAATCCTGGTGCACAGGGAAGGATTCGAACCTTCGTACCTCGCTAGGAGGGACAGATTTACAGTCTGTTGGCTTTAACCACTCACCCACCTGTGCAGAAACCGCTAAGCTCTCGCTTCCCGTGGGTACACGCGGAGTAAATCTGCAGGCCTCGCAACTACACAGAAAAACAGGAATGGCGCGAGCACACTCGCGCACGGAAACCACTACACCTCGGAAAAATTCCTAATGGAGTGCGTTTGGAAAACCTGTCGCGCCGCTATACCACTTCCACTGCTCTGCCGGACAATCGTACTTGGAGCTGGCGAAGGGATTTGAACCCCTGACCCTCTGATTACAAATCAGATGCTCTACCGACTGAGCTACGCCAGCAAACTGAGGGACCGCGCCTTCTCAGACGCAAATCTCCCTACGGATCCCTTTCAGATGACCGGGACAATTTTAAAAGTTACCATAACGGCAAATTGCGTGCAACCAATCTGATATCGAGGATTTTAGGTCCTGAGCCGTGACCCTACGACTCATTCGCGGGTCGACTCGCCCTGTCTATGGAGCGGCGGGCGTCCTCGCCCGCCCACGCCCGCTCTTGGAACCTTGTCAGCGTGTCCTCTTCCTTCGCGGCGGCCGGGGCCGCATCTGCCTCGACGGGCGGGGACGCCCGTCGCTCCATGGTCCCGCCGTATGGTGGGGTCGAACATCATCCGCCGTCCGACAGTGCTATGATAAGTGCTTCCTGTGCGTTGGAAACGTAAACTCCCTATACTGATCGCGGTTTTGCTGGTCGCCGCCGCCGTCGTCGCCGTGGTGCAATTACGGAGGCGTGCTCCTCCCGAGGCAGCCCGGCTTTTGCCCGGGGCAGACGGCTTCTTTTACGTAAACATCAAGTGGCTGCGGACCCTGAAAGCGGTAGGCCAGCTGCCGCCCGTGCCACACGATCCAGACTACGAGCGCTTTCTGGAGGAGACTGGGTTTCAGTTCGAGCGCGATCTGGACGAGGCCGCCTTCGCCATTCATTACCCGGCAAAATGGGGGAACGGCGCCACTGGCGGATCTGCCCCCGAACCGCGTTTCTCGGAAGTCTTCGTCGGTAAATTCCAGGGAGAGAAGCTCACCGCCTATCTCCACAAGATTGCCGGATCGGTGGAGAACTACCACTCCGCGGAAATCTACAGCATCCCACTTGAGGGTCGCACCCTGCGCGTTTCCATTCTCAGCGTCGACACCGTCGCCGCCTCAAATCATGACAATCCCGCCGTCATCCATGGCATGGTGGACCGCTCCCGGAAGCTGGCTTCTCCCTTCGGTGGACCCGCTCTGCTGCGCCAGTACTACAAATCGCTTCCGGTCGTGAGCAAGACGCTGCCGGTGCTGAAGCTCGCCTGGTTTATCGGCCGGATCGAGCCCGCCGCAATGTCCTCGTTGGGAACGTGGTCAATGTTGTTTCAGAAACCGGCCTCGGTGGTCGTCTCGGCTTACTACGCGGTCTACTCGCCCACGTTGCATTTGCGCGCGGAAGCGTTTCCCGCGACCGAAGACGAAGCACAGAGTCTGACCGACACCGTATCTGCTTACTTGAATCTGTTCCACGCGGCTGAGAATTCAGTTGCCACCCGGGGAGCCGATCCGGACGTGAAGGCGTTCTTCGATAGCCTGCACATCGAGCGGCAGGGCAAGCGCGCAGTCCTCACGGCCGCCATGCCGCCGGCTTTCCTGCGTAAGGTCGTCGGTGAACCGTTGCAGGAATTGCCAGCAGCATCTTCGGAAGGCAAAGCGATGCAATCCGAAGAGTCAACACCCGTCCGCAAAACGCCCAATTAGACTCCTCACCCTCCCATAAAATGCCAACGCCCGGGTTTCCGGAGACGATCTTGTACGTCTAATGGACCGGCGACCTTGCAAGCAGGCTTGGGACCTCTGACTCCCGTGCGCCACGTGACAGGGGAGGGGCTGCGACTGGTATGGTGCGTGCGTTCTGGTGCATGTCGAAATTCGCTCGGCGACCTCTCCGGACTTGGGCTCTGACGCTTTTGCTGGCGCCACAGCTCTTCGCCGAGGGGCCCACGATTCACATTCCGCGCATTGAAGTTGCCCCCACGCTCTCCGATTTCAGCGACATGGAGCCCAATGCCCGCTTTGCCGGAAAAATGCTGAAGGTGACCGGCTTCATCGTGCGCGATCCCGCGGACGGCGCCCGGCCTACTCAGAACACCGATGTCTACCTGGGCTATGACCAGCACAATCTCTATGCCGTTTTCGTCTGCTGGGACACCGAACCTGGCAAGATTCGCGCTCGCATGACCCGCCGGGAGGACATTTTCTCCGACGATTCCGCCGAGATCATGATCGATACTTTCCACGACGCGCGCCGCGCCTACGCGTTCGCCGTGAATCCTTACGGCATTCAGTGGGATGCGCTCTGGACGGAGGGTTCGATCGGCACCGGGACGTCGGGCGACTACTACGGTTTCGATTCTTCGTTTGATACCGTTTGGCGCTCGGACGGACGTCTGACCGACCACGGCTATCTTGCCTTGATTGCGATTCCGTTCAAGAGCCTGCGTTTCCCCAATACCGATGAACAGAGCTGGGGCATCATTCTGAACCGGAGTATTCCGCGCACGAACGAGAATATTTTCTGGCCGCGCATCTCAAACCGTATCCAGGGCCGCTTCAATCAGGCCGCCACGGCAACCGGCCTGGACCACATATCCCCCGCCCGCAACGTACAACTGATTCCGTACGGGATCTTCCGCAGCTTCCGAGACATCGACCAGCGCGACCCTAACCATCCTCTCTTCGAGAGCCGCACTTTCAAGCCCGATGTCGGCTTGGATGGCAAGTTCATTCTGCATCGCCGCTTCGTCCTCGATGCCACCGTGAATCCCGATTTCAGCCAGGTGGAATCCGACCAGCCTCAGATCACAGTCAACCAGCGCTTCGAGGTCTTCTTTCCCGAAAAGCGGCCTTTCTTTCTCGAAAACAGCAACTTCTTCACGACCCCCATCAATCTCGTGTTTACGCGCCGCATTGGACATCCCGAGTTCGGCCTCCGGCTGACAGGCAAATCTGGTCCCTGGGCTGTCGGCGTCCTGGCCAGCGACGATCGGGCCCCCGGCGAGGCTCTGCCGCCCTCCGATCCGCATTCTGGCGATCGGGCAACCTTTACCATCGCCCGCGTCAGCCGCGACATCTTCGATCAGTCCACCATCGGCGCTATCTTCACCGACCGGGAATTCGGCGGAGGCTTCAACCGCGTGGGGGGTATGGATGCCAATCTCAAGATCGATCAAAACTGGCGTATCCAAGGCGCGGCCGTGGCTAGTTCCACTCAGAACACCGACGGTACGCACTCGGCGGGGCCCGGCTACAAAATCGACCTCGAGCGCGCCGGACGCAAGCTGAACCTGCAAAGCCTCTACCTCGACTACAGCCCGGGCTTCGTGACGGAAACAGGTTTCGTGAATCGCGTGGATATTCGGCAGGAGAATTTCAATGCGGCCTACACGGTGCGGCCTGAGGGGAAATTCCTGATCTCCTGGGGCCCGACGATCCAGCAAGCTGGCATCTGGGACCACAGCGGAACCGCCCTCGACTTTTTCACCTTTCCCGGCTTCCGCGTCGACATGACCCGCGGTACCTGGGTCAACTTCCATCCTTACGCGTATGACAACGTCTATCTTCGCCCGAAAGATTTCGCCGGACTGACCAAGGTGAGCAACTATCCACAGCCCTTCTGGGGCATCGAGGGCGCAACCAGCTGGATCAAGCAGATCGACTTCAACTGGTTCTTCGTCTCAGGCGCAGGCGTGAACTATAACCCAGCAGCCGGCCGCATTCCGTTGATCGGGCACGAAGATCAGGCCAATACGACGCTCACCTTCCATGTTTCGGGACGCTTGCGCATCGACAACAGCTACCTGCTCGAACACTTGCGCGAGCGGGATACGCACTTGACCGCGGTCACGAACCACATCGTGCGCAGCAAATGGAACTGGCAGTTCACGCGCGAACTCTCCGCGCGCATCATCCTGCAGTACACCGGCGTGCTCTCGAATCCGCTGCTCAGCTCTTTGTCGCCGACCAAGAATTTCAATGCGGACTTCCTCATTACGTATCTCGTGCATCCGGGCACGGCGATCTATGTCGGCTACAACAGCAACCTCCAGAACCTCGATCGCCGCCTCATCCCCACGCCCACGGGCCTGCTCACCACGCCCAACGACTACATCAACGATGGCCGCCAGTTCTTCGTGAAAGCCTCGTACCTGTTCCGCTTCTAGAAACGTTCTTACCCCACGACCGAGCAGTGGCGCGGTGTCTTAATGGAGCGGCGGGCGTCCTCGCCCGCCAGACCGGCCAAACGCCCTCTACTGTTCGCAAGCATGGCTTACTTGTTGGCTGTTAAGCCGTCCATCTCCCTGTAACATCCGGAGGGTATCGTGCATCTGTTCTAAGTGGCCGCGTTTCCAGGTCGAAGAGAGATGCGCGGAGTCACGCCTTTTTTCGCGGAAGGACAGGTAAAATAATCCCAATGTCCACACTCCCACTGCCGATTGCGGCTTTTGTCGCGGGACTGATCTCGTTCCTGTCCCCGTGCGTGTTGCCGCTTGTGCCGGGATACGTTTCGCTGATTTCCGGCGCCGGCGTGGAGGAACTCAAATCTAACGACGCACAACTCCTGCGCAAGGTGATGGTGAACTCGGGTGCGTTCATCCTGGGCTTCGCCATCGTTTTTGTGACTCTGGGTGCGCTGGCAACGGAAGTCGGACAGGTTCTCGCCCGCTACAAATCGGTTCTGGGGCAAGTGGCTGGAATTGTCATCATCGTTTTTGGCCTGCACCTAACCGGCCTGTTCAAGATCAAGGCGCTTTACACCGACGCGCGCCTGCACAGCGTGAAAGGCGGCAGTACGGCCTGGGGATCGTTCGTCATCGGCTTCGCGTTTGCCTTCGGATGGACTCCATGCGTGGGCCCGATTCTCGCCGTGATTCTCGGCTTGGCCGCGACCCAGAATTCCGTCATGAAGGGAATCGGGTTGCTGGCCATCTACTCGCTTGGGCTGGCAGTGCCTTTTCTGCTGACGTCGCTCGGGATTGAGCGCTTTCTGAAGTTCTACAGCCGCTTTCGTTCGCACATGCACGCTTTGGAGGTGGCCAGCGGCGCTCTCCTCATCGTGCTCGGAGGCTTGCTCGTGCTGGGCCGCTTTGCCGTGATTGCGCGTTATTTTTCATTTCTCAATCGCTTTGCGCTTTAGTGAGGTTGAATCTGTGAAACGAAACCCTGCAGCTCTTTTCTTCGTGGCCGCCGTGGTGGCTGCCATGCTGTTCGTCGGCTTTCATGCCGCTCGCCGCGTCGGCGGAGATGCCAGCGCCGACAGTCTGGATGTTGCCGGCAAATCGGCGCCCGACTTTACGCTCCAGTCACTCGACGGAAAAAACATCCAGCTCAGCAGCTACAAAGGACAAGCGGTGTTGCTGAACTTTTGGGCGACCTGGTGCGGTCCCTGCAAAATCGAAATGCCGTGGTTCGTCGAACTGCAAAAAGAATATGGGCCCCAAGGCTTGCAGATCGTGGGCGTCGCCATGGACGACGCGAGCAAGGAAGAGATCACGAAGTTCGTGAAAGAGATGGGCGTCAACTACACCATCCTGCTGGGCAAAGAGTCCGTGGGGCAAGAGTACGGCGGAGTCAACGTCCTGCCCACAACCTTCTTCATCGACCGGGACGGCAAGATCGTGGCCCGTGAATTCGGCTTACAAAGCCGCGGCCTGTTCGTCGATAACATAAAGAAAGCGCTCAGTCAGGGACGCGCGGTACAGGCGCAAAAGTAACGTAGGCGCGCCGGGAAGTTCGATCTAGTATTCCGTTAATGCAAATGACAAACAAGCCGCTGGCCATCGCGCTGCTTCTGGTTACGAGTTGCGCCCTCGCGCAGTCGCCCGGCAAAAGGGCTCCTTCGGTCACGATGGCGCCGGTCGAACCTGTCACCGTGACGCGGGGAAAGGGCGGAGCCGTAAGCCTGCACTTTCGCGTCGCATCGGGCTTCCACATCAACTCCAACACGCCAAAGTCCGAGTTCCTGATCCCCACGGCGCTAAAAATGGATGCGCCCACCGACATTGCAATTACGAAGCTTAGCTATCCGCAAGGCGCAGAGATGAGCTTCCCATTCGCGCCCAATGAGCCTCTGAGTGTGTACAGCGGCGACTTCACGGTGTCGATGACGGTTCGGCCGCTGCACACCGTGCTGCCGGGCAAGTACGCCATTCACGGTGACCTCAAGTACCAGGCCTGCGACAACGCCGCCTGCTACCCTCCCAAGCATCTGCCCGTGGATTTTGAAGTGAAAGTCCTGAAAGGCGCGACTCCGGCCGGCAAGAATCCCGCCCAAAGCCCGCACGCACACAGATAGAAGTGGGTGCCCATCCTAACCTCGCGTTCCTTGCGAGGTTAGGGTGGGATTCCACAACCGTATCAATCTCATGATTTTTCCAACGACCGACCGTGTTCCATCAGGAAAACAAATAACCGCGGGTGACGTTTCGCTCTGGCGGGTAGCGCCGGCGTCTCGCCGGCTTTACGGCGGACATCTCGCCCGCTGTTTTGGCGCGGCAAACATGCCGGCAAGATGCCGGCGCTACCCCATCAACGACCTACCTGGCCAATTTCCATCTCACTTTCCCGCGTGTTTCTTCTCTACTTTCGCCCACGTATCCTTCAACGCCACCGTACGGTTGAAAACCGGCTTGCCCGGAGTCGTCCCCGGATCGACGCAGAAGTAGCCGAGACGCTCAAACTGATAGCGTGATCCCGCGGTGACGTTGGCCAGCGACGGCTCAAGCTTGGCACTTGTCACTACCTCAAGCGAAGCCGGGTTCAGATTTGCCGTGAAATCCTGACCGGGTTCCACTTGATCCGGATCTTCCTTGCTGAACAAGTTGTCGTAAAGCCGCACTTCCGCATCGATAGCATGCGCTGCTGAAACCCAGTGGATGGTCGACTTCACCTTGCGTCCGTCGGGAGTGTTGCCACCGCGCGTTGCAGGGTCATATGTGCAATGCACCTCGACGACCTCGCCCTGATCGTTCTTAACCACATTCGTGCAGGTAACAAGGTACGCATACCGCAGGCGCACTTCGCGCCCTGGGGAAAGTCGAAAATACCCTTTCGGCGGATTCTCGCGGAAATCGTCCTGCTCGATGTAGATGGTCTTCGAGAACGGGACCTTCCGCGATCCAGCGCTCGCGTCCTCCGGATTGTTGACCGCATCCATCTCCTCGACTTGGTCCGCGGGATAATTGTCGATGACCACCTTCAACGGCCGCAGAACCGCCATCACGCGGGGGGAGCGCTTGTTCAGGTCGTCACGCACGTAGTGCTCCAGCATTGCCAACTCGACGATCCCATTGGTCCGCGATACTCCTGCCGCGTTCACAAAATTGCGTATCGCTTCCGGCGTATATCCGCGCCGGCGCATGCCGGTCAGCGTAGGCATCCGCGGATCGTCCCACCCTTTCACGCGACCTTCTTCCACCAGCCGGCGAAGCTTGCGCTTGCTCATGATGGTGCAGGTCAGGCTCAGGCGGTCGAATTCAATTTGCTGAGAGGGAAAGATCCCCAATTGCTGAATGAACCAGTTGTAGAGAGGCTGGTGATCGGCAAATTCCAGCGAACACATGGAGTGCGTCACCTTCTCCATCGAATCCGATTGCCCATGCGCGTAGTCGTACATAGGGTAAATGCACCACTTGTTTCCGGTGCGGTGATGCTCGGCGTGCAGGATGCGGTACATCACCGGGTCGCGCATGTTGAAATTGGGTGAAGCCATGTCGATCTTGGCGCGCAACACGCGCGAGCCGTCGGGGAATTCCCCGGCCTTCATGCGCTGAAACAGATCCAGATTCTCTTCCACCGAACGGTCTCGATACGGGCTGTTCTTCCCCTGCTCGGTCAGCGTCCCGCGATACTGCCGGATTTCGTCGGCGGTCAGATCGTCCACGTACGCCTTGCCGTCCTTGATCAGCTTGATCGCCCATTCATAGAGCTGGTCAAAATAATCGGAGGCATAGTAGAGACCATCCCAGTGGTAACCGAGCCACTGGATGTCCTGCATGATCGAGTTCACATATTCGACGTCTTCTTTCTCTGGATTCGTGTCGTCGAAACGCAGATTGGTGTGGCCATGGAACTCATCGGCAAGGCCAAAATCGAGACAAATGGCCTTAGCGTGACCAATGTGCAGGTAGCCGTTGGGCTCGGGAGGAAAGCGCGTTTGCACCCGGCCCTGGTACTTGTTCGTATTCAAGTCCTCGATGATTCTGTCCCGAATAAAATTTGACGAGCGCGGCTCGGCGGGCTCATGGGACATAGCTGAAGTGGAAGCTTTAGTCGAAGTCATTGGCATCTTATTCTATAACTTCGGCTCCTGCTCCGAATTCCAGCCAGCGCCGGCTGTGTAGCGCCGGCATCCTGCCGGCATCTGTTGCGCGAAAGCGCCGATGAAATTCCCGTCGACCGCGAGGACTCGTCCGAGTTGTACGTGGGGAGCGGCAACCCGAGAGCCGGCGAGACGCCGGCGCTACTTTCTTGCCGGGAAGTGGCACCATTCGAATTGAACAAAGTGGCTCTTGCATGTGGCCACTCGGGATGCTTGAATTTTTTATCTGAGCGACACTCCGTGTTGTCCAGAATCGAGCAAAGTATGTACCCGGATAAAAGCGCCAATTCATCTGTCGAACAAGTTGTTGCCAGGGCTCATCAAGAACTGATTTCCCTCGAACAAGAGCGCGCCCGGATTATGGAACGCATCGGTGCGATCAAGCAGACCATTGCCGGTCTGGCCAACGTCTTTGGCGAAGCACTGCTGGGTGACGAACTGCTGGATCTGATTGACCGCAGGCGCGGGGACCCAAGCTCCGGACTCACGCGCACCTGCCGGGCGACCTTGATGGAGTCAGATCTGCCCCTCACCACTCAGCGTATTCTCGAAGAAATCCAGGGTCGCCAACCCAAGCTGCTAGCCCACCATAAGTCGCCGGTCGCATCCGTAACGACGATCTTGAACCGCCTTGTCCACTACGGAGAAGCCCGGGTCACGACCACCCTATCCGGCAAGAAGGCATGGCAATGGGCGACTGTTCCGAATGAAAACGCGACCTCACAGGCAGCTGCCCTCGGAACCCCTTCAAAAACGTTCGATCAACCTCCAGTACGATAGGGACTTCGCACGTCCTCATAACTTTCCGATCGCCTGCTCGATCCGCACCAATGTCTTCTCTCGCCCCAGCACCTCCAAGGTCTCAAACAGCGGCGGCGCATTTTTGCGCCCGCACACCGCTACTCGAATGGGCTGAAACATCTGCCCTGCTTTGATGCCGAGCTCCTGCGCGGCCGCGCGCAGCACCTGATCCAGAGGATCGTGTTTGAACTCGGTCGTCGCAAGCACGCTTCGCGCCTTCTCCAGAACTCTCTTTGCCATGGCCGCGTCGCCTTTCTGCGGCACCAGTTCCGCCGGATCATAAGGCGGGAGCTGGTTCACAAAGAGGAAATCCGACACCGTCAGAACATCGCGCGTCAACTGGATGCGCTCGCGGACCAGCGGCGTGATCTTCAACATCTGCGCGGCATCGATCGGATACCCGGCTTGCTGAACAACCGGCAGCAGCCGCGCGCTGAGCTCTTCTATCGGCAGTGCGCGGATGTGCTCCGCATTGAGCCACACGGCCTTGGGATCGAACATCTCTTCCGGCGTAGAGGCGGGTTCCTTGAAATTAATGACCGCATTAGCGCGATTGATCCCCTCCAGGCTGAACAGTTCTTTCAGCTCCTCGAGCGACATTCGCTCGCGGTCGTTTTTCGGAGACCAACCTAGCAGGCAAAGAAAGTTGATGAAAGCTTCCGGCAGAAAGCCGGCATCGCGGTAGGTAGTCACGCTGACAATCGGTCCGTGGCGGCGCTTCGAGAGCTTGGTGCCATCCGGTGCGACCAGCAACGGCAAATGCGCGAACTGGGGAGTCTTCCCTCCGGCAGCCTCAAAGATCAGGACGTGCTTGAACGTGTTGGTGAGATGATCCTGCCCGCGAATGACGTGCGTGATCCGTAGATCAATGTCATCCGCGCAAGAGGCCAGGTGATAGGTCGGCATCCCGTCGGAACGGAGCAGTGCGAAGTCTTCGATGTCCTCGGCGAGTTTGCGCTGCTCGCCGTAGACCGCATCGCCGAAGCGCACTTCCTCGCCCGTACCACGCGGGACCCGAAAACGCAGCGCGAAAGGCTCACCCGCGGCGGCGCGCCGATCGCTCTCGTCCCGCGAAAGCTCACGGACCCCGGGGTTGAAGAGCCATGTGCCCTGCGTGCCTGACTTCTCGGCACCTGTATGAGCCGGCGTGAAGTCGCGGTACGCCAGGCCCTTCTCAAAAATGTCCCACGCCGTTTTCTGGTGGAGCGTCAGCCGCTCCGATTGCTTGTATTCTTCGTCCCACCCAAGGTTGAGCCACTTTAGTCCCTCGAAGATCGACTGCACGGAAGCGTCCGTATTGCGCTCGACATCGGTGTCATCCAGGCGAAGCACCATGGTCCCGGCGTTTCGTCGGGCATATAACCAATTAAAGATGAAAGTGCGGGCGCTCCCCACATGCAAAAAGCCCGTGGGCGAAGGCGCGAAGCGGACCCGTGGTCCGGAATTGGATAAGTCTTCTTTTTTGATGGGAATAGAGGAATTCGACATGGAAGACTCATGGTACGGGCTGGCCGAAAGCAGCGTCAAGCACCCCGGCATTCCCGTTCCAAAACCGCCGCCGATTCCAAAGGTCGCTTCTTTCCACACCCCCTGTACTGAAATCGTATTGAGTTTGCGGGCGTGCCTGTGAAACGATGGTCCTACTTATTTCCCAGTTTGTCGTGGTGAACGAGCCGTTGAAGCAGTTTTGCGCGCCATGAACAGCCTTGCCACAAATATGGTGCTCTTGCCGGGCATTGTGGCCCTGCTGTTGTTCCTTGTCTTCACTTACCTCTACGAGCAAAGCCGGCAACCGTACTTCCGCGCCTGGCAATTCGGGTGGGGCGCTTACTCATTGCATTTCGGCTTGGACGCCTGGAATGCCTTTCACGAGCAATCCGCCTGGGTCTATCTGGCTAGTTCGCTGCTGATCGTATTCATGGCGCTCTGCCTCTTCGTTTCGACGCGACTCATGCGCGAGCGCTTTCGATTGCGCTGGTATGACGTCGCGCTCGCGGTCGCGGGTGTTGCCCTCACCGTATGGAGCTTGTGGCATCACATGGTGGGCGGTGTTTTCCAAAATGACATCAAGGTGCTGCCCCACGTACGCCTCGAACTCGGCACCGCAGCGCTTCTGCTCTACTGCTCATTGCGATTTTATCTTTATGCCCACCAGCGCAGTTCGCTCGCGTTCCGGATGCTAGCCCTGGCGCTCGCGCTCTGGGGCGGGCTCATGGCTGTGGGTCAGCTGGTGAGTCCTTACTCGGAAGTTCTTGGAAATGCCGGCCACATGCTTGGCCCATTGCCACAGATGCTACTCGGCATCGCGATGGTGATGGTTCTGTTTGAGAACGAGCGCAATGCCGTCCAGGAAAATGCCCTCGCATTCTCCACGTTGGGAGTCGATCCGCGGCGCCTGTTGTCGGCCGAGGATCTTGTGCCCAGCATGACGGCGGTGCTCGATCGCCTGGTGAATCCCCTGCCCACGCGACGCGCCGTGATCTGCATCGCGGAGCAGTGGCGCGGCGTTTTACCTTCCGTGCAGCGAGGCTTCTCACCCGAGTTCGTGCAGAAACTCGAGAAGACCGGCGCCGGGGAATATGTCTGCGAGCTTGCCTACCGGCGTGGCGGGTTCTTCACCTTCCGCGACATCTCCGACATGACAGAGCCACTACCGGCCCTTCCGGGCGGGCGCTTCGAGGATTTCAAGCGCGTGCTGGCAGAGGAAAACATTCGCCACCTGACAGCCGTCAGCCTGCAAACGCGCGAACACAATTTCGGCGTCATCCTGTTCCCGCATGCCCAACTGAGGGTATTCGGTTCTTCAAACCTGCGCCTGTTGATCGGACTCGCACTGCAGATCGGCTTGACGCTCGAGAACTACGTCGTCATGCACGATGCCCAGCGCCGCACCAAGGAGTACGAACTCCTCACCCAGATCGGCCAGGCGATCAGTTCACGCCTTGATCAAGACGAGGTGCTGCGCACCATTCAGAAGGAACTCGGACAGATCTTTGACACCAGCGAGTTCTATATAGCCTTTCAGGAAGGGGACGAGATCCGCTTCGAGTTGGAAACCGAGAAGGACAGGATATTGCCGAAGCGTTCGCGCAAAACTACCAACGGATTGACCGAACTGATTATCAGCACAGGAAAGGCGCTGTTGATCCGGTCCGACCTCGAGAAAATTCGGGAACGCCTGGGCGCTGTGCAGGTAGGCGGGAAGCCGGCCAAATGTTTTTGCGCCGCGCCCATCATGTTGGGAGGAAAGCCCGCCGGCGCCATGGTGGCGATGAGCACCGAGCGTGAGTATGTCTTCCAGCAGCGTGACCTCGAGGTTATGCAGACTGCGGCCGGCCAGCTTTCGGTGGCCGTGGAAAACGCGCGCCTGTTCGCCGAGGAATTACGTCGCTCGCACCAGTTGGCATTCCTCAACAGCATCTCGAAAACTGCCATCTCTAGCGAGGATGCAGAGCAGATGCTGGCTGACATCGTTGCCGAAATTCAGAAGGCCTTCCGCTTCGATCACATCGGCATCGGCATTCTTGATTACGTCACCAAGGAAATCGAGATCAAGGCGGAAGCGGGTTCTACCGCCCAGGCCAAGGGGAAGCGCATTCCCCTGGGAACTGGCGTCGTGGGGCGCGTCGCGCGCAGCAATGAACGGGCGTTGGTTCAAAAGGCGGACGAGGGCCACCTGCCCGGCATCCTTCCCGAGTCGCGCGCGGTGCTGTGTATCCCGATCACTTACGGCGAGTCGTTGCTGGGTGTGCTGAACGTCGAAAGCCGCGAGGAGAACGCGTTTTCTGAGCAAGACGTTCTGATCATGAGCACGCTGGCGGACTTGTTGGCGACCGCGCTCCATAACGCATTCATCTTCCAGAAACTGCAGCAGCAGTCGATCACGGATGGGCTTACCGGCATCAAGACCCGCCGCTTCTTCTGGGAGGCCCTCAGTTCAGAGTGGAAACGCGCTTCACGCTCCGGGCGTCCGTTCTCGGTGGTCTTGATTGATCTCGACAAGTTCAAGGAAGTAAATGACACCTTCGGGCACCTCGAAGGCGATTTGGTGCTGGCTCGTGTAGGAAGACTTCTGGAACAACGCTGCCGGCAATCGAACGTCGTGGCCCGTTACGGCGGAGACGAATTTATCATACTGATGCCGGAAACAGGGGTGGAGCAGGCCCGCTCCCTTGCAGAACGCCTTCGACTTTGGCTGGCACAGGACGCCATGCTTGCGGAACACGCCATCACCGGAAGCTTTGGAGTGGCCAGCTTCCCGGCTCATGGATTTTCCGCGGAGGACATTATTCGGGTGGCCGACGCCGGCATGTACTCCGCAAAACATGCCGGCGGCAATCGCGTGTCCATGGCCGAGGAGTTCGGGGACGCCGAGCACCTTGCAGGTCAGCGGCAACAGATCTCTAGCTATATCGAAGGCTTTCTGCAACGCGAGCAGAATGGGGCCGACGATCTCGAAGACCTCGTTTCGACTCTTCGCCGGCTATGCGGAGGCGAGGAAGACTGCAATGTCCAGGTGTTGAAGGAATCCATTGAGGCGCTGGCGCGCGCTTCGGAATCGCGTGAATTTCATGCCGCCGGACACGGCGAGATGGTCGGCCGTTACGCGGAAATGATTGGCCGTACGCTCGCCCTCCCGCCTGACGAATTGGTTGAGTTAGCCTACGCCGCACGAGTGCACGACGTAGGAAAGATTTTCGTGCCCGAGCGGATCGTCTCCAAGACAGGAACGCTGACCGAAGAAGAGTACACGCAGATGAAAATGCATGCCCGCATCGGCGCGGAAATCGTGGGAACCATCCCGGGCAGCGTGATGTTGCAGAAGGCAGTCGAGCATCATCATGAGGCTTTCGACGGTAGCGGCTATCCGAACGGCCTGCGCGGAGAAGAGATCCCGCTGTGGGGACGCATTCTCGCCTTGGCCGATGCGTTTGTGAACATGACGACCGAACGGTCCTTTGCTCCCGCCAAGACACCCGAGCAAGCCCTGGCAGAGATCGAGAAACTGAGCGGCACACGTTATGACGGAATGCTGGTCCGCGTGCTCCTGCGCCAATTGAGAACTGGCAAGGCACCGAGTCTGGGGGACTGAAAGCCAGTTCTTAGTTCTCAGTTCTCAGTTCTCAGTTCTCAGTTCTCAGTTCTCAGTTCTCAGTTCTCAGTTCTCAGTTCTCAGTTCTCAAAGAAATACATCTCATGGTTGCCGTTTGTCCTGGCAGCGATTTCTGATTTTCTTTGTGTCCTTCGCGGCTCTTCTTCGCGACCTTCGCGGTTAAACGCTTTTGTGTGTTGGTTGCCCGAAACCGATGGTCAGGCATCTGACACCCGAGGCCTGAGACCCGACACCTGCCGCGCTCACTTGCAAATCCTCCACTGAAACCTACAAACTACTAACCATGCCATTTCCCCTCTCTCTCGAAGGCAAAGTTGCTCTTATCACCGGCGGCTCCCGCGGGATTGGCGCGGCCACAGTGCGTGCGTTCGTTGCCGCTGGGGCCAAAGTCCTTTTCAATTATCAAAACTCGAAAGCAGCCGCCAACGCACTCGTCGAGGAGTGTGGCAAGGAACACTGCGCCGCCGTCGCGTGCGACCTGTCGGGCCTTGAAACCGCGAAAGATTTGGTAACCGAGACCGTAAAACGCTTCGGACGACTCGATATCCTGGTCGCCAATCACGGCATCTGGCCGCCAAAAGATGCCCCGGTCAACGAACTCACAGACACCCAGTGGCGCGGAACCGTCGCCGTGAATCTCGACAGCGTCTTTTCCCTGGTCCGTCATGCGGTCGCGCAGATGAAGAAGCAAAAGTCCTTGCAGTCTGGAAGTGGCGGCCACATCGTGCTCGTGAGTTCGACCGCAGGCCAGCGGGGCGAAGCCTTCCACGTCGACTATGCTGCTACCAAGGGCGCATTGATCAGCATGGTCAAAGGCCTCTCGACGGAGCTGGCCCCGGATGGTATCTACGTAAACTGCGTGGCACCTGGATGGGTCAATACCGATATGTCGATCCCGGCCTTGAACGATCCCAAGACGCGGGACAGTATCTTTGCGACGATCCCAATCGGGCGTGTGGGTAAGCCCGAGGAGATCGCCGCGCCGATCCTCTTTTTATGTACGGAGCATGCGGGATTTATTACCGGCGAGGTCTTCAACGTAAATGGGGGCGCTGTGCTGGTAGGCTAAGGTCTGTGCTTGAAATCGGGCCGCACGGTCCTTCGCGATACAGCGAAAAGCCGGCCCCTCGGCGTCTAATCTTTTGAACACATGCGTCTATTCCTATTTCTTCTAATCTTGAACGTCTGTTGCGCCGCCCAAGCCACGGCACCACCGGCTGGGTCGCCCTCTTCGCAATCCATTCCAGTCGCGCAGGAAAATGCTGCCAAGGCGCGTGCTCTGATTGATCAGGCGATCCTGGCCCTCGGCGGCCAAGCCTGGCTCAATATCCAGGACACGACCCAGCAAGGTCGAACCTACAGTTTCCATCGCAACGAAGCCACCAGTGCGGGCGTGCTGTTCTGGCGCTTCGTGAAATTCCCTGACAAGGAGCGCGTGGAAGTCACCAAGCAGCGCGACGTCGCCTACGTGTACAACGGCGATCATGGCTTCGAGATCACCTTCAAGGGCACCGCTACGATCGAAGACAAACTCCTGAACGACTACCTCCGCCGGCGCGAACACTCCCTCGAATGGGTCCTGCGCCGCTGGATCAGCGAACCCGGCGTGGCCCTCTTTTACGACGGCCCTGCCGTGGCTGCTGACAAGCCCGCCGACCAGGTCAGCGTTCTGAATACCAAGAACGACAGCGTCACCCTCTACCTCGATACCACCACCCATCTGCCGATCAAGAAAGTGTTCACCTGGCGCGATCCCACCGACAACCTGCGCAACACCGAGGAAGAGATCTACGACGCTTACCGTCCTGCTCAGGGATTCATGACTCCCTACTCGATTACGCGCTTCTATAACGGCGAGATGTCGAACCAGCGCTTCCTGAACAGCGTCACATACAACACGGGACTGAATGAGTCGATGTTCGACGCAAAGACGACCTACGACCCGAATACCTTGCCCCCACGGAAGAAATAGCTGGCCGGCTGGCGCCAAGGTAGTTGGACTGTTGGCACCCTGCCATTCTTGCATCCATCTACTATCTACTCCGTTATCAGCTACATAGCTCGCGCACGCCGAGTTCGTCCACACTTTGGAGACACGCACTGTGGCTTTTTTGCCACAGACAAATATTTGGCGCTACTTGTAAGCTGATGTGGATCATACCTATTAGCCCTCCTCTTGAAGCAGGAACAGACAATCCGCGCCTCGGTTGAATGCAAAGGCATCGGCCTGCACAGCGGAGCACCGGTCCAATTGAGGATCCTGCCTGCGCCTTCGGGCACCGGAATCGCCTTCCGTCGTATCGATCTGGACAACTTTGAAATCGAAGCGACCGGCCGGAACATCGCACGCGTCAGCTACGCCACCAGTCTGATGAAGAAAGGTGTGCTCATCTCGACTACCGAGCACCTCCTTTCTGCATTCATCGGCACTGGCATCGACAACGCGATCGTCGAGCTCGATAACCTGGAATTGCCCATTCTCGACGGCAGTGCCCGGCCCTTTGTCGACATGATTCAAAGGGCTGGCATCCGCAAACAACGGCGCCTGCGTTCTTATATGCGGATCCGGCGCGAAATTGAATTACGCGAAGGCGACAAGTTTATTGCCGTCTATCCGGCAGACACGTATTCGGTTTCCTACACCATTGACTTTCCCCACCGCCTGATTGGACGAGAGACCTTCCGGGTTGATCTCACGGACGGCAACTTCCTGCGGGAGATTGCTCCCGCCCGGACGTTCGGCTTTCTCCACGAAGCCGATGCGATGCGCCAGCAGGGCCTCATCCGCGGCGCCTCGACCGAGAACGCGATCGTATTGACGCCCGAGGGCTTGATGAATCCTCCACTGCGGTATGCCGATGAGTTCGTGCGCCACAAAGTGCTCGACCTGATTGGAGACCTGGCCTTGGTGGGGAAACAGATTCTCGGGAACATCGTTGCCGATCGCGCCGGCCACGCCATGCACACTGCCCTGGTGTCTCGATTACTACGTGACAAAAGCCTCTGGGAAGAAACTACTCTGGAGGAGTATCGTGTCCGGCCCGAAGCCTTCGTGTTGGCGGCCGGGCGACAGCCGAGCTAGCATCTCGATTACCTTCTAGCGCTTCCGTACTGGATCAAGACCCGCAGGAACTCCGGAATCATTGTGAAACTCTGCGAATATACCGCTCTTGAAGGGGATTCCGCGCTTGGCTTGCGTTCTTCGCGATTCCTTAGCACCCTTCGCGGTTTAAGATTTGCTCTTCTCCGTGCTCGGTGGCAGTCAGTTTTGCTGTTCCCCTCAATCTGCAGGCTCGCAAGGGAAAGCCGAGTCCTCGCGATCCAAGGTCCGTTCCTGCACCAGACGATCGAGTTCCGCCCGAGCCTGATCAATCATATTGGCCGCAAAACGTTTCGCCTGAGTTTGCCGCTCCGGCGATAGGTCCTTCACCCGGGTGGCCAGCAGCGTGGCATCTTCTTCGAGCCAACGCAGCGTACGTTCCACCCGCGCAATCTTCACATCGTACGCAAACGTAGCCAAGACGATACTCCTGACGTTCTGAATTTCGAGCGCACCTCAACGGCTCGCGCGATAGGGGGAATCCACTAGCGCTTGCGGATAACTACTAGCGCCACTCGTAAGAGCTTGCCGAGCCCTTCGACTTGGGGCAAGTCGCTAGCTTGATGCTGGGTTGCCGTAGACTGCCCGACTGGCGAGGCACCTCCCTCTGTCGCCCCAGAGGCCGAATAGATTTTGACGCTCTTCTTCGCGCTCAGCGAAAAGCCTTTAACCGCGAAGTTCGCTAAGGAATCGCGAAGGACGCAAAGAGAATCTCTTTATCGGGATATTTGGAGCTAGGGAGCCAGGCCGCAAACCGCAGAAGGTCTATAAGGCTGGGAAAACTGCAGCGAGGAACAACCAGATCAGCGGATTGAGGACGAGACTTTTTCAAGCCGCTGCAGGATCCATTGCTCCAGTTGTGCGCGGGAACTCTCGGGCAAATCCTGGAAACGAATGCCGGCCCGCCCTAGCCCGTCAGCCCAGGCAATTTCACCTTTCGGCTCCATGGCTACTTTGGTTCCGGGCAAGGTAAAGTGCACCTTGCTAATTATGTTTTTTGCCAATGTTCCTTCGAAATGAATCGCCATGCCGCCCTCGCTGAGATTAGTGGTAATGGCCTTCATCTCCTCACCCTGGTTGAACTGCAGCTTCACAGGCATTTCGACTGGACACCGGAAGTATCGCCGTTTCTCGCGGACCATGAAACTCAGTGCAGTATTGAAGCAACGCAGCGTGCCAGCGGCCGTAATGGGCTTTTGCAGCACAAAGTTCGCGCCCATTTCGAAGGCCTGCTGGGTGGTGGTTTTCCCGTTCAGAATGGCAAACGAGACCGAAGTTTTATTGCTGGCGTTCTGGCGCAAGCTGCGCAGTACGTCCACGCCACCCTGGAGATCGTCGCAGTCCACGATCACAGCGTCAAACTTAGCCGATGTAAGAATTTCCGCACCCGAGCGAGCTGCGGCCGATACCTCGACCTCAATAGCGAGCTTCTCGAGCGTCGGACGGAGCACCCGAACAACATCGGCATCGCGACAAACGAGCAGCGATTCCAGATTCATAGCTTAGTATTCTAAAATCGGGCCACAACCTCTTAAAGGCACGAAGGTAATGGTCTCGCACGGCCGGACTCCACGCTCGACATGTCCCTTCGGCTAGACCCGAGCTTAGCTCGCTCCCACCTTTGTGCTCTTCGTGCTCCTTAAGTGCCCTTAGAGGTTAGCTTTTGATCTTTGTTGTTGCACTCAAGTAACTCGGGAAAGAAGGTGAGCGATCGCTGCGGCAAAGCTTTTCTTCGCGTACTTTGCGATTACTTCCCGTTCTTTGCGCTTAAAAGCTTTTGGGCGCGACCACTTTAGCGACCTCTGCGGTAAGCTCTTTCTTTCCAGCCCTGACTGCCAAGGGCTCAACCCGAACGCCCATGCGCAAACGCGTCTATCTATCACTAGGCTCGAACATCGGCGATCGTGCCGCCAACCTCCAGTCCGCCATCGAAGAACTGAACTGCTTCGGGAAAGTCGCTGCCGTCTCCTCGTTCTATGAAACCGAACCCGTCGAATTCACCAAGCAACCTTGGTTTCTGAATTGCGCGGTCTCTCTGGATACTGAAAAGACGCCAGGCCAGCTCCTGAGAGCGCTCCTGGAGATCGAGCGAACCACGGGCCGCCTGCGCACCCAACAGAAAGGACCCCGTAAGATCGACATCGACATCCTGATTTTCGGCGACTCCTCTGTGAACACGGCCACCCTGACCATCCCACATCCCGCCATGCACGAGCGCCGGTTTGTACTCGAACCACTCGCCGAGATCGCCCCCGATGCGCGGCATCCGTTACTTAACAAGACGGTGCGGGAGCTGCGCGATTCTCTGCCGCCTGGACAAGCGGTCCGGCGGGTTTCGGGAAAGTAGTTCGGCGGGTCGACGGCTAAGGCACGATGATGCGGCTGGCGGGCTCGCCGGGAGTCGCGAGATTGGACTCTTTCTCAGGAAACTGCGCGAACAGAAAATCCACAAAAGCACGCGACTTCGGACGTCCCGAAGTCCGGCCATATGCCATCCGCGCCAGAAACACAAGCGTCTTCAGAACTTCCGAGTCGCGCAGACGAGAGTAGCCGGTGTGCTTCTGTTCGGCCTCGCGATACTCTTTCACCATCGTTTGCAGTTCGGACACCACCGCCTGCTGGGCGAGGTTCTGTGCCGGCTCTTCGTAGTGGAGGCCCGAATTCACCAGCCGCTCATAGCCGCGAGCAAGCGCCGTCAATGCAGCAATCAGATCGCGGTCGTGGAGCGCGCGGTCTCTGCGTACGCTTTTTGCCAGTGCATAGCTGAGTCCCATGATCAGGTGTTCATGCTCGTAGAGAAACTGGTCTCCCAGTTCGAACTGGAGGAACAACGCCGCCGGATCCAGGTCGGCCGTGGAGCGCGGTTTTTCATGCTCCCGAGCCTGCTGCAGATAAGGACAGTCGCTGGGACAATCCAGCGTGACCTCACGCTGCTCCCCGCAGCATTGCGGGCAGATGCGACCATGCACAGCCGGGCAAAAGCGCTTTTCCTTGCGGATTTCGCAAATGGCGCAGCTCACGAACGAACTCTCCTGCTTCCATTATGACATCTCGGGAGGTCTGGCTGAGGTAGGGCGGGACCGCCCGCCGGCGCTGCAAGCTGCTGGGTGGGGCCTTTGCAAACCCGCATGACGCCAAAATCCGCGTCTTTCTTGCCCTTTTCCGACCCCACGATGCAGAAAACCGCATAAAATGCGGCTCAGACGCTGTTTTTCCACAGGACGGCTGGTATAAGATGGCGCACATCGCAGCAAATCAAAAAAAAGTTCGATCGAGGAGGATTCATGGCTTCAGGTATGACCAAGACCCAACTGGTGCGGCACCTCGCCGAAAAGCTAGAGACCAACAACAAGACAGCTTCCGCATTTTTGGAGAACCTCGCTGACACCGCCATTAAAGAGACAAAAAAGAATGGCGTGTTCGTCGTCCCCGGCCTCGGCCGCTTGGTGAAAGCGCATCGCAAGGCCCGTGTGGGACGCAATCCCCAGACCGGTGAGCCGATTCAGATCAAAGCCAAGACCGTCGTGAAGTTCCGCGTCGCCAAGGCTGCCAAAGACGCGATCGCCCCCAAGAAGTAACTTCGATTTTTCGGGATTGAAAAAGGCCGGCTGCAACGCCGGCCTTTTCGTTGTCCTTGAACCCTCGGGACCTCCGCGTTGCTACTTATTTGTGACCTCGAGATCCTGTGAGGCCACAACCTGCCATCTTCCGCTCCGTTTCACGAAGATGTCTGTCCAAATGTAGCGCCCGGATTTCCCTCCCGCTTTGAGTTTCCAGCTTTCACTACCATTGACAACCGCAGTGTCGCCGTAGAAGCGAATGGTCAAGTCATCTTCGTTGAGATGGTTCGAGGCGAGCGGAGCTTCGCCGGATTTCAACTCGGCGATTAAATCAGCTTTTCTCACGCGCTTGCCGTCAGGCTCCGTGCCAAAGAAATCGTCCGCGAGGATCCGCTCGTTCGCCGCCACATCCATCGTGACCCACGACTGCGTCCAGTCCCGCTCCAACTGCAGGATTTGCTCACGATCCGCTTCTGATCCCTGATCCGGCACATGAGTCGCCGACGTCAGAAGACTGAGCGCAACAAGAAACACGGAAATTCGAAAGATCTTCATGGGAATCCTCCACCGGACATGCACATTACTTTGCGTAATGATTCGTCACCACTTCTCCACTCTTCATTACGAACTTCACCCGCTCAAGCGTCGTGACATCTTTTAACGGGTCGCCTTCGACCGCGATCAAGTCGGCCCACTTGCCCGCCTCGAGCGTACCGATCTTGCTCGACCAACCGAGCAAGTCGGCTCCGTGGATGGTTGCTGTCTGAATCGCCTGCAGCGGGCTCATCCCGAGCCGCACATAGACCGCGAACTCGTGCGCGTTCAGGCCATGCGGATAAACCGCCGCATCGGTTCCGAAGGCAACCTTTACTCCAGCCGCGAACGCCTTCTTGAGGGTGTCTTGTCCGACTGCCGAAACCGCCTGCATCTTTCGGACAACGTAGTCCGGGGCATTTCGCTTGCCGAGGTTCTCGCGGTTCCAATCCATTAAATAAAGCGTCGGAACAATGTAGGTGCCGTTCTTCTTCAGTGTGGCGATAGAGCTGTCATCCATGAGATGGCCGTGTTCGATAGAATCGACGCCCGCATCCGAGGCCCAGCTCACACCCTCGGCGCCGTGTGCATGCGCGGCTACTTTACGCCGCAGGCGATGTGCTTCTTCGACGATCGCCTTCATTTCTTCGCGGGTGTATTGCGAAGCATTGGGATCGTCGCCCTTCGACATGACGCCGCCAGTAGCGCAAATCTTGATAAGATCCGCGCCGTACTTGATGTTCTCGCGCACCTTGTGCCGTACCGCATCGACACCGTCGGCAACGCCGAGCTCCGTCGCGTGAAATTGCGGCGCCAGCAGGTTGTCATCACAGTGCCCGCCGGTGATTCCCATGGCCGGTCCACTCACCAGCATGCGAGGCCCGGGTACATCGCCTGCATTGATGGCGTCGCGAAGTGCCACATCGCTGTAACCGCCTGCCCCCACGTTGCGAACTGTCGTGAACCCTGCCTCCAGCGTGACCCGAGCATTGCGCGCGCCAATCAGGGCTTCCCTCGGATAGGAAATCCCCAAACCCTCATACCCCAGATTGGCCGGATCGAACGTCAGGTGCGTGTGTGCGTCGATCAAGCCTGGGAGGACCGTGGCGTTCGGAAGATCAATGGTCTGGGTTGCGGGACTGAGCTTCGCGTCCGCAGCCGACCCCACACTCACGATCTTGTCGCCTTCAATGACAATCGCCTGCCCGCTAAGCATGTTGCCGGTCTTGACGTCGAGAATATGTCCAGCCCGTACCACCACGCGGCGAGACGCTGGAGTGTTTGCGGATTGGCCGAACGCCCAGCACGTCATCAACATTACAGCAGGCAAAAAACGAGAACCTTGCTTGTAGAACATTCTTTTCCTCATGGAGAAACGTGAGCAGCAGGATAGCGAAATCAAAGAGGAAGGGCGAGTCGGAAAAACCAGCTCAGCTTAGAGCGCCCGAAGTGCATGCTCTTTTTGCGCCGACAAACCGCGAGCAAGGACGGCGACTAGCCAGGAGTCCGCGCCGACCACCACTAGCCATAAGCCGTAGGCCAGTTTTTGCTGAAGACTGACGACTGAAGCCTGATAACTCCCTCACGTCCGTTTCCGGAGAACAGCGTCAAGTCCCCACGTCTGTCCCGCATCCGAGGAAAAGAAGATCAGAAAGAGGAAGAGCAGGGGAATCGTGTCCAGCTCTGCGCCAAAATAGCGCCAGAATGCCACCCCATGACCCGGCGCCCACCAGGTCGAAAGCGTCAGGTTCAGCATAAACAGCGCGCCCACGATCGAGGTCACCCGCACCCACAATCCGGCAATCATGGACACCGCGATCCACAATTCCAGCACACCGACCGCATAACCGAAGAACACCGTGTGAGGCTGGACCACATGCGCAAGGAAAGGACGGTAAAAAGACACGGCCTCCCCTTGAATGTAGCCCTGCAGGTATTTTGGGAAGCCACTATGTGCAAAGTCCGGACTTGCGATTTTGTACTCGCCAAACAGCAGGAATAGGAATCCTGTGGCGTTGCGCACGACGGCGATCGTCTTTGCCAAGCGTGGCGATTGTTCAGAGATCACGATCGGACCAGGAAACCATCCAGTTTAGAAAGCAGTATACGACGGCAAGATTGTTCGACCACCGCTCCCCGCAAGGGCCCGCAGTCATCCGACAAGCTCGCGGAACCTGCTTCCCGCCGGTTCGGATCGCTAGCCGCCCGGCCCGTCATTGCTGACGTACTGCTCCAGCGAGTCCAGTTCCTGCGTAAGCCCGTCGATTCGCCACTCCAGCAGGTTGCGGATCGACAGAATCCCCAGAAGCTTTCCATTGTTGTCGACAACCGGCAGATGCCGGAAATGCCGCTCCACCATGGTCGCCATCGCTTCACCCGGCCCGGTCTCCTGAGTCGCCATTTCGACCGGCGTGGTCATCAGGGTCCGCACTGGAGTGGTTTCCGGATCGAGTTTTGTCAGGGACAATTTCCGCAGCACATCGCGTTCGGTAAAGATGCCGGCAACCCGGCCTTCGCTGTCCACCACGCCGACCGCGCCCACATGATAGTCGAGCATTTTGTGAATGGCTGCCGCAACCGTCGCTTCAGCGGGAACCGCGGCCACCTCCGGATCGCAGAGTTGCAACAGATTCATAGGGACCTCCCAATAACCGAGCCGGCGTGGAAAGATTTGGGCATTATGACCCACGCGAGCGGCGTGTCAAGAGAATCCGTGCCGCCAGCGGAAAATTTGTGTGCCGTTCCCGGAAGGCTGACACCTCCAACCGCTTTTGCTGAGGACTGACGACTGAAGACTAAGGACTATTTCTTATGCACGTCGTCCTTGAACACCTTCCCATCCTTCATCACGAACTGCACATTCCCGAGCTCTTTGATGTCCCGCAGCGGGTCACCGGAAACGGCAATGACGTCCGCATAGGCGCCAGTCGCGATCACGCCGATCTGGCCGCTGCTGTCGAGCATCTCAGCTGCCCTCGTAGTGGCGCTCCGAATGGCCTCCATCGGACTCATGCCCAGATCGACCATTCGCGGAAACTCCTGTGCAATCGGCTGGGTCCACGGAATTCCGCCGATGTCGGTTCCAAAGACAATCTTTACACCCGCCTTCATCGCTTTTTTAAAGCTCTCCTCATGAACGGAGGCGCGCAGGCGATCGCGTTGTCCGGCGGGAGTGTCGGGCGGAGCCCAGTCGGTGTAGTAGACAGCAATCGTCGGGCAGTACCACGTGCCCTGTTTAACCATCTGGGCAACCTGCGCATCGCCGAGCACAAGGCCGTGTTCGATGGAATCGCATCCGCCATCGAGGGCGCGTTGCAAACCGATCCCGGTATAGGCGTGGCAAGCGACCTTCTTTCCCCAGCCGTGCGTTTCATCAACGATGGCCTTCAGTTCTTCCAGAGTCAGGGTTGGCTGCGCAACCAGCTCGCCGTTTTTGCCTACCCACGAGCGATGCGTCATGTAGACCTTGATCCAGTCCGCGCCGTTGTCGAGCTGCTCGCGAGCCGCCTTGCGTGCCTCGACCGGGCCGTCGATCAACTGGGCTCCCTTCGGCAGCGTCAGCTCGGGCGCGTAGCCTTCCAGCGGGTATCCGCCCGTGGTCGAAATCGCGCGCGTCGAGACGAATAACCTCGGCCCCGGAATGTAGCCGCCTTCAATGGCCTCCTTGATCCCCACGTCGCCATAGCCGGCGCCTTCCGTCTCAACATCCCGCAGCGTCGTAAAGCCCTGTTCCAAGGCCCGGCGCGCCGAAACGGTCGCGCGCGCCGCACGAAACGATGCCGGATACTTCAGGAGGTTCACATCGTATCCGCCTTCATTCGGATCCTCCCCCTGCAGGAAGATGTGCGTGTGCGAATCGATCAGGCCAGGAAGAACTGTGGCCCTCGAAAGGTCAATCACGGTCGAACCGGAAGGAACCTTCGCGCTCGCAGCATCACTGACGCTATCAATGCGATTTCCGCGAATGACAATCACCTGGTCGCGGCGCGGGCTGTCCGACTTGCCATCGATGAGAGTGCCTGCGCGAATCACCGTGAACGTCTTCAGCTGAGGCGTTGTCTCCTGGGGCGTGGTCTCCTTCTCCTGCGCCGCCAGACACAGCGCGGCAAGCATGACAAACACAACTGCGCGCATCATTTTCATCATGAGGAATCTCCGGAGGGGGATTGTACGACGCTGCGAAGGAAAGTTGCGAGGGCAGGAATAAAGATCTCAGGCGGTGCCCCAGGAACATCTGCGCCAACCGTGTCTCTTGTCGTGAAATCGGTAGTTGGTTCACTCCGCGATATAGGCTTCGGCTTCGATTTCGACGAGCATGTTGGGATCGACCAGGCCGGTGACGCCAACCATCGTCGACGCGGGCCGGATATCACGAAAAAACTCACCATGAGCGCGCCCGATCTTTTCCCAGTCCACAATGTTGATCACGAAGATGCGCGTGCGCACGACATCTCTCATGCGCGCTCCAGCCTTTTCCAGGGCGGACTCGATGTTTTTTAGGATCTGCACCGCCTGCGCATAGGGATCTCCGATGCCGACGATTTTCCGATCCGGGCCCGTGGCTGTCGTGCCGGCTACATGTACGTACGGTCCGATTCTAACGGCGCGCGAGTAACCCACTACAGGCTCCCACGGGGTGCCACTCGAGATATTTTTGCGCTCTACACTCAACAGAGGTTCCTCCTCGGCCGATCATTGTAGTAGACACGCATGGCCCGAAAGTAACTTCGCCGTTAGCAGTGTCGGGCGGCGAGTGCCAATAGCGCGCGTACAACTCAGTTTGTTCATGCGTGTTCTAAATAAGGGTAATCGGTTTTTTGAGTGGCTTACAAAAGTCACTTGCGTTTGAAGTTGAGCTGAGTTAATTAGTCAGCAATCAGCAAGAAGATTCGCGCCGAGCGCGGATCCTGGGGGCCCGATGAGCGTGATTCCGGAGTCGCATCCGTTGCGGCAGTTTTTCACCGAGATGGTCGGACGTCATTACGCGGAGGAGATTGGCATTCGCGATCCGCAACTGATCGCCTACGTCGCGCACTTGTTAACCGAGTTCTGCGACGCCGAGCAGCTCTTCAAAATTCATGATGCCGCCAATCGCCCCATCGACGATGTGGGCGGAATGCTGCTCGAATCCGACCCGGTCTACGGTCCCGCTCCTTCCTTCGATCGCGAGCGCCAGGTCCGCAAACACATCGGCGATTTCACCTTGTTCTTTACGGGTATGTTCCCGGAAAGCCTGAATCACTACCGCCTGCGCCGCCAGCGCATGGAAAACTTCGTCGACTGGATGAAGGCCGGCAAGGAGAGCTATTACATCGTCTCCAAGTTCGAGCATTTCGAATACGCGAAGGTCGCACCTCTGTTCGCGAACTTGTCGCGTAATTTTGAGCAGTGCGTGTACGGACTGAATCGCGTCAAGAATGAACTGCAGGAACTCCAGCATCCGATCGTCCGCCGTACGCAGGAATTCCTGATGTAGTGCTGGCCGTCCTTGACTGCTAGTCCGGCGTTCTGGATCGAGCACCAGCTACGCTCGTCGGTAGAAACTCAGACCAGCGTCGCCCTGTATCAATTTCCGGAACCGCTTCATCCCCTCGAAGTTTTCGCCTGGATCGAATTTCTTCCCGTGCTCGGCAATCACTACGCCTGCAGGTCGCAACACCGACGACTTGCTGAGAAAATCCAACGTCTCTCCATATTCTTTTTCTTTGTTATACGGTGGATCGAGGAACACGTAATTCAGAATGATGCCCTGCATCTCAAGCCGGCGAAGTCCCTTGCTTGCTTCGACCTGCATCAATTCAAAGCCGCTGGTCAGCTCTAGTGAATCCAGATTTGTGCGGATCAACCTGGCCGCCCCCGCGGATGACTCGACGAAGTAAACCTTGCTGGCCCCGCGGCTGAGGGCCTCAATGCCAACCGCTCCGGTACCTGCATAGAGGTCAGCCCAGACGGAGCCTTCGAGCGCCCCTGGATTCCCCGCCGTGAGCACGTTGAAAAGAGTCTCCCGCAGGCAATCGGCGGTTGGGCGGATCTCCAGGCCCGGCAACGAGCGCAGCGGGCGACTACGGTATTGACCGGCGATCACTCTCAGAGGCGCTGTCCTTCCGTCATGACAAAAACGTAGCGATACGATACGCAGTTGAATCTAACTATATAGAATAGTTCTGAGTGTTCCGGTCCCCAGTCGCCGGCGAGATGCGACCAGCCGACGACCGAAGACTGACGACTTCATATGAGAAATTGGTCCATCCCGATCGGCCGGCTGTTCGGAGTCGAAATCCGCGTTCACCTTACCTTCGTATTTTTGCTGGGCTTCGTGTGGATGGCCGAATCGGCCATCCACACGGCCGACAAGAGCACGAGCGCTCCCACTCCCACTCGCGTGCTCGCACTCATCGGCATCATCTTCGGCGCGGTCATCGCGCACGAACTGGGGCATGCTTTAGTAGCCCGGCGCGAGGGACTGCAAGCCAAAGCTATCATCCTGCTTCCCATCGGCGGTATCACTCTCATCGACGATTCCCGCCAGGTCACCTCTCCCACCCCGGGCCAGGTTCCCTGGAAGCGCGATATTCGCATCGCGATTGCCGGACCGTTGGTCAACATGGCTATAGCGCTGGTCGTTGGACTGGTGGTGCTCGCGAAATTTCCGGAAGCGCACCTCTGGACCAAGCCCTTCATTCACTCGAATCATTTGCTACGCAGCCTGGTGTGGATGAACTTCTTCCTGGGCGTGTTTAACCTGATTCCGGCCTATCCGATGGACGGCGGCCACATGCTGCGAGCCGTGTTCTCACGCCACATGGACGCGGTGCAAGCCACCCGGCGCGCTGTTTCCATCGCGCATGCTCTCGCCCCGCTCGTGATCGTGGTCGGTATGCTTCTCCTTTTCCAGGGTGGATATCCCGACAGCTACTTGATCGTGACTCTGGGCTTCTTCCTGCTCATCGGCGCGCAGGTCGAGGAACGCTCGGCAGTATTTCAGAAGGTGCTCGAGACCGTGCGCCTCGAAGACGTGATGCTGACGGACTTCGCCACCCTGTCGCCCGCAGACACGCTGGAAGACGCGCTCGATAAGGCCGTCCACACTCTCCAAGATGACTTCCCGGTCGTACGCGGAGGCGACATGGTTGGTGTGATTTCGAAAGCCAACATTCTCGATGCGTTGCGCATGGAAGGAAACGGTTATGTGCAGTCGGTCATGAACCGGATCTTCGAAGTGTCGACACGCCAGGAGTCGCTGGCGTCCGCCTTCCGGAAACTGAATTCGCGGAATCTCAGCATTATCCCCGTCGTCGAAGACCAGCGCCTGGTCGGCATCATCACGCTGCAAAATCTGATGCACTCCATGTCGTTGCTGGCCGAAAGCCGCAAACTCCGCAAAGAAGCCCTGAACTCCTAATTAGTGTGCTTTGAAAGAAGACGCCTTTCCTTGCGATCTTCGCCTTACCTTCGCGATGAAGGGTTTTTTGAACGCGCTCACAGCAAACAGGAAAAGCTTGTAACCGCAAAGTTCGCAAAGAACAGCCGCCAAGGACGCAAAGAAAAATACCCAAATTCAGGAGGCCTGGAACCAACCATAGGCGGAGGAGGCCTGAAGGCGCGCCCCCTGATACGAGCAAATGCAAAAGCTAGTTCTCTCCGATTGTCGGTTTGGAAAATCCCCACCTTCGCGCCTTTCAAAACCGGAGCAATCAGAACAGCCGAATCGCCTTGGCCTGCTCGATCGCCGGAATTTTCCGCAATGCCTTCAACACCTCCTCCGGCACGCGCCCGTCGATATGGACGACCGCCACCGCCTTCCGTCCGGCAATCTTCTTCTCAGAACCGCCGTTCCCCGCCTGTCTCCCCAATGAGAAATCCGCGATATTGATCTTGTGCTCGCCCAGAATCGTGCCAACTTTCCCGATCACGCCCGGGACGTCGCGATTCCGCAGATAAATCAGGTTGCGCTCGAGCGGAGCCTCTACATCGATGTCATCCACCGACAGCAATCGTGGCGCGTGCCCATGCAACACCGCCCCTTTCACGCGATGCTCCTCTCCCGGCGTCCTCAGCAAGACCGAAAGCACACTACCCGACCCGCCGGTAGAACTCTTCGGCTTATGCAACTCGTGCACCCGCAGGCCCCGGTCCGATGCAATGGAGGCTGCGTTCACCAGATTTGCTTTCTCGTCGAGCACCTGGTTCAGGATGCCTTTAATCGCCGCATTCCGGATCAACTCCGTTTTCCACTCCGCAATGTGTCCGCTATAGCGGAGCGAGATCTCCTCCAGTGTGCCCTCGCTGACCTGCGCGAGAAACGATCCTAGCCGTTCGGCAAGCACCACGTAGGGCTGCATCTCCGCATATTCCTCGTGCGACACCGACGGAACGTTCACCGCATTCTGAATCACGCCGCTTTTGAGATACTCCTTCACTTGCAGCGCGATCTGATATCCGACCGCTTCCTGCGCTTCGTGAGTCGACCCGCCGATATGCGGCGTCAGAATGACGTTTTCCAGGGCGCTCAGCGGCGAATCCTTGAGAGGCTCTTCCTGGAACACATCCAGGGCGGCGCCGCCCACGTGTCCTTGTTTGATCGCGTGCGCCAGCGCTCCCTCATCCACCAGCTCGCCGCGCGCACAATTCACGATGCGTACGCCCTTTTTCATCTTCCTTATCGAGTCGGCGTTGATCATGCCTGTGGTCTGCGGTGTCAGGCCCACGTGTAACGTGAGATAGTCTCCGGCCGCGTAGACTTCCTCAAGTTTGCACATACGGATGCTCTGCGCCTTCGCCACGCTTGCCGAGACGAACGGATCGTGCCCGACAATCTCCATCCCAAACGCGCTGGCTCGGCGCGCTACCTCCATCCCGATCTTGCCGAGGCCGATCACGCCCAGAGTTTTCCCCCGGAGTTCGCTGCCCTGAAGCGATTTTTTCTCCCATTTCCCGGCATGCATCAGCGCGTCGGCGCGCGGAACGAAGCGCGCCATGCTCAGCATGAGGCCGAGCGTAAGCTCCGCCACCGCCACCGCGTTCGCGCCCGGAGTGTTCATCACCGCAATCCCCTTGCGGGTAGCAGCATCCAGGTCGACATTGTCCACGCCCACACCCGCGCGGCCAACCACCCGTAGCTTGGGCGCATGTTCGAGCAGAGCGGAATTCACTTGGACCGCCGAGCGCACGATAAGAGCGTCCGCGTCTGCCAGTTGAGAGTTCAGCTTGCCTTCGAGCTGATCATGAGTAACCACCGTCCAGCGCGGTTCCTTTAATAGGGCGACTGCGGAGGCAGAAATTTTCTCAGCAACGACTATTTTCATTTCGTCTTTGTTTCCCGGAGAACAGGTTGTGACCGCTATCGGCTCGCCCCGGCGGTTTCCGTTTGCCGGGCGAAGACTTCCTGGGCCGCATGCACCGCTGAGCCGAATGCGACCGATTTACCAGTCACATGTGCCAACACATGCTCCAGGGCAGCGAGAGCGCCAATCGTATCGAGATAGTCGTAGTAGCCGATGTGTGCCATCCGGAAAAGCTTGCCCTTCATTTCCCCTTGCCCGTTGGCCACGACCGCGTTGAACGATTCTTGGAACTCTTTCACGATCGCACCCGAGTCTACCCCGGCAGGCGCTTCGAGGGCTGTGACAGCAGCAGCCGGCGACGAAGGTGCAAATAGCTTCAGTCCCAGAGCCAGTCCTCCCGCGCGCGTCATTTCCGCGGCGAGCTCGGCATTGTTGACCAGAGCCTCGCGCCCAGCCCCCAGATTTCCGCCGCCCAGCTGCCGGATGTAGTCGAGCGCCGCCCCCAAAGCCGCGAATAAGGAAGTCGCCGGCGTATATGCCGACTCGCCCTTGGCGGCAGACTTCCGCTCCTTGCGCAGATCGAAGTAGTAGCGCGGCGACTTGGTCGTCTCCATCCGCTGCCAGGCCCGCTCACTCACGGCGCAGTAAGCCAGTCCTGGCGGGATCATGAGCGCCTTCTGCGAGCCGCCAATAATAATGTCCACGCCCCAGCCATCGACGTCGAGGTGGGTCGTACCAAGGCCGGTGATCGCATCCACGATGAGCAGCGTGTCATTCCCCGTGGCACGAACCAGCTTCGCGATGCCCTTTATGTCGTGCCGAGCGCCGGTGGATGTCTCCGTCGCTTGCACGTAAACCGCACGAACGTCGGGCGTGAGCCGCGAACGCACTTCATCGAGCGGGAAAGTCTCGCCATAGGGCTTGCTGAGTGTGTCGACCTGGCAACCGTATGCCTTGCCCAGAGCTGTCCAGCGCTCACCGAATTTTCCCGCAGTCAATACCAGGATCTTGTCGCCCGGCGAGGTCAGGTTCGAAACCGCAGCTTCCATCACCCCGGTCCCCGAGCAGGCCAGCACCAGAACATCGTTCCGAGTGCCAATAAATTCCTTCATGTCGGCCAGCACACGCGTGAACAGATTGCGGAAATCAGCTGTCCGATGATGCGCTGTGAACGAGGCTTCGGCAAACTGGGCTGCCGGAAGCAAAGGAGTGGGGCCGGGCGTAAACAGACGATTTTTGCGCAGCATGAGTTCGAGTCCTCGGATGATTTCACCCCGGGAACTGCAGCAAGGCACCATCAGCTTCAGACACTCCGACGGCGGACTGCTCAGAAAGCATCCCGGCTCTCACGATGATCAATTAAGTTTATCGCGGACAGGTGGATTTCGGGGACTTCCCACTTTCACCGATGCGAGCCTTGCATCGGGCCAGGGATGGCGGCATCGATTTCTGCGGCGCGGCCCTCTGCGGTAAGCAGATATAATTGGCGCACTATGAGCCTCATCGATCAGATTCAAAAAGACCTGGTGGCCGCGATGAAGGCGAAAGACGAGGCCCGTCTTTCCTGCCTGCGCATGGTGAAGACCGCCCTCACGCTCCGCCAGACCGAAAAAATGGGCCCGCTCGATGACAAAGAGTCCCAGCAGGTCCTCGCCACGCTCATCAAGCAGCGCAAAGACTCTGTCGAACAGTTCACCAAGGGCGGTCGCCAGGAGATGGCCGACAAAGAGGCCGCTGAGATCAAGGTCATTGAGAGCTACCTCCCTAAAGCCGCCAGCGAAGACGAAATCGTGTCAGGCGTGAAAGCTACGATCGCAGAGATGGACTCGCCCACCATGAAGGACATGGGCACGGTCATGAAAAATGCCATGGCACGCTTTGCCGGCGCGGGCATGCGAGTCGATGGAAAAGTCGTCAGCGACACCGTGAAGAAAGAGCTGGCCGGAAAATAAGCAGCGTCCAAGACCCACTCAAGGCTTGAATGCGCGCGCTCGAACCTGCCCTGTTGCATTGTCCAAAACAAAAAGGCCAGCGGTCATTCAACCCCTAGCCTCATTTTCGATCAATGCAGCGGCACTCACAACGGCTACTTCCAGCCGAGAATGCTCATAGTCCGCTATCAGTATTTTGTGGAGTAGATCCATCTAGTAATGCCTGTTTGTAACTTTATCCAACTATAACGGCCAAACTACTGTTGAAATTTTAAACGGTATCGCTGGTCGTGCTGCGTTTATCAGCACTTTACATGTACTTCCGGAACTACGTTCCTTTAGAAATTTTTCCTACAATTCACAGCAGTCTGGGGAAAGTAAGCCTCCCGCTAGCGCGGTTTTTTAAGAAAAGATAGCTCGAACTCTGGCGTGTCTTGCAGAAGGCGCGTGTCGGAGCGCGCGTGAACCAATTTCGCTTTTTCCGTGCGTGCAAGCAAATTATTACTCAGCGAGACAATATCCGATGAGCGTACGCAACATCCATGGTAGAGCGCATGCAATTCCACTTCGCGCATGCTGCCTGAGCATGTTTCTCGTACTGGCCATTCTGTTCACTGCGGGATGCGCGGTCACCAAGATGGCCGGCACATCGACACCGAGTCCTGCACCAGGAGCCGGCAACTTGTCCGTGAGCGCCTCGACCGTGAACTTCGGCAGCGTGCCGGTGGGTAGCACAAAATCAACGTCAGTCACGCTTTCGAATAGCGCCACGCAGACCGCAACCGTGCAGGTTTCTCAAGTCGCGATCTCAGGCCAAGGTTTTCGCCTGACTGGAGTCGCATTGCCCACCAGTCTGGCGCCCGGCCACAGCCTCACTCTGACCATCGACTTCACGCCCAGCGCGGCCGGCAATGCTACCGGCACTGTGGCCATTACGAGCACAGCCGCGACTGCAAATGTCTCCGTGGCTTTGTCCGGCAATGGAATGGCCTCAGGCCAGCTGGCCGTGAACCCTGCCAACATGACTTTCCCCTCTGTAGCAGTCGGTACCAGCCAGAATCAGAGCGGGACGCTCACCGCCGGCTCATCTCCGATTAACGTTTCGAGTGCCACTTGGCAAGGCACAGGATTTTCCCTCAGCGGCATAACTTTTCCAGTCATCATCCAATCGGGACAAAGCGTGCCCTTTACCGTGACATTTGCGCCGCAAGCTGCTGGAACGATCTCGGGCGCGATTTCGTTCGTAAGCAATGCGAGCAACTCGCCGGCAAGCGAGAGTCTGGCCGGAACGGCCCTGCAAGCAGCGCCGCACAGTGTGGACCTGAGCTGGAATCCGGATGCCTCCGCGGTGCAAGGCTACTACGTCTACCGCGGCAATCAGACCGGCGGACCGTATAGCAGGGTCTCAACTCTTCTCCCCGCCACTTCCTATATCGACGCGAGCGTCACCGCGGGACAGACTTACTATTATGTGGTCACTGCCCTAGGCAGCGGCTCTTTGGAAAGCGGATATTCAAATGAAGCCGTGGCAGTAGTTCCCTAGACAACTCGCTGCCAGCATCAGGTCTCCCCCATCACTGCATAAAAAAAAGCCCGAGGCCGATGCCTCGAGCTCTTATCGGAGACGAGTATGTTGTAACTGGATGGTGCTGTATGGGAGCGTCGTCTCTGGATGTTTCCACTACTGAATAGAGCTACCAACTTGTGAAAACACCGCACTGGCATTCGTGCCAATCAGTCGCACCATGCCGGTGACGATCACAAGGACGACAGCCAACATGATGGCGTATTCCGCTACGTCCTGCCCTTCGGTCTCCTGCCATAGTCTGTTCATATGGTCGTTAATAGTTCCCCCTCGGTTCCGTTATGTCACTGTCCCCAGAGCCATCGATCGAGCACGTGGAGCCCCGCCTTCGAAGTCACATGCATTCAATCCCCAAACATCTTTTTCCTGTTTGACCGCCTGGAGACCCACCTGATATTCGTGCTTGCCGACTCGCTTCGTCCAAACTACTAAGAATTCCATCCTGCGCTGCCGATACACCACAGTCACACGATCCGCAATTCGCAACTCGTGACGAATCGAGCCAAGTCGCGAGCCGATCGCCGCGATGTCGAGAGTGTGAGCAATCTCATCGAAAGACTGCCCGTCCTTGTCCGTGCCCCGCACTCTTACCGGCAAGACGCCCTTCACCCGCTTCTGCTGGCGCTTTTGTCTCTCGTTACCGCTTGGTCGCATTTGCTCTCCGAAACTACTATGCGCCAGACAACGAGCAATAGGAATGGCTCTGACGGGGGACACACAGAAGTCACACCACATTGGCGATTCGCCTGCAAATTCAACTTGGCCCATCAGTGCCGCTGACCGCACTCTCGTGCCATTTCCTGCAGTGTTCGTGTTAGCTAATCTGGATGTGAGCAGTACTCGGGGGAGGGCTGTTCAACGGCGCTTCGCGGCTTCATCAGCGCGAGGCGTTTCGTTTTCTGCTGCTTTGTCCGCTCGTCTCGAAGTAACAAGTGGATCGGCGTCGCGTTTCTCATTACCGAAATGCCGCATGTCCTTTGATTGCACCGGTCGCACGAGAGCGGTCAGGGAACTTTCATCCAACTGTTACTACCGTAATCTGTCATGCCGATCGCACTACTCAGATAATCAATCTGCTCGCTCAAATCACTTTAACCGCAGAGCCGTAGCCGGGCAGCACGGTGCCGTGCGGCGGCAACAGCTGTGCATCCATGTCCACCGCAAGGCCAACCCCGCAGATCGATCATCAGAGAATCGCAGAGGCTTTGTCTCTTCTCGACAAGGCAGTCCTCGAGATGATCATGGCGCAACGACCGGTTGCGCAGGTCCTCGAAAATTTGTGCCTGAAAATCGAGGAAAGTTCCCCGGGACTCTTGTGCTCGATTCTCTTGCTGGACCAGCGTAGTGGCACGCTCCATGGTGGGATTGGTCCGAGCCTTCCCAACGCCTACTTGGAAACAGTAAATGGGGTGAAAATCGGTCCGCGCGCCGGCTCCTGTGGCACGGCTGCTTACCTCCAACAATTGGTAGTGGCGACTGATATCGCGGCTGATCCCCTTTGGGCCGACTGCAAGCAGTTCGCCTTGCCGCATGGCTTGCGTGCATGTTGGTCTATGCCCATCCCGTCGCGGGACGGGACGACCCTCGGCACCTTCGCCTGCTACTACCGCCAACCTCGCACGCCCGACACCTACCATCTGACGCTGATCAATCGCGCCAGCCATCTTGCCGGAATTGCGATCGAATACCACCACACCAGGACTGAACTCCAAGCTGCTGAGCAACGCTATCGAACCTTAGTTGAGCGGCTACCCGCCATCACCTACATCGCAGAAGTGGGGTCCCTTGGCCGGTGGCACTTCGTAAGCCCGCAGATCGAATCCATGCTGGGCTTCTCCGCTGACGAGTGGCTTTCGGATCCTGGCATCTGGATGCGCTGCATTCACGAAGACGACCGTCAAATTGCTCTCGCCGCCGAGAAGCGCGTGCAGGAAACCGGCGAACTCTATCAGGCCGAATATCGAATGTGCGCTCGCGATGGCCGTATCCTGTGGTTCCGTGACGAAGCCAAACTGCTTGAGGCTCCGGACGGATCCATTCCTCTAATGCAAGGCGTGCTCTACGACATAACCGAGTACAAGCGGCTGGAGGATCAGCTGCGCCAGGCTCAGAAAATGGAAGCCGTGGGCCAACTCGCAGGAGGCGTAGCTCATGACTTTAACAATTTACTGATGGTCATCCAGGCGCACGCCGACCGGATTCTTGGGCAGCTGCCACAAACCGATTCCTCTTACGCGGATGCCGTCGAGATTCATAACGCGACGACCCGGGCGGCTTCACTCACGAGCCAGTTGCTGGCTTTCAGCCGCAAACAGATCCTGCAGCCGAAGGTATTGGATCTGGGCGCCGTCCTGACCGAAGTAGGCAAGATGCTGGAGCGTCTGCTCGGCGCGACAATTACGTTGCAACTTGAGATCCAACCGGGAATTGGGAAGATTAAAGTCGATCGCAGCCAGCTTGAACAGGCAATTCTTAATCTTGCCGTGAATGCACGCGATGCGATGCCTGCCGGAGGCACGCTTGCGATCCAGGCTCGAAATGTTCATTTCAGCGAAACACAGGTATGGCAGCATTCATCTTTGCCATCTGGTTCTTATGTGGCGTTGACAATCAGTGACACCGGTGTAGGGATCGACCCCGATGCCCAATCACGAATCTTCGAACCGTTCTTCACCACGAAAGCTCCTGGAAAGGGAACCGGACTGGGCCTGTCGATGGTCTATGGAGTTGTAAAGCAGAGCGATGGAGCAATCACGGTGGAGAGTGTCCTTGGCCGGGGCACAACATTCAAAATATTTCTTCCCAAGTGCGATGAGGAGGCTGCGTCCGGTCAGAGCGCACTAGCGCAGCCTGAGAAATCCACCGGCAGCGAAACAATTCTTCTGGTTGAAGATCAGACAGCTATTCGCGAAGTGATCAGCGCCTATCTGATGCGGCTGGGGTACAACGTGCTCACAGCACCCGATGGAGAGGCTGCTCTTTCCATCGCCGCAACCCAGCAGAAGAGCATAGATCTCGTGGTCACCGACCTCTTGATGCCTAACATGGGTGGACTGGAATTAGCCACTCGTATGAAGCAATTGCACCCTGAAACGAGAGTTCTCTTCATGTCCGGCTATCCTGACGAGGCAATTCGCTCCCAGGAGGGTTTGACCGAAGACGTCGAGGTCATGCAGAAACCTTTCTCAATGAAGAGTCTGGCAGCCAAGGCGCGGTCTATACTCGATCATCGATAAGTGCTGGAATCAGGAACGGATATTCAAATGCGGGTCATTTGGCGCCCATCCGAACAACGTCTGCATCATGGCTCATCAGTGCGACGCAATGGAAGCGTGAACCTGCACGAGGCTGCGGAACAACTCTGGCTTTGATCCCGTTTTGAAAGGGCGGCCTTATCCGCACCGTAAGTGCAGCAAAATCAGTGACGGCTTTTGCTAGGCCAGCCAAGCAGGGTCCACTCCCACTCCTAGCTTTTGCGCCGGAGCCCACTAAATGGGGTTTCCAAGCCCACTCAATCACTGACATCGGTGACAACGGTCACAGCCTGTGGGTCAGAAAAACGAGAGAATTAGTCCGTTCTTGCCGACTAGGCGTAGCACTGTACGCCCCCCAAGTGCCGCTTTAGTCGGAGCAAGTCTTGACGCAGAGCGATCCAAGGGACGCCAGCGTGATTACAGGGCTTGACTGCAAGTTTCTCCCCCACAGGCCGAACCCAGGAAACTGTTATTTGGCAAGTTAAATTTCGCCGCTGTCGGACTGTTGATGACGGTACCGAGCTGCTGGAAGCGCCACTTCGTCAGATCGCCTGCGCTTCCTTGCAAGCCGACTTGTATCAGCTCTACGGATACTGCCCTCCTCAGCCAGCATTAAAGCAGCGTTGCTTTTGGGGAGTTTGATCATGGGGAGCCGCAGCCTTTGCAGACCCGCTCGAGGGAGATTTTCACTCTCGGGGCTGGAGGTAAGTTCACATAACGAGAAGTTGCAGGATACGATTCCCGGCTCACGCCGGAGAGCCATACTGTTCGGCGAACGCCCAACCGGCGAAACCCCTTCGCTGCATACCCGGCTTGCTTCGGTCCAGGCCGCCCCTTTTTTCCGCGGGCTCTCTCTCGGTCAATGTGCGGAGATCGCCACGACAGGGCGTGAGAAGACTATTCCGGGCGGGCACCATCTTTTTCGCCAAGGTGATTCTGCATCCTTCGTTTTTATTATTGCTTCCGGCCTGATCAAGATCACTCAACTGACCGAATCCGGCAAAGAAGTCATTCTCCGAGTAAAAGGAAGCGGTGAACTGGTCGGAGGAGCAGAACTATTGACGGGAAGGACGCATCGTTCGAGCGCAGAGACCATCGAGCCGTGCCAGCTGCTGGTCTGGGAAGCATCGACCTTTAAAGCTTATTGGACTCAGTTCCCGGTATTGCTCGACAATGTCGTCAACATCCTGGATCAGCGTCTGCGGCTGCTGGAAGAATGTTTTCGTGATCTGGCCACGGAGCGAGTCCCGCAGCGGGTGGCTCGGACGCTCCTCCGGCTCCTTGAACGGAGCGGCGACCCAACCCACAAGGGGCCCATTTATCTTTCCTGCGAAGAATTAGCGCAAATGACCGGAACGACCCTGTTCACCATCAGCCGACTGCTTTGTCAGTGGGCAGAGTGGGGCATTCTCCAACCGGAGTCGAAAGCAATCATGGTCGACAATCTCCCTGCGTTGATTAATGTTGCGCGGGGGATAGAGGGATTGGGCGATCAGGCTCACACTGCCGCGGATGATACCGGCACGCGAATGCGCGAGGTGACCAGCGTCCGAGATTCTCGTCCCAGTGCTGCGTCCCGCAACAACGTTGCATGAGTCTCAACCAGTTCGAGCGGTAGCTACTCGGCGATAGCTGGCGCAATTCGCTTTTCCAATCGGGCTCGAGGCAATCTCATTTTGCCTGCGCAACTCGCCCTCTACACATAATCCCTGTTACGATTTTTCCCCGGCAAGAACCACTGTGTTTGTATCTTGGTCCAGCTAAAACAGTGATCCCCGGCTACTCGCATCGTTCCTGATCACGCATCGTCGTGACTTACCTCACATATTGCGCGCCAGCAAAGCGCACTGCCTGGGCGCTGCGGTAAAAGTTCTCAATGGCCGAAGAGTCACCTAGGACGAATAGCCCCATGGAGACACTTCGCGACCCCAGGTTACTAACATTCTTAGTTCTTCCAAGAGCGCTACCCGCAGCGCTGAATCTTATCGGATTTCGTGCTCCCCTCGGTCTCTTCACTTTCAAATCTCGGCTACCCGGGCGCGATCCGGTTCCTGCAGTCCTTTCCTCGGCGATGACTCGACACAAGGAGAAAGAACATGATTAGGCGAACATGCCTGACGCTTACACGCGTCGTACTAATACTCGCTGCACTTTGCTGGGGTATGGCCCAGAACAACCAGCAAAACACAAATCAGTCGCAAGCGCCCGCGCAAGCAAAAGCCCAAGCACCAGCGCAATCGAGCGGCGCAAATGCGCCTCGAGGCCCTGAACAGATGCGAGGCACCACCAACGATCACCGCTGGGCTGCAGCCGCCAAGCATGCCGACCACCGTGCAGCCGAAGTTAGAAAACATCATGGGAAGGTGAAGTAACATGAAAAAAACACTTTGCATCCTTTCACTGTTGATGTTGGGCACGTTGGCGCTCGGCCAGACCACCAATCTTCCCCCTTGTGACCCAAACAATGCGCCGCCAAACTGTACGGATTACTTCGGCGTGGCCAACTGGGCCAATAGCCCGCTGCCTGCAGGCGCGATCACCGGTTTCACGATTAAAGCCGCGGGAAGCGGCTACAGCCCCTCCACCGTTGCCATTATCACGGACACGACTGGAACGGGTGCGACCGCTCCTACGTTCACAATGGATGCAACTGGCGGCCTCGCTACCGTCACCGGGACGGGCGGAGGGGCTAATTACATCGCTCCACAAATCACCGTCGTGGATTACGGCGTCGGCGGCAACGCTACCACCCCGACGTGCGGCGCCGCGCCGATGCCCGCCTGCGGATCTGGCGCAGTCGTTCTTGCAACGATCGGTGCTCCTCTAACGGCCGGCACCGGTATCCGCAAGTTCCAGGACCTTATGCCAGACCTGACGACGCAGGTGGCTGTTGGGGACGCGACCACTTTTCCGGGATCCGACTTTTATGTAATCGGGCTAATGCAGTACACCACGAAACTGCATACCGACCTGCCACCCACGACGCTGCGTGGGTATTGCCAGCTTACCGCGCCGTCGTATACGACGTGCGCACCAGGGCAACCTTCCTACCTGGGACCGACGATCCTTGCTTCCAAGAACAGGCCGGTGCGAGTCCTCTTCAAGAACATGCTTCCCATCGGTACCGGTGGCAACTTGTTTATCCCCACTGACACCACGTACATGGGCGCCGGGGCACCGTACACCCAGAACCGCGCCACCCTCCATCTTCATGGTGGCGCCACTCCCTGGATCAGCGACGGCACCCCGCACCAGTGGACTGCCCCCGCAGGAGAGGCAGGCCCGGCCAAAGGAGACAGTGTGCAGTTCGTTCCCGACATGTGGTTTGACGGGAACGGGAATTTGATCAGTGCTTGCGCTGCCCAGCCGACATGTCCTGGAGCGACCGGGAACCCTCCCACAGCATTCAATGATCCAGGTCCCGGGAACTTGACGTTCTTCTGGAGCAACCAGCAGGGCGGACGGTTGATGTTCTATCACGACCACGCCTATGGCATCACCCGCCTGAATGTCTACGCTGGCGAAGCTGCCGGTTACCTCTTGTATGAGCCGACGGAAGAAGCTGCGCTTCTTGCCGCTGGGGTCCCGGGAACACTTGCAACTGGAGGTGCGCAGACGGTTCCCGATACGGCGCACCTTATTCCTATGGTCATCCAGGATAAGACCTTCGTGCCCAGCGCTGCCCAATTGGCGGTCGAGGATCCGACTTGGACTGCGGGCGGATTTGGAACAACTCCTGGAGCTGCGAACCCCGGCGATCTCTGGTTCCCGCACGTTTACACGACTAACCAGAACCCTGCTGACCCAGGCGGGGCCAACGCTTTCGGCCGCTGGGACTACGGTCCATGGACCTTGCCAGGAAACCAAACCGTTCTGCTGGCGGCAAACCCAGAAGCGGCAGTTACGATTCCCTGCACATCCACCGCGTTCCCCAATCAGGCAGTGCAGTGCCCCATCACACCCAACCCGTCCGGAACGCCCGAGGGCTTCATGGACACCCCTTTGGTGAATGGCAAGGCTTACCCAGTTCTGCATGTGGCGCCGGCAGCCTATCGGTTCCGACTCTTGAGTGCCGGCAATGACCGGTCCTGGAATCTTTCGTGGTACGTGGCCGATCCTACGGCTACGACCGTGGACGGCAGGACGAACACGGAAGTCAAAATGCTTCCTGCGGTTCAGCCCTCCGCAGGATCGGCCCTGCCGCTCTGCACGCAGATCACGCCGATCACGAATACAACCTTGTTCATGGGGCTTGCCACAGGTCTTCTCGATTCCAGTGGAAACCCGATCAACGGAACCGGCCTTCCGGCAGGCTGCTGGCCGAATTTCGGCGCAGGCAGCCAAACTGCGGGCATCCCCGTGCAGCAAACTATGTGGGCGGCCGACGGCAGAGCGGGCGGTGTGCCTGATCCGACAACTGCAGGTCCACCCTGGATTGAAATCGGTACCGAGGGTGGCCTCTTGCCCGCGCCCGTGGTCATCCCCGCGATGCCAGTTGGCTATGAAGCCAATACCCGGAGCGTGACAATCACCAACGTCAGCGTCCACGGCCTCTGGCTGGGACCGGCAGAACGGGCCGACGCCGTCGTTGACTTCTCAAAGTTTGGAGGGAGAACCCTCATCCTTTACAACGATGCACCCACGCCTGCCCCGGCGGTTGACTCGCGCCTCGACTATTTCACCGGCGACGGCGATCAGACCCCCATCGGCGGCGCACCCAACACCATAGCTGGCTTCGGTCCCAACACCCGCACGATCATGCAGGTTATCGTAGACCCGGTTACGCCCAACAATACGGTACCCTTCAATCTGTCGATCTTGCAGGGAGCCCTGCCGAGTATCTTCGCCCAGACTCAGCCACAGATCATTGTTCCTGAACCGACTTATCCTCCGGCATCTGGTGGGTACTCGCCTATCCAGACCTATTCCCTGATTAGCGACGCCACCTTGACCTGGTTCCCAATTAATTCCACCACGCCGGTGACCTACACCGACGAGCGGAAGACCATCCAGGAGCTTTTTACCCTCGACTATGGCCGCATGAATGCCACTCTCGGGGTCGAGCTACCGCTCACCAATTTCCTGACGCAGACAACGATTCCGTTGGGGTATATCGATCCTCCCACCGAAATCATCAAGGACGGTGAAACGCAGCTTTGGCATATCACCCACAATGGGGTGGATACCCACTTCATCCACTTCCACCTGTTCAACGTACAGGTGATCAACCGGTCGGGTTGGGACGGAACGGTTCGGCCGATCGACCAAAACGAGTTGGGATGGAAAGACACCGTCAGGATGAACCCGTTGGAAGATATCCTGGTCGCGCTACAGCCCATCCGACCGACTCTTCCGTTCCCGCTTCGCGACAGTTACCGGCTCCTAGACGTGACGATGCCAGCAAACAGCGACTGTCCAGCTCCGGCGAGTGGACCCTCCCCTCTACCGTGCTCGATTTTCACGGATGTAAACCCCGTCAGCAACAATCCGGTGAACACGCCGAACAAGGTCCAGAACTTTGGCTGGGAGTACGTTTGGCACTGCCACATTCTGGGACATGAAGAAAACGACATGATGAGGGCAATATCCTTCAACGTGCCGCCCGAGGCGCCGTCGAACCTGACGGTCGCCGCGGTTCCCGGAGCAAGAGGATTGAACCTGACCTGGACCGACAACTCCGCCAGTGAGACCGGCTTCAATCTCGAAAGAGATGTGACCGCTGCCTTCACGAATCCCACTTCCGTAGTAGTCGGAGCAAGCGCCCCGTTGGATGCGAATTTGCAGGGGATCAGCTGGGGCGGCGCGATCAACTATAACGACACGAGCGCCACTGGAACGGGACCCTATTTCTACCGGGTGCAAGCGTTTAAACCGTTGGCCAGCTATTGGTCAACCGGAATGCTCAACTCGGCGTGGTCCAACATTGCGACGTTAGGAGCGACGGCGGCAATATCACCCGCGGCGTTGACCTTCGGGACCGTGGCGATCGGTGCCACTAGCCCATCTCAAACTGTCACGATATCTAACACGGGCAGTGGGCCATTGGGTTTCCCCAGTCTCGTAATTTCACCCAACTTCACGACCCCCACCAATGTGTGCTCCAACCCGTTGCCAGCGCTCTCGAACTGCACGCTCACAGTTGCGTTCACGCCGACGGCATCTGGCCCAGTTACCGGGACACTGACCATCGGTACCAGCGATCCCGCAAATCCAACGCTAACGGTCTCGCTGACCGGCGCGGGTGGAGCGAATCCGTTGTTGACGATTACCGCTAACAACACCACCATGAAGTACGGCGGCAAGGTTCCGGCCCTCACGGCGAGTTACAGCCCAGCTAATCCAGTTGGGGTGACGGCGCCGACTTGCACGACAACGGCAACCAGTACAAGCCCGGTAGGAACGTACCCGATCACCTGCTCGGGAGCAGTGGGTACCAATTACACGATCACTTATGTGGCGGGAACGCTGACGGTCACGCCAGTGCCGTTGACGGTTTGGGCAAGCAATGCCACGATGCTGGTGCAGACCTTTCCCCCGGCTATTCTGCCCCTTTATGTGGGCTTTGTGGCTGGGGACAGCGCGGCGAGCTTGACCACCGTGCCGACTTGCAATGCTTATCAGACGCCGCCGCCGCCATCGCCAGGCACTTTGGTTAGCAGCACGACGATAGTGGGGCATTACCCAACCATCTGCTCGGGAGCTGTTGACCCCAACTACACGATCAGCTATGTCAACGGGACCATAACCGTGAACACGGGGCAATTAATGATTACAGCCCCCACCTTCACGATGACGTACGGTGGACCTGTCCAAAGTCCGCTTACGCCTACTTACACAGTCAACGGGATAGTAACTGCTCCTCCAATTAGCGGCCTAACTACGCCACCGGTTTGCAATACCTCGGTGACGGTAAAGAGCCCGGTTGGAACATATCCGGGGGCGGTCGTTTGTTCGGGTGCAGTGGATTCAAGTTTCTCCATCACCTACGTGGCCGGCAACGTGACCGTGACGCCAGCCGCACTTACGATTACGGCGCCTAGCCCGACGATGACGTACGGCGGACCTCTCCCAGCCCTCACGCCCACTTACGCGACGTTTGTGGCTGGAGACACCTCCGCCAACTTGACCACGCAGCCGATTTGCACCACGACTGCGACGGTCACGAGCCCGGTAGGAACCTACCCGGTTACCTGCACGGGAGCAGTAGACCCCAATTACACCATTAGTTATGTTGCCGGCACGCTGACGGTAACGGCAGCCCCGTTGACCATCACCGCCGGCGGCGGCACGATGGTCTACGGCGGAACGGTGCCGACGATCACGCCCATCTACAGCGGGTTTGTGAATGGGCAGAACTCGTCGGTTGTCGCGCCTGCGCCGGCTTGCTCAACGACAGCAACTTCAACCAGCATCGTCGGCAGCTACCCGAGCACCTGCACGGGGGCGGCAGCCGCTAACTACGCCATCAGCTATGTTGCCGGCACGGTGACCGTGACTGGCGCACCGCTGGTGATCACTGCCAGCAGTGGCACAATGGTCTACGGTGGAACGGTGCCAGCGATCACGCCCAACTTCAGTGGGTTTGTAAACGGGCAGAACTCCTCCGCCCTCACGACGCAGCCGACCTGCTCGACCACAGCAACGCCAACCAGCAATGTCGGCAGCTACCCGAGCACCTGCGCGGGAGCGACAGCCGCGAACTACTCGTTCACCTATGTCGCTGGCACGGTCACGGTGACGCAGGCTCCGGTGATTTTCACGGCCAGCAGCCCAACGATGATCTACGGCGGCCCTGTTCCGGCGATCTCACCCAGCTTCAGTGGGCTTTTGAACGGGCAGACCTCATCGGTTCTTACGACTCAGCCAATTTGCTCGACACTTGCGACGTCAACAAGCAGCGTAGGTAGTTACGCCAGCTCTTGCCTGGGCGCAGCAGCCATCAACTACTCATTCACCTACGTCCCCGGCGCGGTGATGGTCAATAAGGCGACCTCTACCACCATGATCACCTCGAACGCGCCCAGCCTGGCCATCATCGGCCAGATCGTCACGGTGAGCTTTGGAGTAGCTCCTCAGTACTCTCAAACGCCCACGGGGAGCGTCACGGTGAAGGCCAGCACAAACGAAACCTGCACTACTAATTTGTCCAGTGGCGCGGGAAGCTGCAAGTTGATCTTCAATATCGGCGGGCCAAGGACGCTGACCGCGACTTACGCAGGAGACAGCAACTTCTTGGGTAGCACATCGGCCTCCGTCAATCAGCAGGTGTCCGGAATCAGCCTGAGCACCACCTCGCTGCTGTTCGGCAACCAGCTGGTAAACACCAACAGTGCGCCTCAGACGGTGACGCTTTCGAATGTGGGCACCACCACGATAACGGGCATCAGCGTCGCGTGGAGTGCTAACTTCTCGGACAGCACCAACTGCGGCACCAGTTTGGCGCCAGGCAGCAGCTGTCGGATCAACGTGAGGTTCAGGCCCACTACAACCGGCGTGTTGACTGGGACGCTCACCATCACGGACTCGGATTTTACCAGTCCGCAGATAGTGGCGCTCACAGGTACAGGGGTTGCACCGATTAACGCGGTGTCGCCTTCGGCACTGACGTTTAACTCGCCATTAAATGTCGTCAGCGCGGCTCAGCCCGTGACCGTAACTAACTCGGGGACGGCACCCCTGGTTATCAACGGCTTCGCGCGTTCTGGGACTAACGGCAACCAGTTCGCCGCGACTAATGTCAACTGCCCGATCGGTGGCCCGGGCCTGGCTGCAGGGTCATCCTGCACGGTGAACGTGACGTTCCTGCCAACCAGCTCAACCACCCTTACTAAGAATGCATTGCTGACTGTCAATGTAAACGCTCCTGCGCTCCCAGCGTCGGTATCGCTGACCGGAACCATCATCGTGCCGACTTTCACACTGTCGCAGACTGCACTGAATTTCGGGACTGTAATAAGGCCTGGAACTTCGACTCAGTCGGTAACGTTGACGAACGGGCCGAATGCACCGCTGCTGATCACCGGCCTTGCGATCGGCGGCGCGAACCCAGGACAGTTCTCTCAAACCAATACCTGTGCGCCGTTCCCGGCAACCATGCCGGCAAACGGGACCTGCACGATCAACGTGACCTTTACCCCAACACAGCTGGGCACCAAGAGTGGGGTGTTGACCGTGCGCGTTGCAGCTCCCGCTACCAATCAGACGGCAACGCTGACTGGCGTGGGACAGTAGTCGGTTGATGTGAGAAACAAGAATGCTGCCCGCGAGGGCTCTCGCGGGCAGCATTTTCTTGGTCTATTCATTTTTCACTACTGTTGCGGGGCCGGCTCGGTGGGAGCGGATCGGAGGGGTGTGCATGACGATCGACTTTGGCACTCGTTTCGGTCAAATTTTCTCCGTCCCACAAGTGCGGGCGCGCAGCAATCGTCACGGACCTTCGTGATAGATGACACCGCAGAGAAGACCGGACAGGGAGAGAATAAGATCGATAAGGTGTCCCCAGAAAGTTTTCGCGGGCCAAGGGAGACGCGCATGTACGCGCAACTCCGAGTCAAGCGATTCTCGATGTTCGGAACTGCTTTGTGCCTCGCCGCTTGCGCCTCGGCACAGACCGCAGACTTGCCGCCGCATTCGCCGGCTGCCATATCTCCCATCTCATCACATGTCGTCCTCGAAAAACTGCCGCCCAGTGCGCCGACCATCACTTACGACAACGGCGTACTGACGATCTCCGCGTACAACTCCACCTTGAGCGACATCCTGCAGGGAATAAGGAATCAAACCGGAGCCGATGTCGATATCCCGCCTCAGGCCGAGGAACGTGTTGTCACGCATCTGGGCCCCGGGCCAGCATGCGATGTCGTCCGTTCCTTACTGTCGGGGTCTCGGTTTAACTACATCCTCGTGGGATCGAATGCCGGCTCCAACACACTCACGAGGATTCTGCTGTTTCCCAGGCCAATTGCGGAGAAAATACCCGAGCGACCGCTGGTGAACGCCAGCCCTGTACAGCAAGCGAGATCCCTGGCCTCAGAGAGCAACAACGTAAACGTAATGGAAGGCGTGCAGGAAGAGGACAAACCGCAAGAACCTGAACTCCCCGTGCGGGCTGAGCAGCGGATCTTGCAGCAGCACCGGCAAATGATCATGGAGGCATTCCAGCAAGACCAGCAGCCCGAGTCACGATAAGCAGGAGAATGCTGCTCGCGGGCAGCATTCGTTGGAGCGTCTGCCTCAATGAACGGGACCTCAACATGACCTGGGTTGGTCGCGACTCTGCGCCTTTTCCTGTCGCACTCTACTCGACATCCAGCCAGATCATTCCGCCGCGGCGGCTGAGCATCAGGTGCAGGCGATGTTCAGCCATCAATAATATTGGAACGCTTCAGTTGAACCTTACCGCAAGTTCGTCTGCTTCAAGCGGGACAATCGCTGTCGCAGAGTGGATGTCGCCTTGAAAATCGCTTTCAGTTCGACCGCCGTGGCTGGCTCATCTCCCAATTCCGCAAAACGCCTTTCTAGCTCCACTAACGCGCGTTCGATCAAAGGAAGCGTTTTGGCACGATCAGATGCGTGGAGCACCGAGTTGAATGTCTTCTGCCAGCGATATTTCTTTTTGCCTGGCATGAACAATCTTCTCCGAAACGCCCACCAAAACTGGCTCTGCCCCTTCCTCATGTGACGCAACCCGAGTAGCCCAGTCAAGACACAAAGAAAGTTGAGCGCAGGATCACAATGCCGAGCCGCGACCCGTGGGGGAAGGCGAGTCGGGATTGCAGGAAGGATCGATTCGAGATTCCAAAAAAGAGTTTAGTCCCCGCGAACGGAAAGATTTGCACAGACGGGGCCAAAAGGATAAGAACAAATTTCTGAATGGAAGTGTCAGATCAGCTGAGAAAGCGATTCTATTGCTGCCGGAGTTGGCACTTCGTCAATCAAGCGCCCGCTTCGAGCGGCTGGCAATAGCTTCTGCGCACGGAAAAAATGCCCCCAACATTGGCCGCGAGCTTGGTTGAAGGCAAACCCGCCTACGCTTGGGGAGAGGTCAATGCGGGGCCCAGCACTTGTGGTCGGAACAATACAGACAGTCTCAGGTCGTGTCTGTTCAAAATCGCTCACTTTGGTGGTGCGACCGCTCGGAAAACCGATCGGCCGTGGTCCCACAGACAGCAACCGAGCCACGATCAGCGCAAGTTTGTGGTTCGGCTCCCGGCTAACTTGTCCGAGTCGCTCATTGTTGGCCGCGGCGCGTTCACCCTCACCAACGAACTTTATTTACGACCAAGAAAGCGAATGCGGCCGGTGAAGGCTCGGCCGTTGTATACGCTGTAGGCGAGAAAGTCGGGCGAGTTGATGTCATTGTTGACGTCGATCCAGTTTTTGCGGCCAGTCACGTTGTTGAATCCACCACGGATGGCCCAGTAGTAACCGAGCGCGTGGAATCGCTTTTCGATGTGCGTGTTCAGCGTGAACCACGTGGGGAAACGGCGCGAACCGGGGGCCTCGACGACCTGTTGCTGATCGTTGACGACGTTGAAAGGAAATCCAGTGCGGACCTCGGTGGAATAGGCGAGGTCGAAACCCTTCAGCAGCGGAAGCAGGCCGTAGGAGAGAAAACGGTTCGGCGTGTCCCAAGAGTAAGGCCCCGGCTGTTGGGGGCTGAATTGTGGGTTGTCGATGTTGAAGTCCAGAACCTGGTTGCTACGAGCATGGGAGCGGACGTACGAGGCGGCAATCATGTGGCCGTTTCGAAAGGCGTGGCGTGCGCCGATTTGAAACCCGTCATAGTGGTCTTGCCGCGTGTTGGACAGCGCGAACTGCCCGTTCAGGTTGGAGAGGTTGGTGAGATCGTAAACGAAGCCGTGAACGCCACGCTTCCTGATGTACTCCAGTTTCAGATAAATGTTGGCGGGGAGCTTGCGTTCGAGGGCGAGGCTTTCGTTCAAGACGCGCGGCTCGTACAAGGAATGCAGACCGGCAGTAAAAGAAGCGAGAACCGGGCCGCCAATCGGAAGACCGTTCTGGTCAAAGAACTGATCGATGCGTGTTCCGGCACGAGGACGGGCGACAAGGAAGATCGCGGTCGCGTCATAAAAGACTCCGAGTCCAGCGGAAAGCTTGGTGTTGCCGCCGCTGTCAGGGACCCAGGTGGCGGCGAGGCGGGGTGAAAATAGCGGGGCACGGACGATCTGATCCCAGTCGTACCGAAGTCCGGCTTCGAAAAAAACATGCTGGGTAAGGAGCCATTGATCCTGAGCGTATCCGCTCAGTTCGGTGTTGTGCTCGGTGAGTGCGGGAAGGCCTGGGAAGACCGAATAGCGTGAACAGGGGGAGGGCTGGTTAAGAGGAGGCTCGGTGAGGGTAATGCAGTCGCCTGTTGTTGGGACAGTCTGGCCTTCGCGCAGGTAGGAGATAGGAGCGCGAACGTAGTTGGCATCGTAGCGAAGGCGATCGAGATCGATGCCGATTTTAAAGTCGTGGCGGCCGTGCCATTCGCGTGGACGCAGGAAGAGGTTGGAGGCGACCTGCCAGCGATCCGCGCGGGTATGGGCCGAGAGGTAGAAGTTGCCGCCGGCGGTTTCAGGCGAGATGAAGTAGGGCTCCAGGCCGCGTGAGATCTCGGTGAGATCGTAGCGATTGAAACCGAATGCCGCCTCAAGGAGCGAGCCCCCGGCGAAGTAGTGCTGGTCCCTTGCGCCGAACTGGTAAGCAGGCTGATTCACAGCGGGCGTGGAAGCTTGCGGATTTTGCGGCGAGAGCCCGGCATGCTGGTCGTGAGATTCGTTGATGTTGAAGCTGGTGGTAAGAATGTTGCGGGAGGTAAGGTTAGCCTGGATCTTAGCAAGATTGCCGAGGCGTGTAACGACATCCTCATTCTGATCCACGGGTAGCTCGGTAACGATTAGATTTTGATAGGCGCCATCCAGAGCATCGAAAAACCAGATCTTTCCTTTCACTACCGGACCCGACAACGTGAGGCGTGGGTTGACCTGGTCAAACGTCCAGCCGTTCTTGTTCTGCCAGGAGGGAATGAAGTCAGTGGCGATGAAGCGATAGTGGTCGTCGCCGATGCCCGTTTCAAGCAGGATGGCTCCGCCGCTACCCTTGCCGAACTCCGCGGAATAACGGCTGGGCTCGACGCGAATGGAACGGAAGGCGTCGGTCGAAACATGAAGAATAAGTTGGCCGTTGGAGGGCTGGCTGACATTGAGTCCATCGAGGACGGCGATCGTCTGGTAAGTCTGCGAGCCGGCCACGTGTGGTTGCGCGTAGGGATCGAGGACCACCGATGGAATGTAGTTCAGGATGTTGCGGTAGTCGTGAGTGGCTGGGTACGGGATGTTGATGACATCGATGCCCGTGAGTCGCTCCTGCGACTGGGTTTGCGAGGGCTCGATCATAGGTGGCGATTCGTGGACATCGACCGTTTCCTTGATTTCCTTCAGATGGTATAGAGTGATTTCGATTGCGGAAGCGGCAGCGGGTTCGACCGCGGAGTTTGCAGTGTAGTAGCCCTCCTTCTCGACATGGATCTGGTACAAACTGGCGGGAACGTACGGGAGTTCACACCGGCCGGAAATTTCGGTCTCGCACCTGAGAGCTTGGGCTGGCGATGGAGGCTGGAGAGTAACGCGGGCGCCGGCGACGGCAACTCCGTTTTCGTCGACCACGGTAACGGAAACGCGCCTGGCTTTTTGCTCGCCATGCGCGAGCAACACCAGTAAAGCGAGCACCGGGACTATGCAGGGGCGAGAGCGCATGTGAAGTTGTGGTTATTGTCTCGCAGGTTGGCGAGGTCGAGGGACTTTCTCTCAGTGCGAACACGAGATCCGACGATCGAGGGCCTTCACATCACTTGGTGAGGAGGGCGGAACATCTAAGTATCTGCAGCCTGCCGACATCCGACCGATGATTATTCTCTCCGACGCTGCACCAGCCCCTGCAAAAATGCCCGACGAACCCGCTCGCGATTGAGGTCCATGTCGGACATTCCGAATGCTCTCTCGGATTCTGCTTCTTTGTCAGCTCCCGCGTGAAAAGGCCTATCTCCAACGTCAGTAGCTGACCCGATTAACAGGGCATCGGTATCTGGCTAAGAGAAACCAAACGCTTCCCTCTGGGGCCTACGGCAAAATTCGGATTGAAAACAAACGACTTCATGGCTTCGTTTCGTAATTTGCAGATTCACCTTCAATTGTGGCTGTTTATTACGCCAGCGTCTGACCATTAAGTTTGACCATGGTTTATATTTGTGGTTCAATTAATTCATGAGGGAAGTTGCCATCTCCGAATTTAAGGCCAAGTGCCTCGCTCTGCTCGAACAGGTGCGCCAGACGAAAAAACCCATTCGGGTCACACGCTTCGGCAAGCCCGTGGCTGAAATCGTGCCGCCTTCGCCCGACGCCGGACAAAAAAGCTGGATCGGCTCCATGAAGGACACGATGGACATTATTGGCGACATACTGTCTCCGGTCATCGACGAGAAAGATATCGAGGCGCTGCGCGATTGAAGCTGCTTCTCGATACTCACGTCTGGCTTTGGGCTCTGCATGATCCGTCCCGGCTCAGCCACCGCGTCAGAGATGTGCTGAGAAACCCCGCCAATGAGCTGTGGCTTTCCCCGGTTTCAACCTGGGAAGCACTGTTGCTGAATGCCAAGGGCAGGATTCGGCTCCCCGCCAACTTGTCCGAGTGGCTGACCGCGGCCACAGCGCCTCTGCGGGAAGCGCCGCTCACCCACGAGATCGTGCTGATCGCCCAGCAGCTCCCGCTGCCACAACGCGATCCCGCAGATCGGTTCCTTGCCGCCACTGCTCAAGTCATGGACCTTACGTTGGTCACGGCCGACGACAATCTGCTTCGCTTGGGAACAATCCGGACGATGAAGAACTGATCGAAGGATTCTTGTAGCTCTCATCCAACCCTGTCTCTTCCCGTTAACAACCACTCGATTGTTTTCCCCGATTTACGTGCTAAGCGAAGCAGCACAGCCGCACCCATTTTCGCTGCTCCACCGCTCGTATCTCGAGAGGTGTCCCTGACAGACTTCGGGTTCACGAGCAGACCCCTCAGAATGGAGTCTCGCGTCATAGCCTCCTCACCCGCCGTTCCAGGGGTCAACGACATCAAGGCCACAATTCCCGGAGTCTGCAGCATTGCGCGTCGCGTGCCAAATAGAACACCTATGACTCAATACCTTAGGTGCCTTCTAAAATCCCACAGCTTCAAGACAGGAAAGCTACAAAGTACGCAATGTGCAGCTCGGATTACAGCTACTTTGAGCTTCCTTCCTCGGGCGAGTCGTCCTGGTCACTCTCCGCGCTGTCTTCAGTATGCGCTTGATCGGCCTCTACGGATCCTGCATCCTGTTCTGCTGTTTCGCTAGAATTTGGCGACGTCGAGGGATTTGGACCTGCTGATTGCCTCCCTTCCTGACCAGCCAACTGCTGCTCGATTCTTGCCAATCGACGTTCGAGATCCGCGGTTGGCAAAACACGGTGCAAAGAATTGCTGAGCTGCGCCAATGCAGCCGCATTGCGCGGCGTCATCTTCCTTGAGCCAATCTCTCGAATTGCGACTGACAGAATGGTTTGCAAGCTCGCTCCAGTCAATGGTTCGAGCACGGATGACTCAAGCACTTTAGAGCGGTTTCTGCTGCCCCCAATCTGCCCGAGACTGTACGCTAGGTCTGGATGCGCATGAAAAAAGCACAGCCCATCCGGACCGGCTGGCGCTCGACAGGAAGCGCCGGTCTTTGTTTTACCGCTACACTTCATGGTGGTCCTGTTCTCCGAAGTCTACTTCCTATTTATCTCGCGTAATGTCACAGGCGAACAGTCATTTCCCACACGTAGTTTTCCGATTGCTCACGAAGGTAATTCAGTGCTTGAGTTGTACTGTCAACCGCATCGTCGTGTAGTCCGTTCGGAAATGCGGCTAGCTCATCCACATATTCATTCAACCAAGGCGCGGATTCCGGCAAAAATACCTTCCCCGCCTCGATAAGTGGGGTTATAGCATGTGCACGCGTGACCTTATCAGTATCAACTTTGATAGGACGAATCGGATACCGAGTCATAGTTCTGAGTTCTTGAATTAAGCTCTGTCCCGAAGCTCTGTCTTCAACGAGTATCACGTTGGGCTTCCACTCAGCCGCGAGCCAGGCGACCCGGCGCTTCAGTTCGGGAAATTCTATCTTGCCGCGCCAGAGCGAAAGTAAGTAGTAACCTGAAGCGTTCACGCCCCAAGTGGTGCACACGCTATAGTCATTGTCACATCCGGTTTTGAAACCCGTGTCCCACGATTGCACAATCCGCGTGAAAGTGGGTCGATCGCGATAAGAACGCCACCAATCTCGTCGGAAGATTGCTCCTTCGGCAGCAGTCGGCCGTTGCTGGTACAGCGTAATAAAGGCTGCAGAACCGATGTCATTGCGAATGTTTTTTAGTTCCGAAAGCGGGTAGCGCTCGGGCCACAGGGCTTCCCCCTCTCGCCGAAAGCTCTCGTCGTGCTCGGCAATCGCCGCGAGGCAGAGTTCGTCCCAGGGTTCGCTCTCGGGCTGTCGCTGTATTCGGCCGAAGAGGTCATCTTCGTGCCAGCGCGTGCCGATCAAAAAGATCGCTCCCCCGCTTTGGAGGCGGGTTCGGACGACCTCGCACCACCATTCAAAGGTTGTGCGACGAATGGTCTCACTTCGGGCCTCAGCGGAATTTTTTATCGCGTCGTCAACTATTAGTAAGTCTGCGCCGCGGCCAGTGATTGGACCACCCCGTCCTACCGCATAAAACGACCCGCCTGCGGTCGTGTTGAATCGGTGGACACTATTAGAGTCCCTAGTTATTAGGCACTCTGGGAAGATATGCCTGTGAATTGGACTACTTATGAAGTTACGTACTCTTCGGCCGAGCTCATTCGCTAGCTCTTGCTCATAGGTGATGAGAATGATTGACCGATCTGGATATTTTCCAAGGTAGAAGGCAGGAGATAGTCCTGACCCGATTAGGGTCTTGCCGTGTCGCGGCGGCAAGGACATGCTGAGCCGATCGCTTCTTCCACTATACAGCTTTTCGATCTTCTCTATCATAAGATTATGGTGTAAAGCAACCTCCAGTCCAGGCCAGAGTGCTATGCCGTAGCATGCTAAGTCATCAGCAGCGAGTTTATAAATGTGTTCAATTTGCATGTTATCTCCTATTCTGTCGCTTTATGTCGTTTGGCATAGATTTCGGCAATGCGGCGAGCTGTATCGTGATCGATATTCACATTTATGATGTTAGTTGTGCTTCGTTCGTTTAGCTGCCCATCAAGCCTTGCGATCAACTCCACGATGCGACAAACCTCACGCATAGCGTCGAGAGCGGTTTCATCGTCACCGCGAGTAATCGCTCGATTTTCAATCTGCGCCGCGTCCTGTGCCAGCACCGAAAGTTCGCGTATCAAGGCGGGGAGGTCATGGTTGTCTTTGGCGTGTGTCGAGCGTGGCCCTAAATCCATCAGCGCGTTCTCGAGCTGCCCCATGCGCTTTTGCACATTGCTCAGCTGCATGAAATCTCTCCGGTGGTTTCACACCTGTTCCAGTTTCGAATGGTGCAAGAGTATGGGTCGAGGCTGCGAAGTTTCGGAGCGGGGAGGCGAGCTGATTGGACGCACAGCGGGTTATAGGAGATGCTGAGCATGAAGGCCTCGTCGGCACACAAAAGGTGTGCGCGCTATCGGCCCTGACGCCTCAGCGTCCCGCTGAAGATCGGGGGAATGAGTGGGGTAGATCCGGCGTCCCGCCGGACAATTGGCATTCGACTGACAAAGCGTGCCCAGCTCTCCCAGCTATAAAAACACGCTCTAGCAGGAATCCCCCCTGCTTGCTCCACTCTAAATTATGCTTGGTCGGATCAATTAAAAATTCTAGTGCACTGTTAATTCTTTGGATACCTTCTCTGCTCCATTGCAAATGGGGCTCGCGAGCGAAAGCCGGCCGAACGCCTGCCAAGTTGTTTCAAATTCTTAGTTCCTTACCTTTAGGCCTTTAGGAGTGAGACCGACAATACGAATGCGACGTACTGTAAATAGCAGAAACTAAAGGTCTGGCGGAGAGGGAGGGATTCGATTCACGCCATTTTCGTATCTAGCGGTGCTGCCTACACTTGGATGATAATATCCAGCATTTAAGCGAGTTACAAGCGATTTCGATCTTCGGCTGCTGTCTCATCTGTCTCACCAGTTGAGTGTAGTTCGCGCCAAGACGGTATCACTGGTATCAGTAATGCGTTCGAAGCGAGGTCAGGCCGCTGCCTCGAATTTCTCCGCTCAGCTGATTTCGATACAGCTTTGACACGGATGGCGGGTTTCGGAACTCTTGAAGAAATCCTAATCGATTGAGAACCTCCGACCCCCTTGTCCCGAAGCAACCACAGAAACACTATCTCATTGATTCGCTTAGCTTAGTTCTGCGTCTCGGACCACGGTTTTACCCGGTTTTCAGTGCTTATCTGACCCAAATCTGACCCATCTTCCGAATCGCCTACGCGCCAAGAAAGTGTATCCCCCAACCGTGCGTTTTCTGAAACTAAGAGATCAATGCGAACGTCTAAATCGATGGCGCCCGATCTGGGCTCAACTCTGGCACATACTTTCCGAATTGGGCGTGGAGTGAACCCCGCAGCCAAAGCTTTGCGTCTGAGATTGAGCAAGGTTCTAGCCTTGGTCGGCAGGCTGGGACGATTGTCCAGAAGACATACACCTAGCTTGCCGTCTGCCGGGACTGACCGCGAGCTGTCCGGACGCGAGTCTTCCAGCCCCTGATAGACCTACCGAGGTGTTCAAATTGTTTGCTGTGCTTGCGATTCGTACTCTCGGCCGATGTCGGCATGAAATCGACATCCCCCCGACTCAGGGCATCGGAATTACCGGCTGCGCCTCATCAGAATAAACGCTCTGCGCGCCGCTAGCATCGACTGCAGTCGTCAGGCGGAGAGCGCATCGAGTTGCAGGCTGGCGGTGGCGTTGTTAGTCGGGCGTAGGATCGAGGTGCAAGCCGGTTTTGACGACCGCACGTTCAAGCGATTGGTCTGCTGCAGAGTATTGCGGCGCAACCTGCACGCGGTCGAGGCATGCCCGCAGTTTCTCCGCCAGTATGCGGATATTGGGTTCGCTAAGCAGGTCGCGGTGGTTGCCCGTAACATCCTGAATCTCAATTCCTCCCGCCGCCAGTCCTCGCCAACCCAGCAGCTCATCAGTTCCATCAAGAATGCGGCGATTTACGCAGCGGAAAATGGTGAGGCGTCCGGCATACACCTTTGGCCGATAAAGCGACCCAGCAATCCGGTTGATATCTTTCAAACTGCCGACGCGCTGTGGCAACGGACGGTCAACTTTTTGGAAGAGGCGGAACATCTGATCCGTAAACAAAGCAGATATCGTGTCCTTAACGTACTGCCCACCTTCTCCTGAGAAGAAGATATGATTCAGGCGATGTTTATACACTGTGAAGCGTTGCCGGACATTGAGCGAACGTTTGAATCGTTCGAGATACTGCCATTCAATAGTATCGAGTAGCCCGAGCAGCGCCACAGTTTCTCCGGAAGCGTGTAACTGCCGCGCCAGCTCAAACATCACGAGACCGCCGAACGAGTATCCCGCCAAGCAATACGGACCATGCGGCTGAACCTTTCGGATTTCGCCGAGATAGTAAGCAGCCATATCTTCGATCTGGGTGAGGAAAGGCTTCCGTCCATCCAAGCCTTGCGGTTCAAGAGCAAACACCGGCTGGTCGTCTCCCAGACAATGTGCCAGAGTGCCAAAGCCGACGACCGATCCGCCCAGTCCAGATACTAAGAAAAGCGGCGAGCGCGAGCCCTGCTCTCGGATCGGAACGATTGCGGGGGAGTCAACTTCTGCGCGAACGCTTGCGATCCCCCTCTGCCGGATCAGGACCGCCAATTGCCCGACCGTACGCGCTTCAAACAGCGTGGACAGGCCTAAATCCAGCTGAAACGTTTTCTTGATCTTGCTGAACAGGCGCACCGCGATCAGGGAGTGGCCGCCCAAATCGAAAAAGTCGTCATCCAGGCCGACCTTCTCAACCCCCAACAGTTCCTGCCACCATTCAGCAAGTACATCCTCCACTCCACCGTCCGTTCTAGCCAGGCTCTTGGCGGGAGATGCGACTGGAGATTCCGCCGGCCTGTCCTCGAGACCGCCACGCACCACGATGATGTTCGGCGGCATACTGGAGGAGAGAATCTGATCGAAGGCCTTGATCCCGTCGGCCGAGGAGATCGCTTGCTCTGCCATTACGTCTGCCAAGTCGCTGTCGGTTGCGGGCGTCCACGGGCGGAATACCGGGGCGCGACTGTCAGTCCTGGCCGCCATCCGCCGCAAGGAAAACTCATCGATCTCCGCCAGAACTTGTCCCTCGGCGTCCATCAAAGTGAAGTCGAAGGTCGCAATCTCACGTTGGGCCGTGTTGTCCTGATGGCAACGGATGTGACTGTATACCCGTGCGGCGAGCGGACGATAAAACCTAATCCGCTTATACGAAAGTGGCAGATAGAGAGCCTCCGAGTCCTCGTAGCCTTTAATGAGGTACAGCGAGGATCCGGTGGCCAGATCGAGAAGCGCCGGATGCAGAAACCAAGTCTTGAAATCAACCGAAAAGTCTTGTCCCAGCTGCAACTCCGCCAGTGCCTCACGTTCTCCGATGTGCAGGCTCTGAAGGTTTCGCCAGCGGGGGCCGAAATCGAAATACTGCTCCTGGCGGGTCCGGCGCTGATCGTCAAACGTGATGCAACGCAAAGAACAGCGCCGACGAAGGTTCGAGACATTCTGATCCGCGAGCGGGTGCTTCGGGTTCCTCCCCACCTGCCCAGACGCGTATTCGGTCCACTCCTTGTCCCTCGCCAAGATCGAAAACCGAAAGCCAGAACGTTGGCGGCGCAAACGTACGCGCACTTCCTTGGTCTCGCCGGCAGGCACCGAAAGCGGCGCCAGAAAAAACACATCTTCAAACTCAACGCCCGGCTCAAACCGATCATGGACCAGCGCCGCGGCCGCCAGCTGCAGATACCCAGTCCCCGGAACCAGAGCTTCCCCACTCTTGAACCGGTGTTCGTCGAGCAACCAGTCCTCCTCGCAGCTCAACCGTACTGAATACACGGTTTCCGACGCCGATTGGACGAGCCTGCGGCCCAGAAGCGGAGTATGACCCGCCGCATCCCGGCTGGCCATGCCCACGTCAGCCCACAAGCTCCAGCTCACAGCCATGGTCGGCTGACCGGTCTGGCTCAGTGCAAACGCATCCAGAAAAGCATTCGCGGCCGCGTAGTCGATTTGCCCAGGTGGGGGAGTCAGCGCACTGATCGAAGAAAACAACAGCCAGAAATCAAGCTTGCAGCCGCGCAACACCTCCTCCAACACCAGCGTGCCTTCGATCTTGGGCGCCAGCACCCGAGCGGCACTTTCGCGCGTCTTGATCTGCAGCGGCCCGTCCTCAATCAGGCCGGCAGCATGGATCACTCCGTTCAATTCGCCGAAACGCTGCCGGACCATACTCAGGGCTTCTTCCATCTGTCCACGGTCGGCTACGTCCGCGGCCATCGTGAGAACCTCGCTCCCCAGCGACTCCAACTCCTGCAACTTCCTGATCTTCTGTTGCACATCGCCCGTTTTCTCTGGCTGTTTGAGTAGAGCATCCCATTCCGAAGGGGGCGGGAGCGGTGTCCGCCCGGTCAGCACCAGCCGCGCATGCACAGTTCGCGCCAAGTGTTCGGCGATCACTAACCCAACGCCGCCCAACCCGCCGGTGATCCAATAGACCCCTTTCTCTTTCAGACGAGAGACCGAAGGCTGGATGCGAAGACTGGGGGACTCGAAGCTCTCCACCCAACGTTCCGACTGCCGCGAGGCAATACAGGGATTTGCAGCTGGCAGCGCCCACTCCGCAATCACGTCACTTGCAGCTTTCCTCAAGTCTCCGATCTTCCAATCAAGATCGAGGTGGCGGCAGAGAGTGCCGGGAAATTCTTTGGGAATGACGCGGACGGGCCCGAGCAACGCGGCGCGCGCGGGTGCGAAGGTGCTTTCTCCAGAAACCGAGTTCAGCCCGTTCGAAACACACGTGATCTCCACCGCCTCCAGGTCCTGGTCGCCCAGCGCCTGGGCCAAAAAGAGCAGACTGTAGAAACTCAGGTCCAGCGTCTGATCGAGTGTCTGGCCGGTCTTCCCGTCCAGCACCGGCCACAGGTGCAGAATCTTCGCCGGCAGATGCTCGTATCTGACGATATCCGCGAGCAGTTGATCGTAGTCGTGCCGTGATCTCGGACAAACCATATACGTTCCAGTGCCGGTGCGCTTGTACCTGGCACCAACAGAGACTTGCAGCACCTCATGTCCAGCAGCCTTGAGCTGGTTGGATATCTCGGCACCCAACCCGGTCTCGTCCAGAAAGATCAGCCAGCAACCTGGGGCTGACGAAGCCGTCTTCTCGAGAGCAGATCGCTGCCAAACTCGTTGCTGAAACCAGGAGTCGGCCTTCGCTGCTTCCGCCACGGGAGCAGGAGCGGTTCCCTTGCCTGCCAGAAGGCTGCTCCCCGGCTTAATCCAGTAACGTTGCCGTTCGAACGGATACGTAGGAAGTGGAATCCGTTGCGGTGTCTCTCCGATGTGTAGTGCGTTCCAATCAATCGCGCATCCCGCGATCCACAGTTGTCCGGTCGTGCTGAGCAGGAATGCGGCATCAGAAACCTGTTCCTGCGGATGCCTCATGGAAGAAAACACTCGCGAGCCTTTGGGTCTGGCCGAATGCTGACGCGCCAGCGCCGTGAGCGCCTGGCCGGGACCAACCTCCAGAAACACTCGTGATGACTCGCGGAATAACTCGGCGAGACCGGCGGAGAACTGCACGACCTGCCGCAGATGTTTCGTCCAATAACCAGGATCGGTAGCTTGGGCGGTCGTGATCCACGTGCCGGTGAGATTTGAGATATACGGCACTTTGGGCGCGTGCAGAGAGACCTGGGCCATTTCTGCGCGGAAGGCCTCCAGCATCGGGTCCATCATCGCCGAATGGAAGGCATGCGAGGTGTGCAGCCCGCGACCAACAATCCCCCGCTTTGCGAGCTCCTGGGCGTATTCCTGCACTGCCTCCGTGGGTCCGGAGACAACGCATTGCTCGGGCCCGTTCACCACCGCGAGCGACAATGCTTTGGGAATCGAGAGCGCCTCAGGACTCGCAGACACCGCCAGCATGGAACCGCGCGGCATTTCATCCATCAGACGGCCACGGATAGCGCTGACATGAAGCCCGTCCTGCAGTGAGAACACGCCCGCCAGACAGGCCGCCACGTACTCTCCAATGCTGTGGCCCATCATGGCGGCAGGCGCAATGCCGTGCACGATCCACCACTGCGCCAGCGCGTATTCCACACTGAACAGCGCGGGTTGCGTGAAGCAGGTGTGGGAGAGTTTCTCCGTCGCTGCAGCAGATTCCTGCTCCGGCGGATACAACATCGCACGCAGATCGAGGCCGAGGTCTTTAATCAGTCGCTCCGCGCACAAATCCAACTGCGCGCGGAACACCGGCTCCGTCTCATACAACTCCCGCCCCATGTTCACGTACTGCGAGCCTTGCCCGGAGAACATGAAGACCACACCAGGAGCAGTGCTCGTCGCTTGGCCGGTAAACACCCGTCCGGAGTCCGCACTGCGCAGCAGCCGGCTGGCCTCCTCGTTCGTGGCAGCCACCACCGCACGCCGGTATGCGAACGCCTTCCGTCCTGCCTGGCACGTGTAGGCGACATCCTGCAGGTGCAACTCTGGGGTTTCATGCAAGTGAGTGCTGAAGTTCTGACCAGCTTGTTCCAGCGCCGATGTGGTCTTTGCTGACATCACTAGTAACTGGTAGGGCTTCTTGGTGACCGCACTCTCTCTAGTGAACGGGGTGGGCAACGCTTCTTCCAGAACCACGTGCGCGTTGGTGCCGCCAATGCCGAGCGAAGTCACTCCTCCACGTCTTGGCCCGCTCGCCGCTTTCCATTCCGCCAAACCGGTATTTACATAGAACGGGCTGCTCGCAAAATCAATCAGCGGATTTGCCTTTCGGAAGTGCAGGCTCGGCGGAATCTGCCGGTGCTTCAACGCCAGCACCGTCTTTATCAGGCCAGCCACGCCCGCTGCCGTATCCAGATGGCCGATGTTGCTCTTGAGCGATCCAATCGCGCAAAAGCCTGAGCTCTGGCTGCCCTGCCGAAACGCCTGCGTGAGCGCTTTGATCTCTATTGGATCCCCAACCTTGGTCCCAGTGCCGTGCGTTTCCACGTAGGAAACATCTCGGGGTTCAACGCCTGCAACCCCCAGAGCCTCGGCAATCACTTCCGCCTGCCCATCAACGCTCGGCGCCAAATACCCCGCTTTACGCGCCCCGTCATTGTTGATCGCCGATCCCAGAATCACCGCATGGATCGTGTCGTGATCGGCCAAGGCATCTTCCAGTCTGCGCAGCACGACCATGCCGGCGCCGCTGGAAAACACCGTACCACTGGAGTCGGCGTCAAAGGCGCGGCAATGTCCGTCGCGCGACAGAATCTCGCCTTCGCGATACAGGTAGCCCCGTCCGTGCGGGAACTCGATGGTCACTCCGCCCGCCAGCGCCATATCGCATTCCTGGTTCAGCAGGCTCTGGCAAGCAAGATGCACCGCCACCAGCGAGGTCGAGCAGGCCGTCTGCACGCTGAGGCTCGGCCCTCGAAGATTCAGTTCGTAGGAGACCCGGGTCGCCAGCACGTCTTTGTCATTGCCCGTCTGCCGGATCAGAAACAGCCCAGTGCTTTCCATCAGCGTGCGGTTGGTGAGCAGATTATGAATCATGTAAGAGTTCATGCCGGAGCCGGCATAAACCCCGATCGACCCCGCAAATGTTTCCGGCACGTGCCCCGCGTTTTCCAGCGCCTCCCACGCGCACTCCAGAAAGATGCGGTGTTGCGGGTCCATAATGGCCGCGTCTTTCGGGCTGAAGCCGAAGAACCTGGCATCGAACTTATCCAGGTCCTGGAGCACCGCGCCCGACTTCACGTACTCGGGCTGAGCCAGTTCTTCTCGAGAAACTCCCGCGGCCAGCAACTCGCTGTCCGTCAACGACCGGATCGACTCCACGCCGTTCTTCAAGTTCTGCCAAAACTCGGCAATATTCCGCGCCCCGGGAAAACGCCCCGCCATGCCCACGATCGCAACCTCTGTCCCGTTCCTCTTCATGGCGTCCGCCGTTGCCGTGCCGCCAGCCGCGCTGCCGCCCGGTTCGTGGCCGACGGCTGGCCCTCTTGCCCGCCCAGGTGGCCTGCCAGCGCGCTCACGGTGGGAAATTGAAACAGATCGACCAGAGAAATTTCCCGGCCCAGTAGCTCCTGCAGCTGCATCTGAACCTCAGCTACCATCAGCGAGTGGGCCCCTAGGTCGAAGAAATTCCGGTCTAATCCCACTCGCCCCACGCCTAGCGCCTGTTTCCACGTCTGCGCAATCACCCGTTCCAACTCGTTTCGCGGCTTCTCCGCGATGGTCTCAGGCTCCTCCTCCGCCGCAGGCTTGGGCAGTGCGTTGCGATCGATCTTGCCGTTCGCCGTCAGGGGTAGCGAATCGAGCACCACAAAATTGGACGGCACCATGTGTTCCGGGAGCACTGCTGCAAGTGCAGCGCGCAGGTTGGCGATCTTTAGCTCCGCTCCGGCTTTCGAAACAATATAGGCCACCAACCGCTTATCTTCTATTATCGTGCCCTCAGGCTTGAATTCCCAGGCACCCACCACTGCCTGGGCCACACCTGCCTGGCTTTCCAACGCCGCTTCAATCTCCCCAATCTCGATGCGGAAGCCGCGCAGCTTCACCTGAAAATCCGCTCGCCCCAGGAATTCCAAATTTCCATCCGGCAGAAAGCGCGCGATATCACCAGTGCGGTACATGCGGTTTCCCGGCAGAAATGGATCATCGAGAAACCGCTCGCTCGTGAGCTCCGGTCTTTGCCAATAACCGCGCACCACGCCAGCACCGCCAATGAACAGGTCGCCCGCGTGTCCCGCAGCCACCGGTTGAAGCATGGGGTCCAGCACATACACCTGCGTATTTACAATGGGCTTTCCAATCGAAATGCTGCCAGGGTCTTCGCCGATCTGGGACGTCGTGGACCAGATCGTGGTTTCGGTTGGCCCATACATGTTGTACATTTCGCCGCGAAAAACCTGCCGCAGTTGGCGGGCTAGCGCCAACGGAAGCACCTCCCCGCCGAGCAGAAGTTTCTCCAATCGCCCCAGCGACGGCAGACCCTCCGGCACGACCGCAATCATCCGCGCCAAAGACGGCGTGCATTGCATGTGCGTAACGCCATAATTCCGGATCTCCTCCGGAATCGTCTGCGTGCCTTCGTCTCCATGAATGACAACTTGGAATCCGCGCGTCAGCGTCCAGAAAAGTTCGAGCACAGAAATGTCGAAGGAAATGCTGGTTACCGCCAGCCACACGCCGGGGGGCGGGCCGATCACCGCATCCATGCCGGTGAAAAAGTTCAAGACGTTCCGGTGCTCGATCGTCACTCCCTTGGGCCTGCCGGTGGAGCCGGAGGTGTAAATCACATAGGCAAGATTCTGCCCGCTTACTGTGGAAGCAACTGTGTCTGTACCGTTCTTCGCGACTTCGTCCGCGTCCCCGTCAATGGAAATGATGCGCTTAGCCATCTGAGGCAAGCGCACTTTCGTCCGTTCCGTCGCAAGGACGACTGGAGCTTGCGAGTCCTCCATCATCAACGCAATGCGCTGCGTCGGAAAGCTGGGATCGATTGGAACGTAGGCCCCTCCGGCTTTCAGGATCGCCAGCAACCCCACCATCATTTCCACTGAACGTTCAACCGCAATACCCGTCACAATTTCCGGTCCAACTCCAAGCTGCAGCAGGTGCCGCGCCAGTTGATTGGAGCGCTGATCGAGTTCGCGATATGTCAGGCACTGTCCTGCCGAAGCTATCGCCACCGCGTCCGGTGTGAGCTCAGCCTGCTGCTCGAACAACTGTGCCATCGTGCCCTGGCGCGGGCACCCGGTCCCGATGTCCCTGCGATCAGCCGTCTTTACGGACAACAAGCCAGTTCTCCAAAAAAAGAAATTCGATACCGGTACCCAAGAAAGTCTCGATAGCTTCTTCCGGTGTATTAACGATGGGCTGGCCCTTCACGTTGAAGCTGGTGTTGAGCACCATCTCACGGCCCGTGGTTTTGCCGACCGCCCTGAGCAGCCGGTGAAAATCCGGATTATCTGGTTCCGAAACCGTCTGCAATCGCGCCGAGCCGTTTACGTGAGTTATAGCCGGAAGCGTGGCCCGGTATTCCGGACGCACATCCACGACCGTAATCATGTACGGCATTTGCGTGCCAGGCGCAACATTGAACCAGCGGTCTGCTTCCTCAATCGAGCACGCCGGCGCAAACGGGCGGAACGCCTCGCGCATCTTGACCATCGCATTGATGCGATCCCGCATCGCCGGATGTCCAGGGTCGGCAAGAATGCTGCGGTTCCCCAGGGCCCGTGGACCGTACTCCATGCGGCTGCGATACCACGCAATCACCCGTCCCTCTGCGATCAACTTTGCTGCTTCTTCGCAAGTCCGGTCTGTAGAATCGAACTGCGTCACGGCCACCCGGCTGGAATACTTCTCGATTGCGTGCGCAATGCGCGAATCGTCGTAGGCAGGCCCCAGCAGCGGTACCGGCATCCGCACATTGCAGATTTCTTCCGACAACGATGCCCGATATAACGCAGCTCCCAGGGCCGTGCCATCGTCTCCAGCCGCGGGTTGGATATAGACTTCATCGAAAATACCGGAGTCGATCAGCTTGCTGTTGGCCGTGCAATTGAGCGCAACCCCACCTGCCAGCGCGATGCGCCGCAGGCCCGTTTTTTTCCCGAAGTGTCCGCAAACATGCAGGACGGTCCGGTCGAGGCACTCCTGCAATGCCGCAGCCACATCTTTGTGGTGCTGCGTGATCTCAGCTTCTGGCGCTCGCCGCGCGATCAGGTGCTCGTCCAGGTAGCGGCGGGTTGCCAGGTAATTCTCGCGTTCTTCCCGCGAGGGATTAAGCCGGAGAATCGGAATTCGAATCGCACCATCAGCACGCAGTTCGACGGCTCCCTTAAAGAAGCTGCGGAAACGCTCTGGGTCGCCATAAGGCGCAAGCCCCATGATCTTGTATTCATCCGAGTTGAAATCGAAACCCAGGTGGAGCGTAACCAAGGAATAGAGGATGCCGATAGAATCGTTGGCTGAGATCTCCCTTACCTTAGTCAACCCGCCATCACGAAACTGGAATACGGTGAGGCTTTGAACTTCTCCCATCGCGTCATTCACCACCACCAGACACTCGTTCCATCCAGACGTGAGTGCCGCACTGGTTGCGTGCGCCAGATGATGATTGACCTGCTGAATCCGTTCTTCTGCAAACCCCGGAAAATGGCGATTGACTTGCTCGACCAGTACTGCCTTCGAGAACACTTCGCTGTACAAGCTCGCCGAGTCTGGATCGAGCGAGTACAACTGGTGGAAGGGCGAGTAGTCAAAGCCATGGGCGATCTCGCGCACATCTTCGATAGTGAGACCAGCCTCGCTCAGGCAAAACTGGATGGCGTTGATCGGAAAATCGCCGGTGTGTTTCTTGCGGCTGAAACGTTCCTGTGCCGCAGCGGCGACTATCTTACCATCGACCACCAGAGCGGCGGCAGAATCATGCCCTTGCGAGATGCGGTATTCTCGCGCTTCCAATGCCGGCCAGCGCTCCCGTTTGAAAGGAACCGACCTCTCTAACCCGCTGATTCCTAGGAAATTCATCCTGCCTCGTTCGCGAGACAATCCTGCCTCATTCGCGAGACAAGCCTAACTAAAAGGCCTCTTGCTGCCACGCGAAATCCGCTTCAACATGAAGGCGAAAACACGCCCCGAAAGGCCTTACGGCGAGCGATCTTGGGTTATGCACGCCGCATTCCAACCGTATGACAAATTTTGAAAGCCTTTGACAATGGTAACCACTGCCAATTGTGCAATATATTGCTGATTATTCTTCATTTTCTGCTATCTGCCGCTGGGCTAAGCCGAGGGGCCCTCGCGGCCCTTGATCGGCGAGAAAGCGCGACGGTGGTGTTATTCGACCAATGCGGGCACGTCCAAGAGCATGGACCTCACCTAGTCGGCAACGACACTGATCCGGCACCATTTCCAGAAGAGCCAGTCTAGCTTTCAGCACTGGATCGTGGAACAAAAGCGACGGTAGACGAAAGTCGAGAGAGTTGGGGACGCAGACTGAATGGCCACAGAGGCCCGGTATCCTTTCTCTGCTTGAATGTCTCTAAGCGACCATTGTCCTGCCGACTGAAGATCGCCATGGATTTCCTCGATCTCAGGATTACTTTCGGGGTGGGTAGACACGGCGAACTGTGTTAGGGGGAACGAAAGACCGAAACCCGTAGCTTTGAGGAAAGCCTCTTTACGAGTCCAACAGCTGAAGAAGGCTGGCAAGCGAAGATTGTGAGGCAGCGCTGCCAGGTTGGCACGCTCGCGTTCGGAGAAAAACTGCTCCGCCAGTGTTGATGTATCGACATCGAATCGGATTTTCTCGATGTCCACTCCAAGCGAATGTTCGGCGCCCACTGCGATCAAGGCCAAGCCAGCTGAATGGGAGACGTTGAAACGGAGTCGGCGGGTGTTTTGCTCCAACGACAGCTCAGGCTTACCTGTCGATTGATATTCGAAACGGATTTCCGCAGCTGGGATTTGGAGATACCGGCTCAGAACGTCACGCAGAGCAGAACGGCAACGGGCAAAGTGCAGGCGATCTTTCTCGAAGTGAAAGTGGTGGGCGCGAGCAAGCTCGTCGGGGGAAAGAATTTTCGTACTGGAATCTGGCTCTGTTTCGTCCAACCGGACGCGCCACACATCGACATGCCCCGTGAGCAGCGCAGGCGCTGCCGGGCCTTCTCCCCATTCGTGCGATGTTCCGGAGTGCCGTCGGATGTCCAAGGCTGAGGTCGGACTTTCCTGCGGTGTGTACCACGCCGCATGCTTTAATAGTACGGCTGTGGGGAGTCAGATAGTAGTCGAATGCCAGTTTCCCTTTTCGAGCGGCCCTGGGACTCGCCGACAATTCCTGGAAACCAACATGGACGAATTGGCGCAGCTGCAAGGATGGGCACAGTCGCGAGCGAGGCAGCCATGGATCAGGAGGCCCTGCCACGAAGGTGACGGGCGATCGGACAGAATATTCCCTCTCTCCCCACGTAATCCGGGAGCCGCAGGGCCTGCTACTCCGAAGATATTCGGCCCGACTGCGCTCGCAAACCGTCAGCGCTGGTGCTGGCCCTTGCGAGTCTGCGCCCCATCGGCTTGGCTGGTACAGACTGGAACGACGCGGCCGTTGGGGCAACAAATGGCTCGCCACATCCAGTGCTTCGGGCGGCGTCGCGGTTGCCTGCATTCTGGCCGGTTCGCGCCATCGCTCGGCCCACAGGACTAGGCTGGCTGCCCCGAGTTGACGTCCGAACTTCCCGAAGAACTTCACTCCGACTGGGATCGTTGCCCTGTGTGTGAATTCTTCTGGGATTGTGGTGGTGCTGAGGGCGCAGCGGACTCACTCCACGCGGGTATACGGCAGCCACCCCGCACTCTCCCGCCCTGCTAGGAATGCGGGTCCCTAGGGAGACGGAATGACCGCTTGCACCTGGTTCGAGTACCCGCTCTCCGTCCCGCTCGTGTCGACGGCTGTCACCACGTAGTAATACGTCTGTCCGGACTGCACCGAACCGTCGACGAAGCTCGTGGCCGCGTTTGCAGAAGCCACGGAAATGTAGGGGCCGCCGGATACTCCCGCCCGGTATACGTTGTATCCCGCAACGTTCGAGCTGGAACTCGCATCCCAGGAGAGGTCGACGCCGTGCTGTATCGGGGCTACTCCATTCCCGCTCAGCGACTCCGTTGCAGGAGAATTCGCGGCGTTGCTGCCGAAAGAAAGATTGGCAGTCGCGGTACCAGAGGCCTGGGGCAAGAAGGTCACGGTGAAGGGAACCGACTGGCCGGCGGCTAGGGTGGCGGGAAACGAGATCCCACTGAGAACGAATTCGGCACTCGTGCTGGTGGCCGAAGAGATCGTAACCGAGGAACCGCTTGCGCTCAGCATGCCGGGCAAGGATGCAGGCGACCCTGTGCTAACACTGCCGAAATTCAAGGCTAAGGGCGACAGTGTCAACTGCCCGGCAGTGTTCCCATTTCCCGACAGGGGGATGTTGAGCTGCGGGTTCGAAGCATTCGAGAGGATTGCCAGGTTCCCAGAAATCGAGCCGGAAACGGTGGGCGCGAAGACGACGTTGAAAGTCAGGCTCTGTCCCGCTCCCAGAATCGTCGGCAGCGACAAGCCGCTCGCCGTGAATGCCGCGCTGGATGAGCCGACTCGCGAGATGTTCACACTGGCTGTTCCGGTGTTGGTTAGTGTCTCGGTTAAGGTCTGAAAAGTGCCTAACGAGAGACTTCCAAAACTCAGAATTGCCGGCGCAGGCGCAATCTGGCCTGTAGCAGCTATCCCCGAGCCGGATAACGACACCATGGTGGTTGTGGCCGTGGAAGACGATCTCTTGCCATTGTGTTTCCAAGTTTGGGTCAATACGGTTACCGACACCGAGCCGCTGTCACTGCCCACCGCAGGTGGACTGAAGATAACGTTCAGACCCACGCTCTGCCCGGGAGAGAGCGTCAACGGATAGGACAGCCCACTGACCGCATAGCCCGTTCCGTTCACACCTACGTTGGAAACACTGACGCTAGCACCGCCGGTATTTGTGATACTCAGCGGTTGCGTCCCACTGCTTCCGACAAGCACGTTGCCGAAGCCTAAAGCGGACGGCGCTACTGCGATCTGTTGCGAGTATGCGGCTGATGGAAGAATACTCAGGAGAGCCAAAATAAAGAGGAAAGGAGCCCAGGGCCTTACCAAGCCGAAGCTGGTCACAGTTCACACCTATGCAGTGCGCCACGGCGCACAGCGATGGTGGTGCTCTTTCACTCCTCAGATCGGCCCGTCGAAGCGCCAAGCTGGGGAGAACTGCTGGTGGGATTCTCACTGGGGTGGCGCGTGTTCACCAGATCACGGTGGGACAGTCTTAGAAGGGCAAGGGGACACGAGTCGGCCCTCTGCGATTTCCCGAGCGCGGCGGGTTACCTGGTCAGGAAGGGCTGGAGGGTCCCTGGGCAGTGCCGTCTGTCCTCTCCTGCTAAAAAAATTCTGCCCGGTTGTGAACGAGAAGCTGCCTCACCGTCCTACCGCTTCGGGCATCGGCGAATCCTCCGGATCAGCGTATTTGTTGTCAGGAACTATTTGACTGCCATCTACGATGAGATTGGCGTTAGCAACCGGGTCGAACTTGCCCTGTGGTACTGGACCCGAAAGCAAGAGGGCAGTCCAATCATGCGATCTCTCTGCGGAAAAGCTCCCAGCCCTCGGCAGGTTGCGGCCTTCGTTGGAATGCTTATCCGCGCTCCCTGGCAATCGCGAGACTGCTGTGGGCAGTGCACCTTGTTTTCAAAGCTGATGGATCTAGAGAGAATTTCAAACTTCAGCCAGTGTGTCTGTTGGCGACTCTACGGAATCACCGCCGCGGCTTCATTCGAGTACGCGCTCTCTTGCGAATTGGTGCCGAGCGCAGTCACAACGTAGTGGTAGGTCTGGCCAGACAACACGCTGGCATCGACGTAGGAAGTTCCAGGTTGTAAGGTCGAGATCTTTGCGTACGGCCCGCCTGTCTGCGCGCCACGATACACGTAGTAGCCCTGGACGGTTGAAGCATCCGGATTCCAGCTCAGGCCCACGCTGTGCGGGGTCGCTTGTACGCCGGTCCCACCTAAGGTTTCGTTGGTCGGCGAGTTGCTCGCATTGCTCAGGAAAGAAACTGTACCGTTTACAGCTCCTGTTGTTTGAGGCGCGAAAGTGACCGTGAACGGCACACTTTGTCCGGCGGGAATTGTCACGGGAAAAGAGATACCACCGAGCGAAAACCCGGTTCCATTCCAACTTGCGCTCGAGACCGTGATGCTGGATGAGCCCGCGGTCAATGTTCCCGTCTGATTCTGGCTGCCGCCAACTGTCACGCTCGAAAAATTCACGCTTGCGGGACTGACCGCGAGTTGTCCGGACGCGAGTCCAGCCCCAGACAGGCCTACCGAGATGTTCGAGTTGGTTGCTGTGCTCGCGATGGATACATTCCCGCTCGTACTGCCGGCCGATGTCGGCTTGAAATCAACACCCAAGGTGACGCTCTGGCCAACTGCCAGGTTAACCGGGAGGGTCACTCCAGTTACAGTGAAACCCGGACCAGAGGCTGTGACCTGAGAAATCTGAACGGCTGTGCTCGTTCCGGCGTTGGTAAGCGCGAGTGACATTGATTTTGCACTGCCTAGCTGTACATTCCCAAAATTCAGCGTGGAATTGCTGGGGGACAGGCTTCCAGCCGGCGTCGGACTCGATGGGGAAGTGCTAGCCATTTTTGTGCCCGCGCATCCCACGCTGAACAAAGTGGCCAAAGCCAAAATGGCTCTCAAGCAGTAGGCGCCGAGCGTGAGCACATCCGACCTAACACGAAGATTGCACAGGCTCATGAGGTAGACCGCCTCTTCTAGATCGGCTTGATCGCTGAGATTTGGATATTTTCTTACCGAAGTCTTTCAGGGTGTACTGCCAGCTACAACGTAACCGAGGCGCGACGGCTCAACGAACAACAGGACATGTACTTATGCGGCACGCACCAAGGCAGGAAGGCCTCTGTCTCAGCAAAGTGGGCGACGACCACTAAAAGTTGCTGGTTCGTCTGGACTTCGCTTTTCCCTAACCGTCAAACAAGAACCAGCGCCGGAAGTACATTCCTGAACTAGTGCTGAAAAAGTTGACGACTCGGGTGCACATTAGAAAAACTCTTCAGACCATCCCCGCGCAAAAACTCTGCCCAGTCGACCTTGACGAACTTTTGTTCGAGCGCGTGTACCGGATGCTCTCCATTCCGCTGCGCTTGAACCTTTCGAACTATTCGTAAATGGCGGATGGTCGTGGCCCCCGAATTGGCATCATGCATAAGTTGACCGATATATATTTGACCACCGGGGGGACTTGCTCACGTTTCTTGTGCTTGCGTTGATGTCCTGCTGCCAAGTAGGACGAAGCACTCTCGTTACTTTGCCCCTCCGCGATTTCGTGCGAGATTGTCTCCGACGAGGGCACGGGCTACGTTCCGCGCTCGAGTTGTCATATGTATTCCTGCCCCTCGTCTCCGGCGGAAGTCTATCCTTCCGTCAAAAATCCAAAACTACGCACAGCCAATGAATAGACGCATAATCTGGATTGAGGACGAAACATTTACCGGCTGGTGCTGCTCCCACTGCACCTGGGGTTTTACCGCCCCGCGCCTGGAGAGCACCGTTGCGGCGCTCGCATGTAACCGCGTTGCCCAAGAGGGCTTCGAGAAGCACGACTGCACGGGCAGCAGAAACCAGGAAGAGGCCCGACGCTAGGTACCGATCGGCGACTGAACGCCGGCCGCGCCCTTTAGTGGCATGACCCTGTGAAGCACAATCCGCACGCCCCTTCACCTTAAGAACCTCGCACAATCCGTGACGCGGTGCTCTGGCACCTGCGGTTTGAAGCTCAAGGTCGCGGCCCCATGGCGTCTCCCGGAAATACACTGGCTGTACCGACACTAAAAGCCAAAAGCGGATATCGCGTCATGACTCTTTTAGGCTGCTGCATACGCCATCGTGCATCGTCCGACGATTCTTCCAACGCGTACCACGTTGAAAACCAAACGAAGTCACCATGCCCTTCTCAGACTGTCCCAGTGTGATCTGTTGACGAAGCGGCCGTGGGGGCAAAATCAAGACCCTCGCCTCGGCAATCTCGACCGTCCGGGTGCGGGACTGAAGGCACCACCCATCCCCCGCACGTGCGCCGCAGCGTACCTGCATAGGTGTGAACTGTGACCGGTTCTGGCTTGGCAAGGTATTGGGCTCTTTTGCTCCTCCTTATTATTGTTATTACTGCTCCGGCTCTCTCAATCGACGCCGGCGCGCAGCAAATCGCAGTCGCGCCGTCCAGGTTGGCGTTTGGCAACGTGATAGTCGGGAATGGTCAGACGCGAGTGTTACACGTTACCAACAAGGGAACCCGAGAGCTTGTTTTTTCAGGCGTGCACGTGAGCGGAAGGGGCTTCGCAGTCAGTGGCCTGAACTCTGGAGTGAGGCTCGCTCCAGGGCAGAGTGTTCGTTTACACGTCACCTTCACTCCATCTGCGGTCGGTGCTGATCGCGGGTTAGTAAGTATTTCGACGCAAGTGTGGGGCTACCACAAGTGGAAGGCGCCCTCGACTGTGGCCCTGTCAGGTTCGGGGATTCCCCGCGCGAAGGAAGAGGGTATGATCGTGCCCTCGCCCGCGATCCTGAGTTTTGGAAGTCTGAGAGCAGGCGGGTCCAAGACGTTGACGGAGACCCTGACGAATAACGGGAAAACGAGTGTCACGGTGTCGCAGGCCTCCGTGTCCAATAGGGCGTTCACGTTGAGCGGCCTGGTACTGCCCGTGAGCCTGAACGCGGGGCACAGCCTGACCTTCAGCGTCGTATTTGCGCCTACCATTTCCGGGACAAGTTCCGGCACTCTCTTGGTGAACTCGAATGCTTCCAACCCGCAGCTGCACATCGCGCTGTCGGGCAGCGAGACGGCGCTTGGGCAGTTCACCGTGGCACCGGCGACATTGAACTTCGGTAGCGTAAGGGCGGGATCGAGAGCCTCCTTGAAGGGGATTCTGAGCGCGACAAGGTCCCCGGTCACAGTCTCTTCGATCACCACAACGAGCGCAGAGTTTGCAGTTAGTGGCATCTCGATGCCCCTGACAGTTGCTGCTGGGCAGTCGGTTCCCTTCACCGTGACCTTTTCGCCGCAGTCCTCCGGCGCGGCGGCCGCCAGGCTTGCTTTCCTGAGCAACGCAGGGAATTCTCTCGCGACAGAATCGCTGAGCGGAAGTGGAGTGGCAACAGTTCCGCACAGCGTTACCCTCTCCTGGGCGGCGAGCAGCAGCGCGGGAGTGGTGGGTTACAACGTGTACCGATCGACGGTATCGGGCAGATCGTACGCGCGGATCACATCTTCTCCCGATGGCAATTTGAGCTACACAGACAGTACGGTGAGTGCGGGGCAGTCGTACTTCTATGTGGTCACAGCGGTGGATCGGACCGGCGCTGAGAGCACGTATTCGAATCAGGCACAAGCGGTCGTTCCTACGCCGTAAAGTACCATCGGTTCGCATCCGAATTCATAGACACTGAGCAACAAGTGTCGGCTTTGTTTACCCCGTGTGACGTCGAATGGGGTATCAGCGTCGATTATCCGGTCCAGCCCCGTTGATTTTTGTGCCTTCCTTATAGGTCAATTTACTTGCGGATGCGGCCGGTGAAGACTCGGCCGTTGTATGCGTTGTAGGCGAGAAAGTCGGACGAGTTGATGTCATTGTTGACATTGATCCAGTTTTTGCGGCCCGTCACGTTGAATCCACCACGGATGGCCCAGTAATAACGCTCCGGCCGGCTTCCTCATGGGAGGTGTTAGCTCAATTCCCAGTTCGGCGTGGCTTTCTCTCTTGCCTTCTAGCCCAATACCACAGTGCGAGTTCGACCCGATTGCTTACGCCAATCTTGTCGTAGATTTTTCCAAGATGATTCCTGACGACGTGTTCGCTGATCCGGAGTTCCTTGGCGATTTCTTTGTTTTTCAATCCTTGGGCTACTAGCTCGATAACTCGGAGCTGTCGTCGGCTGGGAAGCCGCGTTCCGTAGCGATCGACCAGGCGTTTGCGGGCCGACAATTTCCCCTCCTCAGAGTGGTCGGTATGGGGGGGCGAAGGATAGCTTGGCTTAGTTCTGATGGGCGGTCAAGCTCGAAATGAATGAGACAGCCCGCCGGCGAAGCCGGTTTGAGGGGGGAGCTTCAAAAGACTGTTCTGATATTGCAAAAGTAATCATTCGAAAAACGAATTGAGCGCGTGGAGCAGGCATTAGGGCATAGCCGAAAGCTTGCACCCATCCCTTTTTCCATCAGAAAACTGCATCCTCCTCATCCAAATAACTGGTTACGCGGCTGGCCATCGAGCCAGGCGATAACCAAAACAAGGCTAGGCCCTATGCTGGATTGCGTGCCGGGTGTTTTTGAGATAGCCCGTTCGTCCACCGGCATTAATTTTCACATACGTCTCCTCAGCCTAGGCCTGCGATTGACTGGCGCGAGACGCTGAACTGGTGGAGGAATACGAACTCAATCGTCGCATTGCTTGAACTCCCACGGCGGCCAACCATGGGGGCAGCATTCCATAAACATTTCTGTACGCAAGCACGATCTCCGGCACGGCTCCAGCTTGGAATCTTCGATGGCTTGGCGGTGCGCCTCTTTTAGATCGGCTTTCATTTTTTCGAGCTGGTAACTCCGTGCACCGTTCGGTTTCTCGGACGAAAATTCAATCAACTGCAATTGGGGAAAACTATACCGCCAATCCAACAGCCGTTGCTTGAGTCGGCGGAAGACCATCTCATAGACGGGCGTCAAATCGGCGCGCTGCGACACCCCAAAGCTTCCCATGTAGAAATCCACATAGTCGTACCGCGACTCCCCCATTTGGCGATTCAGCTGTTCGGCTAGGAATCCGGCGGCACCGCGCCAGGAACCAATGTCCACAAGCTGGCCATCTCGATCTACGACCTCGTGTTCGTTCTCGACAGGACCGTCCTCATAAGTTGCGCGAACGTCCTCAAGCGATGGTTCCGGCTCTTGCCCGCCATCCTTGCTGCACCACCGCCATTCCCGCACGTTGCGATGAAGTTCGACGCGTTCCCAGTGGACCTGATCGAGAGTCGGGTGGAACACGAAGTGCAGCGTCGAATCCATCCACCCTTCCGGCGCAATTTCCGCCAGAACATCTTCCCCGGCGAATCCCTTGGGGAAAAGACACGCAAACAAAGTCAGGCACTCCTCATGCGTATAACGTTGATCAGACTCTTTTCGACTCATCGCAATCCACGGCTTTTAGTTTGCGGCGTTCTTTGCGCATCGAGGTTGCAATTGCTTCGGCAGCCGTACTGCCTGACTGTTTCCGCACCGGAATACTCGTGCCGTGCCCATGCCAACCTCCACCATGTATATACGTGAAGTATGCACACGGTCCCCTTGGTCTTCAAGAGTTGGAGAGGGCCACCGCTGCTGGGCCTTCCCATGCGGGAAGCGCCTCTCACCCACGATCGTGCTCATCGCCCAGCAGCTCCCTCTACCACAACGTGATCCCGCAGATCGGTTCCTGGTCGCCACCGCCCAACTGGCTGCGCGTTCCAGCGGATATACTCGCGCAGGTCAGTGGGCGCTGGAAGAACTGGCCGGCAAAGTTGTCGCGCTGTCGTTCAAGGTTGCCCCGTTCGGAAGAGCCGTCGCTGAAGATTGCTGGCAGCCCCGTCGCGTGGTATTGCCATTCTGTCAGAATGGAGTCACCATGATAGGTAATGATGAAGGGGATTACGATCAAGCTTCCAGATACGACGCTGCGTCACTTGAGGCAAGAGGCCCGCACGACCGGGCGCAGCGTGGCCGCCCTGATTCGCGAGAGGCTCGAGGCTGCGCCGCGCCGAGGCAGTCCTTCCGTATATGAGATCACGTCTGATCTTGCCAGCAGTGTGGCGGGCAGCCGCAAACCTGCGACGAACGAACGGCGCAGGTTCGCGCGGTCGTGATCACGATCTGCGACACGGGACCGCTGGGAAACGCTGTTGCTGAATGCCAAGGGCAAGATTTGGCTCCCCGCCAACTCGTCCGAGTGGCTGACCGCGGCCACAGCGCCTCTGCGGGAAGCGCCTCTCACCCCACGAGATCGTGCTCATCGCCCAGCAGCTCCCGCTGCCACAACGCGATCCCGCAGATCGGTTCCTTGCCGCCACTGCTCAGGTCATGGAACTTACGTTGATCACGGCCGACGACCATCTGCTTCGCTTGGGAACAATCCGGAAGATGAAGAACTGATTGGCGGACTCTGGCTCCGCGAAGCAATGGCACCCGCTGGCCAGCGGATCGGATCGGGAGAGGCTGCCACGAAGGTGACGGGCGTATCAGACAGAGTATCCCCTTTCTCTCCCCACGTGATCCGAAAGCCGCAAGGCCTCCTAGTCCGAATATATTCGGCAAAACTGCGCTCGCAAACCGTGAGCTCTGGTGGTGGCCCTGCATACAGCCTGGAGCCTTGCGACAATTCAACATTACTTGGTTCTCCCACATCCGCTTCGATGGGCGGTGTCGCGCTTGGCCGGATGACGGCGGGCTCACGCCATCGATCGGCCCAAAGAACAACGCTCGCTTCCGCAAGCTGCTCTCCGGACTCGCCGAAGAATTTCACCCTGACTGGAATCGAGACGCCATGCTTGAATTCCGCCGGGATCGGAGTGTCACTGAGGGCACAAAGGACTCCCTCCACCCTGGAATACGGCAGGCGCCAGCCTGTTTTCCCGAAACGGAAATTCAGAATATCTTCACGCGGGTAATCAAGCTGGTCGGGCAAGATATAAGCTTGGCCAACGCAGCTTTCGGTGGACCTGGGTAACTGCTCGAATTTCGAGTCCGGCCAGGGCAGCTCAAAACGAAAGTCATACAGATGTAACCCGGGTCTCTCCGCCGAGAGCGACAGCCACACCACGTATAAGGTGCGACCGTCCCGCAGGTCGACAATCGGATTTTCGATATCAGGTCCAACCTGTTCGACTTTGATTTTACCAGCCTGTTCTACATAGGTCAGATTGTCGACCGAGCCATACTCGAACGGATTGGGAAGTCCCAACTCATTCAGCTGGCACAGCCGATCGGCATAGAGTCTTCGCTTTGGATTGCAAATCATCGGGCTCACTCCCTTCGAGAAAACCTGGATATGTTTCAAAAAACGTTCATACGTTCATGATGTTCGCAACTTCTTATGCTGTAGGAGGTTGCGCTTCTGCACATTCGGAACAGCCCGGAAAAGGTTCGCTCGCTGAGGACACGTGGTACTCACGCGCAAGTCGATGAATGTGTCGCCTAGTGGCCTCATCAAGCATCAGACCTCGCCCGCGCTGGTCGAGCTTCCGCGTAGCCAATCCCAAAGACCTGAGCAGACTCCCCACCATCCGGCTAGTGAGTTCAACCTTGCCGCCATTTGCAAGGACGTGGGCGTTCAGGTCAAGGGCAATCTCGCCGACGTAGAGCCGATCGCGGCCTTTCTCGTGACAACGGGCGTGCAGTACTTCGAGCAGCGGCACGCGCGCATCGGCGCTGCCCGGATCACGAGGAGCGTCCTTGGGAGATCGTCTGGCAGAGCCGCGAGATCGCGGGCGGCGGCTCCTGACAGAGGCAACGCAAGTCGACACAGCGCGCCCAAGACCGTCAGCACACGGGCGCCCACCGCCGGGTCAGGCGCCCACAAAAAAAGAGTCACAGGTACCGGTATGAGCTCAGGGATCCAGGACGCGAGCAGAACAGAAACGACAGACTTTCGGGCGTGCTCAGAAAGATCAGTGAAGTTCTCGAAGACGGCGACGAGTCGGTTAAACAGTTTCGTGGTCGGTCCGCTAGGCGCACAGCCTGATGGTAGACGCAGGGAGCGTCTCACTATGGAGGAAATAGAGCGGGGAACGTACATCCGGCCGTGATGCTCGATCTGCGAGCCTATTTCCGGCTCGCGTCCATCGAATTTCAGTAAAGCCAGTGCGCCCGGCCGGGACGTATCTTCCACTAGATCGATGATCGTCCCGTCGTCGAGGATCTCGCCCGCCGTGGGGATGACGATGTTGCACGGAGCGTTGATTTCGGAATTCGACGGATTCTGGCGCACGTGCCCCCCTCATCGTTCCCGGAGCACAGGCAGGCTGCGCCCAGATCACGATTTCACGACTAGTTGGTTTGAGGAATTACGTTGGCGACCAGTTTTCGAAGGGGATACCGCCAGTACAGAATGTCGATACCGCCAGATCCAATGAAACCATTCTATCCCCGGAGTCAAGGGCTGGCCAGCGTTGGCGGACATCATTGCCGCTCACGGGCAGTCATGCAGGACGTTTTGGTTATAACTCCAAAGTGAACGGCGGCACGTGGAGCACCGTGCAGATTCAATAATCGCGCTATGGCTGGCGCGGTCTGGTCACGACGCCCGAACATCACCGTGACTGGCCTATGCATCTTTGGTCCTGGCCTTCTGCTTGGCGACCAGGCGCTGCATGAACTTTGGCCCTTCCTTCCTGTACGCCTGAACACCCTCAGACAGGAGGAGTTCGCAAACCTGCGAAATGCTCCTCGCTTCACTGTTTGCGATTTCCTGAATCTCAGTCTTCAAATCGGGTGAAACCCGGAAAGCCAAGAAGCCCTTCTTCGTCGTCACGGACAAAACTATAGCTGCGCCAGAAACGAACGGCCAACCAAAAATTGGATTGCTCTCGCTCACATCATATGTTATCATTTGTTATCACTATGATGTACGCAAATTGGAGGCTTCATGGCTGGAAAAGATCATGTGCAAGGGTGTCGAAAACACTCTCCACACAAACCCCACGCGAACTACCCACTACGAGAAAACTTACGGCTTGCCCGACAGCTACTGGGGGGTAACCTGCCAAGCCGAGTGGTTAAGCCGCTCGAGACCCTATCGAAGGACTTCAACTTCTCATTGGCCAAAGGCGAACTACAATTCATTGATGGATGCTGTTATGTCACGCACACTGGTCTTCTCCGCCTGGCACGTCGCAGGAAATGCAACGGCATCCACGTCGAGGCAGTGGATTCGCTTTGTGACACCACGGCAAGTCGGTTTGTCCTGAAGGCAACGGTCTACCCATCTAAGAACTCCTCTGGCTTCGTTGGTTACGGCGACGCCGACCCGGCGAACGTCTCGCCTATCGTCCGGGGCGCCGAGATGCGGGTTGCCGAAACACGTGCTGTGAACCGTGCCCTGCGCAAGGCTTACGGCATTGGTATCTGCTCAATCGAGGAGATTGGTTCCTCCGCTGCACCATCCGAACCTGCCCGAGTGTCGGAGAAGCTACCTCCAAAGTCTGCAAATGGAAATGGCTATGGCGGCCCCAAGGTCCGCGACCGCCTCTGCCAGATCATTCGCCAGCATCAGCTCGATGCCACTTTGGTGAAGTCCTACGCCACTGACTTCTGCGGGGTAAAGAGTTTGCGTGAGGCAACGCGCGAGCAGGTCGAGAATTTTGTCGCGTACCTGGCCGACTGGGCCGAGAAGGACCGCAACGCCCTGCTCTGCCAGCTCAACAGCTACCTACCCCGCGGAGAAAACAGGGACGGTGCCGCATGAAACGTCGCATCGAAGGCTTGAGCGAGACGGCCCACCCCGCGGCCGATGCTGTGCCCGACGGTGTGTTCCTTGTCCGCGTCGACCGCGCCCAGTACCGCTTTCATCCAGCGAAGCCCTTTTACATTTTACACCTCTCCATCCTGGAACCAAGGGAACTCGCCGGCCGCGTGATCTCCGGACGGGTGTCCTGCACGCCGAAAAACTTGTGGAAGCTCGGTTGGTTCTTGCGCGATTTTTTCTACGACGCCGACCTGCTCGGACGCGATGAAGTCGACGAGAAAGCTCTCTCCGGACTGCGCGGCGTGGTGAAGATCAGCCACACCACCGTCAACGGCACTTCCTTGCTGAACTTCGATGGCTTCGCCCCAGCCAGCCAGTGGGCAGAACTCTCTTCGGCTTCCTGCTTGAAGAATACTGGATCCGAGGTCGCCTAATGACCTATAGCTACACCCAGATCAGCCAGTACCTCAGCTGCCCGCGCCGTTACCGGTATCGCTATCTGGACGGCTGGAAAGAAAAAGACACCCGGGCAGCGATGTTGTTCGGTCGCGCCTTCGAGCAGGCCCTGTCCGCCTACTTCCGCAGAGATGACCCCGGAGCAGTGCTGTTTCGCGAATGGGCCGCCCATAAGGACAGCCAGCTCGAGTATTCGAACGGAACGACGTGGGATCGCATGCTGCAACAGGGCATCCAGCTCCTTGACCGCTTCGCGCAGGACGAGCGTATTCGCGTCCGCCAGCCCAGGAAGAACCTGCAGATCAAATTCACAAGGCCTCTGCCGAAGGGTAATGACTTCGTCGCCTATATCGACGCGATCGGATGCCTGGACGGTACCCGTTGCCTGTTGGAGTGGAAGACCACTTCCAGCCGATATCCGGAAGAACCGCAGGGACTGCTGATGCTCGATCCTCAGCTGGTCTGCTACAGCTGGATCACCGGCATCGCCGATGTCGCTCAAGTCGTCTTCGTCCGGAAGCGGTTGGTCGAGATTCAGTACTTCCGAACCACCATTACCGAAGGGCAGCGCGAGGAATTCGGTCGGCTGGTCGACGACACCATCCGACGGATCGAGTCAGCCCAGTTCCTTCCGCACAGCGGCGTCCGGTTCCCTCAGAACCCTTGTACCAGCTGCCCATACGTCGGCCTCTGTCTGGGGCAACCGAAATTATTCGAGACAACGCTTGTTCGCTGTCAGGGAGACGATCTTGGTCTGTTTGACGAGCTTACGTACTAGCAATCCGCCTATGTTGCCCAAGCTGAACAAAAAGCGCGCTTTGTTCGTGCTCACGAAGATCGACGAGATCCTGGCGTGGGAGCGAAGAACAGAGGCGGAGCGGGATACCCGGTTCGTGGAACTGGGAAGGTACCTATGTGAAGTGCGAGCGGGACAGTACTGGTGGGTGGAGAACTTGAAGTCGTTCGATGAGTTCCTCGAACGGCGGTTCCCGGAATCGCGGAGGAAGGCATACTACCTGATGTCAATACACGAACACCTGCCCCCGCAAGTGAGGAAGGACCTGAAAGAGATCGGCTGGACGAAAGGGAGGGAGTTGGCGAAGTTGGCTCGGGCGGAGGGTCAGCGCTTCGTCTGTGCACCCTGGGTGCACAAAGCCCGCTCAATGCCGAGGGAAGAGTTCGCGCGAGAGGTGGAAAAGGAACTGACGGGGCGAGACTCAGAACCGCACGAGATCCTCTATTTCAAGCTCTACAAGAGCCAGATCCCTGTTATCGAGCAGGCCCTCGAGACCGCAGCATTGATGCTGGGTACAGACAAATCCCGCGGCTACTGCCTGGAAATGATCTGTGCGGACTTTCTAGCGGGGGCGAACCTGGACAACGGAAACCCAGAGATATTGCTGAGCTCGATGACCCGGTTCTTGGAGTTCCTGCCCGGCGAGCAACGTCAGCAGTTCCTATCCCACTTGGCCCAGAAAGCTTGATGACCCGAATGCTTCCGAAGCTTCCACGCTTGCGGTTAGAGCCCAGATCGTACAAGCAACTTTGCCGGCAGGTCATGGAGCGGGACAATTGGAGATGCCAAATCTGCGGCTCCAGGCAGAACTTGCAGGTCCATCACCGGCAGCCGCGGAGTCAGCAGGGCCCTGACGAAGATTCCAACCTGATTACGCTGTGCTCGGGTTGCCATGAACAACTGCACGGCAGCTATAGCGAGGGTTAGCGGCTAAGGAAATCACTGGAGGCTATACAGGGGGGAGCCATCCCGGTCACGTCCCGAGCGATTCAGGGACAGGTCTCATCGGCCATAGCCGTATACCATCTTCACAACTCCGCCCTGCCCTTCCGATACGTGTCGTTTCTTTATCGATCTCCGCTAGCATTGTGTTCGTTAGACCACGTCGTCGTACTTGCTGGTGAGATCGGACAATGTCCTGCGCTAAGCTCCCCCACATAGTGTCTCTTCTTGCTCTGTCGGGTCTGTGCCTGGTCGCGTTCGGCTGTGGAGGGTTGTCGGCTAACAACCTGCCGGGTGCGACCTCGCCGCAGCCGTCCGCAGGCACTTTGTCCATTTCCCCTGACCGGGCCGTCCTGAGCGCTGGCAATTCCTTGCAGTTTACCGCCGTGGCTAAGGGGACTCTCGGCACTGATCTCGAATGGCTGGCAAATGGAGTTGTAGGAGGCAATTCAGCATCAGGTACGATATCGCGATCCGGCCTTTACACCGCCCCACAAGCAGTCACTTCAAACACCGCAATTGTGGTTGCGGTTGTGAGCACAACTGATTCAAGAAGAGCGAGTAGTGCAGCCCTAACAGTCGTGCCCGGGCCCACACCGATAACCGTCTCGATAGCCCCAAGCATTGCACGCCTGTCCCCAGGCCAAGTTCAACAATTCACGGCAACGGTGAAAGGGACGACAAATCAAGGAATCAGCTGGCTTGTGAACGGCACTGAAGGGGGAAATTCCAGCGTCGGTACGATATCTTCTGCAGGCACCTACACCGCCCCTCAAGCCGTCCCAATCGTACCTTCAATAACAATCACTGCAAGAAGTACGTACGATACTGCTTCCTCAGCAACTGCAACTGTCACCGTCATGGGCTCCGCGGCTCCCCCGGCAAACAATGCTTACTACGTGGACGCATCGGCGGGCAACGACAGCAATGATGGGAAATCTCCCACAACTGCGTGGCGGACGATTGCCAAGGTAAACGCGTCTTCGTTTTCCGCGGGCGATTTGGTTCTGTTCAACAGGGGATGCATTTGGCGAGAGATGTTGGCTCCTCCTTCTTCTGGGTCGGCGGGCAACCCCATTACCTTCGGGCCTACGGCTCAGGGCCCAACCCCATTATTAGCGGGTCAGATTTGCTGACTACTTGGACAACGGAAGGTTCCTACTACTACAAGGCTGTCACTCTAGGATCATTCGTCAAGACGGTGACACAAACTTTCTTTGATGGCGCTAGGCTGGCATCGGTGGGGAGTAAGGGTGCGCTGTCGCCCGGAAAGTGGTGGTGGGATGCGGCCAATGCGCGGATTTACATATACGATAACCCAACGGGGCACACCGTCGAGGCGAGTATCCACCTGCGCGCCCTGAGCCTCACCGCCCGGTCCTACGTTACGTTTCAGAATCTTCACTTCACCAAGGCCAACCAGGACAACATTGGGGTGGACTCCTCTCCTGGGACGAATGTCGTCACCAACATAACCTTCGACCATATCTTGTCTGATTAAATAGAGCCGAGATAGGCCTCGGGCTCGATCTCTTCCAGCCTGATGATTGGGGTGCGTTCTAATGCGTTCCAATCGAGCATTCCGCTGGATGCGGGGGTATCGATTATCGAAAGTGCACTGTTTTGACCCAGGATGTCGGTAATCCGCTGTTACAAGACACCTTGTCCCGTCGCGCGAGCACCAATCGAATGGGGCGAAGCAAACTCAACTGTGAGACGATTGAAGCGCGTGCCTTCATCAAAGTCCCAGTTCGTTCCGCCATCCTGCGAGTAAGGATTCTTAGCCCTACGCTTTGGGCCGTCAAGAATGCGCACGTTGTTGCAAACTGTGGACCCCGGCACCTGGGGTTACACGCAGGGGGTGTCATCGTGCTTGAGAGCCTGCCCCCGGTATTCCTATGCCGCTTGTGCCGCTTGCGTCTTCAAACCCATGGGCACATCCTGGCTGCGAAAGAGGACAAGCGCACGTAACTCGGAAGCCGTACAAATCAGAAAGAACAACACGCTGGCTTCGAACAAATTCCGCTGCGTGAGGTTGATCGAAATGAACATTCTGGTGGCGAGGTGAACGTGCGCCAACCCCCCGCATACGGCCGCGATCCAACCAAGGTAGTAGGTGACCCTTCCAATAAACTGCAGACGCGCGAAGTGCTCCATGGCAAGACCTCCTTAGCTATGGAATTTTGGGAAACGAGATGGTGCCGTTGTGTTCAAATTTGAACTACGGTGGCATCTGGTCCGGCGACTCGAGGGCGGACTGTTCGGGGTCTTGAGATTGTGGAAGGTGCTATCCGAAAAACTGGGCCGATGAAATATGAGAACTGCCAACCCCGCCATAGCCGTTAGTACTACTGTGTTATAAAATAGAGTCTTGCTAGTAGAAATTCGACGCGGTTCCAACCTTTATAGTGGTATGTTGCAGCTCATGAGCGCCAAGTCTGTTGCGCCAGGCGCCCAGCAAAGACACTTCGCGGCCTATCTCCATCGCCTGGCGCAAGCCGCGGGGCACCTGGATCGCGCTGTTTCCTGACGTCCTACTGCACCGGCTTGCTGCGGGCGGGAGAACGCACGAGTGTCGAACCGATGGCGTCCCGCCTCTGCGGAATCCTCGATGGCCTGCATTTTCACCTTTCAGACGATGAGAACGCAAAATTCCTTTGATTTCTTCACGAGCTTGATCCAACCGCAGCGTCTCTTCGGTTTTGACCTGTTAGATCAAATACTCGTTTGGACCCTCAATGACCGATAAAACCTCACCGGGTTTTAAGTCCATAACCAAAACCTGGCTCGGCGGCAACGAGGTGCGTCTGACCCTCCCCATGTTCGAGTTGGCGGCGGTTTTGATTCCAGCAATTTTGAAAGCATCTGACTGTAGTTTGCCGAAACCCTCTCCAGAGATGGCGTGTGCATGCAATCTGTCAGCTCCTCCTTTCATTACTTGTTGCGCCTCCTGCGAATGCTTCTGGATATCGGCATCGCTAAAAGTGTTGTCAGCAGGTGCTAGTCGGCGATAACCGCGTCGCATGCGCTTGGCCGCCAGCTCTTTTAGGGCGCCAACTTAGGATCGCGTTCCGGTCTGTCTTCCGCCCTCGATTAGCTATTCTTCGGCACCAGGGCTCATCTCCCAGTTCAGTCTCAGTCAGTGCTCACCTTGGTTTATTTGTCGAGGTTGCTTTCTTTCCCCCGATGCTGCCCAAGGTAAACCGGCTGCGAATGTCCGTGCGTTCGCGCTCACCAAGACCGAGGAGATCCTCGGCTGGGAACAAAGGAAAACGCCTGAGCGCGACACGAGATTGCGAGAATCGATCGAACTTGTCGTCGTGATGGTTACGGATTCACAGGTGTGTCTGGTACGACCGAAAAAGAGTTTTGAGCGACCTCCAAAATCGAGGAGGTGGTTGGAATCAAGATGGTCGACCACTGGACGCCGCGCGCGAAGTACGTTACCCGCTCACCGCGGTTCGCTTGTTCTCCTACACACGGCAGCTCACGGTGGCTTTCAGTTCTCAGGACTCAGGGGAGAAGTTTATTGCCGGTTGCGCCGCATCTCCTTCCAATGTGCTTTGCCGTTGGACCGAGCAGTTTGGATGCCTGGAATAGACCGCCAGACAATTTCGCGCCAGTGATCGTGTACTCGTATCTGCAAAAACGCTCCTGCGGTTGTTCCTGCCACATTATTGATCACGTCCAGTAGCGAGGAATCTCTCGATGGCAAGAACACCTGGAGCAATTCGATGCCAAGGCTGGTCAGCGCACCAAGAATAATGGTCCAGGCAAAAGCATCACGCGAAGAGTAATACCTCGCATCCTCCAGATAGGCGCAAAGAAAAAAACCGATTGGTATGAATCCGAGAATGTTAACGACGGTGTCGATTCGATGCAATCTGAACGGATGCGGGACACCCAAAATTGTCGGATGTAGCGGCATGAATGTCGCGGGAATACTCAGGTTGGGCGCGGAACCGCTGCGATTGTGAACAATATTTCCGGTTCGTTCATCGAATACATATAGGGCCTGCGCACCCTGCAATAGGTGCGGCTTGTGCTGAAGCCAGTCTTTGTAGTGCTGGGCGATCTCCTCTACTCGAAGCGCGCGGCCGTAGAGTGCCAAACCTAGTATGTAACCCGTCCAAGGTTCAGCGCTGCCGGGCGCATGGCCCAAGACTATACGTCCGACATACCTCTCTGGAAAAAGAAAGTAGCGTTCCGGTTGCGGCTTAGCATCTTTGTAAAGAACGGTACCCTCTTCACTGGATGTGAGAGTCACGAAACTGGGCAGCGAGGTCCGGCACGCACCATAAAACCGCATCTGAGCAAATTGTTGAGTGCGATTGCGATCACGAAAATAACCCTGGAGGACCAAGTCGGCCCCTGACTGCACAATGCTAAGATCATGATCGTCGGAAGGGTGGTGAATGGAGAAAATCGAGACGCCCTGTGGATGATGTGTTTCGTCCGGTTGCAGCCAGAGCTCGATGGTAAAAGATAAATCTCCAGATTCGCTCGGTTGGTTGAGTGTCCATAACGTGGCGCTGTACGCCTGACCATAGGGCTGGAAGTGCAGCCCGTCTCCAGCCTTAAGCCAATGTACCCTGTTCCTCGGACAAAAATTAAAGGGCCAAAGTCCGGTGACTAGAATCCCAGACAACAATGTGACGCAACTCCACCACAACAAATTAGACCACCGGTTGAACATCTTGGGAGCTGTTCGGCGGCGTTAAGATTTGAACTCTTATGTCGAGCAGCGATTGATAAATAGCCCTTGCGAGTAGTTGGCGTATATAGCTCACTCTTATCGCCCTCATCAACCCGGTCACTTAGCGCACAGATGTTTTTGGATTTAGACGATAACTGAGTTACTAATCGTAAATACGTAGTACAGACGTTATAATGCAGGGAGCCATATCGGCGAGCCAAAGGCCAGACCTTCACAGTACCAGCTTGTGACAGTAGAAGGCTTCGGCGTATCCGCTAGGGGCATTGCATTCCATCCCGCGCAATCGCATGAGGGAAAAAAATGTGTCCGTCTGGAACCAGTGCTTTGTGTGCTGGGATGGAAAGGACTGCATAAGGTAGTCCACTTTTCTGCGACACACATCGGATTCGAGTGGAACAAACACGCATGGCTGTCCAAAGTCACCGTCGTACTTCGGAATCTCGTACTCCAGGATCAAATGGTCCCGGAAGGTATTCCACGTCAATTCTGCAAGCAAGCGATGGTCCTGGTGCGCGTCCTTGCGATTGTGAGTAAAAATGAGGTCCGGGAAGAACTCCTTCTTCAGCTCCTCAAAAACAGTTTTGATCTCAGAACCGACAAAGGGCATGAAGCCATCCTGGAATGCCTTAAGTAAAGGCCCCTGGATGGTATTACTGCCCACAAAGAGCGTCGCGGCGCGTTCGGCCTCCGCCGCCCGGACGCCAAGGGCACTGAACACAACCCAACGGAACACGCAATCCGGAAATTGCTGGACAAGGCGGAGGATTGTTCCGCCACAACCAATTTCAATGTCGTCGGAATGAGCGCCTAGGCACAAAATCTGAAGGGGAGAGCCACTTCCATTTCCCAGACTCAAAAGACGCATGGAGTCTCACTTAGCTCTGAAGTTTCGTGCTTGCCATTACCATTGACCTTCCAGACTTCCCAAGGGGCAACGCCACCGGCGTATAATCCCTCCAAGTACTGTTTGTCCTTAAAAGTGTCCATGCTCGCCCAGAAGCCATCATAGGAGTAGCCAATCAATTCCCGTTCCTTGATCAGTCTGTGGAAGGGCTCGCCTACAAGCTCTTCTCTCCCGTGTATATAATCGAAAATATCTTTCCTGAAGACGAAGAAACCTCCATTAATTCGCAGATTACCATTGTTGATAGCCTGAATTGCCGACACTAGGTTACCGTTCCCTTCCTGCAATGAGACCAAGTGATAACTAAGACTCGGTCGGACACAGAGAAAGCTTGCGATTTTTCCATGTTCTCGAAAATGTTGGAGTTGTTCCGGAAGTGGTAAATCCGTGAGGCCATCACTATAGTTGGCCAAGAACTCCTCTTCTCCAGCGAGGTATTTCGCCACCGCCCTGAGGCGTTGGCCGATGTTCGAACCGATTCCGGTGTCTGCGAAAGTAATGCGCCAGTCATGGATATCGCTGTTATACAGCTCCAGCCTCTTCCCACCGCCAGACAAGACAAAATCATTGGACGCGCACTCGTTGTAATTAAGGAAGTAGTTCTTGATAGCATCCGCTCGATAGCCCAGGCACAAAATGAAGTCTTTGTGTCCGTAATGGGCATAATACTTCATAACATGCCACAGGATTGGTCGGTATCCGATTTGCACCATAGGCTTAGGAATATCTTCGGCATCTCGGATGCGCAATCCCAATCCACCACAAAAAAGCACGACCTTCATAAGAGGCTCCTTGATCTATGTCGAACCCACTTACGTGAGCAGCAAACTAACATCCGCAACGTTTCGCAACTAACCCCTCACCCCTGGCGGTGGGCAATAACACGGACAGGATAAGCCGGAAATGCATCCCATGTGCGTAGCGTCTTACCACTGACTTAAATGGTTCTTCTGTAAATAAAGAAGCACTGAGCACTCACGGCGTGAGAAGCTTGTACATCCATGTGCAATTGCAATTGTCAATATCGCTGTTGAATAGAGGGGTAGCCGCCTGCGCCTCGGGAAAAGACCAAATTACTTCCGACTCACTCGCTGTAATTGAGCAAGTTGTTCTTTATACCGCCAGCGCGGTATCCCAGACAAAGAATGCCATCCTTGTGCCAAAGCGGCCTGACACGCAGAATTCTGGTTGTTACTACCAGGCGGCAAATCTTCTAAACCCGTAATCAACATTCCTGATATTTCTATGCCGGAACCAATTGCTGATGCCAGATCTTCTCCCCACCCAGAAACCAATACCGGGACTGCCGTTTGAGTATGTTCCATCGCTGGCTTGCAATATCGGGGTGTCATTAATATAAGCCGTAATGAGAGTGCCCACGATTCTGGTTTTGACCAAATCTCCGTCTGAAATACTATATTCCGGTCCTTTTTTCCTAGCGAGATAGGTAAATCTACCCAATGAGCCATCCCACCGCACGATGGATGCGTATGCCTGCGCACCAGCCATACATCGAAAGAGAAACTCGTATCCGGTTGCATTGTGTGCGGTGAGAGAGCTGCGGAGACGCAATTCCACTTCTTCAAACACGTTCTCGTTCTGGTTCACGCTGCGAACTGTTGCCTCGACGGTCTGATCTGGCTGCCACGAGCCGGTCAGTAGCGCCTCAGAGTCATCATACGCGTTGCCACCTGTTCCCTTCCCTGATTCGGTGCCATAGGCCAGGCCAGGAATCGTTGCAACATCGCTCCCCTCACGTCCGAATCTTTTACCGTTGATCCACTTTCCTCCTTCGGAAATCGGGTCTTCAGCTATTGAGAAAGTCGTTGTATAGCCTGCATGTTGGCCATTTGGAATGGGAAGGGGTGCACGCAATTTGAGCCGCGTCCGGTCGGGTCGAGAACTGGCAGCAAGAACCAAAGGGCTGCAATTGACAGAAGCGCAAACAGGAGCGGCCCTCCGATTTCAGATATCCGGAATCCGTGCGCTCTTAATGCCATCTTGAAGTGATCCGTCGAACCCACTTGAAACAGATCATCTACACGATTTCTGAACGAGTTTCTACACCCCTGACGGAGTCAAAGCGCTCTGTTCCGCTTCAGATCGACTTCCTTTCAATCCCCGGAGTAGGTCGATGTAAAGCGATTTCTGTCCGGTAACGAACCATGTCAAACCACCATAAATCGCGAGGAAAACGCCGACTTCCAGCACGAGTCTCGGCAGAGTGGATAACGGCTGTCCCCACAGTAGACGAACCCCAACAGCGCAACTGGCGGCCGCGATAGTTGAAACCAAGGGTCTACTTATCGTAGTTAAAAAATCTTGGAGGCAAAATACGGTGCCCTGCACGGCCCATCCAATGGCGGGAATTGCCCAGAGCAACATAACTGCTGAATAAGCAAAGGCCACTCCTTTGGGCCCGAACGGCAACGCCACTATATAACTAACAATCATGATCGGGGCGAAAACAACAACCAATTTCAGGGCGCGATCGACCAGCCCAAGCGCGGGCAACAACCAGTTCAATGGATTAATGATCCCGAACACAAGGATTGTGGGTGCCAGCAGACGAAAAAGAGGAGTTGCTGGCATCCACTTCGGACCAAGAAAAACTGCAATTACATCATTGGCAAAAAGAGCGCACGTCACGGTAATTGGCAAGGTGATAGTCAAGACGAGCGCATAACCTTTCAGAAAATAACTCTTAAGCCGAGTCGGAGAGTCTTGCAGCCTGGACAAGGCGGAAAATGCGACCTCGCCCGCCGATGAATTCAGGCCATCTGTTGGAATATTGATCAGCTGGTAGGCTCTTCCGTACAGACCAAGCACGTCAGGGCCCCAGAAGCGACCCAAGAGGATCTTCTCCAAGTTTGTCGCCAGATATCCGACGAGACTAGTCAGCGTGACAATTCCGCCAAAACGCATTATTGAACGCATGCCAGATCGCCGGTGGGGTCTCCCCGGACGCCAGCCGGTTGCCATCCAGCTCCCAATTGTGATCACTAGCGGGAACGTAATCGACATCGCGACCAGCGACCAGTAGCCGTAGCCGGCGAGGGCCCCACCAATGCCAACCGCGGTACCAAGGATCAAACTGATAACTTTGATCTGCGCCACTATCGTAAAACGCATTTCGCGTTGAAGAAGAACCCCGTGCTGCACCCCTACCGCGTTGAAGAGAAATCCCGCCGATAATGCGGCGGTTACGCCGATAAGACGCCGGTCATGATAAAAAGCTGCAATGGCGGGCGCGAATGCAGTTGCGATGATTCCCAGAATCGCGCCTACCGCAACGTTGATCCAGAACAATGTTGAAAATTGCTCCTCGGTAACATTGATGCTCTGAATTGCAGCCGAAGAGAGTCCGAAGTCACGGAATAAAGTCAAGAAGCCAGTAAAAGCCGTCACCATTCCCACGAGGCCAAAGTCCATTGGTGTAAGCAGGCGTGCCAGCACCATCAGGCCAACTAAACGCAGCAGAAATTCCATTCCCTGAGCGCAGATTCTGGCCAGACCGCCGCGAATGGTCTTTTCTTTAAGATCTTTCACCTAACTCCCACCGCGGAAAGAGAATCGGCCACTTTAGCCGGCCACAGCTCATCGAATTGAACTCTAAGACGTGATTTATAGTTTTTCAGAGTTGAGTCCATGCGGCTTTTCACTTCATCTTTTTCGTTGACCAAACATTCGAATGTGTCTGCCAATGAACGAGGATCGAATGTGCGTATATCCACGCAGTACTTCGACAACCCGAGCGCACTCATGAGATTCGTCACCTTCGGGTGGTGGGCGATTGCGAGAACGGGCTTGCTCAATAAGTGAGCAAAAACAACGCCGTGAAAGCGGCACGTTACAACATAGTCAAAGCCAGACATCCTGAGCAATACCTTTTCAAGAGACTCAATGGGTTCGTACTGGGTAGAAATGTCGTAATCAGCCTCCAATTTTGTCCGTAAGTCCTGGATGGCTGCTGGATCAGCACCGATATCCGTGCCGAAAACCGCTAACCGGTATGAACTGCGAGACAGGAGCGAAGCAAAGGTCGCGAACTTGGCGACGAGCTCCTCGTAGATGACCTTGTCCTTTTTTGCGTCAAAAGGTGGGTCGGCAGGATAAGGCATGGGTGCGATGCCAACGAGTGGCTGATCGCGTCTCTTGGGACTATCGGCGCAAAGGGCCGATATTTCGAGACCGTATACATTATCTGGAAATACATGGCACGGGCCTGTAAAGCCGACCTTCCTTGCAAGAGCCTGTGATTCTTCATCCCGGAAAGATACGTAGTCTGCCGCAAGAAGCACACGAGTGATGAAGAACTTACTCAATGGATTAATCAGCGGTCCTGCGCCGGTATTCAGCACAACGCACTTGAGCCGCGCAGACTTCGCCAGCAAGAACCATGTGAAAATAGCATACGGAAATCCCCAGGGACCGCTGCGATCGGTTAATTGTCCCCCACCGCCCAAAATCATTACGTCAAATGCTTTTATTCTTCTCCCAGAAGCGACCAAAAATGCAAGCTCGCTGAAAACCGCTCTCGGCAATCGAATTAGTGGGTTTCTGGTCGTTCGAATCCAGTGAAGCAAGCCAGGTGCGCTTGCGCTATTTGCCCCGGAGACAGCAGGTTTGTACCCGAGAGCAAATGTATGCCTGCGCATCGGATACGAAGCAATTCCATGCCGCCTCTCCGTATCCCCCGGGTTCATGGAGATTGCAGCGATCGTTGCCTCGGGCCACCGACGCTTTATATTGTTTATGATGCTGTCAACAATTGCATCATCGCCCAGATTACCGCCGCCCGTGTGGTGTAGCAGTGCAATCCTGGCGGGTGCTCGATCTGGATTATTCGTTGTCATACATTGATAATGCGGCGGGATCTCTGGTGTCGGAGGCTACCGCTTAGTTGCAACCAACTATGGAGGTCAGTCTTACGCGCTTGTCTGCGTTGTGTTGCCTCTCAGCGTGGGTGCCTCTCCTGAATTGTTCGACACCAAGGTTCAGAGTAACTGGAAGATGATACGCAAGGCGCTTTGCGAACCATACAGTGCGATGGACAGATTCGCGTGCGGAGCAAAGCAGTTCAACAGAGTCGATCTGACAAATCACGTCCACAAATTCAGAGTGAGGACAATGGGACAGATCGCGCCTGATGTTTTTTTGGGAAAGGACCAGAACGCGTGGATTTTGCGATTCTGTACTCACCGGTTTTCCGACTCTGTAATCCTGAAGACGGAAGCAAAACGAACTCGCCAGTCGACCGGACCCTGACAAAATGGTTCCAACCCCCAGTATTCCAGGGGCCACCCCGTTATCAAGGAAAAGTCCCCCTCGTGAACTTCTTTAATTAAATGTGTTACGGGTTGCCAGCCTAAGTCCCGCGCCACTTTTGCTCGAACGTCTAAGTCGACGCCCGAAACAAAGATGTAGCCACCCGGCTTCACGAGATGTGCGATGTTCCGCAGACAAGCCTCTGCGGTTGCCGGTTCCATATGGCACAGGAACCTGTTCGCCACCACGATGTCCTGAGGACCCAATGCAGCAGCAAAGTTCGGGTCAGTTGCGTCTCCTGCTAACCACGTGATTCCTTGCTTGAGCCACGGCCTGACCATCGCCTGATCACCGGTCACTTCAAACATTTGATAGATTTCCCCGGCGGTCATGCGCTCGAACATCGATAGAGCCTGCTGCCCCCAAAGCTGATCCTTCCAGTTCATGTCGACAGCTTGTCCCGTCTGCTCATGATCTGGTGTTGTTGTGGCATCAATGCTCTTGAGCGAGTACGTACCGACAGCGGCGAAATCAATAACTTCTTGGGAAATGTCGACGGCGCTTGCGATCACCGTTAAGTCAGGACGTGTGGACCGAATCTTCCATAGAATCGAGTACACTTCCGCGCCCTTGCTACAGGCCACTACTGAAAGGTTAATCCTGGCATTCTGGGATGTGTGTTCAAGAAGTTGAAGCATGAGTTCCAGTTCTGGTCTATTTCGCAAAAAGAACGTCGAGTGACTCTGGCGACGGTCACCATAGCGGCAGACCAAGTGGTGCAAATGCTTCCCATAGGCCCGTCCGAGTCGCCCTTCACGAATGGTTGTGGGAAGGTTGTTCCAAATTCTCCTACTTTGGCGTAAGTAACCCGTGGCACACTTTCGAAAGATCATTGTGTTCTCTGACACCGCAGGAAAAGATTTGGGCTAAGTATGTCGAAACCGGGAGACTCTCGTACGCGTCAATCAAATCATCCACCGTCGCCAACGTAGTCTGGTGTTGCGCTTGGCTCAATCGCCAACTGGAATGGTTGTTCTGGCCTCGCCAGCAGAGTGCACAGCAGATGCATGAGAGCGACCCAGAGCTGACAGTGCCTTACTAGCTGCTTCTTCTCCGCTCTTGAAGCTCTCGTCCGTCCACATGTAGCCCCAATCACCGTAGCGGCCGCAGTAGGCAATGCCGATCTCGTCGAGATATCCATGCACGGTTCTCAACGCCGCCGCGCGGTCAAGGTCGAATATCACATTTGCATATTTCAAGAACATTGCTTTGCGGGAAAGAATTTGGTCGTCCTCTCGCAGCAATCCGCACCGACGTAGGTCCCGGATCACAGGCTCGATCCAGTCTTCAGGCTTGCCGCTAAAAGGTTTGTACTTGTCGGAGAAGTACACTTCGGCCTGAATGCATGCGCAACCGGGTGGCGCGTTGCGGGCCGACAACATATGCGGGAACCCGAGGCGTGAGAAGCAGATGTCCTCGTCGTAGAAATACGTCATGTGGGCCTTGGAAATGTCTTCCCGCCCAACTCCGATATTGACCAGGATGCAGGTAGAGCATGCCAGCAGCCGCGAGGCTTCCACCACATCGGGCGGAGCGCATGGAATCATGCGAATCAAACCTGGCAGCGGCACGGAGGAGACCAGCGCGTCATATTCAACGATTTTGCCATTCGTAAACTTGAGCTGGCGCGACGGAACATCTATGGACACCAGTTCATGATTCAAGTGCACGTTTCCCATGGGAACAAATTTATTCAGGTAATTTACGAACCCCCCCGCACTCGGATAGCGGAAATGAGTGATGTAGTGCACGTGTGGAGCAGATGCCGAAATCGCGCCACGCAAAACCTCCTGCAGGCTTGGGCGATAGATCCGAGGTCCCAGCCAGTCGGTGCTCATGTTCTCAGCCGATGTGGTGTGGTATTTGCGCGTGTACCGCATGGGAAATTCTTCCGCGAATGTTCGGCCAAAACTGGACAGCAGCCAGTCGGAATAGTTTGTTATTGGCCGCTCCGGCGCCTGACGCTCTTCGACGAAGTCCTCGATCACCTTAACGATAACGTCATCTGGAAGACCATGAAGGTGTAGCTGTACGGGATGAAGAGGCCAGTAGCCGCGCCAGTAGTTGTTCAGGTTTATCTGTACGGTCTCGTACTTCTGATCGACACTGTCGGCAAATAGTTCCTGGATGCGGGGATCCTTGGTAAAAGAGATGTGTGGGCCCACGTCGTACAAGAATCCGGTTTCGTACCGAAACGACGCAGTATGCCCGCCATGGTAGGAATTCTTATCGTACAGGGCGGGAGCGATGCCTTCCGCGTGCAGGCGATACGCAGCGCCGAAGCCCGCCATTCCAGTTCCCAGAACGACGATATTGAACATTTGGAAGCTCCTGACAGATGTTGTTTTGTTGTTTTCTAGTCTTGATCAATATCGAGGGAATTCGTTGCGAACGCCTTAGTTTTGCGAAAGTTCTTCGTAGCGCGCGATTTGGCTTTCTGTGATGCAGCGAAGATCAGTGCCTTTCTGGAAAGCTCGATACCAGTCAACAATCCAGCGGAGAGCATGGCCAAGCGGCAACATGGGACGCCAGCCCAGGCAAGTTTTTGCCTTCGAAGCATCTAACTTCAGTGCGTGCGCCTCCGCGGGGTGCGTTCCAGAATCGCGAGTCCATGCAGCATGATCTCCCCAGAGGCGAACCAATTCGTCCGCAATCCAACCGACAGGTTGTGCATCATTATCCGCCGGACCGAAATTCCAACCGCTAGCATACGAGCAGGCGTCGGTCGCAAGCCGCTCAGCCAGCATCAAATATCCTCTTAGCGGTTCCAGAACGAACTGCCAAGGCCGCGTGGCCGAAGGGTTGCGGATCAAACACGGTTTACCAGCAAGGAAAGCTCTCATAAGGTCCGGAATGAGTTGGTCTGCAGTCCAGTCTCCTCCACCAATTGCATTGCCAGCACGGGCGCTTCCGAGGGCAATCCCGTGCTGCACAAGCGATGCCGGTGGAAAGAATGATTCACGGTAGGCAGTCGTCACCAGCTCGGCGCATCCTTTGGAATTCGAGTATGGGTCACGCCCCCCAAAGGGCTCATCCTCTCGGTATCCCCAAACCCATTCACGATTGACGTAGCACTTATCGCTGGTGACGTTGACTATTACGCACGATTGCTTGAGCTGTCGCACCGCTTCGAAGAGATGCACTGTACCCATCACATTCGAAGAGTACGTCTCGATCGGGTCTTCGTACCCTCGGCGTACCACCGACTGCGCTGCCATGTGAAGGACTACGTCAGGACGGGCTTCTGCCAGCACGTTCTTCAATCCAGTGAAATCACGAATATCCCCTGAAACGGAGTGCAAGCAATCCGCAACGTGTGCTTCTTCAAACAGGTTTGGTTGCGTTGGTGGATTGAGAGCGTACCCCGTGACTTTCGCACCTAAGGATTTCAGCCAGAGTGAAAGCCAGCTTCCCTTGAATCCGGTATGTCCCGTCAGAAAGACCTTACGGCCCTTCCAAAAGCTTTGATTAAGCATTTGAGGTTGAACTCCTCAGGATTGCGAAACGACCGCCGAGTGTCAAGCCGCCGCATTCATCGGGCGCTTCCGGAAAACGCCTGTGCCTCGTGACCGGCGAATCGTTCGTTCTGTTCACGCCACAAACTGTGTACGATCGGGTCTTCGACAACATCCACCTGCGCGAACGAAATGACCTCATCCTTCGCGACGTCCTGGCGAAGTACACAACCCTCCGAAAGCCCGATTGGCACCGCTCCCATCTCGCGTGCGGCGGAGGCATTGTCGATCAATCCGTACGTGCAGTAGCCGCCAATCCCGTCGAGTCGCTCTCCCGCTTTCAGGAGGCGCTTGGCCACCGCCAGAACCTCGCAAACCGGCCCACCAAGAGGGGCCACGGTCGGATCGCGATGGATCACCGCTCGGCCAAGGGTCGAAGCAATCTGGAGGTGCGGAAGGTGGAACGGCGTGTAAAACACGTAAAACGGCCCCTTGCCCAGCTTGTAATAAGCGAGTTGGATTTGTTTCAGAGGATTATCTTCGTGCACAACGACAAAAGCACCGGTGTGCGGCGCCGCACCCAGCGCATAGTCAACCAATCCAGTTTCGAGCATCTGATCGGCCGGAAGGAGTTCGGCGACTTCGCGCACGTACTCGCACGCGGGACCATGCATCCCGCGACGGCCGGCATGAAACCCAGTTGCGTTCGCCAGAACCGTGGCCTCCATTGACAATTTTGTTGAGTCGGCGAAGGAAGTCACCTTTCGCACGTCCTGATCATTCTTCTCCGCGAATGCTCGTTGAGTGTCCGGGTTCCGATAATAGTCGACCATTCCTTTAATGTTCCCTGCTGCCACCGGACGCAACCCCAATGTCCGTAGATAGCGCAGAAGTGTCATGGCAACGCCTGGTTCATCACCGTCGGTGTGCGTAATGACCACTCCCGCCTGATCTGCCCTCGTCTTGAGAATGGGTCCCAACAGCGAGTCCAGCTCGGCGTTTACGAGAGCTACATGCTTTCCATGACTGAAGGCATCTAGCACGACGCGGGCAGCCGGACCGACAGTACCCGTTACCTCGACCAGAATGTCGATCGCATCACAGGAAGTCAAGACGGAGGGATCCTCCGTCAGAACAGGCGTACCGCTTGTGATGAACGCTTCAGCTTCCCGCGCTGAACTCACGCGCCGCCACGACATGATCCGGGCCTCGCGGAAAGCACGCTCCGCGTGCTCCGGTGTTCGGTTAGCAATGGCCACCAGACGAAATCCCAGCACTGGAGTCCCTAATTGCAAGGCAATTGCACGGCCGGTCGCTCCAGCTCCGACCATGCCAACCCGAATCGGGTGGCCAGCGTCTTCACGTTCTCGAAGAGCAGTATCTACAATCATGAGTCGGTCCTTTCGCGCTGGAGAAGAGGCCAATTACGATCCTGTTCTGATACTGCAGTCGCCACCAATGGCCACTTAATTTGAAATGCCGGGTCGTCAAAACGCATTCCACGCGCCGCCTGCGGCGTGTAGAAAGCCGATGCCATATAGTACATTTCCGTCTCTTCCTCGAGTGTCTGGTAGCCGTGAGCACAACCCTCTGGAACATACAACATGCGACCGTTCTCTGCACTTAAGACCACACCGTACCATCTGCCGTAGGAGGAGGATCCCGGCCGGAGATCTAGCGCCACATCGAATATCGAACCTCGAGTGCAGCGCACGAGTTTAGCCTCCAACGCGGGAGCTTCCTGGAAATGCATGCCCCGAATCGTACCTTTCTGCCGGCTGAATCCCATATTCGCTTGAACAGGCAAAAACTCGATATCGTGCTCGGCAAATTCCCGGGTGCACCAGGCTCGCATGAATCGGCCCCGATCGTCTGAATGGGGAGTGGGATCAATCACCTTTGCCCCAATGACGTTCACGTCAGCAAAACGCATCCAATTTCCTAAAACTCCAAACCCGACAGACGGCCAGACTGTCTCTTTCTCGACGTGCATTCGCCTTTCGGATCAACTCATAAACGTATGCGCTGTCGCCTTACCTTACAGCGTACTGAGTCTCGTGTACTTCGTCCCTCACTGCAACCTGTACTAGGTTACCAAGGATTTCTTTCCTATCATGCATTGCTGTGATGGGCTCAAGACCCACGGCTTGCAGAATTGTCTCCCAACGGTATGCCCAATCGTGACGCATCAAAGCTTCCTTCACATTCCTTCGCCGGATCCTGTCCTGTCTCTCAGGATCAGCTTCAATCGCACCTATGACATCTCCGACGTCAGCACAGTTATAGGGCAAATGAATCACAGCATCAGGCCAATCGAATAGCTTTTCAAATACTGCATTATTCGGACGCTCTCCTAACATCAAGGTGCCCGATGCCGCACCCTCGAAATACCTGTTTCCAATTTCAATCTGATCGCCTCGTATATCGGGACGATCGAATAACCCTGGATTGACAATGAAATACCTGCTTCTTTTTGCGATGTTCGCGACAAGGATTCTATGCTCCATCGCGTCAAGTACTTGGTTGGCAGCAATGCTATCGTGCAAATAAAACATTCGTTTATCTGCAGCCATCTTTAGAAGATTGCGGTGTGTTATCTCCGATCTACGTCCAATGCTACACACATCAATTGAGCGTTGAGGTGGGTTTGGATAAGGGCAAAACCGAATCGCGTCCACGCCAGGCGGCAGAAATGCACATTTGCGTCCAATCTTCTTGCTGAGCGGCTCAACTGTTTGGCTGTAGTAAAGCATCACCAGGTCGAACTTATCCAATATGCGCAAGAAATTACTGTAGCCCGACATTTCCGCTACCCACAGCTCGTCAATCAAACAAACCGCCCATTCGCACTTTGTTCTCCAGTTGCGTACGCAGCCAACTCTAATCAGGTCCGTTGGACTTCCGAAGATCGCAAACAAAAGATCGTAGGTACCGTTCAGAGAGGTCTTTTCAATCCCGGGATTCAAAACGAGCGGAGTATGATAAGCAATTTGCCTTGCAACCGTGTTACGTAAATTGGACAGATCAAGGCGAGGTGCCAGCAGCTCCACAGAGTCGATCTCTGAGATAACGTCCTCAAACTCGAAGTGCGGACAGCGATAGGGCATGATGCTGCGGTGATTTCGTTGTGAAAAAATAAGGATCCGCGGCTTTGCGCATCGTTTATACATTTCTACACCAAGTTGTTGAAAGATTTACTGTTCGAAGTTTCACGCTCCGACACCATATCACTTGTCCTTTGCATATCATGTCGCGCAAGAAGGCTATCGGCATCGATGCCCTGAATGAGTTTGGCTCTTCTGAGAGAGACCGCTTTCTTCGGCCGCTCTAGGGTGCATTGACTACCTGGGTGACCATTCGCGCTTCATCCGATTCAAAACCGGGGAAATCGCGAGTGTCCGGTCGCTAGAATCCTTAAGGATGACTATCTACCCCCGCTCCCGCGTTCGGGCGATCGCTGAAGCAGACTATCAGCGTCCGTTCCTAGGTGTTGTACGCAGGAATGAGAATCGATAGTAGAGGTTGCATCATCCGTCCTCCCCAACAGCCGCCCGTACACGTCCTGCGTCACCTCGCTGACCACATCCCAAGAATGCCGCTCCGTCGCGTAATCACGGATCTCCTGCCTGCGGTTGTTCAAGTTGGCGTAAAGGTCGCTAGCGAAGTAGTGTTCGATGCTCCTCGCGAGGTCAACGGGATCTTCAGGCTTGAATACATACCCTGTCTTGCCCTCGATGATGTCTTCCCGCAGAGAACCTACGTCGGAAGCGATTACTGGCACGCCGAGGCTATACCCCAGAAAAAGAACACCGCTCTGGTAGATATGCGTGTAAGGGAGGACTAGAACGTCCGCTGCTTTGAAGTAGAGCTCTGTCTCCTCATCCGGTATGAACTCCGCCCGGAGCAGCACCCGCCCGCTCGGCGCGAGCTCACCGATTGCTTGCCGGATCGTTCTCCAGTACATTTCGCAGTTCTTCGGCGTGCCGGCAATGATCAAGCGATAAACGTGGCGCTGGGCCAGAACGTGTTGAAAGGCAGCGACCAAGTACTCAAGCCCCTTGTAAGGCGCAATATTGCCGAAAAACAGAATCACCCTTTCACCGTCACGGATGCCCAGTCGCAGCTTTGCATCGCTGGGTGCTAGATGAGTATCAGGAACAGCATTGTTGATCCCGTACGGGATGACGGTTACCTGGGTCTCGGGCACGCCGAATTCTTCAATGACCTCGTGCCTCATCTTTTCCGTATGAACGAAGAGGTGGTTGGCAAGCCGGTATTGCAGTCGCAACGTAAGCCGGTTGAGCCGCGTGTCGTTTGAGTCCCGCCTGCCGGCATTCACATTGTGCACGGTGAGGACTATTTTTTTCCCGAGGAGCCTGTAGTAGAGCATCAACAGAGTCCGATCGAAGTTTTGGAATTTGTTGTTCCACAGGATGTGGAATATGGCCGGCCCGGCTGTGGCGGCGTAGCGGACGAGCTTGACATAGTACACTAAGACCCTGAATACTTTTCTCGGGAAGCTCACATCCGGCCTTTGATTCCCTCGCAGATTAAGGAAGTTCACTTCTGGCTTCCCGCGAAATTCCGGGTCATCGAGGTCATCGCTGCCAATCAGGTCCAGGGCTACCCCCTTCGACATAAGCGCCGTTGCCAGGCCAAATACATAGTGCCTGTCGCCGCCGCCGGTTAGCAGAGCCACTGCGATTTCATGAGCTGCCCTGGGCGCTCTCAAATCACGCACCTCTCATCTTCCGCGGTTCCGACGTGTGGACCCAACGACCAGGACAGCGATCCCCTGCACCGCCAGGTTTTTGCAACCGCGGGTCGGATCGGACGGCGATCCCGATGTACTATCGTAACTAGCCTGCCAGACTATGATGTCGTACGCTGTCAAGCACTCGTTGCGCGCCTCTCGTACCGGGCTCACTGTTGGCGACAACAGCGTGCCTTCAAACTCCCGGAGGACATCCAACAATGAACAGAATTAGAAAAGCCTTACCCCTTGCGCTTCTTCTGAGCACTCTATTGCTATTCGCTGCGCGAGCGCGGGCGGGCACCTACACGGCTGCTGATTGCAATCAAAACAGCGTAAACGCAGTCATCAACGGACCAACGCATACGGCAGTCGATGGCGACGTAATCAACATTCCGGCTGGTTCGTGCACGTGGACCTCTGGAATCACCATCCCCGTGGGACTCGGCATCACGATTATCGGAAGCGGCACACCCAACGGCACACCCAGCACAAGAGGAGCCTCCGCATCCTGTACGGCAACTGCTATCACCCTTGCCAGCGGCGTGAGCAACATGTTCGCGGCTCGGCCAGGCGCAACGGCTTCACTGACCCGCATCTCGTGCATGAAGATTCTTGCCTCAACCAAAGCCATTGATTCTCCCATCACGGTAGGAGGAACCTGCAATGCAAGTGGCTGTCCTAATCTGCGTGTTGACAACATAACTTTTGACGGGAGCCTTGAGGATTGCTGTGGAGGCTCCTCAAATTCGATGATGACGACCGATAACGTGTTCGGGGTGCTCGACCACAACAGCGCATCAGGCCCCAATCCTAACGGTACGATGGAGTTCGTGAACTACATGGATAGCGCCTGGAAAGGAGTAGGGGACTACGGAGACAACTCTTGGGCCAGCGCCGACAGCTTCGGTACCTCCCAAGCCTTGTATATAGAAAACAACTCCTTAGGAACTGGTGCAATCATGGGGGAGACGGAAGCCATCGTTTTTGGCCACGAGGGCGGTGGCCGCGCCGTTGGCAGGTTCAATGACTGTAACGGCTGTAAATCGGGGCTGTCCAATCACGGTACGGACTCAAATGGCCGACCACGGGGCGGACGACAGATCGAGTTCTACGGCAACCATTTTACCTGCAGGGACACCAGTGCTGGGTGCCAAGGAGGAGTCCCAGTACGAAGCGGTGTCAACCTAATGTTTGGTAACACGCTGGATACCGGCTCTGGCTCTTGGTTTAACTCGTACATGTCGTTGAGCATCTTCCGACTGGGTGTCATTAGTGGTACCCCCTGGAATAATTGTCCAGGAAACTGGGATCAAGCTAGTCCTCTCCTTTGTGTAGATCAGCCAAGCCGTACCGGCGGAACATTGCTTTCCGGTAATCCGCCTACGCTTACTGGGTACCCGAATCAGGTGCTTGATCCATCCTATGAGTGGAACGATTCCGGGTACAATCCGGTCTTCGGCAATGCACACTGCGATCCGTGTGGTAGTATGACGGCCAATCACGACTGGTACACCGACAACTCCCTCGGCACTCCGCATCCGCAGACTTCGGCGTCAGTACCATTCAATGGCACACCCAACGGCGCAATTGGAATGGGCTTCGGGACTCTTGCTAACCGTCCAGCGAGTTGTACGCCTCGTGTCGGTTATTGGGTTATGGATCAGGGAAACTGGAACCAGAGCGGCAACGGCTTCGGCCAGGGGCAGCTTTTTGTTTGTACGGCGACCAACACTTGGACACTCTACTACACACCCTACACTTACCCGCATCCCCTCACAGGGGCGGTAACGCGTTCTGCCACTTCGGCTCCGACGAACCTCACAGCGGCTGCTCGGTGATCTTGGCATATCTAGTTTAAAGAACAGAACCTTTGACGGGGAGGTTTGTGCGATGCATTGAGCGATTCCCACCCCGGTTGCTGAGCTGCCCCTCTCAAGATCAGCTCGCACGCTCCAGGTGCAGCATCTTTGGCGGCGGAAGGCTTGGCTTCGGACCTTGCCGCAGAGCCCAGCGCATGATCGTAGTAAGGGTCTGTGCCTTCGCGTCCCAAGTCAGGCGTTCCCGAGCGTAGGCCATGCCTTGCTGTCGTAAGCGACTAAGCAGTTCCCGATCCTCCGCGAGAGAGGCCAGAATCTTTTCCATTTGTGATATCAGGTCGCTCTCATTGGTAAGAGGCACCTTGTACCCTATCTCTGAAAGAACAGTGTCGCCCGGCCCGCCGAAGTCCACGACGACCGGTACAGCGCCGGCCGCGAGGGCCTCAAAGACCACCGCTGGGCTGTTGTCGCGAACAGACGGAAACACCAGCACGTCGGCCTGCCGCAGCTTCTGCTGGGCTTCATCGTGGCTGACCCATCCGCAGAACGAGACCGCTTCGTCGATTCCGAGTGATCTCGTGATCCGCTCGAGGCGGTCTCGCTCCGGGCCATCGCCAACCACGGTGAACCGGGCCAGATCGTTTCGCAAAAGGGGAGCAGCCGCACGCAATGCCAGATCGCAAGCCTTTACGGGGACCAGCCCACCGACAAAGATCAGCTTGAGTTTGCCATTTGGCTCCGAAATGCGCAGGCCCTCGGAACATAGAGAGCGGCTGACACCATTCTCTAGCACAAAGAATAGCTTTTCGCGATACGCGGAGAACTCCGCGTAGGTCTGTGAGGCGCCGGCTATGATCGCTGCCGCGTGGCGATAGGTGGATCGGGCGAAGGGCAGAAATCGGTATATGTTCCTTAAGCCAGCGAACCACTCCTTCTGCTTGTCGGCCTGGCTGAAACCTGCCGGCCACGGCAAGCCACCACTGACCGGCCCGATCACGAAAGGTACGGGACCGTTCCGCAGAAAGAAAGCGAACGGACTGGGCAAGACGGCGGGTACCGGCAGGAGTCGCAGCACCACGTCGTAGTCGCCAGCCCTGATCCGAGCCCGGAGTTGTCGCCAGGCTTGCCATTCAAAGGCAACGGAAAAGGGATAGTTGAAGGCAGTCAGTGCCCTGCTGGTGAACTCGTTTTTGAAAATCCAGCGGAAGCTCCAGGCGTAAATGCGCTCAAGCCAAGGCTGCCTGATCACCTCGACGGAGTGAAACGGCCCCTGCCTGGGCCGCACGGTCTTCTCGCGGGAGGAACGAACAACCAGCGTCACGTCGTGGAGCCGAGCAAGCGCTTCAGCCTCGGAAAAGCTCAGGAGAGGCCCGCAGGTGCCCTCGGGATCCGCGTCTGGCGCCAGCACCAAAATGCGTAATCGGCTCATGCTTTATCCTCGCGAATCGTTCTTTTAAAAGCGGGCAGCAGCCAGAGACCTAGTGGGCGGTCGCCTGAATCTTACGCCGCTAAACGTGCCCAACGAGCTCTTCCTTTCGCAATGTCATCTCGTCCAGTCGGTCCACCAGGTCAAGCTTATCGTCAGAAAACTTTCGAGCGAAGAGCGCCTCGCGACGGCCATAGATATCATCCAGCCAAATCTTTTTCTGTGCCTCGAAAATCGCGACGTGCTGGCTAGTTAGATTCTGCGGAAGTTGACCACGCACAGCCAGGCGAGGGTCGCCCCCGGGTGGGGTCCAATCTTCAAATAGAAAATTCCCCCAAACTCGATCTCGTAGGGGCGAGTTGCCCAGAATAGTGTGAATAAACGACTCCTCAGGCGCAAACGTATGTCGAAAGAACTTCTGGACGTGCGGATTACTTTCTGTAAAGCGCAGCACGTACTCGCATGCAGTTCTCGACAATGTCCACCAGGTGATCCCGCTGTACGGCTCTAGCCCTCCCAAGTATTGCCTGTAATCTCGTTTAGCCAGGCCCACCTTTGCCAGTGCCATCCACCCTAAGCGACGCGATGGTTTATCAGACTCCAACCTTCGAGTGTTAATCCGTGAGATCGGCTTTCCGGGCGATGGCATCTTCAGCAAACTTATGAATTCGGATCCCTGATTCTCTTCCAAGAACGTGTGAATGTATCGGGGACTTCTTAAGGGATACTCGCTTCCGCTAAGAAGCACGAAATAGTCATATACTTCGGGTCTTCCAAGTGCCTGACGAATGAGCAGGAGGATTGCGTCGATTCCGGAGAATTCCCCCCAATATACGACCACGCGCTTATCGGTAAAAAAAACGTTGTCACCGCTAATGCAAGAGAACTGACCGATATCAATTTTCTGATCAATGTGTACGAAGAAAGCGCAGTGCTCCGTCGAAAGTCTCTTGATCGACCTCCTCAGAAGCTGAGGGTTTTTGTAAGCGAATACCAAGTAAGCTATTTTGCTCATTTTTTCGTGTCGGCCATAGAGATAGCCGATCCCCGGATAGGTTTCCTTTGGTCCCGATCTCCAGCGCGCAACTCTGACACACTCAAGCCGATGGGCCTGTCATCTCGAAAGAGACGTCAGCGGCCCGTTCCATCTCGCCTAGAGCCAGCGGCGACGGGGCATGCGCATCCGCCTTGGCGCGCTTCGGTACCGTCAGGCTTCCCATCAGGAAGTTGATGAACAAGAGGCCCGGCCCGAGCGCGGCCTCGGTTACGTTGTAAAGGAGTAAGAGAGTCCAAAGGCCCAAGCCTAGGGACCCAAGCTCCGTGGGAGCCTTGAGTTGCTTGCAGATCTTGCGATAGGTTGCGATCAGGAAGATACAAATCAGGAGTAGCCCGATGAGGCCAAGGTCGAGGTAGGTCTGAAGGTAGCCGTTATGTGCCTCGAGCACATTGTCGCCGGTCAGTCTCGCCCAGACCCACTCGATGCGCGGGCCAAGCCAGAAGCTCTGATATCCGCAGCCCACGACCGGATTGATCGGCACGCTCAGAAGAACCTGCCAAATACGAGTTCGGTCGGACATGGTGGCGGATCCACCTACGGCCTCGGATAATTGTGCGCCCATGCCAAAGCCGAGCGTTAGAATCAAATAGAGAAGGAAAACCGATGGCGCCAGCACCTTCACCCAACTAATGTGCCGGCGGCCAAAGTTGCAATGCGCCGCAGCAATCATTACGCACCCGAGGGCCAGGCAGACGGTCGCGGTCTTGCTCCTGCAAAGATTTAGGAGATAAAGGGCCATGCTGATAAAGGCGATATCTACAAGGATGATTCGCCTAAAGCGCTTGTCCCTCGGTTGATGCCAATGCGTGACCATATCCCAGAAAAAGAAAATTCCGCTCACCAGACATAGAACGCCCAGCATATTCTTGCTTGTCGATACACCCGTGTACTCCTGACCGCCCCACTCCGAAAATGACTTGCCAAAGTTGGGGTAATATTTGACCAATACGACGGACAACGGGATCAGCAGATAATACAGGCGGCGGAGTACGGTGCGCACCGCTTCGAGCGGGCGAGGATCGGACAAAACGACTAGGAGCGCCATGTAGACGCCCGTATCCCGGAACCACTTCTTGAAAGTTGCGAATGGAAAATCGGACCAAACAACACTCAGCAAGGAGAACGCAAGAAAGGAAACCAGCGCCGAGTTCTGCCTGACGAACTTGCCCCACTGGAACGAGCGTGAGAAGAGGATAACGAATGCCGCCACGGTGAGGAGTGAAAAGATCGTGCGGTCCAGTGGGCTTCCCTCCTCCAAAGCTTGGGTGGCGCTTCCATATGAGAGTCCGAGCCACATAGACGGCGTCCGTGATCCGAGAAAGAAGAACCAAATCACCGGCACCCACAACGCTGCCGAGGTCCTGCGCTCTCGGGCTGGATCGAAGCAGAAGAGGCCTAAGAGGAAGACAACCCAGAGCAATAGCGCGAAGTAAGGAGGCATTCGTACTCTACGAAGTTCGGAGCGAATCCAGTCTCAATTTTCGTAACGGTATTGAGAATCCCACACGAAAGCAGTGCCACTTGAGTGCCCCTGCTCTGCTAGGGATTTACTGCAGGTACGGCCATTTCGAAACCAATCGGCGGTACCAGATCAGCATGCGACTGACTGGAGGCGGACTGATCAGCAAGTTGATCCCGAAGTTGATCAAAGATGGTGTCCATGATCTGCGAAGTGAGCAGGATCTCTCGATAAGGAATGGGTACCGGAGCATTTTCGCGAATGGAACGATAGAAGGATTCGATGAGAACCTTCATACCAGCGTCCATATGGAAATCGCGAGCCAGAAACAGTCTCGCATTTCGCACCAGGTTCTCCAGATGTTGTTTGGCAAAAATCACCGGAGGGATAAAGTGGTCGGCATAACTCTTGAACTTTGCACCGCGAAGCCGGAGCACGATCTCGTGATCCTGATCAAGCACGAGACCGTTCTTGGGGCCGTAGATTCGAAAATCGTGCAGCAAGGGACGCATCTGGGACGAGAATGTGAAGTAGGCGGTGGTCCGCTCAGAATCCGAGATAATCACTCGAAGTTCATCCACGATCTTTTCACCAATATCTCTGAGCAGCGGGCTGGTAAAGCCATACGCTATTACACGAACATTGTCGCTGGCTAGAAACTCCGCAATTCTGGCGATTCCGTGGCTGATGATGTTCTGCAGCAATTTGCCGGGAAGCCTGCGGACCCAATGCTGTCTGTCCCCGAGCAGTGCTCGCGCATAAGCCGCATTGTCGTAACCGTAGTGACTCTCCATGTGCACCGGACGCCCGCCCAGATAACCGTCCTTAACGAGAGCCCTAAGGCGTTGGGCAGCGTGGCTGAATTGGCAGTTGTGGCCTACGGTCAGCTTGAGCCCCTTTTCCTGGGCCAAGTCCACGAGTTGCTGGGCCTCGTGTACATCGACGGTGAAGGGCTTCTCGACATACACGTGACAATGGTGCTCCAGGCACAATAGGGCAATATCGAAGTGACTCTGCGGCGGCGTCGTGATATGGATAACGTCAGGACGGGCCTCGCTTACAAGTTCCACCAGATCGGTAAAGTACCGTTTGATCGGGAATCGTTCGTAAAGCTGCCGGGCCATGAGGGGCTCCCGGTCACAGACCCCCACGATCTCACAACCGCCGACCCTCAGGATCTGCGTGGCATGGGCGTCAGCGATTTTCCCGCATCCGACGATGGCGACCTTAAGCATGCTGTCCGCCCTGCTCGCAACTCCTGAAATAAAGCCGCAATGCTTCGCTGGTAGGCACTTTGGGCGCCCAGCCCAAACGTTGTTTCAGCTTTGCATTGCTATAGCTCGTCCGCCTCCACTCGGCGTACCAGCGGCGGCGATTGAAGGCCGGCGGCAACTGTCCCTCTGAACACTGCGAGTATTTCTCCCACAGATAACAGAGCGCATAGCTGAGCATGTGGGGGACGTAGGCTGATCTGAAAGCTCGCACGTTCTGCTTGTACAGTTTTAAGAAGCGGCGGCTCGACGGCGTGTCGTCGTCGAGCACGTTGAATATTTCTCCCTCGACGCCTCTGACCAGACCGGCCAGGACGATGGCTTCAGCGCAGTTATCAACGTACGTAAACGGTATCCTATTTAAGCCGCCGAGATGCAGGAAGGGCCCAAACGCGCGGATGCCCACGCGCCCCGTAATTTCCGGGTGGCCTGGACCATAAACGCTGCCCGGCCTGACTATGACGTAAGGGATTGCGAATTTTTTCGAAAATTCCGTAACGATCTGCTCCTGCTTGACCTTAGCGAAGCAGCACGCGTTTCCAGAGAGCTCCGGATGCGCTTCGACGGGACAGGACTCGTCCAAGCGCCTCGATTTCTGGCGGTTGGTGTAAACCGCGAACGAGCTGACAAGGACAAATCGCTTCAGGCACGCATACTGCAGGCTTGCCTCGAGCAAGTTGCGGGTGGTGACGACAGAGTTCATAAAGGCATCGGGGAAAGATTTCTCACCGGTGCCGGCGGCCAAGTGATAGATGACCGTTACACCTTTGCTTGCCGCTTCGCAATCGGCGCGGGAGAGGAGATTGCCTCGAAGCACCTCGATGCGCGTCCCTAGCGGTCGGCCTTTAATGCTAGCGTCGAGCCTGGCGAGATCGCTTTTGGGCCGGGCGAAACAGGCCACGTTGCGAAAGCCGCGATCCAGCAGACTCTCTGCGACGCGAGAGCCTATGAAACCGGCGGCACCCGTGACCAGGATACGATCATCGGATTCGATGATGAAGGAATCGTGTGACACGGCTTTCGACGCTTGGCCCTGGTGCGGTCCACTTTCAGGACTTGCGATGTTAATTGGTCGATTGTTCATCTGCTGATCTAATAGCGCGGCGGCGACCAAGTCAGACTCTTCGCTGGGCAGCTCACGCTTTTTTCTTGAGGGTGCAGCCCTCAAGGCCGACGACTAAGCCATCGCCGCTACCCGGGATTCGTTTGCCCTCAGCCATTCCTCGAAAACCACCAGGCTAAACAGCATTTTGTGGTTGTCCTCTTTGCCGGAGGCGTGGTGCTCGAAAAGGTCGCGCACAGCGCTCGCACGAAGGTATTGATACATCCTGGAACTGTCGTCAAGGAGAGTCTCGCTTATTCTGCTGTCGATTGCGCCACGGAACCAGTCGTCAACCACGTTGACTGCGAATCCGCGTTTAGGCCGTTTTACAATGGACTCAGGAAGATAGGCCCGACATAGCTGGCGATGTAGCCATTTTCGCGACCCATTCCTGACCTTGAAGTTAGCCGGCAATCGTTCCACATATTCAACAATCTCTTTATCCACGTACGGAACACGCAGTTCGAGGCTGTGAGCCATCGAAAGCTTGTCCGCATACATGAGGAGTTCGTCCGGGAGCGTAGATCGCAACTCCATGAACTGGAGCCCGCCAAGCTCGTCCGTCTCCGGCATCAGGTCCGCCATGCTCGCCCAGCATTCCTGTATCGTGTCACCCGAATTGGGATCCAGCAATCCGTCCTGGAACAGACCGTCGACTTGGTCTCCCGGCAGGATCGAGAGAACGTACTGGTACCTGGCCAGCCGTTCCGGGATTGCCAGCGAGTAGACTCCCCGCTTCAGGGTCTCATTTCTCGGCAGGGCGACTATACCGGAAGAGATAGGTGCGCGCACCCAAGCCGGCAAACGCGCCCATAGCGCGCCGTAGCGGACGCCGAGATGACGGCGATAGCCGCCAAACATTTCGTCGGGCCCCTGCCCGACCAAAGCTACCTTGACGTCCTCGCGGGCTCGCTGGCAAACGAAATACATCGGAACAATCGACGAAGCTGCGATCGGTTCTTCTAGGCAAGCAACTATCTTCGGGAGTGTCTCCTCGAAAATCGATCTCGTAATCGTGACCGTGGTGTGCTTCGATCCCAGTATGCGAGCGGTCTCTGCGCCGTCCGCCAACTCGTCGTCGGCGAAGGTCGAGCCGTATCCCACGGTGTAGGTCGGCCAGGAACTTCCGTTGAGATTCATCAGGGCCAGAAGCAGTCCGGAATCGATGCCGCCGCTCAAGAGCAGCCCGACGGGGACATCGCTGATGAGCTGGCGCCGCACGGCCCTTTTGTAGATAGCCAGCAACTCCTCCCTGGCATCTTCAGGCGATTTTGCCGGTGCAAAAGGAACAGGCTTGAACCGGTACCATCGATTCAAATGGCAAGAGCCGTTTTGGATCGTTAGCTTGGTTCCCGGGGCGAGCTTGCGCACTCCCTTGAGTATGGTGTACGGAGAGGGAGTGTAGCGGTAGCGCAGGAAGAGGTTTAGCGAAGTTGGATCGATCTCCGCCAGCTCCGGCATCGCGGCGCGAACCGCGCGCATCTCCGAGCCGAAATACAGACGGTCCCCATCAATTCTGTAGTAGACCTGCTTGATCCCGAATGGATCCCTGGCAAGGACCAGCCGCCTCTGCCGCGCATCCCAGATGCCGAGCCCGAACATGCCATTGAGTCGATTGAGCACCTCATCGCCCCACTGCTTGTATCCATGGACGATGACCTCCGTGTCCGAGTTGGTGCGGAACACATGACCGTACCCTTCCAGCTCACGTCGCAGCTCGGGGAAGTTGTAAATTTCGCCGTTGAAAACCACCCAAACGGATTCTTCCCGGTCCGACATGGGCTGATGACCGCCCCCTAGGTCGATGATCGAAAGCCGACGAAAACCGAACCCGAGCGGTCCCGCGAGGTAGTACCCCTCGTCGTCCGGACCTCGATGCACGAGGGTCCTGGTCATCGCTTCGATGTCGCACCGCTCTACGGGCTCCGGCGTTCCGAAGTTATATTGTCCGCAGATTCCGCACATAATCTTAGGAATCGCCGCCCCTTCAGCGGCGGGGGCTAACTAATTTGATTTCGTTCCAAGCTGAAATTATCTACCGCTTGGAATTTGACGAGTGACTTGAGGATGGCCTTTAGCTTGGCCATTTGTTCTTTGCGGTGGAAGGCCATGAGTTCTTGAGATACCGAGCGAGGCGTACGGCGGAGAAAAGCCCAGCAATACCCCAGTCCCAAGGCTAGGCCGCCGATGATGAAGGGTTGCTTGGTGGCCCGGTAGGTCACCCGGAACAGTTCCCAGACAGGATGCCCACCCAGGTAGTAGTCTTTCTCCCCGTAGGATAACAAGGAGGAGAGGACACTGCGTTCCGAGGTCCCCAAGCGGCGGCAGTGAAAGAACGACTTTTCGCGGAACGACTCAGTCTTCCAACCCATCATCCGGGCGGTTGTTACCGCCATCCAGTCAATTCCCCCACTGCGGTGCGGGATATAGCCGCCAATTTGATCCCAGCATTGCTTCCTGAACAGCTGGCAACCACCTGCAACATGTTTATGTCCCTCGAAACTATCTGTCTCCGAACTGTACCCTTCCTCTCTGAAGACTGTTCCGGCAACACCCAGGGAAGGATCCCCTGAGAATTTTCTGGCAAGAAACTCGAAGTGGTCCTTTTCAAAGGAAATGTCGGCATCCAAGTTGCCGATGATTTCGTATTGGAGACCTTTGACTCTTTCATAGCCGGCGTTGAAAGCCCCTACCTTAGCTGCAAAGCTGCGGTCACGCCGTTGGGGCATCTGGACCATTTTGATCCAAGGATATTGGGCGACATAGCAGCTTACGATTTCTGGGGTCCTGTCCGTCGATCCATCGTCCACGATCACCCATTTCACCGGCAGGACTGTCTGATGAATGACGGATTCGATGGTCTTCTCGATGAACGCCTCTTCATTGCGAGCAGGCGTAATTAGAACGTAAGAAGGGCAACAAGCGTTCTGGTCCGGGTTGTCCGCTCTTACCTGCGCCTTGCTGGGATTGGAGTCGCCGCCTGTAACTCCGATGTGGCAACCTTGGTCCGCTTTTCGCGGGTAAATGTGCTGCATCAGGCCCCTAGACCCTCTCGATTTGCTGAAGGCCCTGTCGTATGCGGCGAGCAGATTCGCTACAGCATGCTCCCACGCGAGTTCCTTTTCCACCCTCTGCCTTCCGAATTCTCCGATTCTCCGTCGTTCCTCGGGTCGGTCAATCAACCAGAGAATTTTGTTGGCGAAATCAGGCACTTGATTTACTTTGTCAGCGTATAAGGATGCTTCCTTCGCGCTAAATCGACCCTCCTTAGAATCAAACTGGACGATCGGCTTGCCCAAAGCCATATATTCCATGATCTTGATCATGGTTGAAATATCGTTCATTTCGCATGGTCTGTCGGGATTAACGCACAGATCGGCGGTTGAGAGAATCTCCAACAATTGCTCGTCGGGAATTCTTCCGGTAAAGTTGACCATGTCCTCGAGATTTTTGTCCTGAACCAGTTTCCTCAATCCAGGCAACCCCGGCCCCCCTCCGACACACGTAAAGTGGATATCTCGGCGTCCCAACGTCTTGATGTGCAGAGCGATATCTAGAAGGATGTCCAGGCCTTCCTGAATACTCATGTTTCCCACGTAACTGACGAGGTGAGGTTTGCCGTGTTTAAGAGCAGAATTCGTAAGGACAGGTTTGAAAGTTTTCAAATCCGGTCCGTTGCGGACAATAAATACATCCTCGAGTTTTAAGCCGCCTCTGGTTACGGCAAGGTCTCTGTAACTGGCATTGGTGCACATGACCACATCGCTGAGCCGGTAGGTTAACCTCTCAAGCCAAACCTGGGTTCTATACAGAAACCCCCTCCTGCCGTATTTCGAGAGATATAGCTCCGGATTCGCATCGTGATGGTCGAAGATGTACTTTACCCCCAGTAGTTTGAATGGCAGAGCAATCAAGAAAATGTTGTCCGGAGGGTTACAGCCCTGAATGGCATGGAATCCGCGCCGCAGGTAGATCCACCAGGTGTACAAGAACTCCCAAAAGAGCGCCCAGCCATACTCGCGCAGATACCCGAAGGGAGTATTTCCTTCTCTGGGCAAAGGATGCCGATAGATATGAATTCCATCGATAACTTCATGCCTTTGCTCATAGCCCCTGCCCCTGGGGCACAATACCGTCACTTCGTAGTCGCCCTGCTGGAGGGAGTTGGCCTCCTTCCAAACACGCTTATCGAAGGGAACCGGTAGGTTTTCTACGATTATGAGGATTTTTCGCTTCACGAGAAACGCCTCAGGCTCAGCGATTGTTGAGAATAACGTGCATATCCGCCGGGGTTGCGGGCTCTTCAGCAAATGCTCTCGTATTTGTAGTGTCACTCTTATTATTGGTAACCGAAACTAAATCCACAACGCACTGACCCTCGTGGAGACGTTCAGGTACGCTCCGAAACTCCGGGTCTTTGTTGCCAATTACGATCGTTTCAGCGTGTTTTAGAACTGCATCGATATCGTCCACCATCAATCTGGAAACATGCGGAATGTGATTCAGAATGAAGTCTCGATTGGCTCCAACCAATTTTGCCATTTGCACATTTTTGTCATAGATGCGTAGATCATAGCCCTTGCCCGTGAGACGTTCGATAATCTCAATCATGGGGCTTTCGCGGAGATCGTCGGTGCCTGCTTTGAAACTGAAGCCCAATACACCAATGCTTGTATGCCCCTTTTCCATGATGAGGTGTAAGCCCCTGATGATCTGTAGTTCGTTGCTCCGTGGGATCGAGCTCAGGATTGGCAACTCCAAATCCTGCAACTTGGCGATGTAAGCCAGTGCTCGGAGATCCTTGGGCAAGCACGAGCCTCCGAAGGCGAAACCGGGAGTAAGGTAGGCAGCAGATATATTGAGCCTCTTATCTTGACAAAAAATCTTCATAGCTCTGTGTTCGTCCACAGCAAGAGACTTGCAAAGGTCGCCGATCTCATTCGCAAAGGCGATCTTTAGTGCGTGCCAGCCGTTATCGATGTACTTGATCATCTCGGCGGTCTCTAGGTCGATCCTGATCAGTGGTGCATCAAGTTTTGCGTAGAGTTCAGCCAGCATTTCGCCGCTAACTTGATCTAGCTCGCCGATGATGGTCTTGGCGGGAAATTTGAAGTCCATCACGGCTGAGCCTTCGCGGAGGAACTCCGGATTATTGCAGACGCCGAACCCAACACCAGCTTGTTTTCCCGAGTACTCCTCTAATATTGGGATGACGACCCGACGCATCGTTCCGGGCAGGATCGTACTGCGGATCACGATAGTATGCCGCGCCGCCTTACTCCTGAGTGCTCTAGTCCTATTTCCTCGCAAACGCGTCTAATGTACGTCAAGTCGAGGTTCCCATTGACCTGACTTGGGTGCCCACGCAAACAAAGGACAGGTCCGTATCCCGGATCGCTTGTACTGGGTCTTGAATGGCACGCAGCCGGCCGGCACGAACGCTGGCGGCAATGATCTCGCCAATCTCGGCCTCGATGATCGGAGATTGGCCGGCGTTTATCAGCTCGACTTTTGTTCTGGCCCGATCCACACCTAGGACTTCATGCCCCTCCTGTGCGAGACACCCCGCGGACACCGCACCGACGTACCTAAACCGAAGATGCTGACTTTCAAGAAGCCTCCTTTTCTTTAGACCGGCTCTGCTCCCGTGAAAGATGTACTGTGCTGTTGCACATTCGGCGCGTGCTGGTGGACAGAGACCCACGAGTGTGTTCCGAATCGAAACCACGACACCGCTGCGCAACAAAGGCGTCTTTCATTATGTTTCCATGGAGCAAGAAGCAAAGGCTTCTGAACATTTGTGATTGAGCCCAGCGATGCATCGGAGTGTCGTCCCAACCTAAGAGAAGTTGACGACTTCTGAAAGAGCCGTCCGACTTTTGCCACACCGTTAGGATTTGGTTGAGAACGATCGACAGGATGGCGTCAAGTTCCGGGAAACGTCCTCTCAGCAGTATGGCCAGGTTAACGCACTCCGCGTAGTCGTACAGCTCTCGCCGGTATACTGTCAATCGAGGAGGACGCGAGAATGGTCTGGGCAAACCTCGTTCATCAAACAAATTTCTAACGTAGTACGCGATTCCGCGTTCTATTGCCTTCGTGCACCTGCGGTCACCGGTAAGCATCTCGATTTTTGCGAGTGCTTTCAAAACAAAACAAGTGTGAAAATGATCGATGAAATGTCTCTTCCCATCGTTGGCGTAGTACCAAGAGCCGTCTGGATTCTGGCACTCGATGACGAAATTCAGATTTCTTTCCGCAATCTTCCGGTACTTTTCCTCTGAGAAATCCAGCGCCGCGCTTGTCAGGAGGAACGCTCGATAGGCGTTTGCGTTTATGACACTCAGTGAGTGCTCCGGGTCCGGAGTATAGGAACAGGTAGAAGCGCTTAGCGACGTTGCGAAGTCTTTATAGTCGCGGCAAGCATGTTCGGCGATCGATCGCATCACCTGAAACCATTTCTTGCCGCAGTCGACCTTATAAGCTTCTTTGAACGCTTCATAGATATAAGGTACCGTCGTAATAAGCGGCGTACCTTCCTTGATCGTGCCGCGCAGCGTTTCCCAGTTGTACGGGTACCCCCAACAGTAGTGATCGTAGCCCTTACAGCGAGTCCCCTCGAGAATCTCTAGAAAATGGAGTGCCCTCCTATAATGTTGCTCATCTTCAAGGACCTTGCCCAAGAAAAAGAAGCCCATAGCGTAGTGCGCATCAGCGATCGGGAATCGCTGAGGCTTCCAGAATAACCTCCTTGCTGAAGGGACGAATGCCTCGCAAAAGACCATCGGAGAGACAGCTAGTATTCCGATGAGTCTTTTTCGGTAATATAGAGCCTTAGCGCTTTGCCCGTACGGTCCTGCGTAAAAGCTCTGGAAGTCGTAGGAAACCTCTCCGTAGTGATCGAGCCACTGGACAAACCGAAGAACGGCTTCGAGAACTTTCTCTTTAGGTAAAACTGCCGTTCGAGACTGTACATTACTGCCTGGTTCGGCTGGCTCAAGCCGGTTTAACACGCATTTCACCTCAATCAAGAAAGAGTCGGTGTGTCAGCTCTAGTGTCAAGAGCCTGTGAATCTCGGTTGTGTAGTTGCGGTCGCCTCTTAGATGTCCATTGACAATAGCTTGGACCCTTTTGGGCTGAACGTACGGCCGCGCGAGCGAGCGTTTGTCAAGCAGCATCTCACGGACGTAATTCGCTAGTTGGTCGCGATACCACACCCGAAAGTGAAAAACCTTGTGGCGGCCGAGCCAAAGACGCTCTAAATGCAGCGGCGCAAAAAAGTGGTCTATGCGGGCAATCCACTGCGGCATGCCGTAGTCATAAGCGTATTCAGCCTTGAATAGAAATTCTAGAAAGATGCGAGTAAAGATGCTGTTGAGGCCACCAACGCCGCGATCCGAGCGCAGCCTTGCCAGGGCGGGATTGCCGTCCCGAATGAGTCGCAGCCTCCCTTGCGCGTTGGTGGCGATCAAGTCTGGAGCTCTATACACAGTCTTGACGACATCGTTGTCGAGATAGGGGGAGCGAACAGCTACCTGGGTCTGCTCCAGGTCAAGCACACCATAGTGGTGCCAGGGCGACTGGCGGAAAGCGGCAAAGGTAACGGGGTGGACCCGAAGGCTCGTATCATACGTCTCCTTGGCGGCATTGAGGTGACACAGCATTTCCGGCGGGAACAGTCCCGTCGCCGGTTCTTCTGGCTTGAACATCACTGCATGAAGAAGCATCTCGCTCCCATAAGTCCCCACGATGCGTACGGGAGCTATCTCCCGAACCCGCTCGTTCACGTACAGGTCCGGAGAGCGGCCAAGATCCACACAGGCGTCCGTTAGGTAGATCGAGCGCTCGGCGTAATGTGGGAACCGTGAGAGGAACTCGTTGCCGGTAGTAATAACCTGGTGCGACTGACCGCAAATCTTCGCAACTTTGCGCGCTAAGCGTACGTCCTGGTTATCTCGATATATACTGCCGAACGTATAGCAAGGCAACGGCTCATGCGGTGCTTGGCGCCACGCCATGATGATGCGTGTATCCAAGCCCCCCGTCAGCGACACTCCAATCCGCTCACCCCCGTTGAAATACCGCGGAAGATTGCCCACAAATGCGCTTCGTAACTGGCAGTAGTACTCTTCAGGCGGGAGCGCTTCCTGCTGCTCCCACTCCTTCGGTTCGAAGTACGAACTCCTTGACTCGAGCGCACCATCGTGGAAGACCCAAGCCGAACCTGGGGGCAGCACATAAATACCCGGAAACAGCGTCCGATTCTCGAGCACACACCCACAAACAACGAATTCTCCAAGTCCGCGCGGATCGGTGCGGCGTAGTTCCGGGCGAACTTTCAGAATGGCCTTTGCTTCCGCAGCAAAATAGAACGCGTCCTTCGATTCGTGATAGTACAAGCGCTGCAGTCCGTAACGATCGTTGAACAGCATCGCCGTACCTTGACGCCGATTCGCGACCAAGCCGTGAAATCGACCATTCAAGCCTCTCGGGAAATCCGCCTCGTCTTCGTAGCGATGAACTAGGTATGAGGATTGCGCATTCGAGAACTGGTGTCCGCGTTGCCGAAGCGCCTTTTTCAAATCAGGTTGGGGAAATTCCTCTCCCGAGAAGAAAAGTGTAATCTCGCCGTTTTCGTTCCGAACCGGCATGCCATCGGCAAAGCCGCCTCGTCTGGCTACCCAGCCGACGTAGATACCATATTCCGGATCACTCCAGGTGCCGCAGGTGTAGAACGGCTCATGGTGTAGACACTTCACCATTGTGAGTACCTGTTGCTCGGCAGCCGCTCTGGGTAACTTGGTGATAACACCCACGATTCCGGGCAAAGCGATCTCCTAAAACGACGCCGGTTTTACGTGAAATTTGTGCTGGTACCAACGGTTGCGCAGTTCACGCAACGTCGCCGCGACCGGTTCCGGCACGCGCTCAGCAAAGCGCCGATGCAACCCAAGACGAAACGCGACAGCGCCCCATCGAGTGAGTGGAACGTAATAGCGGGGGATTTCTATTCGCTGAAACCCATTCCGCTCTTTGAAGTCACTTAAGCTGCTTTGTATCTTCTTTCCGTAGGCGAAGTTCGCATACACAAGGTGGCTTATGCCGAGATTGGCGCAGGAGCGCACGGCGTGCGCGACTAGAGCGTTTGTCGGCGCTTTATCCCGGTAACAAATCAGCGACAGGATGTGCATCACTCCCGCCTGCGTTCGCGTATCGTCCACAGTCAGCTTGATGAAACCAATTAACTTATCGCGATCGAAGGCGCCGATAAAAACGCTGCTATCGAGAAATGTTGCGCTCATGGCGCGCACAACTTCTAAACTCTTGCCGTAATGTGGAAACCGCCGCCCCTGCCTTACTGGAACCTCGTTATAGATCTGCCAAATTCCGTGAACGAGCGCGTCGTCAAAAGGCACGTCTCGGATCTCAATCCCTTTCTTTTGCGCTTGTTTGGCCTTGTTGCGGGCCTTAAAGCCAATCTGTTGTGACCACCAGTGATCAAACGTGGATATAGGCAGGACCGCCAGGTTGTCCCATTCAAAAGGATATGGGTATCGTGGCGAGGTCTCCGGCAGTTTTTGCAGAAACGTGAAGAGATCTGCTCGCGTATTCGAACTACGCGATGCAGCGATCGCTGATTCCGGGTCCGCCAAGAACTTGTAACCATCGCCGTCAACGTGCGCAACCCGGCAGAGCTGGCCTTGCACGAGCACGTCCCTAGCTTGGAAGCTGAATTCCACTATTTCCTCGACATCTGTTTCAATGAGTTCATGTGAGATCCGTAATCATTGCGGGCTCCAACCGGGGCGGAGCTGAGTGTCCACCGATACCCACGTACTCGAAGCCGTTGCCTCTTAGATCATCGACCGGCAGAGCATTTCGTCTGTCAAGGATTAAGGGCCTCGCAACAAGTGTTGCAAGCCGAGACCAATCCATTTTTCGGAACAGAGGTTGAAATTACCAGCGGATTCAGCACCGTTGCTTATGCCGTCCGCTCCGCTAGCGTCAAGTCAGCAGGCTCAGCAGATACGTGCTTCGAAGTCATCCGACTCTGTGCAAATCGCACGCTCTCCTCTACAACCCGGTGCTGTTGTTCAGCCGTCATCTGCGGAAACATGGGGAGAGACACAATCTGGTCGGCGACCTTCTCACAAATTGGGAAATCGCCCGGTACGTAACCTAACGACCTGTAGGCTTTTTGAAGGTGCAACGGAATTGGGTAGTGGATTCCAGTACCAATGCCTGTAGATTTCAGGTGAGCCATGAATCCTTCCCGGTCCTCAATCCGAACAACATAGAGGTGGTACACGGCCCGGGACCAGGATGGTTCGTAAGGCAGGACCATTGAGGTTGCTACGGCGGCCAACAATCGATTGTACTCAGCAGCACATTCAGCGCGCCGGTCATTCCATTTTGAGAGGTGATTCAGCTTGACATGCAAAATGCCAGCTTGAATTGCGTCGAGGCGACCATTGTATCCCTCAAAATCGTGGTAGTACTTTTTAGACTGCCCATGATCGCGCAGCATTCGGACCTTCGCTGCGACTTCCGAATCGTTCGTTGTCACCGCTCCTGCTTCGCCGCAAGCACCAAGGTTCTTGCCAGGGTAGAAGCTGAACGCCGCTGCCCGGCCCATCGAGCCCGCCTTCCGCCAACCAGAGCCATGATTGAGTTCGCGCGACAAATACTCAGCTCCATGGGCCTGACAAGCATCTTCGACAACGATCAGTCCGTATTGTTCACCCAGAGAAATGATCGGGTCCATATCCGCCATTTGTCCGTAAAGATGAACCGGAACGACAGCCGTTACTGGCCGTCCGCTGCGCTTACTGATGAGCTTTCCCGACTCGTCGACCGTGCACTTGTTGTTCAAATAGTCGCGAAGCTTCTCCGAGTCCATGTTGTACGTGCGTTCGTCGATGTCGACGAACTCGGGAAGAGCTCCCGCCTGTGATATTGCTTCCGTGGTGGCAATGAATGTGTGGGGAACGGTTACGACCACCTCGCCTGGCTTTACTCCCGCGGCCATCAAGGCAAATCGCAGAGCATCGGTTCCGCTATTGACCGCCGCAGCATGGTCGGTAGTACAGAACTCGGCATATGCCTTCTCGAAATTTTCCACCATCGCACCACCGATGAATCCAGCCGTCCTTAGAGCTTGCAGGAAAACAGCCGTCAACTCCTGCTCAAGCTCAACGTGAGGAGTAATAAGATCAAGGAAAGGAATATCAGCAGAAATGCTCATTTCACCTCCAGGGCTTGGTCGATATGACGCAGGAGCTTTGCGGGATTGCCTGCCACGATTGTGTTCGCGGGAACGTTTTTCGTAACTACACTGCCGGCACCAACGATGGCGCTTTCACCGATACTGATACCCGAGAGAATGGTCGCTCCAGAGCCGATCGAGGCACCCTTCTTAACCAACGTTCGCTCAACTCTCCAGTCTGCTTCAGTCTGCAGCTGTCCTTCACTCGTCGTGGCACGTGGGTAGGTGTCATTGATAAACGTGACCCCGTGTCCGATAAAAACATTGTCTTCGATCGTGACCCCTTCACAGATAAAAGTGTGGCTCGAGACTTTGCAGCATCTACCGATGATCGCATTTTTCTGGACTTCAACAAAAGCACCTATTTTGGTTTCATCGCCGATTTCACATCCGTAAAGATTGATGAATTTGGACAGCTTTACATGTTGTCCGAGTCTGACATCAGGAGCGATGCACAAATATGACTCGGTCACTCGTTTACTTGCGTCGGGATCCATATGCTCTCCTGCAATTGGTTGGAGTGCTGAGCTCGCCTCTTAGGATGGAGCCAGAAATACTCGAGGTACAGATGTCTAGTTAGCGAAGCTCTGAGGGTGTTCGACTTTCGATGAGTGAGATACGCTGAAGTCGCATCACAGATAAACGAGTCCACCTCGTTGGCGAACGGATTTGTTTGCCGCTTCCAGCATTTTAACTACTCGCAAGCCGGCTGCTCCATCATTGAACGGAGTGCGATCGTTGGAGATGCAATCCATGAAATACGACAGTTCTTGGCGCAAGGCCTCGACCTGCTCAAGCTGTGGGGCCCACATATCCCCGGAACGATAGTTCACAAGAAGCTCATACACCCCTTCGGGGGTGGCGATATCTACGCCTTTGTCGTAAACCTTTATCTTTTCGTCGGCTTCTAGATCGTTCCAAACGAGCATCTTCTTCTCGCCCCCGACAAGTGTCGTCCTGACTTTCACAGGCGAGAGCCAGTTAACATTAATGTGAGCGATGATCTTGTCCGGAAAATATAGGGTGATAAACGCTATATCTTCAAAGCCATTTAGATGAGTCTGCCCCGTCGCGACCAGAGCTTCGGGGCTCTGCTCAATCAGATGGTCCATGATCGAAAGGTCATGAGGAGCAAGATCCCAGATGACGTTCACATCGTGTTGGAACAGTCCCAGGTTTACCCTGGTCGAGTCGTAATAGTAAAGCTTGCCGAGGCTGCCCTCTTGCAATAACTGCTTAATCTTTCGAACAGCACCGGTAAACAGGAATGTATAGTCGACCATGATCTTCAGATTTTTTTGCTCGGCGAGATTGATAAGTTGTTCAGCTTGGCCGACGTTGCTTGTAAAAGGTTTCTCAACGAAGACGTGTTTTCCGTTCTCGAGCGCAGCTTTCGCGAGCTCGAAGTGCGTCCACACGGGGGTTATGACCGCAACTGCATCAATTTCCGCTGAGGAGACGAGTTCCAAAGCATCCGCGGTCACATAAATACCAGGCGAGTTCCTGTGTACTCTTCTACGAGACGTGGAAGTCTTGTCACACACTGCTACAACTTCGGCACCTGTTATGCTTTGCAGATTTCTTACGACGTTGGGCCCCCAATAACCGTAGCCTATTACGCCGAATTTGACCGTACTAACTGCTTTCCTGGATACCACAGGCAGCTGCAGTGGTGTGTACGCGTCTGCCACAATACGGGGATTGGCGGACATCTGTAACTCCTTCCTCTTTCGAATCCTTTTTAATGAGCGCCCTCAATTACAGCACGGGGAGTGCGCAGCAAAATTTTTATATCGAGCCAGGGCGACCATGTTTCGGCATAAGCCAGGTCGAGACGTACCATCTCCTCAAATTTGACGCGGTTGCGACCATTCACCTGCCAGAGGCCTGTAATGCCCGGCTTCGCTTCCAGCAACCGTCTCCGGTGCCACATCTCGTATGCGGCCACCTCGTAAGCCAGCGAAGGACGTGGCCCAACCAGTGACATCTCGCCCTTCAGTACGTTAAAGAACTGGGGAAGTTCGTCTAAGCTCGACCTTCGCAAGAATGCCCCAACGGACGTGATTCGGCAGTCGCTAGTGAGCTTGTACACTCCTTGTCGATTTCCGTTATTTCCGTTGGAAGGCTGTTGTTCTGCCCTACCGGCGATCAACTGCCTGACGTACTCTTTGTGATTGCCGTCATCGCTGTTGACGTACATCGATCGGAACTTCAGGAGTGTGAACAGAGCGCCATACTGCCCCACCCGCACTTGACGGAACAGAACCGGCCCTCCTGAAGTCAGCTTGATCGCAAGAGCTATCAGAAGAAATACCGGGCTGAGGAGGAGGAGAGCTAAGATGCTACCCAGCACATCGATGGCGCGTTTTAATATTCTCGGCATCCTCTGGGATTGCTCGCGGTTCAGAAGGTCCGGATATAATCTCGGATCGTGGGACCCATTTTTGTCGTTGAAATCCCAGTCTTCAGGAAATACATGGAGTGAAATAGTGACTTGGCCACGCTGCTCGACCTTTAGGCGATTCCATAAGACTTCGGTAATGCGCGCCCGTATGACTCCAGCAATCGAAGCTTTATCCTCGATGCTGATTTCTGTGAAGATGATACCTACTGAAACATTCTTCTTGTACCAACCGAGGACGTCGGTTTCGCGCCTGGAAAGCGACAGCGGCGAGAGTATCTCGGAAATCAGCTTGTCGCGTTCCTCAGAACAGCTACAGTTGCCGCTATCTATGAGCACGAGCAGAAACGCCTTCCCTGATCTCTCGCTTCGTCTCCTTTCAAAAACGATGGCTCGCTGAAAGTGCTGCTCCGTCAGAAGCCCATTGTCGCCGTGAGAAGTGGGGCTAGAAGCGGATTCAGTTGTGTTGATGCTTTTCATGGCTACAGCCGACTCCGACATACGATCCTGTGGTCTGTATTGATTTGTTAGGCTTTGCTCGGGGGGAACGGCTATGCGCAATGTGAAATCTCTTGCAGTGCATACTTCGTACGCATAGTTATTGGTTATCCCAGGGGGAGGACGCGGAATTCAGTGTGTTTGTGGCAGCTTGAGAAGAAAGCGCGATTGGCAACTGGCCATTCCTGCGGGAATGGGTCTCTCTCTTATGAATAGTAGTAACGGCTGTAGTAGCCACTCTCGACGTCACGCGCACCATTGAGCACGACGCCAATCACTTTCGGATGGTCGAGCGTTTCTAATCCCTTTTGCAGCATGGCTTTCGGGGTGGATCCCTCTCGAACCACCAGCAACAGACCGTCTGCCTGGCGAGACCAGAAACTGACGTCCGCCATGGGCAGCAGCGGCGGTGCGTCGATGATGATCCAATCGAAGCAGGTGCTCAGCTTCTTGTAGAGCTCCAGAAAGCGTGATGACTGCAAAATGTTCACTGGGTCTTGCGGGGCTGAACCTGCCGGCAGAATCCACAACTGTAAATCGTCGAAATGGTAGATGAACTTGCTCACCGTTTCATCTGCCGAGGCCCATTCTCCTATGCCAGGCAAGGCTTTAATGCCCAGGTGCTCGCCCAGCATTGGCTTCCGTAGATCCCCTTCCAGGAGCAGAATTTTTTCGTTGGTATGTTTGGCGAGGCAAACCGCAAGGTTCATCGCTACCATTGTCTTTCCGTCGTTCGGTACAGCGCTTGTGATCACCAATTTGTGAAGCTGCTGCCGTTCCCGCAGGTTGCGCAAGCGTGCGCGCAGCAACCGGAACTTCTCCGCCCCCAGCTTGTTGCTCTCGGTCAAGGTCACGACCCGGCTTTCCTCTCGGACAGCCGGAAGCAGCGACTTGACCTCATTCCATGCGAGACCAGTGCCGGGCTTTTCGGTCAGGGGCGCCGCGGACGTCGATGCCGCGAGAAAGGTATCCGGATCCAACAAGTTGGGGGACACGCCATTGTCCAATTCCGACTGGCGCAGTGCTTCGTAGACGCGGCTCATACGATCTTGACTCCTTCGCCGGAGGAGGTTTCCCGGACCGGACGGTTGCGCGCAACCTGCTCCAGAGCCTCCACTAACTGGAGCAGAGATTTTGCAATGTCTCGTTGTCCACTCGTCACCACAGGCGTAACGACTGGCGGACGACTCATGACATTCAAACGCAGGTCCTTGGCCACTTCATCGATGACCTCGGGGCGGATGGACGGGGCCTTCTCTGCATACGTCGCGATCAGCGCATTTTCACAAACCGTATTGATCAATCTCGGAATGCCCCTCGAATAGCGATATACACTGGCGATTGTTTCTGCCGGGAACATCGTGTTGGCGGGCACGTTCGCGCCGGCCCGCTGCAACCGCCGCAGGATGTAGCTCTTGGTTTCCTCTTCCTGTAGAGGTTCCAATTGACAGCGCAGCGCGATCCGCTGCTTCAGTTGACGCAAGTCGGGGGAGTCCATCTTCTGATCCAGTTCCGGCTGTCCGACCAGGACGATCTGAAGCAGCTTCTGCTGCGACGTTTCGAGGTTGGTCAGGAGGCGAATCTCTTCGAGCAGCTCCGGCTCCAGATGCTGTGCTTCGTCCACGATGAGGACCGTCGTTGTGTTCTTTCGATGGCGCGCAATCAGGTAGTTGTTCAACTCCAGCAGCAATGAACCCTTATCCTGGTGCGCGGTCTTGATCCCCAAATCGCCAACGATGTAGCGCAGAAACTCCAGGGGCGACAGGCATGGATTGAAGACGTTGGCGGATGCGATGTCTTGCCGGCGCAAAAGCTCCAGCAGGCAACGGACGAGCAGGGTCTTGCCCGTCCCCACTTCCCCTGTTACGACGATGAAGCCCTTGTGCCGCAGCACGCCATGAACGATGGACGCCAGCGCCTCGTTGTGCCGCGCCGTGGCGAACAGGAAATAGGGATCCGGCGAGATCTCGAACGGGTTTCGGGTTAGGCCAAAGAATGTCTTATACATGTCTCACCCGAACAGATACGTCGAGGCGAAGCCGGCCGCGATCAGCACCACCATCACACTCAGGACCCCTCTTTGCAGCCACTCGGCCCGGGCCTGCTGACCTTCTTCTGCGGCTGTCGCCAAGGGGGGAATCTCCGCGAGTACCGGGGCAGAGACAATCGTCGCGAGCTCTTCCCTCGAATACAGGCGGTCGTCGAGCATCTCGGCGCCGACCAGAGAGACCATACCGACTATTAGCCCGGTTACCAGGCCGATCAAATCCAGCTTCAGTCGATTGGGCGAGAACGGCTTCTGCGGGAGGTTCGGGGCGTCGAGCACGCGAAACTGCTCTCCTTGTTGTTGCTTCTCCAGATCGGTCGCCATCCCCGACTGGTTGAGTTTCGCCTGCAATTGATCGTAGCTCTTGCGCGATTGGTCGTAGTTGCGGGTCAGTTCTGCCATTTGCTGCTCGCGAACCGGGGTCATATTCAGCCGGGCCTGGTAGCTTCCAATCTCCTTCTGCAAATCCTGGATTGCCCGCTGGCGGTTCTCGATCTCCACCTTATTGGCTTTGAGCTGGCTCTCTACTTCCATTTCTGTAGGGCTACTCGCGTGGCGGGTTTCGTCCGTCGTTCCGCTCGCGGGCGCCGCTGCAATTCTTGCTTCTACCTGCCGCTTCAGTTTCTCCATTTCCGCAATCTGCTCTTTGACCTTCCGGACATCCGGATGGCGTTCGGTGTAGTGAGATCTGAGATCAGCCAGATGAGCCCGCAGCCGGGCCAGTTCCTGATCGAGAGCAAGTGGCGCTACCGCCCCTTCGGAATTAGCGGGCCCAACGCTAGCTTCCCGCGTCCGCCATTGTGTCCGCAACGCGTCCAGGTAAACGCTCTTTTGTTGGGCTCTTCCAAGCAGGTCGGCCTCCTGCTGGAGTTGCGCTTGCAGCCCGGCCAGGATCTGTACGTTACTCTGCACCTGTTCGGGGAGTTGGCCCAGATATTGGCTCTTGAATTGCTTCACCTTCGCTTCTTGTTCAGCGAGGCCGCGGCCGGCTTCCGCTAATTGGTTGGCAAGGAACTCGGTCGTCTGCGCCGACTGCTCCTGCCGTGTCTTCAGGTTCTCATTAATGAATAAAGAGGTGAGTTGGGCCGTGACCTTCTGTGCCAGCAGCGGGTCGCGGGACAAGTAAGCAACCTTGAAGGCGGTCAAGTTGCCGCTTCGGCCCGGGTTCGTGGATTGTACCAACTCAACCTGGATATCCTTGCGCATCCGTTCGACCATCTCGTCGCCAGTGACGCGTGCGCGCAGCTTTGGATAAAGGTTGAAATCCTGCATGATGCCCAACAAGCGCGTGCGGCTCAGGATCTGTTGGGTCATGTTCTGCAGCCGATCCTGCAAGTCTGCCGAAACATTGGGCATGACATACGTCTCCGGCACCTTCTGTTGCTCGACGAGAATCACCGTTTCAGAGCGGTAGACCGCCGGCAGGAACCAGGCCAAAACCCACACAGCCATCCAGATTCCGAAGGCGGGTAAGCCAAGCCACCAGCGCCGACGGGACAACACCCGCAAGTGTTTCTTCCAGTCGGTCTTTTCTAACGATGGATCGTCAAGAACTTCGGGCATGATTACCTTCCGAGGGGACGGACAAAAGTGTAAGAAAGAGAAAACCAAACGCGATTCTGATTGGCGGTCGCAACTGGCAGCAGGGGGTACTCGTAGCGCTGTTGCTGTCGTCCATAGAAAACGCTCACCCCCAGGTTGTCGGTGAGGCGATATTCGATTCCTGCATTTCCCTGAAAGGACCGCAGAGGGACGGTTGCAGACAGGATATGCAGGGGATTGTTCCTCGCGTAAGCAACTCCCGCACTTGCCCTCCAGCGCGCAGTCAACCGACGCCTGAATTCGGCAACTGCCTCCTGCAGGTTGACAGCCTCCGCCAGGCCTCCGCCGTCGCTGATTTGCCGCGAATAGCCCGCGTGCAGGCTCGTGTGGCTGCCTTGCCAGTCGAACATGGCACCACCAGCAGGAGACCATTGCGATGGCAACGCCAACGTGCCACCCGCGTTTTGCTGCGGAACGAGCACATTGCTTACGAAGGTAGTGGAATATTGCGGCCCCGCCCAGAGGGACAGAGTCATGTGTGAGCTAAGGGTGAGCGAGTAAAAGCCCAGCATACCGTGCACGGTAGTCCGATTGCCTGGATCAAACATAAACTGCTGAAAATTGTACGTTACACCCAGCCAGTGCCGGTTGGAGAAACGGTGCGCGTAGAAGCCGCCTCCACTCGGGGAACGGGAATCGATGAATCCAGACGTTCCAGTCGTACCCGCGATCGAGGCGTAGTTCACGAAATAGTAATTGCCGCTTATGCCCACCAGGCTGCTGGCGCTGAACTGGTACGTGAGGCCGAGCCCGCCGTTATTGCCGGTGCTGTCGGCAAGAGGAGTTATCACGGATGAGTTGGACTGCTGCAGGGGACCCGGTCCAGGTGCGCTCCCGAAGAGGCCCGAGAAGAGGTTGTTGGTCTTTGAGAAATTGTCGTGCAGTTGCAGATTGACGTGCGGGCTCAGACGGTAGTTCATTGTGAAGCTAAGGCTGTGGGCAAACTGGTTCTGTGCGCTCAAGTTCTGATTGATCGTGATTCCTGGACTATACGCAAAATCCAAATTCCAACGCTCCCGGCTCTGACGGATCTCAATCTCGGGGACGATGAGGACGCTCACATTGCTGACAGGGTCATTGGGCGTGACGAAGGCATTGTCGTTGTATCCAGATCCCACCTGGATACCACCCATTAGAAAATTGCTGCGCGAGTCGTCGGAGGAGAACGTGAGTGGCATTTGCACGCTGTTCACCGGCGTCGGGGGTGTCAGAACTACCGTATAAGGCAACTCCGGGGCAATTGCAGAGGCCGGGACGGTATGCGCGTCCTGGCCCCAGCCGAAGGTCACCAGGAGAACAGCTGCGATTGCAACAAAAACAAAGAAGAAGTGTTTCACATGTCACCTCATGGAACGACGATCGTGTCGTTCGACTGCAAGGCTATGTTCTGCGTCGGCTTGTGCCCTTTCACAACATCCTTGTAGTTAAAGGGCATCCGCGTCTGGTTGCCATCCGCGGCGCGACGCAGCACATAAACGTCCTTCTGCTTGGCGAAATCTCGGAAGCCGCCAGCCATCGCGATCGCGTCCAGAACCGTCGTCGGATTGGTCAGCACGTAGGAACCTGGCTTCATCACCATGCCGAGCACGTTGAATTTCTGGCTCTTGATCTCCTTAACAATCACGGTGACTTCCGGTTCGGAAACGTAGTCCTTCAATTTCGCACTGATCTCGGCTTCCAGCTGTTTCGCCGTTCGTCCGCCCGCTTGGATCTCGCCCACCAGCGGAAGGGAGATTCGTCCATCCGAGCGCACCGGAACATCGCGTGAAACCTCCGGTTCCTTCCATACGTTGATGGCAAGAACGTCTCCCGTTCCAATGACAAATTCTTCGCTGACTGCACTACCTACGGTCGGCACGGCGCCGTTGGTTCTTTCGGTTGCGGCGATGGCATTATCGGTAAGTTTGTTTGCGGATTTTGAGTCGGTTTGGGCCACGGCGAACAGCGCGCAAGCCAAAAGGACGATTCCCACGGATGCAGCTCGTAGAATCTTGTTCATGACAGCACTCCCGTTGGCAGGCTCAAGACTAGACATGAAGAGTTGTCTTGCGTCCCGCCGCGCCTTGAATAGCGTTGAGAGTCGAGCTTCGCACCTGCACCACATCGCTCGCCTCGACCTCTACCGCCATCGAACGCATGATTAGATCGACCGAAATCACAACCCGGCATTTGTTTTGCCGGCGCAGCAGAATTCCAGTCATGCCTTGCATCGGGCCGTTTCGGATCTCTACTCGAGTTCCCACGGTCAAGTAGGGATAGGGTTCCGCCAGTACGCCCTTGTTCAGTGCTTCCTTCATCCGGTTGATATCGGCTTCTGGCAACGGATGCGGCAGACTGTTAAAGCCGACTAGCCGCACAAAACCCGGAACATCGATCACACGCAGCCGGTCGCGCAATGCGATGCGCACAAAAATGTAGCCCGGGAACAGGGGCAACTGGACCCGGTGGCGGCCGTTGTTCCAGCGGTGGATCGTTTCATAAAGCGGAAGGAAATGTTCGACGCCTCTTTGCGCGAAATGTTCTGCGACGCGCTTTTCGTGCCGGGATGCGGTGTAGCCCGCGTACCAGAGCATCTCGCTATGGAGGGAATCTTCTGCCAGAGAGCCTGGTTCAGAATCGATTGTGGTCGGTTGCGTCATTGCGCTCCGGATACAGCTTCGCCCCGTCAGTTCGAGATCCATTTCCTTCCAAACCTTTAAGCAACTTCTACTTACGCCGAAGAACGTGGGATAAAATACAGAAACTTGTGCTTGGTTTCCTTGCTGTCCGCTTCGTGCGTGCCGTCGCCCTTGCTTTTACTAAATGACTGCTCCGAGGAGGTCGTTTTGGACAGCTGCATCCGGAAACCCATCTCCGCCGCGGCAGCAAACCCGACTTCTTCGGAGCGAACGACATGTCCATGAGTCCGCAAACGCGCGCCCGTACGTTGTCCAACTAGAGAGGGAAGGGCGACTTCCAGGTCCAGGGCAGCTCCCGACGGTAATCGGTCGCCGGTTAGCACGAAAACGCCACATGGGCCGATATCCCGCGTGTAACCTTCGCCTCGCACCGTGCTGCCATCCGGGCGCTGCCACGAAAACGTGACGGAAGCTCTCAGTCGATAGCGTTTGCTTTGTCGAAGGTCCAAGGTTTCGACCTATTCCTGAACGTGCTTGTAAAAACTAGCGAGATCGCGAAATCGTGACAAGACCAACAAAGTGCCTGCTCAAACACGCATTTGAGCTGGAACTCACGCCACTTCTTGGGTGCCCAACGAGGTAGGGTCGCGGGCGAGACGTCGTCTTTTGGTCTCTCGAATTAGCCCCAAAGGTGGACACCAGACCCTTGTGAGCAGCGATCCGGTCTCCTCTGATCTGATGGAGCGCCAAGCGATCCGCGACCGATGTCCCCACTATCCAAAGCTTTCGTAGAGCCGCGCGTAGGATGCTCCCGTATTAAGCTACCGACAGCTCCTAGTGTCAGGTCCGCTCCTTGCGCACGATGAAGAAAATGTGGCTGTCGCCGACAGTGTCAGTGCCCGCAAGGAACTCAGCATTCTGACCTGTAGCCTTGCTGGCGTCTCGAGATGTATTCAAGTAGTGGTCCAGTAGCAGAGGTGGATTTTCGCTGCGGCACTCGATGAACAGCGTCTTCTGCCCAAGGAGCTCGTTTGGAAATTGCTCGTGATCGGTCATCGTGTTGCGGATACAGCTTCGCCCCTTCAGTTCGAGCTCCATTTCCTTCCAAGCTTCTAAGAAACCGCGTACTTAGGACAGTAAGAGCGCAAAATCAAATCGCAACAATGTTCGAAAGGGTTCTTCGCTTGACGGGGGGAGAGCGACTTTCATTTTCAGCGTGACCGCCAATAGCTATCGGTCGCTCGACAGCGCGAACACTCCGGGCGGGGCTGATATCACGGGTGACTGTTTCTCTGGATGGTTTCTCCCTCTGTGTGTTTCCCCGCGACAAACTGCACAGAAGTGTTTTCAATCAATAACTGCTTGCTCGTCGCTAGTCGATGGTTCGGTCTCTAGCGAATCTGTGCCTCAAGGTATCGGGACCACCGAGTGGACGCAAGACCCACAAAGTTCATGCTCAGATCGATATCGCTTCTGTCGCCGACTCCCCGAAAGTGGACGCCGGGTATTTCTGTGCAAAAATTTTTACAAATTTTTACATCGGTTAGTCCCATCTTATGAGAAGATCCGCCCATCGAAACCCTCAGATCGGGAACACTTCTCGGCACTCCTTGTCGCACCAGTCGTCCCGTTTTGACAAAGATCGGTGAACTGCGGTTGCACGAACATTTCGTGCGTTGGCATACGCCCTTCCTGTTGTGAGTCGCGTGGTGAACTTGCGGTTCGAATAGCTTTTTCTAGACGGCCGATGCCGAGAAACGTCTAAAGCGCGGCCTACACACCTATTGACGTTACCGGGGACCTTAAAGAATACCCTCCCCCCTTTGTAGTTCCGACTTCGCTTCGACAAGCTTGGAGTTTGTGATCGTGTCGAACTCTTATGTTTTTTACCCTTTTCTCAGCCGGTTACCTGTCATGCAGGCGCCTGAGGAAGTGGACAACGACAAGAAGGTTGAAACAACTTGGTCAGCAACGTTGACGCCAAGGAAGCGACGTGTGCAATTTTGAACAGCTTTTGCGTGTCAGATGTCCTAGTCTCAACTTGATCTGACATTTGATAAACTCGCGCGGCTACCGCGCAGGAGGATGTCAGATGAGTACCGACGAAAAGATCATCAAAAACAAAGTGGGTTTGCTGAAGCTCAGTGAGATGTTGGGCAGCGTCTCGGAGGCCTGTAAGGTGATGGGCTACTCGCGAGACAGTTTCTATCGCTTCAAAGAGTTGTACGAGAAGGGCGGCGAACTTGCCTTGCGCGAGATCAGCCGACGCAAGCCCTGTCCCAAGAACCGGG